>Ga0209102_1000780_pt1 | contig 19590 bp, 17 predicted proteins | sample ConPoolayeHmetaG_FD_185483 | JGI IMG/M metagenome (GOLD analysis project Ga0209102, IMG submission 185483) | Hot spring microbial mat communities from California, USA to study Microbial Dark Matter (Phase II) - Cone Pool mat layer H metaG... ...
GGGTTCGTGCGGGTGGCGGAGGGGAATCCGGCCTACTTCGAGGACTCGGGGACGGAGGCGCTGTTCCTGGGCGTCGGCACGAACGTGGCGTGGACGCGCCACAGGGACCCGGGGCATCCCACGGCCTGCTATGAGTACTACTTCGGGCGGGCGCGAGGGAAGATGTCCTCGACGCGGGTGTGGATGTGCCACTGGGCTTGGCTGGAGTGGACGCCACAGGGTGAGGAGGGGACAGGTTGGGACGACTACGGGGGCCTGGGGTTCTACAACCAGATGGTCGCGGCCCAGTTCGACCGGGTGTTTGAGCTGGCGGAGGAGAACGGCCTGCGGGTCATGCTGGTGACCGACAACAACGACGAGCACTTCACCGACGGCCCGGCGCCGGCCGGGGAGTGGCCGGGCAACCCCTACAACCGCATCAACGGGGGGCCCTGCCGTCAGCCGCACGAGTTCTTCTCCTGCCCGGTGGCGCGGCGGCACTACCGGAACCGGCTGCGTTACATCATCGCGCGGTGGGGTTACAGCACCTCCCTGTGGGCGATCAACTCCTGGAACGACCAGTACGAGCCCACCGAGGAGGTACGGGACTGGCTGGTCGAGATGCGAGACTACGTCCATGGGCTAGTGGAAGGCTATCGGCCGATCCTCTACGGGTCGAACTACACGGCCAACGATATCATGGACTATGCGCAGGCGGGCCGGGGGATGCCGCAGGGCGAGCGCAAACCGGTGGTGACGCAGGAGTGTGAGTACACCTCCGGCCAGGAGTGGTTCATGCCGACCCTGCGGCGGGCGATCTGGCGGGGGCTGGCGGAGGGTCAGGCGTCGGTGATGTGCTGGTCGCACGTGGAGGTGGAGCAGCAGGACGCGTGGGGGATCTTCCAGCCGCCGCTGCGCTTCTTCGCAGACATGGACCTGCACCGGCGGCGCTGGGATCCGGTGAGGGTGGAGGTCGCCGGGGCGGAGGCGTCGGAGGGCGACCTTCCCCAGCGGGTGACGACGGTGCGGAGCGGCCCGGACGCGCCGGCCTGGGGGAGGCGGGCGCCGGAGAGTCGGTTCCCGGTGGATCTGGAGCGGAGGGAGCAGGCGCTGGATGGGCTTGGTTCGTGGCTGTACGGGACGAGCGCGGCGCGCGCGGGGTGGCGGAATCCGCCGACGTTCGACGTGGAGCTGCCCTGGGGCGGGCAGTTCGTGGTGGACGCGGCGGAGATCGGCGGGGGCGATCAGGTGCTCGAGGTGCGGGTGAACGGGGTGATTGCCCAGCAGGTGCCCCTCAGGGGCGGTCGCCGGCTGCTGAGGGATGAGGAGCGGAGGACGGCGGTCGCGCTGCCGCCGGGGCGGCACCAGATCTCGGTGGACAATGTGGCGGAGGTGGGCGACTGGATCCGGGTGCACAGCTACCACGTGGTTGCGCCGACCGACTCGCCGGCCGCGCTGGTAGACGCGCGGGGACTGCAGGCAGGGGACAACGCGTTCGTGTACCTCCAGAATCAGACCTACGCGCGCCTGCCCCGGGTGCTGGGGGCGCGGCCGCGGCCGCTGGGCGGGGTGATGCTGGTGGTGAGGGGCCTCGAGGACGGCGCCCACCAGGTGGCGAGCTTCGATACCGACCGGGGGGTCCCGGGGGAGGTACAGCAGGCGGTCTCCCGCGGGGGCGTGCTGACCTTGACCCTGGAGCGCCTGGAGGACGACCTGGCCCTGCGGGTGAGGCGGGTGGGGCCCGCGTGAAGTGGTCACGTCGCCATAGAACCGCTCCAGCCTTGTTCTGCGGGCATCCTCCGATGTGTCGTGGGCGGCTGTTGACTGACACCAGGTTTCCCGCGGCCCAGAGCAGCAGGATGGGCCTCTGAGGGGCTCCCTCCAGGCTAAGGTGGCCCCCGCAGGCCCAGCCCGGACCGGCTGACCTCCCGCAACAAGCCGGTGTAGTCGGCCATGGCTACGGGGCGCTAGTGCGCGAGGCTGTTCCTGATCTGCCGGGCGGCACTCACCGCCGGAAGCCAGCGGCGCTCATGCTGAAGCCCGTGTTCGCTTCGGAGAACGGATTCCACCCGGCCCAGGTCGACGCCCAAGGAGTCCGCCCCGGGCCCGTCGTCCGGCCCCGCTGCCAGGAGCTCCGGGCTTGCCCCTGCGCATTGCCACCGAGCCCCGTATCTGTGCGTGAGCCCCCCGCAGACCTCAAGCCGGAGCCTGTCTACCAGCGGTAGCAGGAGTACCACCCGGGCCCGCCAGAGCCGATGCGCGATCTCCTCCTCGTCGCCAAGGAGAGCTAGCGCCGCACTGTGGAGCTCCAGACCGTACTCAGGTGTGAGAGGCAGAGCGCCCCGCGACCACACAGCTCGCGCAGTCGGAGTCGGGGATGAGGGCCGGTCCAACCCAGCTCGCCCTGGGCGCTCGCCTAGTCTGCCACCTCCTCTGCATCCCACCTGACAAGCTTGTGGGCGGTCCAACCGCGGTCGTGAGCATAGCTCGCCAGTGCCGCGACGATGTGTGGAGTGGGGTGTCCGATGCAGTCCCAGAGCCACTCCGCAAGGAGGACATCGTGTCCGGAAAGCGACGGGAACATGTGCTCGCGCCAAGTCGCCTCTGGACCTTGGCCCCGATCTCCCTCGGCCTGGCGGCAGAGGAGACGCATCTCTAGGGCAGATGGCAGCCCCCAGCGCCGTACCCCGGTGCGGTCAACCGACCAGACGTGATTGGGGTGGCGGGCGACGCTCTGGCGCGGCCTCTGCGCCTCCTTTGCCCGGGATGACGCCGGCGCTCGACACCAGCAGGCGACCGCATGTACCTTCATCAGTCAAGGATCCCCAGCAGCACTAGAGACTCCTGCATAAATACGTTGACATTTGGTGAGCTGGCGCTATACTGGGGGTATGAGCGCCAACGCATCGCAGAAGCGACGAGATGCCGCAGTCCTGGAGGCGCGTCGCCTCCAAGCCGTCAAGGCTTTCAAGTCGGGGGAGGCCTTGGCAACGATCGCCCGCCGCCTGGGGGTAACCCGACAGGCGGTCTGGAAGTGGCGACAGGCTTATCGGCGCCGCGGCCGATCCGGGTTGCAGCGCCGAGCCCGACCTGGACGCCCCGCCAAGCTCTCGACTGGCCAACGCAAGCAGCTGCTGCGGTGGCTGGCGGATGGGGCCGACGCCCACGGATTCCCAACCCCGGTCTGGACAACGCCGCGCATCGCTTCTCTCATCTGGCGCCGCTTCCGGGTGTGTTACCATCCCGATCATATCGGCAGGCTCCTGCACCGCTGGGGCCTGTCGTGGCAGAAGACCACGGGACGGGCCGTGGAGCGGGATGAGGAGGCTATCGCTCGCTGGGTGTCTCATACCTGGCCCCGTCTCAAGAAAAAGCCTGCGCCCGACGCGCGCTGATGGTGTTTCTCGACGAGAGTGGCTTCTCGCTCATTCCTTCCTTGCCCAAGACCTGGGCGCCCAAGGGTTGTACCCTGTACTCAAGCATCGCATGGGCTGGCCCAAACTCTCCACCATCGCGGCAGTCGCTCCCAACCCCCATGTGTGGCTCCATCAGGCGCCAGGGACGGTAAAGAGCCCCGACGTCATTCGATTCGTACGCTACCTGCTGCGGACAACCTCGCGTCCCATCATGCTGTTCTGGGATGGCTTGGGCGCCCACTGGTCCGAGCGCACCCGCTGCGCGCTGCGAGCCTATCGCCACCGCTTGACCGTTCATCGGCTCCCCGCCTATGCCCCGGAACTCAATCCCGCCGAAGGACTCTACGCCTACCTCAAGGGCCATGTCCTGCGCGGCCACTGCCCGCCCGATTCCGAAGCCCAGCAGCGCGCCATTCGCCGCGCCGTCGCCCAAGTGCGATGCCGACCCACGCTTATTCGTCCCTTCTTCCGTCGCACCCCTCTCTCTTCTTGATCGTGTGTCAACCTATTATTGCAGGTCTCCCTGGGTCAGAGAAGGCGACGTTCTGGAGCGCCCCCTCCGCCAGCCGCTTGAGCAGTCTCCTCGGATCCACTCGCGATCTCCCGATGGACGGGAACGCACGCCCCTGTCGCCATTGTAGCATACCGGCGGCGGATCCGGGAAGGTGGAGCCTGACGACTTGCACCCCCGCAGCTGCTGTCCCACCAGGGCATGCCCGGCCCCTCGCGTGTCGCGCGGCTCGCGCGCCCCTACACCCTACTGATCCCCCAGCGGCCGCAGCAGCGCCTCACCGATCTCGTCGGCCACCGCGAGGGCGTTGTCGAGGAAGCGGGACGCCTCTGGGGTGAAGGTGTCCGGGACGTGGTGGCTCTCCAGCCAGTGCCGGTTCCCCTCTGCGGGCACGAAGAGCCGCAGCAGGTCGGTGTCCCCGAGGGTCACGGAGTCGTTCTTGATCAGCGCCCGGCCGACGATCGCCGACCGCTCGGCGAGGTCGCCGCAGAACACCGCGAAGCCCCGCGCCTTGGCAACCAGGCTCAACGCGCCCCCGCCCAGGAAGGGATCAACGAGGCGCAGCCGCGACCACGTGCTCGGGGGATGCACTCCCGCGATCTCCCGGAAGATGAGGGGGACCAGCTTGCGCTTGCCACCGAAGTAGGGAGGAAGTGACTGGTAGCCATGCCAGGACATGAGCCTCCTCCCCTCAGCTCCACTCCGGCGATCTCTTCACCTCGTGGCGAGGGCGCCGGGTCCTCACCACCTGCAAGGCAATGGCGCAGGCGATCGCCAAGTCGTCGTGCTTGCCAGCTTCCGCTTCCTGCGCGCCGCCGTCCTTGCTCACGAATGAGAGGCACTCGTCGATGAGCGTGGGGGAGCGCAACAGCAGCTTCCCGTCGGCCAGTGCCGCGGCCATCTGGTCGATCATAAGGGGCTTCGTCGTGGAGTTAGTGGGCCAGCCCAGCTTGACCCGCTTGCCCTGTACCCAGTAATGCATGTGGGGGTAGTGGAGCTCACTGCGCAGCGTGAGCAGAGCGGGCAGCCCGTGCCCGTTGGACTCCACTGCTAAGTAGGCCCATCCGTAACTGGCCGCGAGGGCGGCCAGCAGGCGGGCGAATACGTCGGGCCGCCACTTGCCATGGAGTTCCGCTACCTGCTCCCGGGTGGCCCAGTCAAGGACGACGGCGGCACACCAGTCTCCGTGCTCCAGTCCCTCGGCCGCGTCAGCGCCGACGGCGTAGTGTCGGCCCACCTCGGGCATCCGATACACGGTGAGCCGGCCCGGGGCGACCGCGATTGGGCCCACGTACTCCCGGCCCATGCACCACCGGTACAGGGCCATGGACTGGACCTGAAGGGGACGCTGCTGCTGGGACTGCTTTGCCATCGCCAGCAGGGAGGCGACGGGGAAGCAGCAATGGCCCGTGGTCAGGAAGCAGCTCACATCATCCTCCGGGTACTCCTGCACAAACCTCTCCCGTAGCAGGTGCCGCTTCCAGCGGCGCCAGCGCAGCTGCGCATCGTCGAGGCGATGGGCTCAGCGCAGACTGATCTCCTCGTCGCTGAGGTCGCCCAGCGGCTCTCCTTCCAGTCGGTAGGCGGGCTCGTCGAACCACCGGAACAGGAAGGGGTGGAACCCGCTCTGCCCCTTCTTCGCCTCCGTCCAGAGGATGTGGAAATAGTTGCCGAAGCCATTCGGCGTGCTCTCGACGATCACCCGGCCGTCGGCCGGCACGGCTTCCAGGAGGGCGGCCAGCGCCTCCTGCGGATGGGGCCAGTGGGCGACCTCGCTGCACAGCAGGTTGTGGATCGTCAAGCCCCGGCCGAACCCCGGCGACCCCGCGGTGCCCACGAAGATGCGGGAGTTCAGGCCGGACCACCAGATCTCCCCTTTGTTGTCCAGCTTTCGTGGGGTAGCGGCGATGCCAGGCCGCGGGCATGCGAGCCCACATCAGCTTGATGATCCCGAAGATGCGCTGGGCCGACTCGGCGTTGTGGGCGACGATCGCACACACCCGGTTCGAGCGCAGCAGGCAGTCGCTCAGGAACAGCCCGCAGATCAGGGTCGTGAAGCCGACCTGGCGCGGCTTGAGGATGATGTCACGGGAGCTACGCGACCCGTAGTACGCAAGCTGGGCGGCGTTGAACCGCAGCGGCTGCACCCCCGAGTCCTTGGTGAGGATGTGGAGGTGGCGCTCGATCCACGGGCGGGGATCCTCCCGCGCCCGCAGCAGCTCCTGTAGGCGCTGCCGGTCCTTCCTCGGATGGCCGGTTCCACTACTCCGTCGTGTCTGCCTCGTTGACTCTGCGGATCTCATCCTGGATATCCTCATCTGACATGCCGAGCGGGTCGAAACTCACATCGAGTTGCTCGGGGATCTTCTTCAGCAAGCCCAGACTCTGGAGCACTTCCGCCCGCCGGGCCACCGCGGCCAGCGCGGTGTTGAGGGCGCGGACGTGTTGGGGCGACTGGGGATCACTCGCCGCCACCGAGCTCCAGGCCTCCCGGGCGATGGCGGCCAGCGCGGCGTCGATATCGAGCGCCATGTCGGTTACCGACTCCGCGGTCTCGGCCCGCCGGAGAAGCTCCTCCATGGCGCGCTCCCGGGCCGCGTGCAGGTCCCGCTCGACAGTGCGTTTGCCCACGCCGACTACCTGGGCGACCTCAGCCGCGCTGAGGCCGCGCACCGCGTGCAGATGGAAGACCATGCGGCGCCGCTCGGCGAAGCGGAGGCGCTCGGTGGTGGGCTGCTTGTCACCGGGCATCGGAGTCCTTCCGTTCCTGGCGGCGCCGCTCCCGGAAGCGACGCTGCCGCTCCGCGCTGGCGCACCTTGCGCTGCAGAACTCGGCGTTCGCGCGGGGCGGGAAGAACACCCGCGTGCACCAGGGGCAGCGATGCAGCCTAGCCTCGCTGGCCGCCAAGTCGCTAAGCTGTAGGTGCAGCGCCCCGATCAGGGACCCGAACAGCACGGTGCGGAACCCGCCCACGACGCGGTTGGGCTGCACGGCCCCCGGAGCATCCGGTGGACTCGAGACTGGCAGCTCGGCCCGGCCCACCCACTGCCGATGAGCTTGTGCCTCGTAGCGGTTGAGCTGCGAGCGGAGGACCGAGCGGGCGATCTGGCGGGCCTCGTCGTCGCTCAGAGGACGACCCGGGTCATCCTGGGTGGGGACCCATTCGCCGACGGAGCCAGCCTTGCGCTTCCGGTCTTCCTCGCTCGCCCATACCCGAACCAGGCGACCCCCCAGCAGCATCACTTCCACCAGCTGCCCGGAGGAGGGCGCCGGTCCGAGTCGGGCGCGCAGCAGGCCGCAGTCATCCCCTCGCAGCCCGCGGAAGAGGTCGCAGCACAGGTCCAGCTCGTAGGCCAGCTCCCGAAGATACCAGACCGGCTCCCGCAGCCCCAGCCGAGTGGCGGCCGGCAGCGCCTCGCGCTCGGTGTCGGGGAGCCGCTGCATCCAGTCGCGGTCCCCGAGGCTCCCGTACTGCGCGTAGAAGTCGATGATCTGCCCATCGGTCGGCGGCTCGCTCCGGGCGAAGGTGAACAGGAACGCCCCCAATACGCCAGGGTCCACATGGGAGCACAGGGGAGCGCGGCCGCAGCGACCAGCAGGCTGCCCTCGGGTCGAGCGAAGTCGACCACCCGCGCATCCTCGAAGGGGCCGCCGTCCCCGCCAAAGGTCTCTAGCGGCTCGCCCGGGACGCACCGAGCCTCCACGCGCGCCCAGAGTCCGCCGGACCGTTCCGAGCTCGCGACCGCAAGCTGCATGATATCCTCCTCTATAACGTCTAACAGCAGGTATAGCGTGACAGGGAGAGTATAACCGCGACGAGGCGAACTCTCAACCGCCTGAAGCGGTAACTCGCGCTAGAACCACTCCAGCCTTCCTCTGCGGGCATCCGCTCATGCGTCGTGGGCGCCGAGCTTCGGTGGAGGAGGCACGCGGGTGGATGCGGCTGGTACCGCAGTCTGTCTGGTGATGAGGGCGGTGGTGGTGAGTTCCCGGTGGGAAGGGCGGAGTGGGCGGCTGGCGCTGGCTACGGAGGCTTGCCGGAGGGGATTAGCTGGCATGGCCGCAAGTGCTGGGCGTCGGTGCGCCGGAGGTCGGAGGAGCTGGTGGCGCTGGGGTGGGAGACGGCCTCGGCGAAGGGTGTCCCCTCCCACAGTGGACGGCGCGTCTTGCCCGAGATCGGCGTCACCAGCTTCGGTCTGGCGGCCTCAGGGCACCGACTGGCTGCCTGCTGTTGCCTTCCCAGTTCACCGGCGGGCCACCTGCGCGCCGCGTGAGGCCGTCCGCCATGGTTGTGCCGCGTTCGCGGTCCCCGCCCTGGCGAGGTCCAGCATCAGCTCACGCGGGAACCGCCGTAACCAGGACGGTTCAGAGCGGTCTGGGCGCCACTTGACCACTTCAGCCTACGCCGCATCGTGGAGCTTCCCGACTTCCAGATGAACCCGGCCGAGGTGCTGTCGGTGGAGATACGCCAGTTCGTGGGGCAGAGAATGAAGGGCCTGGTGCCCAGAGTCATGGGGCAGGCGGCCGACGGAGAGCACGTCTAGGGCGCGAACCCGCCGCAGGTGGGGCGGAGGGACATTCGTCAACGCGTTGGAGAGTACGGCCCTACATCAGCCCTAGGCGCTCGGCCACGCAGGACAGCTGTACGAGTTCGCGCAGCAGGCCTACCCGAAGCGAGCCGGCCGATTCCGGTGGGGGACACGTCCTCAGAGTGGCGCGTTGGTGTTTCCCTGAATCATACCGGATGGCTCCTTGTGCGCGATCTCCGGGGTTGATACCACGCGCTCGTTCGGGAGCTTCTGCGGCAACATGGAGCGCAAGCCCGAACGCCAAGTGCGCATCGGCCCAGGGCTCGCGGTCCGGCGCACAGGGTGGCAGGAGGATGTTCTCGGGTTGACGAAGGCAGTGAGGCGAAGGACGCTGCGGATTGGTGAGTTGGGGGGCATGTAGGCCAGCGGTGCGCGGCAAAGGGGGGATGACATGCGAACGTTACACCGGATGGGCAGACTGCCCTGCGCTTCCATCGGTGTGCTCTGCACCGTCGCTTGGGTGGCCGTCGGCGCCACATGGGCGGGCAGTGCCCCGGCCAATCCGGCCAGGCTGTTCGACGTCCAGCTCGTGAAGCTAGGAGAGCAGGCCTTGGACCAGGGGGAGGTCACATCTCTCGGCGCGGTGGTGAGAGCCCTCGCCAAGAGCCACCGGGAGATCCTGGTGTACATCTGGCTGGCAGACCAGGCGTACCCGGTGGGACCGGGCCCGGAGCGAGATGAGTACGTCCCCTGGTCGGCGATAGCCGAGCTTCAGGCACTGCACCACTACATCCAGGAGCACAGTAAGAGCGCGGTATCGGCAGTGTCGGTCGTGATATTGGCCGCCAGGGACGGTGACAACGCAGGGCAATGGCATCAGAGTACCGCCAATGAGGTCTGGGAGAAGCTGGGACACGCGGGCGTCGGCCTGCGAGCCTACGCCTACGCAGCGTTCAAGTTTGACATAGCGAGGGAAGCGGCGCGCGCCATAGGACGACGGCCTGATGATTACTACCTGCCCGAGCTACTCGTCGTTGACACGCAGAAGCTGACCGTCGAGGGGGCGCGTGGCGGCGACCCCGCAGAGGTGGCGACGTGGCTGCGCTCTCGTCACGCGAGGGGACCCGAGCACATTGAGGGCGTGCCGGAAGACTCGCGGCGGAGTTGGTTCGCGAGGTCTATCCAGATGGTGATAGACAACAAAGTATGGCCGCTTGAACGCGAGAAGTTCGAGCCTCATCGCGAGGTGACGGTACGCGAGTTTGCCAATGCCCTGCGCAACATCAACCGCGACTATGCCTCACCCCCTTATATACAGGGCCAGATCGACCACGAGCCTCTCGACCGCGAGCGGGCGTTAGCCATCGCCGCGCGCGCTCTCTACGGGCCAGACCCGGCGAAAGCCAGGGAGGCGCTCGACGAGCTCTGGCCCCCCGGCGGAGAGCAGCTTGAATCCGGCATGGAGGAAGTGGCACTGGCATGGGAGCGCGCCTTCGGTCACTTCACCGGTGCGGAGGCAGCGTCCTCGCGCGAGGACATGAGGCACTACCTGGTCATGGCCCTTGCCGATGGCCTAATGTACGCACAGCCATCTCTGCGCGCCAAGTGGCCGCTGACACGAGAGGAGGCGGCATGGCTGCTGGGTCGTCTGCTGATCGACACGAAGGCACCATTCACTGGGGTGCTCTTTCACGCACCCCACCTGGACTTACCGGATGGCCAAGCTTCCCAGACGGTCAGAATCGCCTACAAAGGACAGGATGGAAAGCTGGTCACGCTGTACCCGCAGGACTACGCAGCCGCGCGAGTACCCGGACCCGCGAGAACCTACGATGCACAGGCGTTAGAGAACGGCAAGTCGCTCGCCTCAGCGGCCGCCTTCTTCCAGGTTCTTCCATGCGCGGACACCTCCACGTCGCGGGTTCACCGCCGTGTCGGGCACAAGCCGCTCGTGGTCCAGGCTCGTCGTGATAACCCCAGATCCAGGTCGAGGATGACCACCCTGGTGATCGACTCTGACGACGCGGATCGGATCAAGGCCGCGAACACGAAGTGGGGACTACTCGACTACTGGCGAGTCGCGATCCTGACGGCGCCTGGCCCCTCGTCCGGGGGGCCAGGCGATGTGAGAGCCGAATGGCCGGGCGCCCCCGCGGTCAGCGTCTCTCTCTCCCCCGACGGGGTCACAGAGTCTGCCGCCGCGCCGACGGCGTACCAGCCCGGCGAGGAGACACCACAGAGACCGTCCGGGGATATGCCCTCGGAGGTCGTCACCCCCGGGGGCCTCGGCGGCGCCCCGACACCGAGACCGGGGGATCACGCCCCGCCAACGCAGCCGCTTGCTCGGCCGGCGGAGGTAGAGGTCATACTCTCCGACAGAAGTGCAGAAGTGGGCGGGTCACTCAAGATCACCTTCCGGGTCAAGAACGAGCAAGGCGTAGAGCTGCAGGACCACGAACCGGTGCGGCTCATGATCAGGCAGGACCCCGACGAGTCCGGCAAGGCTCGACTCACCCTACCGCGTACCGTGACAGTAGAGGGCGGGGGCCAGAGCACCCAGTTCCACGCAATCGCCCCCGGGGTGGTGCACCTGCGGGTCGTCTCTGAGGACGACTTCGTGAAGGTGACGGGCGGTGACTACGACCTCGGCTCCTTCAGCGTGAGCGTGCGCCGTCCGCCGCGAGCACGAGAAGATGGGCGGCACTGGTGCGGTCTGATCGTCCATCCGGCGCGTGGGGATGGCTACAGGGTGGCTCTCTGCGCGCGCCGGGTTCTGGGCTCGCTCGACTACGGGTTGGCGAAGGATGGAGAACTGGCCGACGTGCTGGGCGCTGACCCCAGGGGAGGAGCAGGGCGGAGCGAAGCTCTGCTTGACCTGCACGCGTGGAGGGCGGTGGAGCTGCTCGACCTGGACGAGCTGTTCGTGCTGCGCCTGGAGCAGCGCTCAGGCGGCGGGTATTCACTCCGGGGAGAGATGTGGTCGCGGCACCTGGGCGAGGAGGGCGGCCAGGTAGCGAAGCGGAGGAGCCTGGGCGTGGTGGAACTCGAGGACGGCGCCTCGATCCGCGATGAGCACTTACGCCAGCTCCTCAAGCCGGCGGTGGAGTTGGTGCGGAAACTCAGACCGGACGGCGGGTAGAGGGGCAGGGCCTGCGCTCTCGGTGAACTCCTGCCATCTGAGCGTCAGTGCCCGCGTCGGTGGTCATCCACCGCCTTGCCGAACCCCAGGGCGGATGTCGACGTCTTTGCCGCGCCCCCGTGTTGGCCTGAGGCAGAGCGGGAGCCCGTAGGCTGACCGGTACGGCGGGTCTGATCACGTGCTTCTGCCGCGGACTCGGACGTCCGGGGTTCCCCTCGCTGTGGCGGCCGTACAGGAACCGTGGGCGCGCGCCCGCTGCTGCCAGGGCTAAGCCGAGTCGCTCCGCCACGTGGCGCGGGGGGGCCTCGACGATCAGGCGGACCAGGACCCGCCGGGAGAGGCTCCCGTCCCATTAGCAGCCCTGTCAGCAGGAGAGCGGCGACAAGCAGGCCGGCGATGACACCTCCGACGAGCGCCCCGCGGCGGCGACTAGGGCGAGTCCCTCTGAGCTTGCCGGGACTGCGGCAGGCGGCGAGCAGCTCGCGGTGGAATGCTTGCGCGCTCTGGTAGCGACGGTCAGGGTTCTTGTCCAGGGCTCTGAGGAGCACCCGGTCCACCCGGGGCGGCAGGGCAGGATTAAGGCGGCGCGGCGGGGGCGGCGGATCCTCGGCGACCTGCCGAAGGGTAGCCAGGGGTTCGGGCCGCGAGAAGGGGACGCGGCCGGTGAGCATCTCGTAGACCAAGACGGCGAGGGAGTAGACATCGCTGCGGTGGTCGGCCTCCTGTCCCTTCGCCTGCTCGGGCGACATGTACTGCGGGGTGCCCATCCGGCCGTCGCGGCCGCCGCGGCCCGCCCGAGCGATGCCGAAGTCGGTGATCACCACCCGACCCTCGGCGTCGAACATGACGTTGGAGGGCTTGACGTCGCGGTGCACCACACCACGACGGTGCGCGTGCTCGAGGCCGGAGCTGATCTGGTCGGCTATGCTCAACGCCTCGACCACAGGTATCCGCCGTGCCCGCAGACGATCGGCGAGGGTGCCGCCCTCTAGGTACTCCATCGCGATGTAGCGAGGCGATGTGTCTACGTTCGCCTCGTAGATGGTGACGATGTTGTGGTGTCTGAGGCTGGCTGCCGCCTTGGCCTCGCGGGAGAACCTGTCCAGCGCCGCCGGATCTCCCTCGAGCGCGGGGGCCAGCACTTTGAGGGCGATGACGCGGTTGGTGCCCGGCTGGACGGCGCGGTAGACGACGCTCATGCCGCCGCTGCCCAGCATGCTCTCGATCCGGTAGCCGCCTATGCGCTCGGGTGCCACTCGCTCGTCCCTGACTGCTTGGGCCCGCGCCCACCGGCGTCGGCGGGCGGACCTGCCGACCTCAGGTAGACCTCAGCACCAGCTCGGTGTCGCCTACCCTGACGCGGTCGCCGACGCGCAGGGCCGCTTCGCCGACCCTGCGGTCATTGACCCAGGTTCCATTGGTGCTGCCGAGGTCAGTCAGCGTCACCTGCCCCCCCTGCCACCGCAGCAGTGCGTGGCGGGAGGAGACCTTCGGGTCAGCGAGCACGAGCTGGTTGCCCGGGGCTCGCCCGATGTATAAGACCGCCTCAGAGAGCGCTATGTTCCGCGCGGCACCGCCGCGGGGCTGGATCTGCAGGTACACGCGGCCGGCCCGCGGTTGGCCGGCTGACCTGCCTGCCGACCGCCGGACTGGCGCACCGCGCCTGCGCACCGCCACGATCGCACACATGAGTCCGAGGAAGGCGATGGCGAAGAGGAGAGCGAGGAGGAGCTGGTCATCCCCGCTCGGCCCCACGCCTCCTACACCGAGGACCGCCGGGATCCGGGCGGAGGCAAGCAAGTAATACTCCAGAGAACCTGACGGAGCCTCCTCGGCGACGAGAGTAGCCGACCACTCCCCTCTCTTCGGGTCATCGATGAACACATTCACCGGGGCTGCGTCCGCACTGATTCGCGCTCCTGGGTACTCAGGCGTCACCTCGATGCCGGCCGGGTCCGTGAGAGTGAGTGAGACTCTTCCCGAATCCCATCCTAGGGTCACCAGGAGCTCTGCCATACCATCGGCATGGGCCGGCGTGCCGATGAGGAATCTCACCTGGTGACGCCGTTCCACTGAGGCGTGCTGAAGAAGAGTCGCCGGGTTGAAGGTGTGCTGACTGCTCTCCCCTCGCGCAAGACTGCCCGTCGTCTCGTACACCAACTGTCGACCGGCTCCAACGGTCTGGGCCGCGGCGAAACTCATCAGGAACTCAGTATACTTAGTAGCATTGAAGTAGCGCCCTCCCGTTCCAGGGGCATCCGCGATCCTACGAAGAACTTGATCGTCCACGTCCGCTTCAGCCCATGGCGCAACTACCCTGTGAATGGAGGAGGATTGTCCAGGGTCACCGAATCCAATCGTGATAATCCGTACGTTCGCCTCACGGGCACGACGGTAGAGCTCGCGGGCGTCGCTGTCTCGGAAGACCATGCTCGATGGAGACGCGGTGGGGTCGTAGTCGACCAGAAAGGCGTCACGGCTCAGGGGGCCGGTATTCGTCTTGCCGTCTGACATGAATACCAGAGTCTTCGGATCACCGCCGGCTCGCTCAAGCATGCCGATCGCCATCCCAAGCGCATCGCCGAAGTTGGTCGCGGATTGAGGTGTGAGACTGGCTGTCGCTTGTGCCACACGCCCCGTGTCGGAGGTGAAGTCGCATATCCTATGGGCATGCTCAGAGAACGCAACGACACCTATGCGGTGGGGTGTCGCATCGCGGCGAATCTCGTCATCCACTGCCTTCAGGTAGCCGCGCACTGCCTCTTGCAGTGCGTCGATCTTGGGAGTCCCGTCTGGCATCCTATCGCTCATGCTCCCCGAGACGTCGAGCGTCAGCACCGATGACCGGGGTAGGTAGACGTACCCTTGGAAGTTGCCATGCAGCTGGGTAGCACTGGTCACCTCGTGCCGGCGCACCTTCAGATCTTTTCGGAAGTTGCTGTCCCATATCTCGATCACGTTTCCTCGCACAGCGCTCACGAAGGCTACGTGGCCATATTCGTTACTGGCTGTTACCCCAAAGCACGCGATGGCCCCCGGTCGGGGTGTCTGGCCTACCCCGTATCCAGCGCGTTTGTAGTGATCGTACCATTCCCAGGCATCGCCTTCTCCCGAGGGGACGGGAAACGGCCTATCGTCGCGCACAGCGCGGACGAACCACGTGCACTGGCCCTTCTGAAAGCGGTTGTAGTCTGCACGATTGCGGTCGGTGCTTAGGTTGTACACGTTCCACTGAGTCCGTCGCGCGAGTTCTATGAGCCCCTCGTCGGGCGAGAAGGGCCCGTCAGAGTCAGCCTTGGCGGGGATGTGGACCGCGGTGGATACGACAAGCACCATGGCGCACAGACGGATGGCGAGTCGCATCGCAGCTAACCTCCATCTCCTATGGCGCAAATAGCACGCTCAGGCAGCTGACTCAGCGGCAAGTACTGTCCGAGACTGCCGGGAGCGTGCAGGTCGTCATGTCTGCGGCGCCTTGTCGTCGGTCTTGCTGGTCAGCAGCAGGCGCACTGCGCGCGCACACCACGGCCCGCTATCTGCCCTCGTACTGATTCGTCAAATGCCCGGAGTAGGCGAGCATGGCGCCGCCGGCGGCGGTGAGGGCGACGCCCCAGGATGGGGAGGTGTTGCCGCTCAGGGTTGTGAGGGCGAACAACACGGCCCAGGCCGCGACGAGCACCCCAATCACGAGGACTACCGACCCAGACCCCCGCCGGAAGAGGAAGATCGCCGCGGCCATGGCCGCCAGGGCGAGCAGCCAGCCATGTTGCGAACCGGAGCCGATTGACCCCACCTCGAGGCCGAAGAACGAGACCGTCGTGCTCGACCATGGGGCGAAGGCGCCGAAGAACGCCAGCACGGCCCCGATCCCGCCCAGGCGCCGGTCGCGGGTGTAGATCACGTCGTCCAGGCTCACCCACTCCTGGCTAGCGCCGTAGCGCCGCGCCTTGCGCAGGTCGCGCTCCTGTAACCCGTGTCTCACCCCTGCCTCGAGCCCCGCACCACAGACTCCGCAGAACCTCGCCCCAGGCGATGTGGCCCGTCCGCACTTCGGGCACGCTGCCATCTGCCTACCCTCCATTCCTGATGTGCACCGGGTGACGCGGGGCATGACCCCGCGTCGGGCCCCGGCCTCCAGTCGCCGCACCCGCCAACTGCTCAACCTCCGTGTCTGCGCGCCAGCTCCTGGTTGATATGATTGGCGGAGCTATTGGCGTCCACCATGCCGATGATCCACAGGATGGGTGTGGTGATGAACCCGATCAGCACAAACATGAGCAACAGGCTGATGCTGTAGAGCACGATGTACGCTACTCCCTTGCCGATCTGGCCGTTGTAGATCTGGCCTGCGCCCATGAAGAAGAACGACAGCAGCGTCGCCACCCCCGGATTCTTGTAGAACACCGGCGGGCTGGCGGTCCCTCCTCCTGACACAGCCGGCGGCGGCCCAGAAGCCGCCGGTGCCTCCTGCGCGAGCGGTGTCCCACAGGCGTTGCAGAACCGCGTTCCAGCCGGCATTACCCGGCCGCACGACGGACACGCAGGCATCTCGGCATCCTCCTCCTGAGTATGGCACGGCCCACTGCGGCCGCATCCGCCGCCATGCCGACAGCGCCGACGGCGCCGTCGCTTCAGCTCTGGGCGTGTCAGGGCACGTAAGTGTGGCCGAGCAGGGACTGCAGCACCCCGAAGCTGGACTCCACCGCGGCCCTGCTCTCTCCGGCCACCGCGAAGGCAAGTGTCCGTTGTCTACCCCCCACGAACAGCAGGCGGAGGTAGACGGTGCCAGCAGACTCTTTCACCTCAATGAGATCGGAGACCCCCACAGGGCGCCCACCCGTCTGCTGAAGGCTGATCCCAACCTGGCCCAACTCAGGCACCGAAAGCGACTCCACGAAAATGCGCCCGGTGACCTGGATGTCATCCCGGCTATCGGCATCGGTCGCGTCACGGTCGGTGAGAGCGATCAGCAGAACGTCTTCGGCCGCAGTGGTATACAGGCCGAGCAGCGCAATGCCCTCGGCCTCAAGGTCAATCTCGGTGGCGAGGAAGTGCTCCATCCAGGCCCGGTCGCGGTCAGATACCTCAGCCCAGTCAGCCGGGAGGGAGAACGATATGCCGTACAGCGGGAAGCTCTTACGCGCCAGGGACCCCGAGGGCGAAGGGGACAAGGAAGCCCCAGGCGCGCCGGCCCCGAGGCCGACGCTCACGGGCCCGCGGCCGCCGAGCAGGAGTACGACGAGCATGGCGCACAGCACTAGCCCCAGAAGCACGCCCAAGTAGCCTCTGTCGGCAGCGCGACGGGCGAGGGCTCGCGGCAGGGGAGCGCTGCAGCGAGAGCAGAAGCGCGCCCGCGCCTCCCATATCTCATTCCCGCATGCTGCACATGTCCTTCGAGCAGGTGTCACTGGCGTTCTCTCCTTGCCTCGAGTTCACCCTGCGCTAGCAGCTCCTTGCCACCTCGTGTACTATGACGAACCCCGCGGCGAGCGACAGCCCGAAGCCCGCCAGCAGCATGATCAGTCCGATCCCGATACCCATCCCCCCGAGGAAAGGGTTCAGATAGCCAAGGGCTTGACTAGCAGCCAAAGCGGTCAACAAGAGAAGTATGGCCCATGGGCTGCTGATAGCGATCACGCCCCCGCCACTGACCGCCCGCTGCTCGGGGGTTCCGATGCTGGCAACCCAGGCCAGGATGGCGACGACCACTGCGGATGCGGGGACGACGTATGCCATGCCCCATTCGTTCGCGACCGCGGGCACCAGTGCCGTGTTCTCCGGGATGCCGCTGGCCAGGGGCAGGAAGCAGCCCGCGAGGGCAACGAGTGCCCCCACATCGGCAAGCACACAGCCAAGCGGCCAGCGTCCCTCTCGCGGCGCTGGCCTGGGGAGCTCCCGCGGCGGGAGGGCACTGGGCTCCCCTGACTCCCGCTTGGCAGCACCGAGGGCGATCTCTGGCTCGAGCGTATCCTCCGCGGGCACGAGTTCGGGGTACTCCTGCGCAGCTACAGCCCGGCCCTCAGGCGCGCCGCACCAGTTGCAGAAGCGCGCCTCTGCCGCGATCAGCTTGCCGCAATTCTCGCAGTGCCGCCTCTGAGCCCGTGCCTCCGAGCTTGCCGGCTCGCTGCACCGGGTGCAGAACCTGTCCGAAGGCGCCATCCTGTTCCCGCACCGCCTACATCGCATGGACGCCATGTCACCCTCCCTGTCGCTCTGTACCGCTCTGAGGTCTCCTCCCCGAGCCGGCCGCTCCAAGCCCGAACACCGCCTTCGTCGTCTTGCCGGCCCTGATCGCGACCGAGCGCTGCCACTGCGCCGGCCCCGCGGTCTCGGCGTGACTTGTGTAAGCCGCCAGGTGGTACTCCCCAGGCGGGAGCTCCAGATGCCACTCGCCCCCCGGAGTCAGGCGGCTCCAGAGGGGCTCGAAGTCGGCGTCGTCGGGGCGGTAGAGGCAGAAGTGAAGGTCCCCGGCCCGGGCGTCGGCGGCCTGCACCACGAGGCGGCCCGTGTGGGCGATCGGCGCCGGGTCGGGTCCCAAGCTCACTGCCAGCATGACTGCGCTCCCACCTTCGGCCGCAGTCTCCGGGGCAGGGTCAGTGTTGGTTACCATGCCGGCAGGAATCTGCCCATGGTGTCGCCTGTTGACGAAGTCGGCGACCTGAAAGCCCGCGGCCTCGAGTGCTCGGCGCGCCTCGGCCTCGCTCATGCCGATCACATTGGGAACCACCAATGCCAGCGGTTGGGCAACGTAGAGCGTCACCGTGCTGCCTGCGGCTACCTCTGACCCGTGCGACGGCTGCAGTCGGACCACCGTGCCTGGCCTCACCCCGGTTCGATGCTCGTCCCGGCGCGTGGCCCGCAGCCCCAAGCGCTCCAGTTCGGCTCTTGCCTCTTCATACTGACGGCCCTCCATACCCATCGGGACTTCCACGGGGGGTCCGAGGCTGAGCCGCACCGTGACGGTCGCCCCGGGGGACACGATCTCGCTGGGCCCGGGATTCTGCCAGATCACCGACCCTCGCGGTATGCTGCGGTGGGGGGCGGCCCCGCGCGGGTCCTCGCGGTACTTCATGCCGGCCTGGTCCAGGAGCCGCTTGGCCTCCTCGACTGAAACGCCGATCAGCCGGGGCGCCTGCGCGTCGGGGGCCGGTTCCTCGGCCGGCGGCGGCTCTTCGTCGGCCTTCTCCTCCTCGGCAGGGGGTTCGGGCGGTGTCACCTCCTCGACGGGCACGCGCGGGGGCGGCTCCGGCGTCGTCCCGCCGACTGCGGCGCCGCGGTCGGAGTGCTGAGTCGCCAGCAGGACGGCAATGCCGAGAAGGACCACCACCAGCAGTGCCCCGAGAAGCGTCTGCCTTCTGCCGTTGCCTGAGCGAGTACGTCTTGCTGAGGCCATTCCAGTTCCTCCTCCCGGCGATCCGGGGGTCAGCGTGCCCGTCTCGTGGGTAGGGTCACTGGCTTAGGGTCTCCGGAGCGAACTTCGACCCCGCTTGAGTACCAGTAGGGACGGGGGACGTTCTCCGGGGGCACATACACAGCCACGTTGTACGATCCGGGCTCCAAGCCGCCGAATTTGTGCTGACCGGGGCCGATATCCTGCCGCGGCTCTGGTCTCGTGGGGCCCCAGACGTACAGCACGCCCCCGCTCGGCACATCCCCGACTAGCGTAACGATGATCGTCCCCGTCTCCGGCCGTGGCTTGGGCCCCTTGCTTACTGCGAGCACGACTTTGCTTCCGGCCTTTGGCATGGTGTTCGGGGCAGGGTAGGTGTTGATCACGTGACCGGCGGGGATCGTCTCATCCTCTCGCTTGTTGACGAAGTCGGCGACCTGGAACCCCGCGGCCTCGAGTGCTCGGCGCGCCTCGGCCTCGCTCATGCCGATCACGTTGGGAACCACCGATGCCGGCGGTTGGGCAACGTAGAGCGTCACCGTGCTGCCTGCGGCTACCTCTGACCCGTGCGACGGCTGCAGTCGGACCACCGTGCCTGGCCTCACCCCGGTTCGATGCTCGTCCC
>Ga0209102_1000782_pt1 | contig 19508 bp, 14 predicted proteins | sample ConPoolayeHmetaG_FD_185483 | JGI IMG/M metagenome (GOLD analysis project Ga0209102, IMG submission 185483) | Hot spring microbial mat communities from California, USA to study Microbial Dark Matter (Phase II) - Cone Pool mat layer H metaG... ...
TCGTTTTGACTTCAGAAAAGTGCTGTGCTAAAGTGAGGTTCCTTTAAGCGAAGATGAATGTTCTCTTAGTTCTAGGTGGAGCTGTTTTCCTCTTCGGGCTGGCCAGTCGCTATTATTCCCACTATATCGCTCGCATCCTCGGCGAAGACCCTGCCAACCCCACGCCAGCTGTGAAAGCCTGCGACGGTCGGGATTACGTCCCGACCAAAGCTTACATCGTTTTTGCCCACCATTTCTCGGCCATTGCTGGGGCTGGCCCTATTCTGGGTCCCACAATGGGCATCCTCTACGGGTTTGTCCCGGCCTGGCTCTGGGTGGTGCTGGGAGGCATCTTTATCGGCGCTGTCCATGACTTCACTTCCCTGTTTGTGAGCATCAGGGAGGGAGGAAGATCGATGGCTGAGGTCGCCCGAAAGACGCTGGGCCCGGCTGGGTTCAACCTCTTCATCGGCTTTACCATCGTCATGATTGTCCTCGTCACATCTTCTTTCTTGAGCGCCACCGCCATTTCCCTCACCTCACTCTGGCCACTCGCCAAAATAGGTGTCATCGAAGGCCAGACGTTTCTGAAAACGGTGGTCAAAGACGGTGTCGTCATGGGCCGCATCGGCGGCATCGCTTCGATGTCCGTCATTGTCATCACCTTGAGCTCGCCGTTTCTGGGCTGGCTTCTTTACAAAAAGAGAATCAAGGCAGTTTATGCCTATCCTCTCGCCTTGGGCGTTTGTGTCGGCTCCATTTTTTTGGGCATCGCCCACCCTGTGACTCTTTCCCCGACCACCTGGATGGTCATCATCTCCATCTATGTTCTCTTCGCAGCGGGTGTGCCCGTCTGGCTCATCCTCCAGCCCCGCGACCTCATCAACGTCCAGATTCTTTACGGCGGCATCTTCTTGATGGTCATAACTCTTTTTATCACCGGCTTCCATGGTTTGTCCGTATCCATACCGAGCTTCAACCTCAGGGAGGGAGTCCAGCACCTGGGACTCATCTGGCCGATGATGTTTTGCACCATTGCTTGCGGAGCTATTTCTGGATTCCATTCTCTCGTCGCTGGCGGGACAACGGGAAAACAGGTGGCCTGCGAACCCGATGCCCGCCGCATCGGCTACAACGCCATGCTCCTCGAATCGGTCCTGGCCGTTTGCGTCCTCCTGGCCATTGGCGCTGCCATGAATTTCGGGGATTATAAGTCAATCGTTTGGCCCTCCGACCCGGCCATCAAATCCAACCCCATCCTCGGCTTCTCCCTGGCGGCCGGCCATCTCTTCCATCGCGGCCTGGGGATTTCGGTTGCCCTTGGCGCTGTGTTTGGGATTCTCCTTGTCGAGGGGTTCGTCATTACAACCCTCGATGCCGCGGTTCGGCTGAACCGCTATCTCTTCGAGGAGCTCTGGTCCATCCTTTTCCGGAAGACGCCCCGGCTGTTGCGCAATTACTGGTTCAACTCTGGTCTTTCGGTTGTCCTCATGTGGATTCTTGCTTACTCCAACGCCTTTAGCGCCCTCTGGCCTATCTTCGGAACAGCCAATCAGCTCTTGGCGGCGCTCGTCCTGCTGGCTGTTTCGGCATGGTTGTTACTCCGTCGCAAGAAGAACATGTTCACGCTTCTGCCGGCCGGGTTCATGATTTCGACGACTATCGTTTCTCTCATCATCCTGATGGGAAACTACATCCGGGGCAAGAACTATACCTTGATCCTTGCCGACGCCCTGTTGATGGTCCTCTCCGCAGGAGCGATCTGGCTTTTTCTTAAGACTTTTTTGAAAAAGAAAGGACGGCCAGAAATCGAGCACGCTTAGATTCACAACCCAAGGAGGGAGAAGATGGCAGAGGAAACAAGGGGCGAAGCCAGGTTATCGGTGACGGAGGTTGTCGTCGAAGCGCTCAAGGGCATCAAGAGCGAGGTCCTCATCTATGCAGTGGCCGTGGCGGCCTTGTTCGTTGGCTCATCCTCGTTCGGGCTGGACGTTTTGCGGGAAGTCAAATGGCCACTCCTTTTCATTTTTACTGTCGCCCTGGTGGCCTACTTTTTTGCCCGCCGCATACCGCAGGCAAGGGCGAAGGTGAAGAAGCGCCAGAAAGAGAAATGAGCGCGGAAAGGCGGCTGAGCGACGTTGTCTGGGTCGGGCTGGCCCTTTTCGCCATGTTTTTTGGCGCGGGCAACCTTATTTTTCCTCCCTATATGGGCTTCATGGCTGCGGGTAGCTGGAAGCTGGCGCTGGCTGGCTTTCTGCTCACGGGAATTGGCATGCCCCTGATGGGGATTGCGGCCTCGGCCCGGGCTGGCGGCCGCGTCGAGCAGCTGGCGAGCCGCGTTAGCCCTTTGTTTGGCCAGGTCCTCAGCATTGTCATCATCCTGGCCATAGGCCCCCTGCTGGCCATTCCGCGAACAGCCGCGACGACGTTTGAGATGGGAGTACGGCCCAACATACCGGGTGCCAGAGCCGCCGTCTCCTCGATTGTCTATTTTGCCTTCACCCTGTTTTTTGCCCTCAACCGCAAAAAGGTCATTGATAAGATAGGGAAGGTCCTTACTCCCTTCCTCCTGGCGACCCTGGCCCTCATCATCCTCAAGGGTATCTTTTCCCCCCTTGGCCGAGCTGGGGACGGTGGGCTGGCTGGTGCTTTCGGCCGGGGCTTCCGGGAGGGCTACCAGACTATGGACGCGCTGGCCTCGGTCGTTTTCGCTGAAATCATCATCGCTGCCCTCGTCTTTAAGGGCTATGTTAGGGTCTCGGACCAGGTCCGGATGACTTCGCTGGCTGGCGTTATTGCCGCGACCGGGTTAGGGCTGGTTTACGGCGGGCTGATGTACCTGGGAGCGTTTTCTTCGCATCTCTTTCCGGCAACCGTCGAGAGGACGTCGCTCCTCATCGGCATCACCGAGGGGATTCTCGGGAATGGAGGCAAGGTAGCCCTTGGCCTGGCGGTGAGCCTGGCTTGCCTGACGACTTCCATCGGCCTGACAGCCACCGTGGGCGATTATTTTAGCGTCTTGACCAGGGGCAGGCTCCCTTATAAGGGCATTTGTTTGGCGACGTGTATCTTCAGCGCTGTCTTCGCCACGGTTGGCGTGACGACAATTGTCAAGGTCGCTTTCCCTCTTCTGGTTACAGTATACCCTGTCGTCTTGGTGCTCATTATCCTGACGATGGCCGGGCGATTGGTCAAGCACCGGGCCATTTATGTGGGCGCTGTCATCGGTGCCCTATCGACGAGTGTGTTTGACGCTTTCACGGCGGCTGGAGTTCCTGTGCGAGTTATCAATCAGGGAATCGCGATGATTCCCCTCGCTTCATCCGGCTTTCCGTGGATTCTGCCGGCCGTGGCGGGTGGAATCATAGGCGCCGCGCTGGCCAGGGCTGGCATTGGCGGCAAGATTGAACCTGTCGCGCCATCCTATCACGGGTAGCTTTGATTTAAAGAATACTCATTGGCTTAAAGCCGAGCCTCTTGGTTGTAAAAAAGCTCATCTTTCGGTATATTTAAATCAGCGTGATTGGAGGCGCCCGTAGCTCAGCCGGATAGAGCGTCTGACTACGAATCAGAAGGCCGGGGGTTCAAGTCCCTCCGGGCGCGCTCCGTCTTTTCCCATGTTTTCTTGCGGAGAGGGCTTTATCAATTATCAAGCGAGAGCGAGCTAACTCCACGGCAGTTTCATTTTCTCCATGAAGAATCTCGTTGAAAAATCAAATTGCTCTGACCGGGAGAAAGTTATTTTTATGTGTTTAGGCCGGAGCATGTATCACCAAATTGGACCAAGCCCTTCGTCAGAGTGAGGTGGGAATATTTTTGTTTTTTAGCTTTATGACTATTCCTGAACATTGGATAATGATGGGAAGAACAGAGGAGGGAAGCGATGACCGGGCGTGAACGGGTGCGGATGGCGCTCGGTCACCGGCTCCCCGACCGTGTCCCGCTCGATTTGGGGGCGAGCGGCGTCACCGGTATGCACGCAAGCTCTGTTTACCGCCTCCGCCAGGCTCTCCGGCTTGACCCGCCCGGCAGGCCTGTCCGCGTCGTCGAGCCCTATCAAATGCTCGGAGAGATTGAGCCCGACTTGATGGACAAGCTGGGGGTGGATGTGGCGGGGATTTCCTCTCCTCGCACCATGTTCGGCTTCCGCCTGGAGCGCTGGAAGCCGTGGACTCTCTCTGATGGCACGCCGCTTCTTGTGCCGGAAGGCTTTAACACCGAGCCGGAAGAGAATGGCGATTTGTTCATGTATCCGGAGGGTGACCGCTCGTCGCCGCCGAGCGGGAAAATGCCACGGGGAGGATTCTACTTCGACGCCATCATCCGCCAGCCTCCGATTGACGAGGCTCGCCTCGACCCGGCCGACAACCTGGAAGAATTTGGCCCCGTGTCCGATGAGGATCTGGCGTACTACAAGCAACAGGCAGAAGCTTTATTCCGAACAGGAAGAGCCATTCTGGCCAATTTTGGGGGTACAGGGTTTGGCGATATCGCCCTTGTGCCGGCGCCCTGGCTCAAGAACCCGCGCGGCATTCGCGATGTCGAGGAATGGTACGCTTCGATGGTCACCCGCCGGGAATACGTGTGGGCTGTATTTGAGAAACAATGCGAGATCGGGCTGGCCAACCTGGAGAAAATCCATGCTCTGGTCGGAGACAGGGTGGATGTGGTTTTCATCACGGGCACGGATTTCGGCGCCCAAACAGGGCCGTTCATCTCACCCCGAATGTATAGCGAGCTTTTCTTACCCTTCCATCGAGCGGTGAACGATTGGGTTCACCGCCACACCCCATGGAAGACTTTCGTCCATTCATGCGGCTCTGTTTTCTCCTTAATCCCATTATTTATCGAGGCAGGCTTCGATATCCTCAACCCGGTGCAGACTTCGGCCGCCCACATGGACCCACAAACGCTCAAGGAAAATTTTGGGGACAGGCTGTGCTTCTGGGGCGGCGGTGTCGACACGCAAAGAACTCTTCCGTTTGGCACACCGGAGGAAGTGCGTCAGCAGGTGGCGGAAAGGATACGCATCTTTGGCCGAGGCGGTGGCTATGTTTTCAACACCATCCATAACGTCCAGGCAGGGGTCCCGGTAGATAACCTCGTCGCGCTTTACGAGGCGGTCGACGAATTCCGGGCGATGATGTAGAGATGGCCAGAGAGTCTGGCCTCATTCGATATGGTTAGCGCGACAAAAATGGAGAATCCTATCCTCGAGCGCCCGAGCTCGGGCCATTGCTTTATCTTCCTCAAGTTCGCTCATCAGCTGACGCAGCCTTTCCCGCACTGCCTTGACCTTGTTGGCAGCTGCCTCAGGGTCGGCGATGGCGGTCAGTCCAATTTCGCCAGTCTGCCTGACGGCGGAGATATAAGAATCCTCAGCCCGGCTGAATTCCTTCTCCAGCTGTTTCACTTGCCGTTCCTCATCCGACATGGATTTCTGATAATAACGATAGCCAAGGAATACGACGACGGCAAGGATAAGCAGCCAGATGATAGCTCTCATTTTGAGGCGCCAATTTATGGACTCATTATAACCTGATTCCATCACGGAAGCCAAGCTCTATTTCGTTTCGGGAGCTGGCTAAATTTTCATCATTTTTCTTGAACGGAGGGACCGAAATGAAAGAAAATGGCAGCAGAGCTTGAGATGAGGAGAGGATGCGTCATGAAGCGCCGGAATTTCTTAGAGAAAGTCGGCAAGGGGGCGACGCTGGCGATAGCCGCAACGTCTCGCCCCGCTATTGCGGAAATACCCCTCTCTGGCCATCTGAAAGAAAGCGCCCAGCGCCCAGAACGCCCAGCCGGGCGCATGGATTCCTGGCTTGAAATCGACCTCAACCACCTGAGCTGGAATATCGCCCAGATCAAACGACTCGTTCAAGTCCCCATCATGGCCGTCATTAAAGCAAACGCTTATGGTCACGGCCTGGCTGAGGTAGGACGATTCTTGGAAAAACAGGGAATCGGCTGGCTCATGGTCGGAAACCTCGGCGAGGCTTTGGCGCTGAGGAGGCAGGGAGTCCGATGCCGTATCCTCAATTTTGGCGGTTTTTCCAGGGAAGATGCGGAAGCGATCGTCGATGGGGATATCAGCCAGGCAATCTGGAGCGATGAAGTTGCCCATCTCCATGAAGCAGCGATAAAGAGGAAGAAAAGAGCAGCCATCCACGTCGACATCGACACGGGGATGGGACGGACGGGCGTTCCCTGGACCCGGGCCTTATCTTTTCTCTCGCGCCTGGCCAATTTGGATGGCGTCAAGGTTGAGGGAACGATGACCACTCTGACCGAAGATAAGGGTTTTGATTTGGAACAGGTGCGGAGGTTCATGGAGGTTTGCTCTCAGGCTGGTGCGAAAGGCATATCCGTGGGGCTTCGGCACGCCGCCAGCAGCGCCGGTATTTTAGCGCGACCCGAGTTCCACCTGGACATGGTCAGACCCGGCATCATGATTTACGGCTATTATCCGTCTGAGGAAGCGCAGCGCGAGGACAGGCTGGCCCTTAAACCCGTAGCCCGATGGCTGGCCAGGGTGGTCGATATTCGGGAGCTCTCGCCCGGTGATACTCTTTCCTACCACCGGGTTTTTAGAGCGAGCCAAACCATGCGTGTCGCGACCGTCGGCGTCGGCTATTCTGATGGCTATCCATCCGCTCTCGCCGGCAGAAGCCATGTTCTTATCCACGGCCAGAAATACCCGGCCATCGCCGCCGTGACAGCTAATCATATGATGGTTGACCTTCTTGGGGATGCGACAATCAAGATAGGGGATGAGGTTGTTCTTCTGGATAACCGTTTCGAATCTGGTCTGACCGCCGATATTCTGGCTGAACTCGCCGGTATCTCAGTCTACAAGATTCTGATTGGTTTAAACCCTCTTCTTTTCAGGCAATGCCGCATTCGCTTTTCCTCGTCTTCGAAGGCAGAGCTCTCTTAAGAGGTAAGCTGCGAGAAGCTCGGTGTCGATTTTGTTCTCGGTTTTGCCCGGCTCCTGGGAAATTAGGTAGAAATTAGGTAAATGGATAAGCTGTCCCCAATTTAGCCCAATTTAGATGACGGTGCCATCGGGAATGACGCCGTGCTTGGGAATAACAATGATACCATCCCGGATAACATAGTCGTCGGTTTCTTCGTCCTTCACCCCGCGGGCGTTGACGAGGCGGACGCCCTTGCCGAGGCGGGCGTTCTTGTCGATGATGGCATTTCGAACCTCGGATTCGGGGCCGATCCCGATGGCCGGGATTCCCTGTTGGGTGCGGCGCGCGATTTCCTCGTCCGACTCGAAGTAATCCGCGCCCATGACGATTGTCCGCTCGATGAGGCAGCGCGCGCCAACCCGCGAGCGGATGCCGATAATCGAGTTGACGATGCGGGATTGGTCGATGATGCTCCCCTCGCAGAGGATGGAGTTTTCCACCTCGGAGGCGATAATCTTGGAGCCGGGGAGATAGCGGGCGTGGGTAAAAATGGGCTTGTCCTCGTCATAAAAATTGAACTTGGGTAGTGGGTGGGTGAGCTCAATGTTGGCCTCGAAGAAACTGCGGATGGTTCCGATATCCCGCCAGTAGCCGTGGAAGGGATAGCCATAGACCCGGTGCGTCTCGATAGCCTGAGGGATGACTTCGCGGCCAAAATCGCTAAACGTCGTCATTTCCAGGAGCCCTTTGAGGACGGTCCAGTTAAAAAGATAGATACCCATGGAGGCAAGATGGGTCTTGGCCGCCGCCTCGATTCCCCATCGGCTCATCGCCTCCCGCTCAATCCTCATCTTCATGAGCTCGTCCTCTGTTTTCGGTTTTTCCATGAACGCCTGGACCCGGCCGCGGTCGTCGAGTTTCATGACGCCAAATTCTGGTGCCTCGGCTCCTGAAATGGCCGTCACAGCGATAGTGATTTCGGCTTTTTTTTTGAGGTGGAAATCGATGAACGGAGTGTAATCCATCCGGTAGAGATGGTCGCCGGAGAGGATGAGGACGAGCTCTCCCTTATTCTGGAGGAAGAAAAGGTTCTGCCGCACCGCGTCGGCCGTGCCCTGGTACCAATTCCGATTCTCCAGGGTTTGCTGGGCGGAGAGGATGGTCAGGAATCCCTTTGAAAAATCGTCGAACCGGTAGGTGAGGAAGATATGGCGGTGGAGAGATTCGGTGCTGAACTGGGTCAGAATAAAAATCTGGCGGAGACCCGAATGGAGACAGTTGCTGAGGGAGATGTCGATGAGCCGAAAGCGGCCGGCGATGGGGACAGCGGGCTTGCTCCGGATTTTGGTCAGGGGGTAAAGGCGTGACCCCTGCCCCCCGGCAAGGACGACGACAACGACCCTGGGCATCGATCACTGCTCCCGGTACTATTCAATTCAGCCTCGGGATCCGCTCAAAACCCGAGACGCTGACAAAGTCGAGCTTAGCCTTCTTTTCGACTTCGTCAAGGACAAGGTTGAGACCAAGGGTGTCGCTGGCGATGTGGCCAGCGATGATGACGTTGAGGTTCGCTTTCTTGGCGTTCTCCAGGTGTTCCTCGCTGATGTGCATGGCCACGAGAGTACTCACGCCACTCGAAGCGAATTTCTCGAAGACTTCCTTCGACCCCTCCGTGCCGCCGGTCATGTCGACGTAGATTTTGCCGCAGCGGTTGTCCTCAGAGCCGCTCACGATCTTGGGGGGAAGCTGGAGGGCGATGGATTTCCTGTACTCGGGGATATTCCGGAGGAGCTGGAGCACATCCTTGAGCCGGGCTGGCCTTTCCCTGTCGAAGAGATTCGTGAGGTAGGAGGTGACGCAGTTGTCAGCCGGCGTGTGGATGGACATCATGGGTAACCCAAGGAGTCGCGCCACGTCAACAGCGCGGTTATGGTTGATGGGCATGAGCCGGCGCTCGACCTCGCTTATCCTCTTTTCCATGAGCTTTTCGGCCACACTGACGGTGATGCCGTAGAGGGAAAGCAAGTCTGCCTGGAGTTTCATGACGTCAAAGAGTCGAGACAGGGCGTATCCCTCGGGATGGTGGGCGATGATGAGGTCGATTTTCTTTTCCGAATCCCTGTTGAGAAGATGGGCGAGGAGGATTTCCCCCACCTCCATGTCGATGCCGACGATGGCGCGCTCAATCTCCGTTTCCGGGTCGCCGGAGAGGATGCGGGTATCCGCGTAAGGGTTAAAAAGCCTGTCCTGGTCGTAGAATTCTCGCTCCTCCCCTTCGAGCTTTTCGAACTTTTTTTTCTCCTCGGCGAGGAGCTTTTCGACCTCATCCCGGCCTCGCAAATCATGGGCGATCCCGGTTTCGACAACCAGGTGATAGAGTTCTTTGAGTTTCATCGAGTTCTCCCCTGAGAGAATGGAATTTTCACCTTCATGGGGACATTATAAAGGGAGAGGAGAGAAGGAGCAAGCGAATTGCTGTGGAGACGACCCTGATTTGCCGATAGAAGCACCCGACGGGTCCTGTCGTGGTTCACCCCCGGCGCCCCCGAGCGGCCTATCTTGTTTATCATCAGTCAAGAAGATGGGTGGCATCAAACGCTCGGGTCGGCGGGGGGCCCCCGAACCACGCCACCCCTCGGGTGCACTCGCTATCGTGATAATTTGTTACAAGATCAAGCACTTTCGCTTGATGATAATTTTCTATCGGCAAATCAGAGGGGGACGACAGGTTCGTTGACCGGCAGCAGGGAGTATGATAATATGCCAGGTCATTAGAAAGATGAACCGGAAAGAGGAAAACCAGCTCTTCATCAAGATCGAAACTTGCTTCGACACGCTCAAGCTGGCCGTTGAGACGTTCGAGGATTATCTCAAAGAGGGGAGCGAGGCCGCAAGCCCGAGCTATTACAAGGCCCGCAATTATCTGCGGGATGCTGAGAAATTCCATGAGGAAGTTTTCAAGGAGGCGAAGCGCCTGCTCGGGCCGACGCCCATCTACGCTTCGGCTGAATTTGAAAAATGGCGGCAGGAGTTCTTGAGCCAGCATCATATCCTGGCCGAAGGCCAGGAGCGGGAGGCGATCAAGAAAGAGCTGTTGGCCGATTCCCGCCTGGCTGCCTGGCTGAGCGAGGCCGACATCGAGCGCTTGCTGAGCAGGAATTTCGAGAGTCAAAAAAGCGGCAAAAGGAAGCTCGCCAACATCAAAATGAGGATTGTCCTGGATAAGCTGAACGAGCGCCTCGCCGAAGCGCGAGAGCTCCGGAAGAGGGCGATGGAAAAATTCCGGCCATAATTTACTTTTCCGATAGGGATAGTAAAATAAAATCCCGGGCAGGAACTTCTACCCTTATCCTTTGGCCAGAGAGAAGGCCGCTTTGATTCCGGCTAAAAAATCTTCCGGTGCGCTCGTCCCTGAGGTCAAAGGAAGATCCGGGCGTCAGAAGGAGCGGGAGAATGGTGACGAGACACGGGTCATCCTTGTGGTTGACGATGGATAAGTAAGGCTGGCCATCAACCGTCGACTCAGCCACATCCAGTTCTTGGGCGAGGCCGAGGACATCAAAAGCTCTCTTGTTTCCACTCCGGTCCAGGGCAAAATCCATGATATCGCGAGCGAAATGGGGTACGGATTCGACCATCTCCTCAAGACCGAGGGATACCGTGATGCAGAGCCCTTGGCCAAACTCATTGACCAACGCGGCGCCGGTTCCGTCTTCAAAGGCTGCGACAACCCTGGCTGAGGCTGAAAGCGGGCTCCACGAGGAGGCTTTCCCCGGCCTCAAGCCGAAGCGAGTTCCCTTTTTCGTTCGCCGTCCCAAAGCTTCTTGAACGCTGACCCAGCGGTGGAGCTTGGCCGGGTTTTCCCTGGCGCCGCACAGCGCTTCTCGGTCGAACCGGTCACCATAGGGAATGGATGGTCCAAAAAGGATGGCCACACCGCCCTTCTCGATAAATTCCTTTAACAGCAAACTATCCGTGTCCTGCATTCCTGCGATATCGCTGAGGACAAGGACGTAACGATGGCGGAGCAAGAAGTCGAGCTGTTCCTCGTTCAAATGGTAGGGATAATAAGGAAGTATCTCTTCTCCCTTTGGCGGAAGAAAAGGAATAATGTCGGGACTGATTCCCAGCCGCCGGAAAGCGTCGAGGGAAGGGACGGTGGCATTAGTCCAGCGGTCGACCCACCAATCGCTGTAGGGAATGTACACTCCGATACGACTCGAGTCCGAAGCCGCAGTCCTCGAAATCATGGTGTAGGCCTTCATCCCTTCCTCCACTCCCCATCTCGATTCTTTTGCCTCGGGTACTGTTTTGTTCAATTCATGAATGCAGGCATGGTAGGTAAAGAAAACAATTCCCTCCGGACCATAAGCAGCCGCGGCGCTCAATATCTGGCTATAGATGTCTTGTCGGCTGGCCAGGTAAGCTCCTGCGACTCGCTTTTCCAAATAACCAAAGAGCTCGACGTGGGAAAGGGTAATCTTGTTCCTTGGCCTCGTCGCCCCGGCCGAGAGCGAGGTGAAATCCTTTGTCCGCCGCAGGGGAAAGCACTTCCGATTGTCTTTGCGGTAGGAGGCCATAACCGCTCCCTGATAGATGATGATGTCGAGGTCATCGATGGCCGCCAGATAGCCCGCCAGGAGGGGGTCATCAATGTAGGGAGCGCAGCTCGTCAGGACACCCGGATTAAGAGATTTCGCCGCCTGGCAAAACTCACGCAGCTGGGAGGCGAGGTACGTGCCACTTCCTTCCTGGTAGCTGTAGAAACCGGCGAGAGAAGGTTCGGCGCGGTAAAACTTCCAGAGTTCAGCCATAACCTCTTTGGTACTGGCCAGACACTCGGAATAGGGCATGGGACGCGTCATATCCCAGCTGACGCTGATGAACGAGGCGAGCCCGTATTCTTGGGCCAGCTTCAAGGCCAGGCCAACTCTGTCCTCGGCTGTGCCGGCCGAAGCGGATTTGGCGCAAACCGCCGATGGATACAGAGCTTTTTCGGTCATGATGTTGTGGATGGTGACCATGTTCCCACCGATCCTCCGGAAATCTTCGTAATAACGGCGCATGTCCGCTTCGACATTCTGATTGGAAAAAGCGCTGAGGATCATGAAATCACCGACAACCCGCCCGACAAGGAAGCTTCCTTTGCCCGCGGCTACTTGAGAGCCGTGAGCGACGGTGAGGGTGACGACATAGAGTCCCTGGGGAGAATCCGCGCCAATGGAGAGGCCGCCGCGGAAAAGTGCCTTGCCTTCTCGACGAGGCGGGACAGGGGCAAGCGGAAGGGTCCGAACGCCCCGGGAAGGGACAAGCAGATGAGCCTGGATGTTTGACTGACCAAGCCGCTTTGGCGACTGGATTTCCGCTTCGATCGTCACCATCTCACCTGCCTTTGGTCGAAAAGGGGTGACGCGGACGTTGACGTTGAGCTCTCGCTTTGCTTTAGAAAGCTCGCATGAAAAAAAGTTAGCCCCGCACCCCAAGAGGAGAGCCAAAGTCCAAATGGAAAGCTTCTTCTTTTTCATCGTGCGAAAGAATATAAATTTGGACCCAAAGGGATGTCAAGCTTGGTGGCGAGTTGATTTTGAGTAAGAAAAAATATATACAAGGCGAAAGCTTGAATTTAAAAGGAAAGGAGGAAAATGTTCAAGCGAGAAAAAAGGTCAGGAAAAAACCTATGGCCAGCCTTGTTGCTCGGCGCTGGCTCTTTGACTCTCATCGGTGCATCCTTCGCACCTTCTGTGGAGCATGTCACGGTCGTCGAGGGAGGCGGATATTTTCCCGTCGCCATCCAGCTTCAAAGCGGTGAGATCCTGGCCGTCCTTCGCGGCGGCGGAGCGCACATCGGTCGGGCCGGACGCCTTGACCTGGTTATCTCCCCTGACCAAGGCCGCACCTGGTCCAAGCCCTGGACAGCTGTCGACGGTCCTGAGGACGACCGGAACCCGGCCCTGGGTCAGCTCAAGGACGGGACCGTCCTCCTTGCTTATGCCATCCTCAGTGGTTATATGGAAGATGGGCTAAGGCTTCCCCCGAAAAGGGAGGAGCGTGTTTTTGACGGCGTTTACATCATGCGATCGAAAGACAAAGGAAAAACATGGACGAAGCCGGTGCGCGACCCGAGCATCTATTCCTTCTACATGGGCCGTGGGGCGGTTTCTCCCTATGGCAAGATTATCCAGCTCAAGGACGGAACGGTCCTCATGTCTGTCTATTTTGAATTTTTTGACGGCCGCGGAAATGAAAGCTATATCTTCCGTTCTCGGGATGGCGGAAAAACGTGGGGAGAACCTTCCCTTGTCGGCAGGCATTTTAATGAAACGGCTGTGCTCGAGCTGGCTGATGGAACGCTTCTCGCCGCTATGCGGTCAGAGCCAGGCGGCCACATTGCCGCAACCCATTCGAAGGACGCCGGAAAAACGTGGAGCCCACCTTTTCGGGTAACTGAAGACGAGGAGCATCCGGCCGATTTGATTCTCCTTAGCAATGGTAATGTCTTGATGACCTACGGGGAAAGAAACGCTCCCATGGGAGCTCGGGCGGTCGTGAGCCGGGACGGTGGAAAGACATGGGATATGGACCATATGGTCGTGCTCAGCCAAAAAGCGAGCAACACGGATTGCGGCTATCCGAGCTCTGTTGAGGTCGCGCCGGGTCAAATAGTCAGCCTCTATTACCAGGTCGATGACCTGGGAAACGCGCCCCAAAGCGCCAGATGCCTGGCCGCGCTATGGAAGGTCACCGAATAGTCTCTGCTATCGCGTTTTCTCCAGCCGGCGAGGGTTTGGGCGCTCAAATATTGGATTCTTGAGCGCCGGGGGCAGGGTGAGATAGCTGACGAGGTTGAGCCCGTCGCGTGATTTGATGAGGACGGTATGCATTTTGGATAGCTTTACCTTTTCCAGATCCTGGCGGTTGGTGAACATGAAGCGGGCCTTCTTCCTGGCGCGGTCATAGAGATAATAACGAACCGGACCATCGTCAACCATGGAGGACACGGTCCAGAACATGTCATCGAGCGTCCGGTCGGTGACACTGATATCGCCTTCGCTTATGGATTGAAGGTAGCTCAGGTCGCCCCGGATGCTTTCGTCCAGTATTTTCCATTCGGTTCGCAAATATTCCACGGCCAGCGGCTTCGACCTTCTTCTCGGTCGGGTGGACCATGGGGTTACTGACATCAGCTCTGGGGTCTTCGAAAATGAGCTTTCTTTCGTTGGTCTTCAAATCGAGAGCCATGAGAGCAGCCGTGTTTCGGCCACGGCTGTCAATCATGTAGAGCACAGTGCCGGTTTTATCGAAAGTGATGGGGCTGGTCGTTAGCGTATCCTCCATCGGAATCTTCCCGAATGACTTCCACCCGCCCTGTCCATTAGGCATGAAAAATTCCATGCCCCCGTCCGCTGTCATTTGCATCGCCAACCGGACATTGTATTCGTCATCGGTCTGGAAGCCAAGGAACCCGTCGTTCTACTGGATGAGCTTCATGTCGCCCGTCAGGATGTTCAACCGATAGATATCGTGGAATTGCGGATCCCGATTGTTGAGGCCAATGAGAATTTCATCCCTGAATTTATGGCTCACTTCCTGGATTTGAGCCCGCGGCCGAAGTGGTTTCCCGTTGGGCAAGGTGATGGGCTTTCCATCCGGGCCGGGTATTTCCTCGAACGGCGTCAGATTCTTGTCTTCCTTGGTCGCAATGTTGACCGCATGGACTTGCCAGTTCTCATCCCCAGCCAGGTCCTGCAAGTGGATGATATGCTCGTTGGTGAAAGCCCAGAAGTAAATCCTGATGCCTCGCCACGGGTCCCTGGTCACAGGTTCGGCTTTTTCGGGGGCATCTGAAGGCGCGACTCAGACATTGAGCACATTGTTGACGGGGGCAAGAAAGCTGATGTGCTGACCATCAGGGCTTATCTGGAGAGAGGCCTTGTCTGGGTTGCCAAAAAGCAAGTCCCGAGAGATTAAGGGGACCTCTTTGCTTTTTGGGGCGCAGCTCAGACGGATTTCCTCCTTCCCCAGAGTTGAGATTTTTAGGCAGGCCCATCTTAATTAAGAGCGAGACCCATTTCTTTGAGGATAAATTCGGCGTGGCCGAATTTTTGAGTGACCCACAGGACATAGCGGATGTCGACGGCGATAGAGCGACTGTACTTCTCGCTCCAGGCATAATCGTTGATGGTGGCCTCGTAAGTTCGGTCGAAATTGACGCCAACGAGCTCCCCCCGGGCGTTGAGCACCGGGCTTCCCGAATTGCCACCCGTCGTGTCGGCATCGTAGAGGATGCAGACGGGAATATCCTTGAGCTGGGGATGTTCGAACTCGCCGAAATCGCGCGCTCGGGCGAGGTCGAATAAGGCAGCCGGGGTATCGAAGGGTTCCCGCCCCGTCGTTTTTTCGAGAACGCCCCGCAGGGTCGTGAACGGCTCGTAATAAACCGCGTCGGCCGGTTCATACCCTTTGATTCTTCCATAGGTTAGCCGCAGGGTGCCATTGGCGTCGGGAATAAAACCCTTTCCCAGATAGAGCTCCTTGACATCGCTCAAGCGGGCATAGAGGGAATCGAGAGCGCCGCGGCGGGCCTTCTGCTTTTCCCGCATTTCGAGGATAGTGGGATAGAGGGCGCGAGCCAGGCTGAGAAAGGGGTCCTCGAGAGCGGCCAGTTGCTCGGGAGTCTGGTCAAAAAGCTCCTCCACGAACCTGCTCTCTTTCAACCTTGAGGCTTCGTACATCCTGTTGAGAAGGGCCTCGATGGCGGAATCACTGAAATCTCCATCGAGGAGGTCATCGACCGCCCTTATCCGATTGCCTTCTTTGAGCCTTGAAGCCCGGAGGAGGAGTTCTTTGAAAATGGCCTTGTCGGTCGGCTCATAGAAGTTGCGGAGGGAGAGAAAGAGCCTCTGTTTCGTCTGGGCAAGGTTGCGGTCCATGTAGGCCGACTCGCGCTCGAGGTCTGGCTTCTGGCGTTCGACCGCCGCCTCATGAAGAGTGAGAGCGTAGCTGAGGAGGTTCACCGAGCGGAGGTGGTCGAGGAGAGTTTCATAGGCGAAGGCGGAGCGCATCTCCTCGTAGACTCGGTCGATATCGGTGAGCACAGTCCCGAATCGGGCTTTCCTTTCTGCGTCGGCCTCGATAAAGCTCTGGAGCGCCTTTTCCTCGTCGCGGCGGCGCTCGACGAGGTTGAGCCTTTTCATGCCCTTAAGCTTGCCGCGATAATTTTTCATCGTGTTGGCCAGCCCCTTGATGCGCGCGGCGTGGAGGAGAGCGACACCACGGTCAGCCGCCCCCATCCTTTCCATGAGGTCAATCTGCCAGGCATACCAATCAGCGATATAAGGCATCCGCACTTCTTCCTCGAAGGCCAGATAGCTGGCCGTGCTATGCCGATAGGTGCGACCGGGATAGCCCAGGAGGAAAACGAAGTCGCCCTCCCTGACGCCCCGCGGGGCTACACGGAGGAAGCGCTTGGGTTTGAAGGGGATATTCTGGGGCGAATAGTCAGCGGGCGAGCCATCCGGCCCCACGTAGGCGCGGAGAAAAGAAAAATCTCCGGTGTGCCGAGGCCACATCCAGTTATCTTCTTCGCCGCCAAACTCGCCGATTGACCGAGGAGGAACATAAACGAGCCGGATATCTTTGAGGTACGCATAAATAAAGAGGACATAAGTCTTGCCAGGAAACATCTCGGCAACTTCGGCCCGCTGGCCCGGGTTTTCTTTTTCCGTTTGAGTTACTATCTCCTTTATCTTTCTCTCTATCGCCTTTGTCCGCGCAGCAAAATCCATGTCCGGCTTGACTGCGCTCAGCACCTCGGACGAGACATCCCGGTAGGATTCGGTGATGCGGGCGGTCATGCCTTTGGCCTGGATCTCCTCGGCCCTTGTCCGGGCCAAAAAGCCGTTCCGGACATAATCGTTCTCTTTGGTGCTCGCCGCCTGAACAGCGCCAAAGGCGACATGGTGGTTGGTGATGATCAGACCTTGCTCCGAAACGAAGGAGCCCGTGGCGCCCACGTTGACAATGGCCAAAACCAGGCTCTTGTCCGTGGCATAAATCTCGGCCGGGTCAATTTCCAACCCCTTGGATTTAAGGTTAAGCTTTAAGATTTCGCTGATCGGGTACATCCCCTCGTCGGCCGAAAAAAGAAGGGAAAGTGAAAGCCCGAGCAGAATAAAGGCTAAGCCCATTCTCTTCATGGCCATCGACTCCTCTTCAAGGCAATTTTTCTGGGTGAGCGCTTGAACAATTTATCATAGCGGTTGAGCAATATCGAGCGCCGTTGAATTGTAGACGCAACCAGAAGAAATTTCAACGAGAAAGGCGACCCAGAATTTCCCGTCGAAACAGCGGATGGGTAAGGATGCGGTTGATGGAACTTTTCATAGGCAATAAAATGGATGTCATGAGAAGACAGGAAAGCAAATTTATCACCACGAGCCTGGTGGCCATCCTATCTCTTTTCGGTGGGGTATCTTTCCCCCTCCCCGCCAAAGGTTCGGTCAGAGTTTGGGAAGAGGCGAAAGCGATTCCCACCTACAGGGTCGAGAAACCGGATGTGAACCCCATTTTCTACGGTGGCCGCGCTTATCAGGGAGCCAAGGGGCCTGTCTATCCTTACCCCCTTCAAGACAGGCTCACGGATGTCCGGGAGACAAGAATTTACCGGGCCCTTTACCTGGAGAATGATTACCTTCGCATCTGCGTTCTGCCTGAAATCGGTGGCCGTATTTTTGAAGCTCTGGACAAGACGAATGGTTATCATTTCTTTTATGCTCAGCATGTTATCAAGCCGGCCCTCATCGGCATGCTCGGTGCCTGGATATCGGGCGGAGTGGAGTGGAATTTTCCCCACCATCACCGGGCGACAAGCTTCATGAGCGTCGATTCGACAGTGACCGAGAAGGCCGATGGGAGCAAAACAATCTGGGTCGGCGAGGTCGAACTCCGGCACCGAATGAAATGGCTTGTCGGCCTCACTCTCTATCCCGATAGGTCTTACCTTGAAGCTACCGTCAAGATTATGAACCGGACGCCCTTTGCCCACTCGTTTCTCTGGTGGGCCAATGTCGCTGTCCATGCCTCTTTTGATTACCAGATCCTTTTCCCCCCGACGACAGAATACGCGACATACCATGGCAAGAATCAGTTTTCCCGTTGGCCAATCTCCTACGAAGTTTTTAACGGCGTGGATTACACCCGGGGGGTGGACGTAAGCTGGTACAGAAATCATCCGGCGCCCACTTCCTTTTTTGCCTGGAACTCGGAGGAAGATTTCCTGGCTGGATACGACCATAAGAAAGAAGCGGGCGTTGTCCACGTGGCAGACCATCGGCAGGTCCCCGGGAAAAAATTCTGGACCTGGGGGACGGGGGAGCAGGGCAAGCTCTGGGAAAAAATCCTGACGGATGAAGATGGCCCTTATATCGAGCTTATGGTCGGTGCCTTTTCGGATAATCAGCCGGATTACAGCTGGCTTCAACCTTATGAAGTGAGAACCTTCAAGCAATATTGGTATCCCTTGCGAAAAATTGGCGGAGTGAAAGCCGCTAACCTGGAGGCGGCTTCGAACCTTGAAATTTCAAGAAGCGGCAAGGTGAGCATTGGCTTCAACACGACCAGGGAACACAGGGGAGCGAGAGCCGTGCTCTTGGCTCAAGAAAAAGCGATTTTCGACGAGAGGATTGACATCTCGCCTCAGAATCCTTTTAGGCAGGAAACGGGCCTTCCCCAAGGTGTCCGAGAAGAAGACCTCCGTCTGGTGCTCTTTTCTCCGGAGGGCGAAATTCTCCTGAGCTACAGCCCTCCGCTCCGGAGGGGAATGCCCATGCCCGAGCCGGTTAAACCCCCCGCCCCTCCCCAGGAAATCAAGACAACCGAGGAGCTTTATCTTGCCGGGTTAAGGCTCGAACAGTTCCACAGCCCGGCTTTGGAGCCTTATCCTTATTACGAGGAGGCGTTGCGCCGAGATCCAGAGGATGCGCAGGCAAATACGGCGCTCGGCATTCTTTATTTGAAGAGGGGAATGGCTGAAAAAGCGGAGGATCATCTTGAGCGGGCGCTGGCGCGTCTTACCCGAAACTACACGAGCCCAAAGAATGGTGAACCCTGTTATTATCTTGGCCTTGCTCTTCGCGCTCAGGGTAAGGAAGGTGCGGCCTTCGACGCTTTTTCTAAGGCCGCCTGGAGCGATGCCTGGAGGGCAGCCAGCTATTATTCTTTAGCTGAGCTCTGTTCGAGCCGGGGCGATTATGGGCCGGCGCTCGATTTTCTGGACCGGTCGTTAGCCAAGAACAGTCAGAATACGAAGGCCTTAAACTTAAAGGCTTCGTTGCTCAGGCGGATGGGGAGGTTCGAGGAAGCGGAAAAAATAGCTAGCCGAGTCCTGGATTTTGACCCACTGGATTTCTGGGCCGGCAATGAGGTTTATCTTTTGAAATGGAAAACAGGGGAAAAAGGGCAAGCGCTTGAGGTGAGGAAAAATTTGGACAGGAAAATGCGCGATTCTTCGCCGTCCTACCTGGAGCTGGCCACGGATTATGGCAACTGCGGGCTTGTGGATGAAGCGGTTGAAGTTCTCCTCAGGTTGGTCGAAAAGAAAAACCAGGAATC
>Ga0209102_1000783_pt1 | contig 19501 bp, 20 predicted proteins | sample ConPoolayeHmetaG_FD_185483 | JGI IMG/M metagenome (GOLD analysis project Ga0209102, IMG submission 185483) | Hot spring microbial mat communities from California, USA to study Microbial Dark Matter (Phase II) - Cone Pool mat layer H metaG... ...
GCAAAGAGTATGACTGTTGCGGCAGTTTCCTCAACAGATATCATAGTTAACTATATTCACGCATTCAGTATAAAAAATTGATGCTTACCTCCTCTAAAACCTTGAAAGTGGTGGGGCCGGCCGGATTTGAACCGACGACCTTCCCTTAGATAAGACACCTGAAGGCGTCTTAGCATCTTCTTTTTTGCTTATTTCTCTTATTTTTCCCATTTTGCCTTCCTTAGTTATTTGCGGACAGCTGTTTGGGCATGAGAATATTAACTAAAGCTTTGAGTCAGTTTCTTTTCCTTCCGCTTGCGAATTATTAGGTTGGCGGCTTCCAATATTTGCGCTGCCTGTTCTTTCTTTAGTTTATGCCTTTTCTCTCCTAATTCTTCTATGGCTGATTCTATGTCTGAAACTTCAATTAAGCCCATTCTTAGGCTTTCTAAAAGCACAGTCCATGTGCTCCAAGTTTTAAGCCCAAACATCCTTGCAAGTTTTGAAAGAGCCTTCTCATCAACTAAAACTTCCGCCTTTCTGTCTCTTGCGAACAGAAGTGTCTCCGCATCCGCCCGCGATATGTTTTCATCTTCAGCCAGCCTTTTAATAGTCGAAGCTAAACGCTTCGGAACTTCTTTAATTATAACCCAACCTTCCATTATGGCTTTCCCAATAATTTTAGCATCATTGTGACCAAGCCTTAAGCCCTCGTCAACAGCCTCCCTTTTCACGCTTGGAGTGATCATTACGTTTTTGAAAAGTTTTTTTAGGAGATAAAGCCTGTTTATTTGGGCTAAGTGAATAAGCGGACCAGCATCAGAAACAACAGCTGACAAAGGGCTTAATCTCCATACTTTGCCTTCAAATATTGGCGTATGCCTTCAGAATCCCAGTTAACTGGAACGCCTTCCTTCTCCAACAACTCAAGAAACTCACGCAGCGAAATGCCCAAAATTTCAGCTGAACGCCCAGCAGTTAACTTTCCTTTCCGATAAAGATCCACAACCCTTCTACGCAGTCCGTCTTCGATAAACTCTTTTATCAGTGTGGAACGGTCAACATCCTCAATACGCCTTAGGGCTTCTACTCTTTCCAATTCACGCTTTGAGAGGCGAACAGTAACCACGGCGCTTTTCTCTGTCACGTTTTATCACCAAATATGGAGAATACAATGTAATACATAAGGCTTATGCAAAACCCAACCACGCTGGTTTATTTCGTAGTGGGGCCGGCCGGATTTGAACCGACGACCTTTCCCCGAAACAGCCTTTTAGGCTGTTTCTACGGGTTTCTCTATGACCGCTCCAGAACTTCTTCATTCCGCTTTTGGCGGTCCGCAAACCCGTTTGTTGGGTTCTGGAGCCCGTCGTCATACCTGCCTAGACTACGGCCCCTTTCTCTGAGGCATTAAGTAGTTTTAGTATGAAAGAGAAAATATATGCGTTTTTCTGGTTGGTTGAAAATTTTTGGGGTTGTAGAAACGGGTGCGGCATAACATTTATTATTGTCTTATGGGGTATTATGTGGGTTTGGTAGAATTGGCTGAAGCATTGGTAGTGGAAGTTTAAAGGAGAAAACTTGTTAGAGATGTATAAAGCAAGAGGCAACGACGCTGTTGCCGCGTCTGGAAAGTTTGTTCTTTATCAAGATTTAGATGGCAAAACCTATGATGTGGAGTTGCCCTTAACCTCTGCTGTGGAGCCGTCGGAGCTGCGGGAAGAGCTTGGCTTGCCATCCTATATTGACCTGAAGTATTTTCCTATGCGAAGTGCCATAGTAACCTTATGGGCAGCAGTTAACGCCCATAGACTTCACGAGTTATATCCCAAGGCTTTCGAAAAGAGTGTCAGCAAAAACCACATTCCAGCTTTACTGTTTGGTGGTGCAGCCGTTAAAATCCACTGCAGAAGCGCGAATGCTGGTGGGCCTCTGGCTAGGGAAATAAAGGATACGGATTTCATTATTCCCAAAAAGCAGGGAGCCGACTTTTACAGGCTTCTTTTGAACATGGATAAAGCTTTCGGAACCCATTACAAGTCTTTTGCCACAGCTAACGATAGGCGTTTCAACGCTTGGAGGCACGGTGAAAGATATCGTGTTACAACAATTAATGGAGTAACAGAGGAAGGCTTGCCGACGATAACTGTTTTGGATATTTTCTGTGACCGTATAGATTTGAGGCATAGGGTGGAAGTTAACAGCGAGTTTGAAAGGTATAAGGAAAACCTTTACACAATAGGCTTGGAGCCTCTGCTGCTTTCAAAGGCTCAGTTTATTTTTGATGCACCGAAAGAAACTGCAGAAGAGCTTAAAGAGTGCGGTCAAGATTATAGGATACTCTCATACCCTTACTACGACGAAGACAAAATTATAGTGGGAATGGAGGAAAAAGACGTTAAGGATGTCTGCGCCATCTTTTTAGACCATGAAATTGGAAAGGGAACAGAGGCAATTGACCCGCAGAAAATGCGGAGAATCCTAGAGAAGGATAAGAAGCTTGCCTTGACGGTTACTTTGAACCTTAGAAATATTGCGGAAAGACCTGAAGTGCTTAAAAATTGGCTTTCAAAAGGCGAGGTGGCAAAGGTGACGGAGAGAATTGGGCTTCTCCTTAAAGAGCTGCCTGTTGTTGAAAAGAAATGGGACAAACCTTGGTGGGACACTGGTGTGGAAACGCCGCAAATTTGCTAGGCTTTTCTATTTACGTTTACCCTTTACCAGCTGCAGTATGGTGTTATAGGCTTCCTTTCGTGATATGCCTGTTCTTGAAATAGGCAAGTCTACTTTTCCCTTTTCCGAGTGAAGCCTTATGCATGTTTCATGGCTTGGCGTTATATAAACCGTAACATTTGTGTAATCAGACCATTTGCCCTCTGTTATTTTTTGCCCTTCTTGAAGCTTGAATCCATTGCCGCTTAAGGTTAATGTTGTATGGTACCTTGTTTTGTAGACTTTATGGCCCACTATAAGGGAAAAAGCGACCAAGAGAAGAAGCGTTAGAGGCTGAATGGCTTGAGGAAAACCAGATAGGGCTAGGAAAACCAGCAGTAGAACGCCGAGAAAAAGCACTATAGTGAAGCTTTTCAAATAGTTTGGGAGATCGAAAGCTTCAAACTTGGCTTCTGTAAGTTTAAACTGTTTTGTTAAGCCTTTTCCAAGAACATTTTCGGAGGAAACTGTTTCTTTTGCTTCAAGGCTGAAGGCAGCTACGCCCACGTTTTTATCCTTAATTTCTGCTATCGCGTTTTTCGTGTCCTTCGTAAGAGGCTGGCTTTGGACGAGGCTTAGGAAAATCCAGTCTTCTTTGCCGAACCTGCTTTTTAAAGAGAGTATTATTTTTCTAAAAAGTTTGGAGTCTATGCTGGGAGATTTGTAAAGGAGGAAGTGCACCTTATACTTCGGGGTGACCAGAGCGGAGAATATCCTTGAAAGGAAGAAGCCTCTTTCTTGGAGGCTTCCTGAAGCATAAATGGGGAAAACCGTGTCGCCTACCCTATAGTTTCGGTGGATTTCTGTGAAGTTGGCAAGCCACCTTAGATTTCCACGGATGATTTGTTCTTCCACCGCGTCGGTTATGAAGTCTAATTCAAGCATGTGAGAAGCCTCAGCTTCAACAAAAAGAAAAAGATGGGAGTGTATTTAAGGCTATTCTGGTGGTATGCTTAGGTAGAGCGTACGCATGTCCACGCCGCGTGTTGTGTTCCTGTACATGTAGTAAACGTACAGGAGTATGCCCACGACGATGCAGCCGATGAATCCAACTGCACTTACTACGTCTGCTGTTGCTGCTCCTGTTGTGAAGAGCGACCATATCCACGGGGACTCTTTTACGAAGATGTATAGGCAGAAGGCGCTTCCAAGGGTTGCCAAGAATCCTAAGGTTACGACCGTGCCTACCGAGTGTTTAACAGCTGCTCTGTCGTATATGTCCTTTCTCTCCAGTGGGAGCAACATGCATGAAATACAGAACATCGTTAGGAAGAACGCGTCGAATATGTCTGTTCCAACAACTCCGGCGAACGCCAAATAGTCCGCTGCGCCTGCTGGGAAGTTTGCTTCAGCCATGCATGCGGGAATGGCGAAGACTGCGGTTATTATTATGGCCCATACTGGGGCATGCCATCTTTCGCTTACGTAGGAGAACTTTTCAGGCATCATTCTGTCAAAGGACATGGCGAAGAAAGTTCTAGAACAAACGAGCAGGAACGGTGGAATGTCGTTGGCCACCCAAAGCACGCCGCCCAAAGCGATAAGCCACGATATCCACCCTAAGCCTAATCCCCTAGCGGTTATAGAGGCGATTCCAGTGCTCCAAGCGCTTTGGAAGTTTGGAATAGCAGCTGCTGCAGCTTCTTTTGCCGCAGCTGGGCCGTAGCTTAGCCAAGCGTAGGCTTGGAATAGGCTCCATTTATGTCCAGCGGCATCCGTGTAGGTTTCTACGCCCATGGCTGATATGGCGGAAAGAGATGAAGCCAAAAGGTAAACTACCATTATGACAAATCCTGCGGTTAAAACCACCATGGGAAGTTTCTTGTTTGCCTCTTTGACTTCTCCAGCGAGGAATGTGGTTGCGTACCATCCCATGTAAGCCCAGAAGGCGCCTCCAAGAGCAAATGAAAACGCGTCAAAGAAGCCCGCCACATTGCTTGGATCAGTCATCCCTGTGTCTATGGCTGTTTGCATAATCTTAGAAGTTGAGGCACCCATAACTTCTTGCACTCCACTTGCAACTGCACTTGGGTTCAATGCTCCTGCAATCCACATGGCGAAGAAGAGGATTGTTATCGCTGCAGGTATGTAGAATATCACTTCCATGAGGCGCCCGTAGAGTTTAGTTCCAAGCAGCGCTATTATTGCGAAAATCCAAACTATCACCAAACCTCCAACAAACAGCTCAAGGGATCCGAAGGCTATTGTCGATGGCGCCAGTGCAATGTTGAAAAATATCATTATGGCTTCAAAAACTGCCACTCCAATTAGTCCGTAGGAGAAAGCCTCTGCGAGGAACATTAGCCAGCCAGCCATATACCCAACCACTGGGTGGATAACCCTTGATATTGTTACGTAGCCGCCGCCGGATCTGGGCATTGCCGCTGCTACATATCCCGCTGCATAGCCAGTTATCAACACAATTATTCCAACTGCCAGGAAAGCCCAAAACATCGCTGGAAGCCCAAGGGGCATCATGTCCGTCGGCATGGGTCTTGCTCCAGTGAACTGGAAGACACGTTTCTGCCAGCCTAAGCCCACTACGTGGCTGAGGATTATGATGACGCCTAATGTGAAGCCAATCTCCCTCACTAGTCCCGTTGCCTCTCTAGCAAAAAGTTCAGGTTTTCTCGAACTCATTTTATTTATAACACCCAATTCCCAATGTTTTAACGCTAAGTAAATTTAAGCCTTTTCCTTATAGCATAATTTTAAATAACTCCACTACATCAGTTCATGTAAACTTAACATGGTGAAATAAGGGTGAGTTTTCTATTTCGAAGAGAGAAAGGCGGAACACTAACACGGATACTTTTCGCAACTGACATGCATGGATCAGAGGGAACATGGCGAAAATTCCTAAACGCGTCAGCCATGCTTAAGGTTAACGTGGCAATTTGCGGCGGAGACTTAACTGGGAAGATGATTGTGCCAATAGTGGAGAGAAAAAATGGAAAATACACTTACTATCACCTTAAAAAAACCCACACCATAGATTCAAGTGAATTGGAAAAAGCCATCAAAGACATAAAGGGAATAGGCTATTACCCCTACTTAACAAATGAAAACGAATACGATGAAATGTGTAAAAACCCTAAAAAGGTTGATGACGTCTTCCACAAAGTGATGATTTCAACGCTTAAAGAATGGCTTGACCTAATTCCCCAGAAACTTACAAGCGAAACCAGAGTAGTTGTATGCCCAGGAAACGACGACAGACTCGCAGTGGACGAAATAGTCAACAAACATAAACATGTGATAAACGGAGAAGGTAAAGTAATAGAAATCGATGATGCGCATGAGATGGTTAGCTGTGGCTGGGTGAACCCAACCCCTTGGAAAACAGCCCGCGAAGAGGAGGAAGACAAGCTTGAGGAAAGGCTTGAAAAATACATATCGCAGCTTAAAAACGTGGAGTCAGCCATATTCAACTTTCACGCACCGCCATATCAGTCAAAAATCGACGAAGCCCCCCTTCTTGACAAGGATTTAAACCCCATAATCCAGCATGGAAGCGTTGTAATGGTTCCAGTAGGGTCAAAGGCTGTTAGAAAAGTGATTGAGAAATATCAGCCTTTCATGGGGCTTCACGGCCACATACACGAGTCTTCAGGCTCCATGAAAATTGGAAGAACCTACTGCGTTAACCCTGGAAGTGAATATGCAGAAGGAATACTGAGAGCCTTCCTAATAGAGTTTAAAGGTAACAAAATCAACAGACTTCAAAGAATAGAGGGCTGAGCAAAAATGGCTTGGCTTGTGGAAAAGGAAATTAAACGCGAACTGCCAAAAGAGTGGGAAGGCATAGTTCCAACAGAAATTTTCCTCCACGAAGCCCAAGAAATCGTTGAAAAAGCCATGAAGGAAGGCTTAACTCTAAGAATTTTAGGCGGATTAGCCATAGCCATCCACAGTCAAAAACACAGGGACTTCGCCAGAAAACTTGGCAGAACAGGAACAGGCATGATTAAGGGACAAGAATACAGCGACATAGACTTTATCGCATACAGCAGCCAAAGAAACCGCATAAAAGAGTTCTTCGAAAAACTCGGCTATGCCAAAAGAAGGGCAACCCTCTCAACAGCAGCCTCTGAAAGACAAATATACTATCATCCCAAAGGCTGGTTCTACGTAGACATATTCTTCGACAAGCTCTTGGTGGCAAACCACCCCATTGACTTCAAAGGAAGACTGGAGCTGGACTATCCCACAATCACCGTCACGGACATGCTTCTTGAAAAAATACAGATGTGGGAAGCCTTCAGCGTAAAAGACCTAAAAGACTGTTTGCTCCTATTAAAAGCCCACAGCATAGGCGAAGGAACAGAAAAAGAACATATAGACGCTGCCCACATAGCGAAAATCCTAGCTCGAGACTGGGGCTTCTGGTATACCGCAATAACAAACCTCAAAAAACTCAGAAAATTCACATCCGAAATAGAGATGTTGGGCAAAGAAGCTGAAATAGACCCCAAGCAAATCGACAAAAAAGACCGAGAAGAAATAATCCAAAAAATAGACATTCTCCTGGAAAGAATAGAGAAGGAACCGAAAACCTTCGGGTGGAAAATGCGCGCAAAAATAGGCACTAAAAAGAAGTGGTACAACCCAGTTGAACGTCCAGAAACAGTTGGCGGATTCGGAATTTGGGAGGCTCTGCTACGGGAAGAAACAGAAGTTTCAAGCTGAAAGTATAAGTTTAGGTATTACAATTGTATAACTTAAGGTACGAATATGTTAGAAGAAGAAATGAAAGTCGGTCCAAAAGGTCAAGTGGTTATTCCACGAACATTAAGAAAAGCACTCAAAATTCACCCCGGTTCAAAAGTCATATTCAAGCTTGAAGAAGGAAAATTGATTCTGGAAAAGCAATTTTTTGACTCCGTAGGCACATTAGAAAACATCGCAAAAAAAGGGCCTTCAATAAGCAAAATAGACGCCCATGCATATGAAGAAGAATTAAAAGGAAGAACCAGTGAATGCTTTACTTAGACTCAAATGTCTTCATATACGCTGCCTTAAATACTGAAGAAATAGGCAAAAGAGCAAGAGTTCTACTTAGGAAGGTGCAGCAAGGCGAGGAACAAGCATCTTCGTCTACGCTTACATTCGACGAATTAGTCTGGGCTGTCAAGAAGCATAGATCCATTGAAGACGCCATAAACGCGGGTGAAGCGTTCCTCAACTTCCCAAACATGAAACTCACAGCTGTAGATGGGGAGCTGCTGGCTTTAGCGTTAAAACTTATCAAGAAATACAAGTTAGACCCGAGAGATTCTATACATGCGGCAACGGCGATACTAGAAAAAGCTAATTTAATAGTATCTACAGACCCCCATTTTGACAAAATAAAAGAGATGCAAAGAAAACCGCTTTAAACCAAAAGCGAAAAGTTAATGAGTAATGGCTTAACGTGTATCTTGGGGTTTGCCGGCCATAGGGCGCGGGACCCACCCGATCCCATTCCGAACTCGGAAGTTAAACCGCGCTCCGTTCCCGGCTGTAGTGTGGTCTTCGGCCACGCGAACCCGGGAAAGCTGGCAGCCCCACTTTAAATTCACCATTTCTACGCGCGGCCTCTCTTCAATTAGGCAAAAGCTTAAAACGCATTTTATGAATAAGGATATTACATTGGAAGGGTGTTTATGGGGATAGTTGTCACTGTAAGGGATGTTATGACAAAGGACATTATAGCCGTGGAAAAAACCGATCCAGTGATTAAGGCTATTGATCTCATGGTTAAAAACGAAATAGGCTCTGTGGTAGTTACTGAAAACGGGAAACCCGTAGGCATTTTAACTGAAAGGGATATCATGAAAAGGGTTTGTCCCCAAGAATTGTGTTCTAGGAAAGTCACGGTTGGAGAAGTTATGAGTCACCCCCTGGTCACTATAGAAGCGGACGCAAGGCTTGGCGAAGCCGCCTTGCTAATGTTAGAGAAGAATATTAGAAGGCTCCTCGTGGTTGATAAAGGCCAAGTTGTAGGCATAATCACGCAAGGAGACGTTATGAGGGGAACCTTAGACACTTTTATGGCTCTAAGCATGATACGATAGCTAAGTTTTAACATCTTTCTTGACATTGTAAGTCTTTAACAGTTTATTTAAGGCCCACCCATACTTTTTTCTTAAAGTTTTGGGATACAACTTTTCCAAGTTGAAGTTCACTTTTGCAGCCCATTGGGTGTAAACCCTAGGATCGATGTAGGATTTGAGAGAAGTCGCCAGATTCCATTCTTTGGTTTCCTTCATTAAAGTTATTTCAAGTTTTGTCTTTTCAATTCTGGCTAAAATAGAATCTGTTTTCTTCCCCTTATCATGCGCTTCTTCCAGATGGCGTATTAGCTCTTTAAGGCGGTTTTCCTTTTTCGCTAGCCTTTCGTCGAAGTTTGTTGGAATTTTTCTTTTGTGGTTGGCGATTTTCGCGCCTTCAAGGTTCGCCATCTTAGCGTGAAACTGCTTTAAGTATTCAGCATCCCCTCTTTTGACTTCACATTTCTCCAAATAGGTCTTTACCGCGTCTGTTGTTCTCCACGTTCTAAAGACTTTAGCGGTTAAACCCTTCATCTTTTCAGATAGAAACTTTGAAACTTTTTTAGAGTTTATTCCCTCAAACAAATATTCCCTGCATTTTTTTGAGTATTGTTCAATGTTTTTTACCACCGTTTGGGGGGCTTTGACCGACTTTTCCCATCTTACAGAGTCTTTTCCTAAAAAGTCAAAATGCAATGTGTCGCCTTCTATTCTGATGTGTTCGGGTCTTAGGGTTATGGCGCCCACCGTGTCTGCTTCTCCAGGGTCTTTTTCGTCGCCTACTCGCATGTTTAAGGTCAAAATAAGCCAGCAAACCGTGGCTATTTTCTTTCTCTCTTCGTCCTTAGCTTCAATGTTCCTAAATATGTGTTCTTCAATTTTTGGGAGTAACTTGCCAAGTTTTTCAGCCTTCCTAAATTTTTCATATTCGCGCCTTTGCTTTAGGAATGCTGAGTCAGAAAACCACACATACTTCATTTTTCCTGTAAGTTTGTCCTGCCACTTTGCAATATACATTTTGTCCGGTTCCCAAACTATGGCTTTCCAGTTTCCCGGCGGTCTAGGCGCGTCCGGAGAGAGGTTTAGAATTATGTCTTCTTCTTTTGGGCCTTCCTTCCATCTGCCCCTTTTCGGGTGGTTTCCTCTTCCCATGAAGAGGCATGACGGTTCTGCTGTCCAGTTTGCTATTTCTATCTTCTTTCCATTGACGATGGCGTAGCCGAACTTTTTCTTTAAGGCTTCTCTTTGGATTTTCCTCTGTTTTGCAAGCCTTTTCTTCTCCTTTTTTGTCAAGTTCTGCTTTTCTATCTTCTCCCGTTCCAAGGAGGCTGAAATTTCTGAAAAATCGATTTCCGAATTAACAGCAACTTGCGGTTCAAAATTGTTTTCTTCTATATTTTTCAAGCATCCAGCGCAGAAAGATTCCAAAAAATCCAAACGTGGGTTTTCGGTTTGCAGTTGTTGCAGAAAATCTTGCATGAAGTTTTTGTAGAAGACTTTGTCTGGCGGTGATGCAGATTGCACTTTTTTGATGAAAGCTATAGCCATTTGTTCGGTTTTTTGACTAAGCTTTACTGGTTTTCCCTTGATTTTTATGGATAATCCTTTGTAATCATAGCGGGGAACGTAAACGCCGTTGTGCCATAAAGTTTTCAGTTCGTGTTTCGCCGTGGTGCATCCCAGAGTTGAGGTTTTTCCTTTTCATTCTTTTTGTTGCTTAAAAATTTCACTGCAACTTTTGCCTGTTTCGATTTTGCTTTAGCTTTGCGTAAAGCTGTTCTACTTTTTTGCGGCTTACATAACCCTTATGCGGTCTGAAACCTCCTGAAAATCCTTGGGGAATATGTAGGAGTTCATGGATTAGAGTTTTCTCTTTCTCTTCTTCGGGCAGTTTGTCATAACGTTCAGAAATAACTTCTATTATGTATGAAGGAGGAAGGTTAAGGGTTTCTTGCCAGATTTTGCCTAAACCGTGGATGCGTGCAATTATGCGTGTTGACTTTGAGCCTTTGCTTCTAACGCAGAAAACAAATTGAGGCACTACGTGGAACAAGTCTAGGTTTGAAAGGATCTCGTCAACACGCTTTTTCACGTCTAAAGCTTCAAAATATTTTATTGGCATAGGCTTTCGCTTAAACACATACACGCTTGTACAAAATAACCTTTATTTTCCATTTAAATTGGGCATTCAGAAATTTAATATAAAAGTCGTTAACTTACTTGGAATAACCTAAAACTTATAACTAAGCATTTAATAGTTTTCCGAAGGTGAGCATGTGAACTTAATGGCGGTAATGGCTACTCTGCAAGGCCAACTATTCCAGTTTCCCGGAGGGGACATCTTCTCGCAGATTCTAACCCTTGTAATTTACGGCTTCATATTTATCTCCCTATTTTACGGACAGAGAATTCAACTATATATTATGCTTAGGGAGGTTGAAGGCTCCCTCTACAAGCTTAGATATATTCGTGATGAGGGGCGAAAGATAGCCATAGAAACCATTAAGGAGATTGGCAAGCCTCAAACAGACCCAACAGCTAGGGTTGACCGTTTTCTTGAGTATTTTACAATAGCGCCTCAAAGCCTAGATCCTGCAGGTGTAGTTTGGAAGCTTGAGCACATATTGGATGTTAGGGATGTCCGCTTCAAGGATGAAGTGAAGCTTCTTGCACCGGCGGCTGATGAAACTCAGACAAACAACTTGGAGAACACTCTTGAGGCGGCGATGGCACTGAACTACATTTACAAGGTGATAAGACACTACTATTTGCTTGGCAAGAAAACCCTAAGCCTCTACGTCATAATGCAGATACAGATGATTTTGCCCCTTGTAATGCGGGAGGCTGAAGCCTATGCCAGCGCATTAAAAGCCTTCGCTTATGGTCAGCCTATAGGCGACGGAGTAGGCGCGTTGGTGGCAGCTAAACTTATACATGGACAGCCTGTAAGAAAAATCGCTAAAGACTGTGTTGTTGCAACTGTGCCTTTTGAGGGCCGCACCGCCTACGTAATAAAGGCTGAAGGCCCCGGTGGAAACGTCGGCAAGCCTGGAGACGCTGTTAAAACGGTTATAGAAGAAAACGAGGGTAAAATAGCCAACATAATTATGATTGATGCTGCTTTGAAGCTTGAAGGCGAAGAAATCGGCGAAGTAGCTGAGGGGGTAGGCGCAGCCATAGGCGGTCCAGGCGTAGATCAGTTCAAAATTGAAGAAACCATACTGAAGTATCGTATTCCAATTAACGCCGTAATAATTAAGGAGGATATTGGCGACGCGGTTTCACCCATGCGCAAGGAAATCTTTGAATCTGTTGACAAGAGTATTGAGAGGATTAAGCAAGTCGTCTTGGAAAGAACAAAAGAGGGTGACAAGGTTATTATCGTTGGCGTGGGCAACACCATAGGCATAGGTCAATAGGAGGTTGATGGAATGAGCAGATCTTCCTCATCTGTGGCAACCAAAGTTTCCTCGGTTGTGTTGCTGATAATATTTGTAACTTTAGCATTGTCGCTTTCAGCGCTTATCCTCGCAATTCAAGCCTACAACTATGGAAACGATGTTGTCGCAGCATACCTCCTACTTATAGGTTTTATAGGCGTGGCATCATCCACATACGTGCTCTTTCAAACCAGAAAGCGCATTATGCGTTTAAGAATTGAAACGCCTCCGATAACAACCACTATCGAATGCAGGAAGTGCGGCTTCAAAAGCGTCAGGGAATTCCAACGCGGCGACTATATTTTCAAGGAAGTTGAGCCATGCCAGAAATGCAACGAGAAAATGTTGATAACAGCCATATACAGAGAAGTCCGCGAGAAGGGAAAAGAGGCTTTCCCATTCTAGGTTAAAACAACACATCCATCTTCAACTATCAGCACTGTATGCTCCGCCTGCGCCACTGGCTTTCTGCTCATCTCAATAAACACCGGATAGCCCATTATGGCTTTTGCCTTCAAAAGCTCTTGAAAGGCTTCTCTATAATGTTCTTTTGGAATTGCGCCTTGAAGCCACCGCTCAGCGAAAGGCAGTGTCCTAAAGTTTTCCTCAATGTGTTTCAGAAGCTTTTTCGCATATTGGTTTTTAATTGTTTTTTGCTTGAGGAAACGGTAAATCGTGACTTCACAGCTGTCTTCAACTCTTCCAACAGCCTCCAGAAGCGTAACGAAGGGCTCAATAGCGTAGGTTCCGCCAAGCCTCAATCTTGAAAAGGAAACATGGGAAACGTTTGGTAGTGAAGTGCCAGCATGTATCAAATATCTTCCAACCTGATGACCCGTAAGGTTTGAGATGGGTTTGAAACCGCGGGATTTTATGGTTTTTTCAATTAAGGCTCCAAGCGTTGAAGTGGGCATTTCTGGGCGGACGGCGTCTAGTGCCGTTTTTAGGGCTTGCTCCGCCGCATTTACAAGGTCCCTGTATTCTTGGTTAAAGCATATGGTAACCGCTGTGTCCGTCACGTAACCGTCCACATGAGCCCCTATGTCCACTTTTACCAGCGAGCCTTCTGGAACTGTTTTGTTGTCGCCTGGGGGAGAAGTGTAATGAGCTGCGACTTCATTTACTGAAACATTGCATGGAAAAGCGGGTTTTCCGCCCTTTTCCCTTATCAGTTTTTCCGCTTTTTCACAGATCTCTATTATAGGCATTTTTTCGCGGACGAAACCCTTAAGTTCTTCACGGGTTTCGCGGAGAATTCTCCCGGACAAACGAAGCTTTTTGAAGGCTTCCTCATCAAAACCGTTCAACTTTCGTCCACTCTAAACCTTTAACCTTATCAACTATTTCATTAATAGTTTAAAAAGTTGATTAATGGAGGGAGCGAAATGGCCAAGATAACATGGTTTGGGCATGCTGCCTTCAAAATTGAAATTGCAGGCAAAACTGTTTTAATTGACCCTTGGCTTGATGGAAACCCCATTTCTCCTGTGAAAGCTTCGGAAATTAATAGAGCTGATATTGTTTATGTTACCCACGACCACGGCGACCACCTAGGTGAAGCATTCCAAATCTGCAAAAGAACCAAAGCGGTCTTCGCTGCAACTTTTGAGCTTGGAAATTACGCTGAAGAAAATGGTGTTAAAAATGTTGTGGGACTAAACATTGGTGGAAGCGCGGAAATTAGAGGCGTAAAACTTTACATGGTTCAAGCTTTCCATACCTCTTCGAGGGGCGCGCCGACGGGAGTAATTGTTGAGGGCGAAGGCAAAACAGTGTATCATGCTGGAGACACTGGACTTTTCGGGGACATGCGCCTCCTCGGAGAACTTTACAGGCTTGATTTGGCCTTAATCCCCATAGGAGGCTATTATACGATGGGTGCTTTGGAGGCTGCTGAAGCGGTTAAAATGCTTAAACCTAAGGCGGTTATTCCAATGCATTACAAGACTTTTCCAGTTTTGGCTCAGTCCGCCACTGAGTTCACAGAAAAAGTTAGGGAAAAAGCTCCCCAAGTGAAAGTTGTGGTTTTGAACCCTGGAGAAAGCTACCAGTTTTAGGCGTTTTCGCTTAAATTTTCGGCGTTAAAATCTTCGGCTGGAGGGTGGCGAACTCGTCTCCGCCCAAGTGGAAAATCATCTTCGCCTTTTCAAGGTTGTATTTATCTCCGGCTAGGGCGTCTCTGTTTGCGTAGGCTTCGACAATTTCGCCGACGAAGACTGTGTGGTCGCCTGTGGTGAATTGAGCGTGAAGCTTGCACTCCAAGTGGGCAATGCACTCTTTAATTATTGGGGGTTTAACCTTTCTCGCTGGCAATGGCGTTAACCCTGCCTCCTTAAACTTGTCACGGTCTTTTCCACTGACTCTGCCACAGAAAAGCGTCTCCTTAAGAATGTCTATGGTTGGAATGTTTACCACAAACTCTTTCGTCTCCTCAATAAGCTTGTGCGAATGTCTCCTTGGCCCTATGCTTACAGCAACCAGTGGCGGACTTATGGAAGTAGGCATGGTCCATGCTAACGTTATAAGGTTAGGCTTTCCAGCCTTACCGATACATGAAACGAGAACTGTGTGCATGGGATGCAAAAGCCGATAGGCTGAGGAAACGTTAACATCCACTGTTTCCTTGGCGCTCATAATCCACAACACCGAGTTTTCCCATAGAAATGCAACTGCTTAAATAGTTTTCCAAAAAACTTAAACATGGCTTATCCAAGTTTGTATTGGGTAGATGAGTTGGACTGGCATTAACCTTCGCTGAGACTTACTTGTTTTATATAGGAGACATGCTTAAACTTAAAAGCTGTTTCAAATGTATATTTCCCTTCAAATTTGGTGGAGGAAGTTGCAGTGCAGTCTGAAACCGACAAAAAAACAGTTTTGGATCCTTTCGGAACAAGCATGGTTGCAGACTATGAAAGATTGTATAAGGAGTTTGGAATTGAACCTTTTCAGCCTCTGCTGCCAAAAGTGCCTAGTCCTTCGGTTTACATGAGACGCGGTATAGTTTTTGGACACAGAGACTTCGGCAAGGTGCTGGACGCCATGCTGAAAGGCGAGGCTTTTGCCGTTTTAAGCGGCATAAAACCCACAGGCGAGTTTCACCTAGGCACTTTAATGACTGCCAAAGAAATAATTTATTTTCAGAAGCATGGCGCCCAAACCTTCTATTGCATAGCCGACATAGAAGCCTATGAGGATAACAAGATCCCCTTTGAGAAAAGCGAGAAAATAGCCATAGACAACGTTGCAGACCTTCTCGCCTTAGGGTTTGACCCTGATAAGGGGTATATTTACCGCCAGTCTAAAGAGAACCGCGTTAAAGATTTAGCCATAATCTTCGGAAGAGCGGTTACTTTGGCAACTATGAAGGCAATTTACGGAGAACGCAACATTGGGCTTTACTTGGCAGCGCTTATACAAGCTGGAGACATCCTTTTGCCTCAGCTTGAAGATTTCGGCGGGCCGAAACCCACGGTTATACCAGTGGGCGTAGACCAAGATCCCCACATCCGCTTTACAAGGGACATAGCCCAAATCTTCCAGAAAAAGTATGGATTTATTCCGCCTTCCTCCACCTATCACAAGCTTATGAAGGGGCTGGACGGTTCGCCGAAGATGAGTAAACGCCTCATGAACTACTTCACTTTACACGACAAGCCTGAAACCATTGCTGAAAGGATTTCTGACGCTTTCACTGGCGGAAGAGCAACAATAAAAGAGCAACGCGAGTTGGGCGGAGTTCCAGAAATCTGTCCAGTCTATGAAATCTGCATGTTCCACTTCGTCGAAGACGACGACGCAATTGTAAGGACTTACAATGACTGCAAAACTGGAAAACTCTTATGTGGAGAACATAAAAAACAAACAATAGACATTGTCTTAAAATTTGTTGAGGAACACCAGCGGAAAAAACGAAAGTTTATGGATAAGGCGCGGGAAATCATCCAAACAACATAGCAAAGTTAGATGCATGTAAAAAAATCCATAAATAACGCGTATGAAACTTTTAATGCGGTGAAGGGATGCCCCGCCAATTTCCATAAAAAACAGCAAACTTTTCTGCAGTCGAGAGTATAACTTAAAAACACTTCAAACACTTTTATGTAAACATTACAAAGCTTGTGAAACAAGGCGGAAAAATAGTTTGGAGATGTGGAAAATTGGCTAGTTTGCGCCTTAATGAACGGAAAACATTGCTGGCTTTACAGGAACTTGGCGGCAAGGCTTCCGTTGAGAAAATAGCTGAAAAAAGCGGTTTAGCAGACGCTGCCGTCATGCGAGCAGCATTAACCCTTTCAACGGAGAATTTTGTTTCGCTTCATTCACAGAAATACACCGTTGTATCCTTAACCGAGGAAGGGAAAAACTATGCCAAAGTTGGAGTGCCTGAACGTCGCTTAACACGTGCACTCATCAAGCTAGGCGGCCAGGCAGAAGTTGAGGAAGCAGCCCGCGAAGCTAAGCTTGAAGCTAATCTTTTGCCCATAGCCTTGGGATGGTTGAAAAAGAAAGGATGGGGCATGATTAAGGGCCAAAAATGCCTTTTGACAGCGAAGGCGGAGCCGCCCCTAGGAAATGACGAGCGCCTTATAAATTTAATTTCTGAGAGGGGATCCGTCGTCGTTGAACAATTAAGCCAAGAACTTAAAGACGCTGTAAATGTTCTTAGAGGGCGCAAACTTGTGGAGCTTGAAGAGAAAGCTTACCGCGAATTGGAGCTTACAGCAAAGGGCTGGGAAACGGTTAGAAGGGGACTTGAGATTCTTGAGGAAGTCACCCAGCTTACCCCTGAGCTTATAATGACGAAGCGTTGGAAAACCGTTAAGCTCACAAAGTTTGATGTTACAGCGCCAGGCCCCAGCGCCCCCATGGGAAAAGCGCATCCACTACAGCAAATCATAAAACGCGCCCGCGAAATCTTCTTGGAAATGGGTTTCACGGAAATCCGCGGACCACTGGTGGAAACTGCCTTCTGGAATTTTGACGCCCTATTCCAGCCTCAAGACCACCCTGCCCGCGAAATGATGGACACTTTTTATTTGGCTAATCCTAAACTTGGAAGGCTTCCAAAGGAAAAGATAGTGGAAGGCGTGGCTAAAACCCATGAGGACGGTTGGACTACGGGTTCTAAGGGTTGGGGTTACAAGTGGAGCCGTGAAGAAGCCCGAAAACTTGTTTTGAGAACGCATACCACAGCTGAAACCATAAAGTATTTGGCAACGCATAAGAAACCGCCCATAAAAGTTTTCTCCGTGGACAGGGTTTACAGAAACGAGCAAGTGACATACAAAAACATAGCCGAGTTCCACCAGATTGAAGGCATAGTTGTCGGCAAAAGAGTAACCCTGCGGGATTTGATGGGAACCTTGAAAACCTTCTACACGAAGTTCGGGCTGGAGAAAATAGAGTTTTGGCCGTGCTATTTCCCGTACACTGAGCCTTCAGCCCAAGCCATGGTTTACCACCCGAAGCTTAAACGTTGGATGGAGCTCTGCGGTATGGGCATGTTTAGGCCTGAAGTCCTAGCGCCCATGGGCATTAAGTATCCAGTTTTGGCTTGGGGCGGAGGTCTAGAACGTCTAGCCATGATTGAGTTGGGCTTAGACGATATCCGAATGCTTTATGGTAACAATTTAGGCTGGCTTAGGAGGACGCCTCTATGCCAGTGATTACCCTTTACGCGGAAAGGCTTTCAAGGTTTGTTGGAAGACCGCTGAGCGTTGAGGACTTGGCTAAGTGGCTTCCATGGATAGGCTTCGACATTGAAGAAAAGGGCGAGGATTATGTGAAGGTGGAGTACAACCCAAACCGCATAGACTTCTGCAGCTACGCGGGAGTGGCAAGAGCCCTTAAAGGCTTCATGGAGTGGGAGACTGGACTGCCAAAATACGAAGCAAAAGACCCGACGGCGACGCTTATAATAGATGAGGCTGTTGCGGATGTTAGGCCCTACATGCTCGCGGCAATAGTCCGCAACATAAAGCTTGACGAGGACGCTGTGGTTGAATTGATGGAGATGCAGGAAGACCTCCACTGGGGCATAGGCCGCGACAGAAAAAAGGCTTCTATAGGCATTCACAACTTAGACGTGGTTAATCCGCCGTTTAAGTACACTGCCGTGGAGCCTACAAGCGTTAAGTTTGTTCCTTTGGGAAAAACTGAGGCTATGACGCCTAAGGAGATTTTGGAAAAACACGAGAAGGGCGTTGACTACAAGCATCTGGTGGACTGGGCGCCAAAATATCCGCTTCTCGTGGACAAGGATTGGAATGTGCTTTCCATGCCGCCCATAATAAACGGGGAACTAACCCGTGTAAGCGCTGAAACCAGAAACCTGTTTTTGGACATCACTGGTCCAAGTTATGATGCTGTTGAGAAAAGCCTCAAAGTTTTAGCCACGGCTCTGGCGGACATGGGTGCCACCCTAGAAAAAGTTTATGTGAAATATCCCGACCGCACAGTGGTTTCGCCCAACCTTGAAGCAGAGAAAATGAGGCTTAGGGTGGATTATGCAAATAGGCTTTTGGGCGTAAAGATATCAGAAGAGGAAGCTGTAAAATGTCTGCAGAAGTGTCGGTTAGGCGCAGATAAGGCCGAAGAAGGGGTTTTAGAAGTTGCCATACCGCCTTACAGAATTGACATATTGCATGAGGTTGACCTTGTTGAAGAGGTTGCCATAGGCTACGGCTATTATAGGCTTAAGCCCACTATTCCGAAAACAGTCACCGTTGGCAAGAAACATCCAGCCTCCATGACTGCAGATTTTGTTCGGCAGATAATGGTGGGTTTAGGCTTTATGGAGGTTATGAACTTCACTTTAACCAATGAGCGGGTTCACTACGAGTTTATGCGTGTTAAGCCCGAAAACCCGGTGAAATTGGCAAACCCTGTTTCTATGGAATACACTATTATGAGGCAGATGCTTCTGCCCGGGCTTATGAAGAACCTGGCGGAAAACAAGCATGAAAGTTTCCCCCAGAGGCTTTTTGAGGTTTCAGATGTAGCCAAAATTAACACGCGTCTAGAAACCATGTGTGAAAGAAGACTGCATGTGGCCGCCGTGTCTTCCCACTCAACGGCAAACTTTACAGAGATGAAATCCTTCTGCGAAGCCCTCCTCGCGAATCTAGGCTTAGAAAGCTGGCGGATAAAAGAGGCGAAGCACCCAAGCTTTTTGGATGGGAGAACCGCTGCCATATACATCAAAAACAGGCGGGTAGGCGTCTTAGGCGAAATCCACCCAGAAGTCCTAAACAACTTTGAGCTGGAAAACCCAACGGCAGCCTTAGAAATAGACTTGGAAATGCTGATACGGAGAAAAGCCTAGCAGATAAGCTC
>Ga0209102_1000785_pt1 | contig 19462 bp, 16 predicted proteins | sample ConPoolayeHmetaG_FD_185483 | JGI IMG/M metagenome (GOLD analysis project Ga0209102, IMG submission 185483) | Hot spring microbial mat communities from California, USA to study Microbial Dark Matter (Phase II) - Cone Pool mat layer H metaG... ...
ACGCTTAGGAGATACTCCCTTTGTACTCGCTTTGATATTTTGAATCTGAATCTTCCTCCTATTCCAATGAATTTTATAGTTACGTGTCCGGATATTCTATTTTTTATCAACTAATCGGGAGATGATCTACATAATTGAGGTTTGAATGAAACAATGCGTTAATATTAATTTTTCATCATTTTTAAGAAGGATTTTCAAGAAGGTTTTATGGGGAAGGAAAGAAAATAAGGGATTATCAAAGAAGGTTATCTAAATTCATCTTTTAAGGTGAATCCCGGAGGGGAAAAACCCCCCCAAGAATCGTCTAAAGAGAGGATTGTGTTAGGCTTCTTCTTCTGTAAAAATTTTTTTCCACTCTCAGGAAAAAGAGCGTGCCTTGACAGATTTTTTTGAGAGGCATAAGATATGAAAGCTTCCTCTAAGGAGAAAAATTATGTCTGAAAAGAGTAACTCTCAGAGAGAGCCAATCTCTATCATCCACGAGATTGAAAGCCAGCTTGAAGAATTACTGGCAAAGAAAAAAGAAGAGATCGAAAAAGCCCTGGAAGAAAAAATAAGAAAAGAAAGAGAAGAAGCAAAGAAAAAAATGGAAGAGGTTGAAAGGGAGATTGAGGAAGAGAAGCAGAGCTTACTGAGCTACAGGAACACCCTTGAAGAGTTAGATAAAAAGAGAGCAGACCTTAAGACTCAAATAAAAGAACATCTCAATAATGCCATCCACTTTCAGAGCGAAATTGAGACGCTAACTGCCAAGACTCTCGAGGAATTAAAATTGGTGAGCGAGCTCACTCATGAGCTTGAAGAACTAAACAGGCAAGCAGAACAGAAAGCGGCGGATTTCAAGAGGGATTTGGAGGAGAAATATGGGATTGTGGCAGAGGTGTTTAAACATGAAGAAGTTGACGAGATGGAGATGAATTTAGAGGAGGAACTTCTAAGGTTGAAAAAAATTAAGGAGCTTTTAAGAACTCCAACCTCAGCTAGTGAAGCCGAAAAAAAAGAAGCCGAAGAGAAACAGATAGAGGAAAGGGAACCTGAGCAAGTAAAGGGACTTGAAGAAACTCTTGAGAGAGAAGCACAAGAAGAAAAAAGAGAATCCGTCATTGAGGATGAAACCCTGAAGATTAAGGATGAGACTGCCTTTAAAAACGCCTTTCTTCTTCTGGAAAAATATCGAAAAACAGAAAAGACTGATGAGAACGGCGAGCTAAGCTATTTTGAATACAAGGATAAAATCGTTCTTGATGGAGAGAGTCTCATTTCTTCCTTGAGTGATAGCGTGGTCGAAGCAAAAAAGCTTTTCATAAAGCTTTCGCAAACGGAATCTCCCAAAGATCAATTTTTCATCAAGCAGGAAATCATCAGACATCAGGAATCGTTGCGCAAGCTTATGTTAAGGACTTTAAGGCTTTGTGAAAAAGAGTCCTGTTCACTTCCAAGCTACACCATCGATATCCTTAACGTAGAGGTAATAAAGGAGATTCTCGAAAAGGTTAGCATGGAGAACTGGAGTAATAAAGATGACTTTTCTTCTTTTGACGAATATGCAAAGCAACTCAAAGAGGCCTATTATGCCCTGATTACTCCTCCTGGATACTATCTAAAATCTTTAGTTGAGGAATTAGGAATCGAATAAAGAGAAGAAGGCTTAATTCTGATGAATCTCAGTTTTGCCTTTTTCCAGAGATTCAAGGTAAGTCGATAAAGCCCACCGTGTTTCAGGTTTTAGGTCTCTGAATCTCAGCCCTGAGTGATAGCGAAAGAATTCATCACCTGTCAAAAGATTGTAGACAACATCTGCTTTCATTTCAAAAGGCTTATTATTCAGAATGAGGATGAGACTGAGAGTCTCGTTGAGAGGGAGCTCTTTTTCAGCAGAAATTCTAACTCCCCCTGCACTGATGTCAATTGTCTTTGAGACCTTATTACTTCCTTTTACTCTGTAAATGATTATAGTCGAGAGGTTGTATCTTGGGAACATCCTCCTTTCCTGTATGATCTCTTCTAATTTAAGAGTCATCTTGTTCTTTTCTCTGCTCTGAAGTTTTTTCTGGTAAATGCAGGTTCTATTTTTCTCCAAGCTCATTTCTTTCCTCCCAGAGATTTGGTCAAAGGGAGCTCTCTTTCCTTTTGCTTCCGCGAGGGCAATGTCTGCTTCATTGGCGATTCTTTTAATCTCCAGCTTTGAAATTTTCTCGGATGATTCAAACCTCTCCTGGGTGAAATAGGTTATTCCGAAGCTCATGGTCAAGTTTTTTCTCGGTTGAAATTCCTCGTTTTCAAAATAATAATCCTCGACATTTTTCCTTATTCTTTCTGTGAAATTGTATGCTTCTCCTACATCCTTTATCCCTGAAAGGAAAAAAAGAAATTCTTCTCCTCCATAGCGGCAGAGGAGGTCTTCTTCCCTTATTGAAGTCTTGAGCACTTTCGCCAGTTCCCGCAAGAGACGATTTCCTGCTTCATGGCCATTTCTGTCGTTATAATTCTTGAACCAATCAACATCTCCCATCACCATCGCATAAGAGGCCCTTTCTTCCCTCCTTTTATTCTCCTGCTTGAGCTTCTGGATGACTTTCTCGAAGAATGGTTCAGGACGAAGAAGCCCTGTGAGTGCATCGTAATGGATAAGATTCAGTTTGGTTATGGCGAGGGAAATATGTTCAGAAAGGGTGCGCATTATTTGCTGATCTTCTTTAGAGAAACCTTCCTTCACATCTCTTCTGTTGCTCTTCTTGTTGAAGACTTCCAAGACCCCTATTACTTCATGGGCATGCATGATGGGCACACAGAGGATGTTCTTTAGGGACGTCTTTAATTGCTCAACATACCTTTTTGAAAGGCGTCGATCATAAGCGAGGTCAGAGATATTGATTTCCTGTCCGTATTTAGCCGAAGAGGCGGCAAAGTCCTGTGAATCGATGAGGACTATGTGTTTAGAAAAATCGGGGTGGGAAAGGAAGGCATTGTCCCAAACGAGAGGTTTCAGGTATTTTCCTATGGTTTCATTCTCTTCGAGGAGATAGAAGGAAATGCTCGTGGCTCGAACGATTTCTTTGATATCATTAACGATATCAAGGAGGGTAGTGACATCATTGGCGGTGTAGATGTTTTTCAGAATCTCTTCCAACTTGTGTTTTTCTCTCTTGAAAAGGATGTACCTTGCTTCGAGTTCAATGCGTTTTTCAAGTTCCCTAATTATGCTTTCACTGATTGCCTTTTTTATTTCTTTTATTTCGAGGTAGGCATCCTTTATCTCCATTTCTGTTCTTTCCAACCTATTCCTGAGTTTTTCCACTTCGAGCACCAGAGATGAGTGTTCCAAGGCGTTCTTTACGATTCTTAATAAGTGTTGTTTTTCTCTCTCCTGGAAAGAAATTAAATGAAAATCAACGTACCTTGTGAGAGGCCATTCCTTGCTTATCTCTTTTAGCCTGTCCTCTTCTTTTCCTGTGATGATGGTGGATGTATATCTTTTGAGCAATCCCCTTAAAGTAGGATAATTTGCTAAAGACTCGTCGACGACAAGCAAATGAACATCCCCTGATTCAAGAATCAAGATGGCTTTTTTTAAATCCTGAGCGGTGAACAGTGTGCCTTCGCTGTCACAAATTTCTTGAAGGAGATGTACTTCCTCAGGATTTTCATTCAGAATTAAAATATTTTTCCTCTCCATTGAGTACCACTTTATGCTTTAAATAGAAATCTAGGATTATTTTCTGCGCCTAAAATGGACCTTGGCCTGATCCTCCTTTTTTTAAACTTCGAACTTAAATCCGGTCAAAATTCCCAATTCATCTTATAATATTTTTTTTCTTCGCGTCAATATCTTTTTTGCTGAATTTTTCGCCTTATGCTATATTTAAAACACAGTTTTGAAATGGAAAGGATTAGAGTCAGATTTGCACCGAGTCCCACAGGCCACCTCCATGTAGGAGCAGCAAGAACCGCACTTTTTAATTGGCTTTTTGCCCGCCGCCATGGAGGGACTTTTATCCTTCGGATTGAAGACACTGATTTCACTCGTTCCTCTGAAGAAATGACTTCAGGGATTATTGAAGGATTGAAGTGGCTTGGTCTTGATTGGGATGAAGGCCCAATCTATCAATCACAAAGACTGAGCCTTTATGCTAAAGAAGCAGAAAGCCTGGTACACAAAGGCTATGCTTATTACTGCTACTGTCTGCCTCAAGAGCTTCAAGAAAGGAAGAGAGAGGCTTCTTCGAGAGGAACATACTGGGAATACGACAGGCTTTGCCTTAACCTTTCTTCCTCAGAGAGAGAAAAATTTGAGAGAGAAGGTCGTCCTCGAGCCATCAGATTTAGGGTTCCAGAGGGAATCATCGAATACCATGATCTGATTCATGGAAAGATTACAGTAGATTGTAAAAACATCGAAGATTTTGTCCTCCTGCGGAGCGATGGCTTTCCCACCTATCATCTTTCTGTAGTGGTAGATGACATAGAGCAGAATATTACCCATGTGATACGGGGAGATGACCATATCTCCAACACTCCCAAGCAAATTCTGCTTTATCAAGCCTTTGGTCATCCCCACCCTGTGTTTGCCCATCTGGCCCTCATCCTTGGCCCGGACAGAAAAAAATTGAGTAAGAGGCATGGTGTGACCTCAGTTCTCCAATTCAGAGAAGAGGGATATCTGCCTGTGGCAATCTTGAACTTCTTGGCCCAAATGAGCTGGTTGCCAGGAGATGAAGAAAATGTTTATACCCTGGAAGAGATGGTGGAGAAATTTTCTCTTGAGAAATTGAGTAAGGCAAACCCCATTTTTAACAGAGAAAAACTCGACTGGTTGAACGGGAAGATAATCTCGAGAATGAATGCAGATGAACTTGCTCCTTACGTTAAAGTTCAGCTTGAGAGAGAAGGGCTCTGGAGAGAAGAGCTGGCTGAAGAGAAAAGGAGCTGGTTTTTTAAGTTGATTGATTTGCTCAAAGAAAGGAGCCGCCGCATAAGAGATTTCGCTTCTAATGCGGAGCCATTTCTGTTGGACCATCTGGAATACGACCCAGAGGGAGTAAAGAGGCATTTGAACGATGAGAGACTTGAAATTTTATTGACAAGGTTAAGGAATGATTTTCAAGAATTAGAAGAGTTTTCATCTTCAGAGCTGGAAAAGATCATCCGAAAGAGAGCAGAGAAGGAGGGAGTTAATGCAGCCCTGCTTATTCACGCTTTAAGGGTGCTTCTTTTGGGAAGACCTTCAGGGCCGGGTATCTTTCAGGTCCTAGAGCTAATGGGTAAAGAGAAAACTCTGGAGAGGATGGGTAGACTCCAGGAATTGAGGGCAAAATTCATTTCATAAAGGAGGGCTCATGAATAGAGAGGGGAAAGGTATCTACAGAGGATTAAAAGCGCCTCGAGGAACTAAACTTAACACCAAAGGATGGTCCCAGGAGGCAGCGCTCAGAATGCTCATCAACAACCTTGATCCTGAAGTCGGAGAAAAACCTGAGGAACTAATCGTGTATGGGGGGACAGGTAAGGCGGCGAGAAATTGGGATTGTTTCGAGGCCATGGTAAATTGTCTGAAAGAATTGGAGAATGATGAGACTCTTCTTGTTCAATCTGGAAAGCCAGTTGCGGTTTTCAAAACCCATGAGCTTGCACCTCGAGTGCTGATTGCCAACGCTCTGGTGGTCCCCAAATGGGCTACCTGGGACGAATTCAGGAGACTGGAGGCTAAAGGCCTGACAATGTTCGGTCAGATGACTGCAGGCAGCTGGATATATATCGGGACCCAGGGAATTCTCCAGGGGACTTACGAAACCCTTGCCTCGGTTGCAGCCAAACATTTTAAAGGCTCACTCAAGGGGAAACTGGTTCTCTCTGCAGGCCTAGGTGGGATGGGTGGGGCTCAACCTCTTGCGATTACCATGAATGAGGGAATAGCGATTGTGGTAGAAGTTGACGCGGAGAGAATAAAAAGGAGGCTCGAAACTAAATATGTGGATACCGTGGTTAAGGACCTTGACGAAGCGCTTAAGATTGCAGATGAAGCCAAGAAGAAAGGAGAAGCCGTCTCCATAGCCTTGCTAGGTAATGCAGCCGACGTTGTTCCCGAATTTGTAAGAAGAGGAATCACCCCCGATGTGCTTACCGATCAAACTTCTGCACATGATGAGTTGAATGGTTATGTGCCTCATGGGATTCCTTATGAGGAAGCACTCAGACTCAGAAGAGAAAATCCGGAGGATTACATCAAGAGAGCTTATGAATCCATGGCTGTGCAGGTAGAAGCGATGCTTGAACTTCAAAAGAGAGGGGCGAAGACTTTTGACTATGGGAATAACCTTCGTGGGCAGGCCGAGAAAGCAGGCGTGAAGAATGCTTTTGACATACCTGGATTCGTTTCTGAATATATCCGTCCCTTATTCTGTGTGGGGAAGGGACCCTTTAGATGGGCTGCCCTTTCGGGAGAACCAGAGGATATCTATCTCACCGATGAAGCTGTTCTTAAGGAGTTCCCAGAAGATAGAGCCCTGGAGAGGTGGATTAGAAAAGCTCAGAAACAGGTTAAATTTCAGGGTCTTCCGGCCAGGATTTGCTGGCTTGGATACGGAGAAAGAGCGAGATTCGGCGCTGTGATAAACCAACTTGTTAGGAAAGGTAAAATCAAAGCCCCCATTGTCATAGGAAGAGACCACCTTGATGCTGGCTCAGTTGCCTCTCCCAACAGAGAGACCGAGGGCATGAAAGACGGTTCAGATGCAATTGCTGATTGGCCTATCCTCAATGCCTTGTTGAATGCGGTGAGCGGCGCTTCGTGGGTTGCCGTTCATCATGGAGGTGGGGTTGGTATAGGCCTTTCTGTCCATGCCGGAATGGTAATCGTAGCCGATGGAGAGAAAGAAACAGATAAACGGTTGGAGAGAGTTCTTACCGTTGACCCTGGATTGGGCGTTGTGCGCCACGCAGACGCCGGATATGAAGAGGCCATACGTTGTGCCAGGGAAAAAGGGATAAAAATACCAATGCTCAAGAGTTAGAGAAGAGAGGCCGGAGGAAACAAACACTCCTGGGAAGCCAGAATTAAGTGGGTTTTATTTAAGAAAAGGCTCAGTAAGAAAGACACAATTTGTGCCCTAGTGTAAACATCTAACTTATTTGAAAAAAAGAAATAACAGATAATGACTCAAAGTGTGACCTAAAAGCCGAGATGAAACTTTCTATTTTCACCTTCTCTTTAATCTAATTTATTTAATATCAACAAGATAAAAAAATTAATTTCTTCTCTTCCTGGCACGCCTCTTGCAATAAAACAAAGTGGAAGGAGGTTTCAAGATGAAAAAAGGTAAATCGGTATTTCACAAGGCATTGGTAGTAACCATTGCTCTCTGGATGCTATCCGCTCTCCTTGGTGCTAACGTTCTTCAGGCAGGAATCTGTGAAGACGCTCTTATGAGATGTAGCATTGACGCCGGAATAGCTGCCCTTTTAGGAGGATGGCCTACCGGGCTTTATTATCAAATGGGCTGCGCAATTGGCTATAGATGGTGTCTGGAGTACATCAAGAGATAGAGCGAGAAAAGGAGATTATCCAATGTCAAGGGAAATTAAAGGGAAAATTAAAACCGTCCTGACGGGAATAGTGATTGCTTCATTTTTCTTAAGTTTAGCTTCCGACCTAGCTCTCGCTGGTCCTTGTGAAAGTGGATTCATTCAGTGTCTCTCTGATTATGGAAATGTCCCCATGGCACCAGCCTATTGTCTCATCGGCTATGCTTTCTGCAAAAAATATGTGAGATAATAGAAGAAGCGATTCCTTAAAGCCCGAAGATTAGCTTTTTTTAAGGATGAAATGTCTCAGAAGAATTTTTATCTTGCCCTTTTTTTGAGTCTTATGTTTTCTTGGGGGATCTCTCTTTCCCAGGCAAAGGAAATCAAGAAGATTACTCTTGAAGAAGTGCTCTCCATCGGGGACATTGAAGATGACTGTTTATTTCAGTGGGTTGGAGTCAGTGTTGATTCTCAAGGTTATATCTATGTCACTGATTCTATGGATTATTCCGTAAAAAAGTTTGACTCCAAAGGAAGGCTCATCAAGAAAACAGGTGGAAAGGGGCAGGCTCCAGGAGAATTCCTGGGGATAAGGGACGTGGAAAGCAGTGAGGAATTTCTTTACGTCACAGACCAATTTCTTCCCGGAATTCAAGTCTTCAATAATAATCTTGAGTACGTGCGTCGCATTCCTTTAAGCACACCCGTCGCTGAGCTCAAGGTGCTCTCGGATCAAAGAATAGCAATTTCTACTCTTTTTCCAGGAGAAAAACCCAGAATAATAATCCTCAATGAAGAAGGGGATGTGATTAGGGAAATAGTCTACTCTAAGAAGATTCTTCCTTTCATGATGGACCTAGTGAGTTTCGATATCGATTCTCATGGCCATATCTACATAGCCTTTAATTTCATAGATAGAATCATGAAACTCGACGAGAAAGGCGGGGAAGTCTGGTCCAGATCTTTACTTAAAAAAAGGAAGGTAAAGAAAGAGAAAATTTCCTCTTATCTAGTTCCAACCGAACTTGTGTACAAAGATATTTCCCTGGATGGAGAAGGAAATCTTTTTGTTCTTGGGGGTCATCTTTCCAAGAATAGAAGCCGAGATGTCTATGTTCTAAGTTCAGAAGGAAAGTACCTGACGAGCTTTTCTTTACCCGAGCAGAGCCACTGTCTTCATGTTGACAGAGAGAATTTCCTCTATTCAAGAGCAAACGATGGAATTACACTCAAAAAATTCAAGATGAGATATGAATACAAATAGTGCATTTTTGAGAGGGATTTTATTTTTCATATTTTCATTCTGGTTTTTTATTCCCCGCTCCCAGGGCTTTCTTGACGCTCTTTCTTCTCCTGAGGTGTACCTGAACAAGGAAGGAGAGAAGAGGCTTGCCATCCTGCTTTTAAATTTAGAAAGCTTTATGTGTTTTTCATGTCTTGATTCCTTTCTTGAGTTTTATTCAAATCTCGAAAGCTTTATAAAAACTGAAGAGATATGGATAATCACCATTTTGAGCGAAGATGAGCCAAGCGACGAAAAATCAGTTAAGATTATAGAGAAAAAGCTCGGTGCCTTTCTTTCGGTAAACAACATAAAAAAACCATTTCTTCTAGACCGCTTCCGGGTCTTAAACCAGTTAGCTAGCGAAGGAAATGTCCTCCTTGTTCTGGATGAATCCCGTAACGTAGTTAAGAAGTATAGCCTGCCTCTTTCAGAGTCAGAAAAGGAGGAAATACTCGGTTTTTTTGAAGGTAAAAGATAGGTTTTTTAAATTTTTTTTGCGAGAAAAGAGGGAAAGATTTCTGTTTTTTAAGGCACCTTCCTTTCTTTTTGTAAAAGACTGAGAGATGCTTAAGACCTGAATTGAAATACTCCTGCCTTAAATATAAAATGTTTGCGTGAATGCACGTTGAGCAGTTAGGGCGCCTGTAGCTCAGGGGAGAGAGCGACGGACTCCGGATCCGTAGGCCACAGGTTCGAATCCTGTCAGGCGCACCACAATTTACCCTCGCCACAAAGGAGTAGTGACCAAATCCAAATATCACCTCTTCTTTCACCTCTGGAGGCGATTGATTAAGGTCACTTTGTGTATTACATATTATTCATCAAAAATATGAGACCAAATACTCGTGCGTTTCTCTTCTTATTTTTCTTCTACTCCTCTCTTTTTCCCTTTGCAGAAAGATGCAAGCTAGAGAGGGTTTTTCACGAAGGAGAAAACAATTCTTTGCTTTATCTTAATCATTGCTGGGATTTAATTCTTTCGCATGCAAACCTTGAGGGGTCGTTTAATTTTAATCAAGTTCAAACGAAAGAAGACCCTTCTTCCTTTAGTTCAAGAAAGAATTTTCTCAAAGGGAAAAAAATTGCCCTAGGAATAGGCTACGGTCAATCATTCGGAGGATTTGGCGCTCTCTTTCAGTTTATGCCTTTCAAAGGAATGTGGTTTCACTTTGGAGCTGGGTATTATCCTGCTTCCTACATTTGCTCAAATTCAAGCTGGGTAAAAAATAAATTACTCATGAGCGGGGGAATTAAGTATTATCTTCCTTACGAGGCTCTGAGGATACATCCTTATCTTGATTTTCAGTTTGGTCAAATCGGCATTGAGGCAGCTCTTGTTTTCCAAGGAAAGTTTTATCACGGGCCTTTGTTCGAGGAGAGGCAGGAAACTCTCTGGGGGCCTGGAATCCTTGGAGGGCTGGAGTTTAGGAAAGGAGTCTTTGGTTTCTTTGCTTCTTCGGGGCTTGCCCATAACTTGAGAAATTTAAATTGGCTAGAGAAAAAATATTTTTTAATTTTTGATGTTGGACTTTTAACCTATTTTTAAGGTATGAATATTTTTCTGATTTTACAATGAAGAGAGAAAGTTCATCTTTTTAAGAAGAGATTTATCTCTTATCTCATCTTCGGAGGAGGATAAGATGTTCAAAAAGAGCCAAGCGTGGGTCTTGTTAACTCTCCTCTCTCTTTTCTTTTTAATTGGAACTAACTTTAATCAAAATTCTCTTCAAGACGAGATCGAGAGGTTGAACCTTGAGATCAAAATTCAGGGACTTGAATGGGAGGCAGGTGAGACTTCGATAAGCAGACTTCCCTTGGAAGAGAGGAGGATGAGACTCGGGGCAATAAAGCCTGTTGGGGAAGATTATGAAAATTTAGCAGAAGTGAAAATAAGGAGTACTCTACCTTCTTCGCTTGATTGGAGGTCAAGAAACGGGAGAAATTACATGACTACTATCAAGGATCAGGGGAACTGCGGCAGTTGTTGGGCTTTTTCCGTCCTGGGGACAATGGAGGCAGTTTATAACATCGAAAACAACATTTTCTTGGTCGGGAATCTGTTGAGGGGAACAAACTTTGTTCGCAGAGAGAATGAGGGAAGCTTTCTCGAAGAGGTGTCCGCAGATTATCTAGGATGGATTTCAGGGAACTCCCTCAAGTTCCCAGATTTTTCTGAGCAGGACCTAATTTCATGCTCTCAAGCAGGAGACTGTGATGGAGGATGGGGATGGAAAGCAGCTACCCATGTGAGGAATCAGGGAGTGGTTTCCGAGGATTGTTTCCCATATTTAGGGAGGAATGCACCTTGTACGCGCTGTTCGAATTGGCGAGAGAAATTGGCAACTATTCAGGGATGGGGATGGGTTACCCAAGCTTTCGAAGACAGAAACAGGATAAAAAATGCCCTTCAGGATGGGCCTTTGAGCTTTTTTATGGATGTTTACTCCGATTTCTATTATTACAGAAGGGGCGTTTATGAACCGACATTTTCAGCGACCTACGAGGGAGGCCACCTTGTGGTTCTCGTTGGTTATGACGACAGCCAAGGATGCTGGATTTGCAAGAATTCGTGGGGAAGTGCGTGGGGAGAGGATGGGTATTTCAGGATAAGGAGAGGAGTCTGTAGCGGAGGCCAGTATGTGATGAGGTTATGGGGAGTATCAATTAAAAATCACCCTCCTGTTCTTCAAACCATAGGCAATCAGACCATCAAAGAAGGACAGGAATTTACTCTCAACCTTCATGCCTCAGACCCGGATGGTGATGAACTCTTCTTTAACGCTTTTCCCCTTCCTCAAGGATCTTCCTTTGATTCACACAACGGGGTTTTTAACTGGACTCCAAGTTATATTCAAGACGGAGAATATAGGATAAGGTTTTCTGTTTCAGATGGCTTGCAGGAGGATTTTGAAGATATCACCATCACCGTGCTTAATGTCAAAAGGGGAAAAGCAAAGATCTAAAGGAGTCAAGGTCATGAGAGTAAAAAGGATATTTTTCTTCGCTTTTTTGGTTTTTATTTTCGGCCAAGGTTTCTTACAGGCACGCATCACTTTCTATGTTTTCGGATGTGGAAACTATGTCAATTCAGTAGGAGATGAGTCTGATTACGAAGAGGGAGAGAATGATTTCCCCATAACCTCTTCTCATCAAACATACGGTTTTGGGCTTGGCATTGTCTACAATTTAAAGACGGTTTTTGTAGGGCTTGAGGCTAATTACAACCTTAAGGGAAAGGCGACTTTGACCGACCCATCGGATGGGGATACGGTGGAAATTGATACTTTGAGAAATTTTGCAGGATTACTTAATCTTGGCCTCATCATCATCGGGAATAAAAGAGCCAGAATATTCTTAAATGGTGGAGTAGGATTGGGAGCCTTCGAGGACTCAAAGACGAGACTTTACACCTCTCAGCTTGGCTATGAAACAAGAATCGAACCTCCGGAGAAGAAATATTTTTTCACTGGTTTTGGAGGCGGGGGAGTCGAATTTTATGTTTCCTCCGCCGTGGGATTTCTTTTCAATGTCAGATATTTCTATTTTGCTCTTGAAAAGCCTCAGACAATGGCAGCCGCATTGGCTGGGTTAATTCTCAGCTTTTAAGCGATTTTTCTTCCCTTTCTTTGCCCTCAGGAAGGATGGGGGATGCCAAAATCCAGATTTAATTTTTCCTTTGATTTTTTCTTTGGGGAGCATATCATATTTATCTTAATCCCAAGTACAAAAAATAAAGAATACTGCTTGAGAAGATGATTGAGAAGTTAGGCTCTCTATTAAGAGACTCATAATTATAAGGGAGGAGGTTTACCCCTATGGAAAGGAGAAAGGCTCTGGAGAAAATTGCCAAGAGACTCAGGCTTCATTCTTTAAAGATGACGACTGAGGCAGGCTCAGGGCATCCCACAACCTGCCTTTCCATGGCAGAATTGATGGCTTGCCTCTTTTTTAGTGAGATGAAATATGATCCCCAAGATTATGATAACTTAGCAAATGATGAATGCGTCCTTTCCAAGGGACATGCAGCGCCTATTCTCTGGGCTGCACTTGCCGAGGCGGGAATCATCCCCTTTAAAAAACTAAATCAGCTGAGAAAAATAAGGAGTAATCTTGAGGGACATCCCACTCCTAGAATGCCCTGGGTAAAAACAGCTACAGGTTCACTTGGACAGGGACTTTCGATTGGGGTAGGCATGGCCCTCGCGATGAGAATCCATCGTTCTCCAGCCCGAGTTTATGTCCTCATGGGAGACGGAGAGTGTGCGGAGGGAGCGGTTTGGGAAGCGGCAAATGCTGCTTCATATCTTAATCTTGAGAACCTGGTTGCAATTGTGGATGTCAACAGATTAGGCCAGTCTCAGGAAACTATGCACGGCCACGACCTGAAGGCCTATCAGAGAAAGTTTAAAGCCTTTGGCTGGGAGACAGCGATAATCGATGGGCATAATGTGGATGAGATTCTGGAAGCTTTTAGGATTGCTCGAGAATCAGGAAAACCATTTGCCATCTTAGCAAAGACTATAAAGGGGAAGGGAGTTTCTTTCCTCGAAGATAAGAATGGCTGGCATGGAAAAGCGCTGAATGAAGAGGAGCTCAAAAAGGCGCTCGAGGAGCTTGGCGATTTCCCAGAAATTGATTCCTTCTCTTTCGTCCAAACACAGGAAGAAAGAAGGGATTTCCGTCTCCCTGAGAGATACAATTTCCCCAAAACAGAATACAAAAAGAGCACCGCCACGAGGAGAGCCTACGGAAACGCTCTTTTGAGTCTGGGTAGAATAAACAGAGCAGTAGTGGCACTCGATGGAGATGTCAAGAACTCTACATACGCTGAAGATTTTTTTAATGCCTTTCCTGAAAGGGCTTTCCAGTGCTTCATAGCAGAACAGAGCATGGTAGGTATGGCGATGGGGCTTTCCGCAAAAGGTCTCCTTCCTTTTGTGGCTACTTTCGCCGCCTTCCTCTCCAGGGCGCATGATCAAATCAGAATGGCGGCTTATTCTTTTTCTAACATTAAGTTCGTCGGCTCTCATGCAGGGGTAAGTATCGGGGCAGATGGCCCTTCACAGATGGGGCTTGAAGACATGGCCATGTTCAGGCCTATCCCGGGATGTGTCATCCTCTATCCTTGTGATGCCTATTCCACAGAAGCTTGCGTTGAATCTTTAGCGAAGCAAAAGGGACTCGGGTACCTGAGGACAACAAGACCCTCTACTCCTCTTATTTATGCCAAAGGAGAAAAGTTTCCCATCGGGGGATCAAAGATTCTCAAAAAGAGCCCCCATGATGTAGCAGCTGTCGTTGCGGCAGGAATTACGGTGCACGAGGCACTTAAGGCATACAGAGACTTGAGTGAGGAGAAAATATTCATTCGAGTCATCGATGCTTACTCCATAAAACCCTTGGATAAAGAAAGAATCATTACTAACATTGAGGAAGCCGGAAAGAAGGCGATAGTGGTCGAAGACCATTTCGAAGGAGGTGGTTTGGGAGATGCAGTTGCCTTGGCTCTCGGAGGAAGAGCAGAGATAGTTCACCTCGCCATCAAAGAGATTCCCCGTTCAGGAGAGCCTGATGAGCTCTTAGATAAATATGGCATAAATGCGGAAAGCATAAAGAAGGCTGTAAGAGAAATCATCCGTAAATAGTGCTTTTTGCCCCTTTCGTTTTTAAAGGAAAGATGAGACTTATCAAAAATATTTTATTTATCCTAATAGGCTGGATGATAATTCAGGCGAGTCTTGCTTGCAGGAGCCAAAAGCTATCTACCCAAGCCGAAAGAGAGGGCTTAAACATCCGAGATGAAGCGGTTGTGACTTCAGTGTATGATGGGGATACAATCAGAGTTAGGTTTGAAAATGGTAAGCAGAGGAAGGTGAGATTGTTGGGAGTGGATTCACCTGAGATCGGAGATAGCAGGGAAGAAATAAGACTCCATGCTTTCTTTGCCAAGCGCTTTTCCTACAGTCACCTTTACCGAGAAAGAATTAAGCTTTCCTACGATGAAAACCTTGAAGACGGATACGGAAGACTACTTGCCTACGTTTTTACAGAGGATAAATTTTTTAATAAGTTTATCATCGAGCAAGGGTTTGCTTCAGCTCTGGTTAGCTTTCCCATGAGAGAGGATTACAAGCAAGAATTTCTTAAAGCTCAAGAAGAAGCAAGAAGGAAGAGAAGAGGTATCTGGGCTAAAGGAGATTTCCCCTCTATAGAAGCTGAAGAGGCAGCCTTTCATCTTGGAGAGATCGTCTCGGTTCGGTTTATCTGTGAGGAAGTTAAGAGAGGGAAAAACTTTATTTATCTTCTTGCACCAGAAGGAAAATTCGAAGCGCTTATTCCTTTAGAGAATGTTTCATCCTTTCCTGAAGTTTGGTTTTTAAGAGGCAAAAGACTTGAGGTCACAGGCTTTCTTGAAAAATATAAGGAAAGAATTCAGCTTCTTCTTTTCCTGAAAAGACAGATAAAATTTGAGGGGATTTATCTAAGGCCGATTCTTAATCCAAGCACCAAGTCAGTATTTGAGCATTTGGGGAGGAGAAGGGAAGTAATGAAGATAGGGAGGCAAAAGCTTACTTAAACTTTCTTTCTCCTTTAGAGTCTTTACTAAAGGTTTTAATTAGTTTATAAAAGCCTATTATTGAGATGGAATAGAGAATTAGAATTTAATCCTGGCTCAAAAAAAGAAGATTGATAATTTTTCTTGATGAAGATTGAACATTTGAGTGAGAGAACAAAAGATTTTTGTTTAAGATAGAGAGGAAAATTTGTATAAAAGAGTCGATAAAGGATTTATCCGGAAGCTTGAAAAAATTGTAGGAGAGGATAATTTAATCCTTGAAGAAGAAAGACTGCTGGATTACAGTCATGATGAATTTTCTCTCAAAGAGATAGCTAGATTACCTGAGGTGGTGGTGAAGCCAAGGTCTAGCCTTGAGGTCTCAAGAGTTTTAATCTGTGCAAACGAGGAGAAAGTTCCAGTAACGCCAAGAGGGGGTGCTACAGGACTCTGTGGAGGATGTGTTCCAGTTTGGGGAGGGATTGTCCTCTCTCTTGAGAAGATGAATCGAATCATCGAGGTTGATAGAGATAATCAGATGGCTGTGGTTGAGGCAGGTGTAACTCTTAAAAATTTTGTGAGCGCGGTAGAGGATGCAGGCCTTTTCTTCCCCCCTCATCCTGGAGAAGAAAGCGCTATGATTGGTGGCCTCATTGCAACTAACGCGGGAGGCAGTCGGGCTGTGAAATATGGCGTCATGCGTAACTATGTGAGAGGGGTTGAGGTCGTTTTGCCTCAGGGAGCTGTTTTGAACTTGGGAGGGAAGCTGATGAAAGGGAGCTCAGGCTATAGCCTTCTCAATTTGATCATCGGTTCTGAAGGAACCCTGGGAGTAATAACCAGAGCCATCATTCAGCTTCTTCCTCCGCCCCGATTGACGAGAACTCTAATCATCCCTTTTACGGATCTGGAAGAGGCAATAGAAACCGTTCCTTTACTCATCAAGCAAAAAATACTTCCTCTCGCTGTCGAGTTCATTCCGTTGGAAATAATCCAAATAACAGAAGAGCGCTTGATGAAGAAGTGGCCTTCTTCTGTCGGAGAAACACACTTGCTTATAATCCTCGATGCTCCTACTGAAGAAGAGATGGATAGGCTTTCTCAAGAGGTGGCAGAAGTTTGTCTTCAGAAGAATGCTCTCGATGTATTGGTGGCAGAGACACAAAAAAAACAAGCAGATATCCTTGAAATCAGGAGCAAAATCTACGAAGCTCTCAAGCTCTACACGGTTGAAGTGTTTGATATTGTTGTCCCCCGAGGAGAAATTGCCCGTCATGTTAAAAGGGTTAAGGAAATTGGCCAAAAATATGGAGTATGGCTTCCGACTTTTGGACATGCGGCTGATGGAAATGTTCATACCCATCTGATGAAGGCCCGTTTTGAGGAAGGGAAGATGATTCCAATCGAGGAGAAAGTGTGGAGGAATGCCCTAGAAGGAGTGCGCAAGGAATTATACTTAGATTGTAAACACAGGGGAGGACTGGTTTCAGGGGAACATGGTATCGGTTTGGTTAAAAAACCATATCTTAGTATTGTCTTAGACCCTCAGGAACTATGTTTGATGAAAGGGATAAAAAAGCTTTTTGACCCTAATAACATCCTTAATCCAGGTAAAATTTTCGAGCTGAAGATTTGAATTCGAAGAGAGAGAAAATGAAGATTCTAATTTTAGGCGGAACAAGGTTTTTAGGCTACCATCTCACAGCGCGTCTGGTTAATGATGGGCACCAGGTCACCCTTTTCAATAGAGGCAGAACTCCAGATGATTTCGGGGACAAGGTGGACCGTATTCGCGGGGATAGGTACGACTCATCATCTTTTCACCAACAGCTCAGGGATAAAAAATTCGATGTCGTCATTGATATGATTGCATATAACAGGGAAGATAGCTTCGAGGCGATTAATATTTTCTTTGGTAAGGTTGCTCATTTCATCCATATCAGCACAGCAGCCGTGTACATCATAGTCAAGAATTATCCCTGTCCTCTAAAAGAAGAAGATTCAAAGGGAGAGCTTTACCCCAGACCTGAATCATGGGCAGACCTCTGGGACTATGGTTTCAACAAGATGAAATGTGAGGAAGTACTCATGGAAGCTTTTCGAGAAAAAGGCTTCCCGGTGATGATAATCCGACCCCCGATTATAATGGGAGAGAAGGATTACACCCTAAGAGCCTATTCTTATTTTCTTCGTCTTCTGGATGGTAAGCCTCTAATCTTGCCAGATGGAGGATTGAACGTTTTTACCCATGTTTATCAGGGAGATATTGTCCAAACTATAGCTCTGAATTTGATGAACCACAAATCATTCGGGAAAATTTATAACCTCGCTCAAGAAGAGATTGTAAGCCTGCGCACTTTTGTTCTTGAAGCATCAAGAATCATAGGAAAAAAAGTTGAACTCATTGACATTCCCTCCTGGGTTCTTGATAGAGCTTCGCTTGGAACTTCTTTCTCTCCCTTTTCAGAAAGGAGGCCCTTTGTGCTTGATGTGGGGAGGGCAAAAAAAGACCTGAATTTTGTTTCTACTCCTTTTTCTATATGGATGGAAAAGACTATTACCTGGTTCATGGAGAAATATGAGGGGGATCCCCCTCAAAATTATAGCTTGAGGCCCAAAGAGATAGAGATTATTGAGAAATATAAGAAAGCCATGGAATCAATTTTTTAAGGGAAGTCTTTCTTTTCCTTGCTGGCAAAATCAGCAAAGAAAGGAGATTTTAATGGTCAATCTTTTTACCTCATATATGGGAATCAAACTTCAGAACCCCATCATAGTCGCTTCCTGTGATCTAACTTCAAGCGTAGAAGGAATAGTGAAATGCCAGGAAGCAGGTGCAGGTGCAGTAGTATTGAAATCTATTTTTGAAGAACAATTTTATTTAAGAGAGAATCTTGTCGAAGAAAAGAGGTTGATTCATCCCGAAGCCATGGATTACTTAAAATCTGGGGGATTGCTTGAGTATGCTCCTCGCTCCCTTTCTCGATTAATAGAAGAGGCTAAAAAGCGAGTTAAAATTCCTCTCATCGCTAGTATTAATTGTCGTTCTTCAAGGCACTGGCCGATTTTTGCTAGGGAACTTCAGTATTCTGGAGTAGATGGGCTTGAGCTTAATGTCTATTTTCTTCCTTTGAACCTCGATTATCCCAGCACATATTATGAAAAACAATATTTAGAAATCATCAAAGAAGTAAAGAAATCTGTTTCGATTCCTGTCTCGATTAAGCTTTCTTCCCAAATAACCTCTCTTCCTTATCTTGTAAATGAGCTGGCTCGGAGAGGGTGTGATGCGGTTGTCCTTTTCAACTGGTTTATGGAGCCTTACCTCAACATAAAAAAACTAAAGATTAGAAACAAAAGAGGAAAGAGCAATTTTTCCACTTCTTTAAGATGGGTGGGATTGCTTTCAGGACGCGTCTCCTGTGATATTGCTTCATCTGGAGGAGTTGAAGATTTTTCAGGAGTGGTAAAGCAGCTCCTAGCTGGCGCATCTGCAGTTCAGATATGTTCCCTTTTCTATAAGAAAGGACTGAAGGAAATAAAGAATCTTCTTGAGGGAATCAGAAGATGGATGGAAGAAATGAAATTTTCAAGTTTGGATGATTTTAGAGGGGAGCTCTCTTTCAAAAGACAAGAACTCAGTTTCAAAGGGGCTGGTGAAGCAGAAGGCTATTTCAGGGTTCAATACATGAAGGTTTTTTCGAAATTCATTTGAGCTTAGAAGCTTTTTTCCTTTACTCGGTAATGAGTACCTAGGCGAAAATTGGGCTTCAGCCTGTTGCCTCACGAGAAAATCTATATGAAAGCATATTCATTGCCTCACGTAAGAATCTACACGAAAATTTGGGCAATTTTTCTTCTCTTTTTGCATCCACCATAACTTCTCCTGGAGCTTCTCTATCTCCTTCTTTAGCTTAACCACATTGAGCTCCTTAGAAATCTTCTCGAGTCTCGCTTTTCCTTCCTGGCTTAAGTCGTTCGCTTCTCTCAGCCTCTGATAAGGAGTTTTAGGCTCATCATCTCTTTTCCTGACCTTACTTCCTCGCCTCTCTTTACTTTGAAGCTTCATCACAACCTGGAAGAAGTTATAAGACAACCTG
>Ga0209102_1000786_pt1 | contig 19455 bp, 16 predicted proteins | sample ConPoolayeHmetaG_FD_185483 | JGI IMG/M metagenome (GOLD analysis project Ga0209102, IMG submission 185483) | Hot spring microbial mat communities from California, USA to study Microbial Dark Matter (Phase II) - Cone Pool mat layer H metaG... ...
GTCCACGGACGGGGCCAAAGATCACATCCTTGGATCGGGCGCATGTGAAGGTCGATCCTAAGGAGGAGCCGAGAGCCTCCACGCCGCATAGAGGGCCATGGGCTGAGCTGCCCGCAACTACGGCTGCGCCGCTCCAGATGCAGATTTAAGGTCACGGCCTGCTGTCGCATAAGGGACTATGTTCTATGGTTGATTCGGCCGTGATGCTTGCGGCTGGACGGGGTGCGAGGATCTGGCCCAATGGGCAAACCAAGGCGAAGGCCGCCATGCCTGCTGGAAATGTCCCGATAATCGTTCACCAGGTAAGGCGTCTGAGGTCGCTTGGAGTAAGCAAGTTCGTGATGGTGAGCGCGACGCGCATGCGTTGAGTGGTGAAGCCTCATTGTCCGGAAAACCCCTCGGTGAGGATGTCAAAGTCGATCCGCGCAGCATACGCCTGGAGGCGTCCACCGTCTGTCAGCTCAAGTGCCCGGCGTGCCCGACGGGAACCGGCCTGATACGGGAAGCTCTGGGCGCCGGGTTCCTTGCATTCTCGGATTTCAGGCGCATCGTCGACGAGAATCCCCGCATATCTAGGATCGAGCTGTCCAACTGGGGGGAGATCTTCCTCAACAGGGAGCTTCTCAGGATGATGGAGTACGCATACAAGCGGAACGTCGCGCTGCAGGCGAGCAACGGCGTAAACCTCAATGATGTTGGCGACGATGTTCTGGAGGGCCTGGTCAGGTACAAGGTGAGGAGGGTTACCGTGTCCATCGATGGGGCAAGCCAGGAGACCTACGGGCTCTACCGGGTGGGCGGCGATTTCGGCAGGGTGATCGAGAACGTAAAGAAGATCAACGCCTTCAAGGCCCGATATCACTCGCGCTTTCCAGAGCTTTCCTGGCAGTTCGTCATCTTTGGGCATAACGAACATGAGATCGGCAAGGCGCGCGAGATGGCGGCGGATCTGAACATGCACTTCCGCCCGAAGCTCTCCTGGGAGGATCTGTACACCGAGCCCTTCTCGCCGATCAGGGACGCCGACCGGGTCAGGAGGGAGGCCGGCCTGGGCGCGGCTACGAGGGGCGAGTACAGGGCGCGCTACGGGCAGGAGTACATGTTGCGCCGCTGCTGTCTAGAGCTGTGGACGAGCCCGCAGATCAACTACGATGGAAGGTTGTTGGGCTGCACGGTGAACTTCTGGGGTGATTACGGCAACGTCTTCGAAACCGGGTTGGTGCAGTCGCTGAACAGCGACAGGATGATCTACGCAAGGGAGATGTTGATGGGGAAGCGCCCCGCCAGGGCGGATATCCCGTGTTCTAGATGCAAGGCTTACCTGGCGATGAAGGAGACCGGCCGGTGGCTTGGTCCGGGCGAGATCAAGGAAGACCACGTGCCGAGGAGAATGGTCGTGCTGTCTGAGAACAAGGTGTTGGGGTACGACCTGACCTCCTGGGTCGTCGGGCGGCTCGTTGCTGCGAGGCGGCTGTCAAGGGGTATCGTGTGGGCCATGCAGGGAGGGGCCGGCTCGGGCTACCTTGCCTGGATGATCAGGAGCGGGGGTAGTATCTCCGGTCCCCGTCTGGAAAGTGGCGCCCATCCTCTGAGGGTCCCACTTCCGCCCGATGAGGCCTCGGGCTGGAAGCAGTATCCATTGTTCAGGGGATCCACCAGGGGGCTGTACGACCTTTCCTGCCATGCCTCAGTTCTCATGCCGGGCAGCTGTCCCCACCCGCCGCATGCGCATCAGGAAGAAGAGCTGCTGCTGCTTCTGTACGGCGAAGTCGATCTGATCCTGCCGGATCTCCAAACGAGGGAGGGAGGTCCGGATGTGCGGCTCAAAGAGGGTCGTTTCGTATACTATCCCTCACAGTTCCCGCACACGCTCCAGGCCATGGGCGCGGCGCCGGCGAGCTATCTCATGTTCAAGTGGTGGGGCGCTGCGAAGGAGAAGGAATCCGAACTGGCGTTCGGCGAGTTCAGGATGTGCGGCTCAAGGGATGAGCGGGCGGGAGAATCGGGGTTCGCCACGCATCTTGTCCTGGAAGGTCCGACGAGATATCTGCACAGGCTTCAGTGCCACACCTCAGTCCTTGCTCCCGGCGCGGGGTACGAGCCCCATGCCGACAAGTACGATGTGTGCATAGTCGTTCTGGAGGGGGAGGTGGAGACCATCGGCCGCCGCGTGGCCCCGCACGGCGTGATCTTCTATGCCGCGGGGAAGCCGCATGGGATGCGCAATCCGGGAACCGCCGTGGCCAGATACGTCGTCTTCGAATTTCACACCAGGCGAACCGGATAAGTAAGGGAGATCCGCCTCGCGAGGGTGAACATGGGCCGTCGCAGCCGTCGCATCAAGCGCGCAGAGTCCCACTAGCTCCCCGAGGCCGCCCGAAGAGGGCATCCCAGTGAGGATCGGAAGATCCCTGGGTTCTCTGGGCCCCGATTCTTGAGCGCAGATTATGTTCGGGCGATCGGTGTTGCCTCAGCCTTGGAATCGAGGTCAAGCAGGAAAGCGCGCAAGAGTTATCAGCGAAAGAATCGACCTGACTAGGGGCTGTAGTTTGCGCCTGGCGGGACTCGTTCTGGCACTGGTTGCGGCCTCCCTGCAGGTCGGGCTCGCGGCCTCGGGGCCGAGGGTCGATCCTGAGACCGGGAGGATAAGGACGCTGTTCATCGGGGACCCTTTCTTGGAGCCGGGCTTCCCGACGACGGCATTTCTGGAGGACCCCAAGATCCATCTGACAAGGATCGAGGCGGAGATATTCTCCCGCAACCCGGCCCTCTACGCCGCCAACATGCAGAGGTTCATGCGGATATATCTGCCCAGGAGCGAGTCCAACCTCCTTGAGAACTATGACGCCCTCATAATAACGGCGATCTTTGCGGACGACCTCAGAACCGAGTTTCAGGTCTGGGCGAAGAGGGCGGTTGAGGAGCATGGGTTCGGGCTTCTGATGTCCGACGATCAGGTGTCCTTCGGAGCTTGCGCCACCGCCTGGACCAGCCGCAATCCTCCTCCCTGGGACGACACCCCGGTAGGGTCCGTGCTCCCGGTATACCAGACTGAACACGTGTCATACCGGGACCATCACTTCAGGATACTTCCCGTCAAGGAGAACCCCATAACCGACGGCATCCGGTGGGATAACATGCCCCTCATATGGTCCCACAACCGGCCTCAGCCAAAGTCCGGGGCCACCGTCCTAGCCGTGACCACGGACGAGACCGTGGCGACGGACCGCAAGAACGACCCCGTCCTTGTATACTGGGACATAGGGAGCGGGCGTACATTGGCCTTCGTTTGGGACTGGGGCGGAAACGGGCTGATCGGGCTTTACTGGTGGGAGTACTGGAAGGACTTCATGGCCCGCCTCGTCTACTACATCGCGAGGGCGACCATACCGGCGGACCTTTCGCTGACCCACACGCTCAGGGAGAAGATAGGCCAGTACGCGCTGGAGAAAGGGATGGTTTTCTCCATAATCGAGTTCGCCGACACCTTCGGCGCCAACACGCACTCGCTCAACGTCAAGTTGGCGGAGACGGACCGGATCAGGCAGGAGGTTGACCGGCTCTGGGTGAACGAGGACTTCGCGGCCTGCCTGCCCAGGATGAACGAGGCGCTGGCCTCCCTCGAGCAAGTCATGCAGGACGCGGTCAAGGCCAAGGACAGGGCCCTCCTCTGGATCTACATCATCGAGTGGTGCACGGTTGCCGGTACCTCGATAATCGTCGGGGTCGTAGTGTGGGCACTGATGATACGCCGCAAGCTGTACAGGGAGGTCCTCACCACAAGGTTCCAAGCATAGGCCGCTTGGCTGGAGACGGCTAGTGTGGACAGCGCCCTGTGTCAACCCGCGTCAGTTCCCGTCAACTCCTCCGGGGCAAGGCGGTCGGGCTTTGCAACGGTTGGGACGCTCGGTCAAGGGTAGACCATATGGGGCTGAAGCTTGTCGAGATTCTCGACGCTGGACATCGGGATCGGTAGCGGTTCCTCGGAAAGCTGCGTTGGAGGGTGGGTGCGCTTCTTGGGAATGCCACCCCTCGGCCTATCTATCTGGCCGGGGCCCGGCATGGCGGATGGATCGTCGGCATGCAAAGCGGCGCGCCCCTTGTGGCTGTGCGGAGGGCCAGACCAGGGTGTTGCCGCGGGGGCGAAACGCTAGGCAGGTCTGGTCTGCCTTATTGGCGCAAGGAACATCTTCCCAGTTGCACAATTGCCGAAAAGAGATACCTCCCCAACGCTATCGGAAGACCGTTGGCGAGGCAGACGCACCGGCGATGATTTGGATGATGCATCCCAACTACCCAACGCGCAGGCAGATCGATGATTGGTGCGAGCGCATACTCGCAAGATCCCAGGAGGAACCGTTAACCGTGAAGCATCTCGATGCTCCGTCGTACGCCTTCCAGCTGGGGGTACGCCACACCGAGGGAAATCACTACGTCGCCTTCGAGGCGCCGGGGCGGGCGACGTTCTATGGCTACTGGCAACCAGCAAGCACGGGGCCTGCGCCGGTGCTGTTCCACCTGCCCGGATACGGCGCAGAGATGAGCGCGCACCCGGAGTTGGTGGAGGCGGGCTTCAACGTGCTTCACATAACCCCCCTGGGATACGGTACCCCCCAAGGCCCAAGCCAGGTGGGCCGCCCATGGCCGGTGCTGCCGGACACGGTGAAAAGACGCGGAAGGCAGGGTTATGTGGATTGGCTCAGGGACGCTGCTTCAGCGGTGATCTGGGCACTGTCCCAAAAGCAGGTGGAGCCTTCGCGCTACGGCTTCTTCGGGTCAAGCCAGGGAGGCGGAACACCGCCTCTATTGGGCAGCATCTTCGCCGGTCGAGGGGTCAAAGCCGTCGCAGCTGATGTCCTGTACCTGATCAACTTCCCGCTCATGTACAAGCAGAAGAACCGCGGAGCTTATGAGACGGCCTTCAGCGCCATGGCGTCCCCGGCGGGGATCGGGACGAGTGGCGTGCGCTGGACTTCGTGGATGTCCCGTCGCATGCACACAGGCTGCACATGCCCACCCTTCTGACCGCGGGGGGCCGGGATTCGGCCTGCCCAGCTTCCTCGATCGCCTCGCTTTTCAAGTGCCTTCCCGGCACGCGATCCTACACATATCTCGCCGAACAAGGTCACGCTTACACGATGCCGTTCATCCGGCTTGCCAAGGCGTGGTTTGGACTGTACGTGTGAGGGACTTGGGTCTCCCGGCCATTTCCGAGCCCGCGGCGCACTGGGTGGCGTCGTGGCGCGGTTATTCAGCGGATGCGGCGGTAGGCACCGCGGGCCGTTTCGAAGAGGTGACTCGGCCGGAAGGTAAGTCGTCCGGTCGAGCGAGCGCCTTCGCAGTGCTATGGATGACTTTTATATGGAAGTCCTTGCGGGGTCGGGGCTATGAAGTGGAGGCCTCTGGCGAGGCTAGCATCCGTTCTTGATGTTGTACCCTTGCTGCATAGGCAACGCGACTAGACGCATGGATTGGCGAAGATGGGCATGAAAGGTCCTAAACTGCTGGCGGTTCTTCTGTTCGTTTTGGCAAGCCCTCAAGGTCTCGTCGCCAGGACCGATCCCTCCACGGGAAGATCCAGGGTGATATGGGTGGGAGAGATCTGCGCCAACAACCAGATAGCGCTCGATCTCATATCGGCCGAGCCCCGATTCGTGCTCTCACGGGCGGTGCCATGCTGCCTCCAGTACCTGAGCACGGGGGACGCTAAGAGGTTTGCCCGCATCTACCTTCCGAGGTCCTACGACAGCCTCTACGAGGGGACGGATGTGCTGGTATTCCACGATTTCAGCCCAGAGGTCCTGCCGCCATCGCATCTTGACTGGTTCCAGAGGGGCGTGGAGGAGGGCATCGGGCTGTGCCTGATCGAGTTCGCGAACAGGGCCGCGACTTACTCCGGGATGAACTTATGGCCGGAGGTGAAGTTCTACCAGGTGTTCGCCGGCGATCTGGTGCCCAACCAGATAGACGCGGCCATGGGACGCCAGTACTACCGGGTAGTGCAGGAGGGTCCACTCCTCGCCTTGCCGGGAGTTGAGAGGTGGAACATGAACTGGGGTGCGCACGGCGATCTTGCAGCAAGGGCTGGGACGACGGTATGGGCTGTGTGGAGGGATAGGGGAACGCCGGCCCTGCTGAGCCGGCGGTACGGCGAGGGCATGGTCGTCCAGCCCGACCACGGGTGGGACACGATCCCTGAGGACACGAAGCGTCAGTGGGTATACTTCCCCGACTACATCTTCAACCACCTCACCTTCGTGGCCGACTCGAGGTTTCCTGACGACCTTGAGCTGGTCCACAGAGCGCGGGTCGCGTTCATACGTTATAGGGAGGAGAAGGCCATGGCCCTGCTGGTCCTCGGGTTCATCGAGAAGTTCGGCGCAAACCCCTCTGCGTTCGAGCAGCGCATCGGCGAGATGGATGCCGACCACGAGGAGGCCGAAGATCTCTACGTCGACCTTAGGGTTGGTGAGAGCCTGGAGATCATGCAGGACCTGCTGGGCCGGTTCGAATCGATGGGCGACGACATGATGCGGGCTAGGGACAGGGCACTGCTCTGGGTTTTCGTTACGGAGTACCTGGTCGTGGCCGCGACCTGTATGGGATGCGGCTTCGCCCTTTGGACGCTCATGGTGAAGCGCAAGCTCTACAGGGAGGCGGAGGCCACGAAGGCCCAGCGCACGATGCATCGTGCATGGTAGCGTGAAAGGAGGAAGATGCCAAAGGCCGAAAGCACTTCGTTGCCCGAGTCTTCGGCGTCCAGGGGCTTAATCCGGGCTAGTTTGGCGAGGGCGATGACATGGTCTTCGTGGACGAGGAAGACAAGTATCTCTTTTCACATCAGGTCTGATGCTTTCCGCCGCGATCTCAGGAAATGCGAACCAAGTTTGGGAAGAGGCTCTTGAACCCAGCGGAAGTTCGTGCACGAGGGCACTGGGAAGCAAGAGCTTATTTCAGGCCGGAGGATTCAGTCGAGGACCTCGTCAGGCTCCCTTCTTTCGACGAACTCGATACGATCGAAATGCTTGTCGTAGCTGATGATCATGCCGACGCCCGCCTTTCTGGCGGTGATGGCGTTCAGCGCATCCTGGAAGTCAACCCTCTGTCTGCCGTAGAGCTCCATCGCCTCCTCGACCGAATCGCGGTTCGCCGATGGCAGGATCTCTACGCGTGATCGGGCAATTGCGAGTATCCTTGCGGCTATTTCCTCCGCCGGCACCTCCAGACCCTCAAGAACCCATAAGGTCTCATTGAGCGCGAGCATGGAGGTGTATGCCTCGTGTTTCCTGTCGTCTATTAGCTGGAAGAGCTTGAGGCAGTCCCCGGCCTTCTCCGGCATGTCACCCAGGATGGCTCTGAGGAAGATGTTCGCGTCAAGGAAGAGTCTCAACCCGCATCCCTCAATGCCTTTCGCTTGGCGATCTCACGCCATTCATGTACATCCGCAACCAGTTTGCCGTGCTGTGCCAGGGGGAGCACGGCTGCGAGCTTGCTCACGCCCTTCTTCCTGACGAGCACATGGTCCCCTCTGGCCTCGAAAAGGAGGGTATCACCCACTTCGATCCCGGTCTTCTCCCGGATCCTCTTGGGAATGGTCACCTGATGCTTTGAAGTTACCGTTGATTCCTCCAGCAAGGATTCTCCCCGCCGTCTTACAAACCTTTTTCGACTTACCTCCGTAAAAATCTTACTCTCCGGCGAGTTTCCGAAGGCGATGGGCCTGTCCCGTGGGGGTTAAGGGTAGGTCTGCTTTGAAGCCAGGCGGGCGCCGTGAGGCAGGAATCGCGCAGCTCCTCTCGCCAGCAACGATGCTTGGGCGCTGCCTGGGATTTGCAAAGGGATGCAGACAGGGGCAACGAGGACACCTGAGTGATGCCCATGCTCGGGCATGACGCGGGTCCGCTTAGCCGGAGCCATGGTCATCCAATCCGGTCGGTGAGGCAATCTCTAAGAGGGCTGGGTTGCTCGCCGAGCAGACAATTCGTCATGTGAGGAGGCGTCGATCCTCGCTGCTCGAATCCCCACACAAGAGGAGATCGGCGCCGGATGCTGCGCCGCTCCGGCTTGGCAGTGCTGCCGGAATCCTTAATCGCGAAATATCACTTCCTCACACGTCTGCTCGAGACCTCTAGCGCTTCACCGCTGAAGGCGTGGAGAGGTGGAAGGTCGCAGATGAGCTCCTGCGTTTCATCTGTGCACCGGACCCCGACAACGATCACAAGGCTGAGGTCGTCATCGCGGCGGCGACGTGGGAACTGTGCCGGGTCCAAGAGGGTCGGCGAAGCAACCGCAACTCAGCGCCCCGAAGGCCCGGGAGTGGTTTTGATGAAACCAAAGTAAACTATGGCCACCCCCGCCAGGCCCGACAATGCGATTACGACGAGGGTTGATGCCATGGACTCGTTCCTCAACCGACGGGCGGAGTCCTTCGCAGTCTCCACCTCGGCCTTCAGGCTCTGAAGCCTCTCCTCGACGAAGAGCAGGCTATCCTCCATCCTGGCCTTCAGCGGTTCGGCGCTTGCAAACGGCTCGAGGACATAGACCAGCGCGTCCGCCAGCAGCTGCCTGACCTCGGGCAGGCTGATGGAGTGGTTGAACCAGCCCAGGTCCTTGTGGTACAGCCCCGTGGCATCGTTGTGCCTGAGGCCGGCCAGCGTCACCGACCTCCCCTTGCCCCGCTCGTACAGCACGACCGACGGGACCTGCCCGTCGGAGCTTGCGGTCGTGCAGGCGTAAAGGACGGTCATCTTTCCCTCGGGGGGCGTCCACCAACCCTCCTTGGATATGGGGTGGTGGTAAATCAGGCTCGAGTCGGGAATGCTGATGGTGTCGGGCAGGTTCCTCGTCACCGGGTTGTCAACCAGTTTGACATGTGTGTGCCGTGCCGTGACGTAGGTTCCCCTGACGACCTTCCCGGGCGCGGTCTTGGTTCCGTTCAGAGGGAAGACTACTTCCGAAACCCGACCCATCGAGGAGTAGTATCCCATGAAGTTCACGCCGACCAGCCCCAGCCCCTTGCCGAAGGCTTCGACCAGGTCATCCTGCCGCATCTTCGACAGCTGGAACTGGCCTTCCCTGAGGGAAATAAGCCCGCCGATGACGTTGGGCAGCGTCAGGACGTCCAAGAGGAAGAACCAGTCGCCGACCGTCCGAACTTCGATCTCGGGCCCGTATGCGTCGCCGATCGCCTCACGTGCAAATTCAAGGACGGCCTTCGAGTAGTTGGGGCAGAACTCAGGGGGATACTTCTGACCATCGAAGCACGCGATGACCACCAGAGGCTTGACCTGGCAGGATGCCTGCGCAAAGCCGAGCGAGACCAACAGCAACGCCGTAAGAAGGCGAGGTGCCCTCATCTAGATCCTCCTCGTCTTGATGACCCAGTATCCTGACGCGTCTTCATACCAGTTTCCGTCTGCGAACGTCTCGACTACAAAGAGCAGTCTCTCCGCCCCGATCATCCCCTCCTTGACCACGATCGTGACGCCGTACTGATCCGACGAGACGTCTTGGAACTCTATCCGGCCCCAGGGCGGTAGCTCCTCCAGCGAAAGCTCACCCGGCCCCGGCTCGGGGACGTAATCGACCCTCTCCTTTCCAGATTCAACCCTGACCAGGTCTAGGATCTCGCCTCGCCCAAGCAACCTGCCTAGTGCCCCCCTCATGACGAGGATCTCGGAATACCCCTCGAAGTAGCCGACGAGATGGTTTGTGCCGTTCAGAAGAAAGGCGAAGGTCGTTAGGGACTCGTTGCTGTGCTCCGGGGTGTACAACGAGGCGTAGATGCGGCCGAAATCGATGAACACCAGCCTGTGCCCTTTCAGGTTCTGCGGGGAGACTTCGTGGACAACGACATACTCGTCGGCGCCCATGGTGGCGAAGTAGTCCAGACGATCCGAGATCGGGCGGCATGCTTGGATCAGCTCGTCCACGGTGTCCGCCTTCTCCAACATGATGGGGACATCCTTCGGGCTGCGTTCGATCAGGCATCTGAATCTGAACTCTAAGCTCCCGAGCTTCCGTTCCGGCGCGACCTTGACGGACAGGATCCTCTCCCCCCGGGCGGCGGCAAATAGCGTGTCCGTTCCCTGCATGCCCAGAAGCCTGATCGTCCTGTCCCGCCAGATATAGGTGGTCAGCGTCCATGCAGTTGAGGCAACCAACACTAGGAGAATCAGGGAAATGTACTGCTTGACGTGGATGCTGACCACCCTGCTCACTCTCCTGCCCGGCGGAATCCGGTCGAGGCAACCTCCTTATACAGGCGCCTTCTTACCATCAGGGAATAGAGCACCGAGCCGCTGAGGAGGAGCACCCCGGTGGTGACGAGCCACTCCACGGCATAGATGTAGAACATGGCCTCCTCCTTCGTCTTGTATGCGACCTCCTGGGCCCTTTCGGCGGCCGCGATTGCCTGTTCAAGATAGGAGGCAGACTCATCGTATTCGCCCGACGCGTACCGGTCGACGGCCGTCTTGTAGATCTCCTCGGCCTTCCCCAGCGCCACCTCGGCTTTCTTCACGTTGGCTCCAAGCTTCTCTGCCCAGTCCATCGTGCCCCTGATCATCAGCCTCTGCGTCTGGTAGAGGCTCAGGCTCCTTCGCAGGGCATGGACGACGTTGATGTTGTCCGGCAGAGCCCTGCCCACCGAGTAGTAGATGATGTTGAGGAAGACGTCCCCGGAGTAGGGGTTCGTGGACTGGAACCTCATCCCGCCCGGCCACCACCACTGATGGTCCAAGTCATCGGAGGCGACCCATACGTGCCCGCCCGAGGTGCCGAGCTTCCACTCGGTCAGCCAAGGGTACTGGAGGCTCTCGCCTTGGTACTTGGCGTCCGCCCAGACGGTGGAGCCTTCCTTGGGATAGTTGCGCGAGCAGGGGCAGCTCCCGATGAAGTTCTCGATGCCGTACTGCCTGAACATCGAGAGGACAGGGGGATCCTCCTTCAGTATGACTATCTTGAAGCTTGAGCCCACCCTGTAATGCCCTTTGAGGCTTGAAGGGAGCACGTCGTGGAGGGGGGAGTTCACCCATTGCCATTCGTAGGCCCCGGCGAGGTCCGCCCCGACGGTGACGAACCCCCCGATCCCGTGGGACTCCATGCCCTCCTTCATCCACATTATCTGCTGTCCGGTGAAGGGGGATATCTTGGTGTCCGGCATCACTATGAACTGGAATCTCGAATTGAACTCCTTCTGGGTACGGGGGAAGTACTGCCTGACGAATCTGCGGGAGTCCTCTTCAGTCAGGCCCATGGAGTCGGTATCGGTCGGTATCACGGTGTAGCGGAGCATCGGTTCCTGATCGAGCCACCCCGGCACCGGGCATTCCTGGGGAAATACCTGGCCGATGAGCAGGAACTCCTTCTCCCAGATCGCGCCCGATGCATGTGGCGGGAATGCCCAGATAGCTAGCATGGAGAGCAAAAGGATCGTCGCTCGCATACTGCAGCCCGCAGGTTCGCTCACGTACACGGCCGCGATAGTTAGGGATAAAACTGTATCGAGTCCATGGAGTCCCGCCCAGAGTCCGGTTCTCGGTCCATCGGCCATCAGGCTCTCCCAGGTTTAAAGTGGGCTGAGTCTTGGTCGGCGGCATCGAAGGTGGAGAAGGACGAAAGCGATGGCCTTTGCCCGGATTCACTGGGTCCCCATCCCTGGAGATCGAGTACTCCGAGCTCAGGATCCGGTGCTTGCTAGTGATCCTGCGATTCAGGCGAGAACCTCATCAGGTTGATTCCCAGAATGTGTGTCCCTACGAGGCTTCCCTGGCCCGGCGCGCGAAGGATCCGAGGTGACTACTGCTTGCCGAGAAAAGCCGCGCGAGGCGGGCGCACAGGGCTCTCCGAACGTCATGAAGAGAAGAGTTTCTGCCAGACCTCAAATCCTAGCTTGGCGGTGCCGTTCCTGTAGATCAAGCCGATTGCATCTTTGTCATCCAGGTCGTGGAGCCATGCGTATCCGAGGAGGGTGAGGTCCAATCCACGATCCAGCGTTAACCTGCTGGTTAGATCCTTTAAGAAGTCCGCCTGGCCGTTTTCGCCTCCGAAAGGTTCCAGACTTGCCCAACCCACCTCGGTGAACCCGAATGGCTTTCCCGGAAAGCATGCAGCTGCCTTGAGATAGTAGTCATCCGGAATGTCAGAAGGCCTGTTGATCCCTTTGACCGCGTAGGGATAGGACGTCAATACAAGGAGATCCATTTTCCCAGCGCTGAACATGGACAGTACGCTCAGATTAGCCTCTCGATTCTCCGAGACAATCTCCCGCGAGAAGGTGCAGAAGACCTTGGTTTGCGGGGAGATGGCCTTCACCGCATCGTAGAGCTCCTCGTACAGAGTGACGTAGTTTTGAAATCCGTTGGGATCGCCCTGCGCTGCGCCGTACCTCTCATGCCAGCGGTTCACCTCATTCCCGATGCAGATGAAGGGGGGCTTTGCGGTCCTGACGACATCCAGGACTGCCTTTCGGTAGGCCCTTCTCCACTCCTCACTACTCAGGGTGGAGCCAGGCATGTCTGGAGGCGTCCTGAGCGTCATGTTCTGGCCTATGAAGGAAACGAGAACCAGGGGGAACATGCCGTTGCGTCGTATGTATTCGTCCAAGAATGTTCGACCCCAGGGGCCGGAGATGTCATTGGCGAGTTCGTAGAAGGGGCTTGGCCTGCCCCACAGGGGCACGAAATCGCAACACCCCGATGCCTGCAAATAGGCGTCGGCAAACGTCTGGTTGCGCGCCGGCGTGGGAAGAAGCCCCATGAAAAATCCTCTGCCAGGCAAGGATGGGAAATCGCTCGGCGCGAGCTCTTGGGTGGCCTTTCGCTTCTGCGCTAGATAGCTTACCAGCAGAACGATCAGGAGAGCCGCGGCAACAAATGCAAGCCTCGACCGTAGTCCCATCTACTCACCCCGCCTACGATGAGACGAGCTGTGCTGTCGCTGTGAGGTTCGGTAGATGTCCGGGCCAAGAAGCGAGTAGAGTTTGTTGCCCAGGGAAAGACGGCATTCGGACACGCCACTTCTGCCGCTTGATGCTGTTTGGAATCGTGAGCCATCTCTTGAGGACTTCATGAAGGCAGGGACGGAGCTCGGATCCCATCGTCTGTGTGTTTGGGACTTGGGACCTGCAGCTTCGGCTGTCCTCCAGCGGCAAGGCGCCGCCATATGGTAGTTTTTGCCTCCGTGCGGATTGGCCGGTCACCGCCGTAGCTTGATAAGTGTTTGAGGGGATTGACCCTGCCTCCGTGATCGATTTTCGCAAAGCCGTGCCAGCCGCCGCAGAGCGCATGAGGGCCTAGATCAGGGCGAACGCAATCTTTGAATTCGCAGGACGCGCAACTTCGGCTTGCCCGAGCAGATTCTCGATATCGCCCTTGGTGGGAGCGCGCCGCTGGGGTAGGTGTCCTCATGTGCCCGTCTTGGCTGCGGGGGCGACACTACGAGACTCATCGGCCCAAAGCGATGCCTTGCACCTTCCAGCGCTGGCAGGTTCCAGAACCTTGCAAGGAGCGCAAGAGACTAGGCACGGGGCACCGATGACGGATGCGCCAGCTTTCTACGTTCCGAGAAATTTTCGCGCCGTGGCCGACTGGTGCCCTTGGCGCCTAAACTAGTTCTTCGGATCGGGTTCGGCAAGAATGGCAAGGCGTCCGCCCAAGCCCAGGATGACGGGCAGCTGGGGAGGAAGGTTCCTCTTCGGTCAGGATCGGGCAAGTTATAAACCCAGCGTTTCCAAGCTGCCGCGTGACGGCCGGCCCCATTATGCTGGGTGCGATCGCAAGCCTCTTAGCAGGCCTTGCGACTAGCCTAGGCGCCCTGCCTGTCCTGTTCATAAAGGAGGTCTCGCACCGCACCCTCGATACGATGCTAGGTTTTGCGGCTGGGGTTATGCTGGCCGCGACCGCCTTCAGCCTCTTGGTTCCAGCCATACGCCTGGGCGGCGTCGCGGTCGCGGTGATCGGCTTCCTCATGGGAGGCGTCATGGTATACGGCTTGGACAGGTACGTTCCCCACGCCCACCTCGTCAAGGGGCCAGCCGGCCCTTCTTCGAATCTTTCGGGAGTGAGCCTGCTCATCCTGGCCATCACGATCCACAACTTTCCCGAGGGCCTTGCCGTTGGGGTGAGCTTTGGCGGTGGGGACATCGCGGCAGGCATCGTAATCGCAACCGCGATAGCGCTCCAGAACATCCCTGAAGGCTCCGCGGTGGCGTTCCCGTTGGTCAGGGAAGGGCTCGGCGCGTCTAAGGCCGTGTGGTACGCTGGCCTGACCGGCATGGTCGAGCCGGTGGGAGGCCTGATCGGCGTATCGATAGTGGCGGTGGCCCGGCCCCTCCTGCCTGCGGGGCTTGCCTTCGCGGGCGGCGCGATGGCTTTCGTGGTGAGCCACGAGATGATCCCGGAGAGCCACCGGAAGGGACACGAGCTTGAGGCGACGTGGGGTTTCATGGCAGGCTTTGCACTCATGATGTTCCTCGACACCATCTTTGGGTAAACGACGGGTGACAGATATGCCATCTTGGGACGCACGGGTTCATGCAATTGACCGATCCGCCGTACGAAGGCCTTCGGCGAGGACCGCCTATGCGCAGGGATCCCGCGGCGCGACGAAGAGTGGTTGGATTGGGGCGTTGTCCATCCTTTGCCTTCTTGTCGCGCCCTCTTCATCGGGCATAGGGCTGGGTGCGGGGGATCCTGAGAGGGTGGACGTGCTCTACATATCTCGGTGGGCCTGCTACCGGTCAAGGTTCGACAAAATGATGGACGCCGACCCGTCGATAAACGTGCTTGGCGTCCCCATGCCGGACACATTCTCCATGGGCAAGGGCTATATCGATGCCGACGACCTCAACAGGCGGATGAGGATCTACATGCCTAGGACGATGAACCAGATGCTCGCGGAGAGGGACATCGTCGTCATGCACGATGCGCCAGTTGGCCATTACGTGGAGACCGTGATACACTTCGACGCGAAATGGATTTCGTGGTTCGTGAGGGGAGTTAGGGATGAGGGGATGTCCTTCGGCATGTGGGGCGGCGACGCATCGTGGGGGGGCGGCGGTGAGGGGGACTACCCGTCATGGGGCGATACGATGTTGGACGCGATCCTGCCCTACGCCTCGCTTCCCGGGTATAACCCGTTCACCGGCTCCGGCACCTACAAGCGCACCTTTTCGGATCCCTACCACCCGCTTGCCCGAATCCCCTGGAGGGAGACGAGCCCCATCGAGCTTCTGAACAGGGTGGCTCCAAAGGAGGGGTCGACCACCATAGCCGAGGCCGTGTCCGGCGATACGGCGTTTCCTTGGATGGCTTGTTGGAGGTCGGGGAAGGGAAAGGTGGTCGGCGAAACCGAGGTGTTCGGAAGCATGGGCACCACACCCGTCCACGATGGCATCCGGCGCGGCTGGGCTTGGTACCAGGACTTCCTCATCTATCTCGTGTACTTCGCCGTGGACAAGCCTATCCCCGAGGACGTTTACAGGGCGCACAGGTTGAGGGGCGAGATCAACCTCCACGCTGCCAAGGCTTCCCTGATGATCTCGCTGCTAGACTTCGTTGAGGCGTACGGGGCAAATACACTTAGCCTGCGCAGGGACCTGGAGGCCATCAATCTCAGGGAGAGCAAGGCGGAAGAGCTATACCGGCGAGACGAATACGATGCGGCCGCGCAGATATTTGAGGAGATGGAGGCGTTGTGGGCGAGGTTGGACGCCAACGCTGCGAAGGCCAAGGACAGGGCCCTTGCCTGGGTGTATCTTGTGGAGTGGTTCGCGGTCACGGGGACTGTCATGGCCTCAGGCGTGATGATGTGGATGCTAATGCTTCGAAGAAGACTGTACAGGCAGGCCAGCGCCACCAGATTCTCCAGCGTCTAGCACGGTCTTTGAGGCATCGCCACGCGCCGCGGGGATGGGGCCGTGGGGTTTGTCCCTGATGATTTTTTGGGCCTTGTCTTGTGGCAGGATCGGACGAAAAGGTGGCTCAGCTTTGCTTCGGTTCTTCCCGTTCCTTCTGGTCGGGCCTTGTCTCGGGCACTCCTTTGCTCATCTGCCTGAGCCTCTTGCCCTCGCTCTCGTCCGGGAAGGCTATGGGGATCTTGTGCTTGGCGCAGTTCAAGGCGCTGCCCTTGAGCGTGTAGTACTTGCACCTCGTACATAGCTGTCTCTGGGGCACTCCGCCGCAGGCCTCGTAGGGGGGCTTCCGGGTGGGGGCGGCCTCGCTTTGCTCGGGCTTCCTTCGCGCTGCCTCTTCCTTGGCCTTCCTCGCGCCCGGCCTCAACACTACGAGCACTCCGCCGAGGACGAGGCCGACCACAATAATCAGGAAATAGGGGCTGCCGAAGCTCAGGCCCGGGCCTAGGGGGCCGTATCTTGCTACGCCCTGCGGCGTGCCGAACCAGATGTAGTCCTTCTGGGCCGCTATGCAGTTCACCTTGCTCACAGGAAGGCCATCCTTCTCGCCGACTATCTTCCACCTGCCCTCGTACTTGCCCACTCCGTCGGAGGTTGCTACCCAGACGCGGCCGCGAAAGAGAACCACGTCAACCACGTTGCTGGACGGGAGGCCGTCGGCCTTGCCGAAGTTCTTCACCGTTCCCTTCTTCTTGTCCAGCCTGCTTAGGCCGCTGCGCGTGGCCAGCCAGACGTGCTTGTCCGTTACGGTAACCTTGTTGATGATGTCGTCCGCCAACCCGTCAGCGGTTGTGTAGCTCTTCCACTCGCCGCTAGCCGTGTTGAACCTAGTTAGTCCCGAGCCCGTTCCTATCCAAAGAACTTCGCCATCGACGGCCAGGCTGAAAACCTTGTTGCTCACGATGCCATCCTTCGTCGTGAACATCTTCCACTCCTTTTTCGACCTGTCGAACCTCCCCACTCCCTCGCTGGTCGCCACCCACACCAGGTTGTCTCCTTGGAATGCCACATCCTCAGCCGCGCCCATCAGGCCTTGATCCGGCCCATACGAGGCTACGAACTGTCGCTTTGACGTGTCGAAGACCTGTACGCCGAATGCGTGGCAGATCCATAGGTTTCCTTGTGGGTCAAGCCCCAGCCCCTGCAACACGTCAGCGGCGAGCCCCTCGCTCCTTCCGTAGGAGGTCCAACTATCGGTCTTGAACGAGTATGTGCTGATCCCGCCATTCGCCCCGCTCGTTGTCGGGTACCAGCTGTTGACGTAGACGTCCTTGGCGTTTGCTGCGATCGCTGACACCACGTCCCCCACCAGACCGTTCGCTTGGCCATAGGTCGTGAAATTTGGGACTCCGTTTGCAAGGACCACCGGCGTCCAAGCCAGAAGCGCCAACAGAACAGCGTATCGATGCAGCGCCATTCCTCCCGGGTGCCCCCAGCCCCGGGGAAACCCTCTTATATGTTATTTGCCGGCATGCTTTCCGTCGGAGATCCTCGCCTCGGAGTCTTTTGGCGCCGGCCGAAGCTGTCCTCTGTCCGTCCGCCGTGGGAAGAACCCCGCTGGCTCTTGGGCCATTGGCTGTAAGATTCTTGGTTCTCTGGGTGATCACTGACGGCCAAGCAAGGCGCAGCCCGTGTCATCTTCCCTTCAGGCGGCAGGGAAGAAGCATCTGGCGGGTTCTCCTTTGCGGCCGCGTAGGGGAAAGATCCTTTTCTCGCCAGACTTCTCGCCTTTTTCGCCTTAGCGTGGCCTGGCCTGGCCTCCGCGATAGATTTTTTAGCAGAGGTCTTCTCGTCCAGAGCCACTGCGATCCTGCTGATAGGAGGCAGGAGCAGGCGCTATTTCGAAACGGAGGAGAAAAATGAACACACGGAAACTTGCTGGAATGCTAGTCTTCGCAGTTCTGACGGGTGCACTGATCGTGACAGTCTCGGCAGCCCCACAGCTTACGGTCAAATGGGTCAAGAACGTTTCCCAGGTGTTGGGCGTAAACGAACAAGGCAAGGTCCGATGGGGCCAGCATGTTACCTACGACTTCGACGGCGACGGCAAGAAGGAGATCATCTTCGGCACAGAGGCCATCAAGAGGGTCATCTGCTGCAACTACGACGGGAGCCTGAGATGGGTCTGGCCCACGCTGGACAAGGAGCCTTGGGCAGACATGCTCAGGCCCGCTTGCATTGCGGACCTTGACCTCGATGGCAAGGCGGACATCACCTTCTCTGCCAGAAGCCCGGATGCAATCGCCAGCCTGACTTGGGACGGCAAGGTGCGGTTCAACTTCGTTCAGTGGAAGGGCAACACGGGAACGTTCGCCGGCGGGCCCATCGCTAGGGACTTCTACCCGGACATCCCCGGGCTTGAGATCACCTTCGGAGGCAAGTACTGGTGGGCCATGCTGAAGCAGAACGGTGAGGAGATCTGGCAGGTCGACCTCGCGTCGGACACAGACTTCGTTCCCAATGCGTACGACATCGACAAGGACGGAGAGATCGAGATCATCGTCGTCAGCAGGGGTACAGCTGAAGGACTCCGGGTCTTCTCGCCCAAGGGCGTCGAGGAATGGAGGTTCGGTGGCCCGGGCGTGATGGCGGGAGGCATGTGGTACCAGCCGACCATCTGCGACATAAACAATGACGGCGAAATGGAGATAATCGTGGGCAGCGCTGATGCCGCAGGCGACCAGATACCCACGGGCAGGATGTTCTGCCTGAGCTTCTATGGAACGGAGCTCTGGCGCTTCACGCTGCCTGAGGACGGATCCGAGGGCAAGAACATCAGGTGCCAGGCCGCGGTCGGCGATGTCAACAAGGACGGGTTCCTTGAGGTCGCCTTCCAGGCCGGCGAACCGGGGTTCTTCTACCTTTTGGACCACGAAGGCAAGCTGATCTGGAAGAAGAACACCTCGACCAGGGTTGGCTATGGTTGTGCAATGGCCGACGTCAACAACGACGGGAACCTGGAGATACTTCTTGGGACCTACGACAAGGCAGGCGGAGGGATACTGTACATCTGGGACAAGGATGGCAATGAGGTCTTTGAGCCTTGGAATGCGAACAAGCAGGGATACACCGGTGCAGTCTCGATCATGGTCCCCGAGGTTTGCGACCTCGAGGGCGACGGCATGGTCGACATCCTTTGGAACTGGTACACAAGCGACAACATGGGCTACTACGCCGCCTTCACCACCGGCGCGCGGATCAATCCCAACCTGATGACGTTCCCGAGGTATGGCGCAACCCCAGACCTCCAAGGGATGCCGCAGCTACCCGTTCCTGAAGCCATGTCCCTGGCATTGCTGGCGTTGATTCCACTCGCGATAGGGCTCAGGCGCAGAGAGTGAAGCTAGCTTAAGCGGGCCGGGCAAGCCGGTCCGCATTCTCTTTTTGTATAGCCCCTCCATAGATGGTCATATGCCATCCCTTAAACTCGAGACTACGGTCTCGGGATTCTCGCGGCCGTGGGGCAGATACCCTGTCGTTTTGAAGATCGATGCGGGGCCTGTGTTCGGCAACCTCCATGGTCGGGTTGAGCCCGAGCTCAA
>Ga0209102_1000787_pt1 | contig 19423 bp, 9 predicted proteins | sample ConPoolayeHmetaG_FD_185483 | JGI IMG/M metagenome (GOLD analysis project Ga0209102, IMG submission 185483) | Hot spring microbial mat communities from California, USA to study Microbial Dark Matter (Phase II) - Cone Pool mat layer H metaG... ...
GCTTTGCCCGCCTGCGGTCCCGGATGCGGGGAGGCGGCAGGCTCGGCGGACTCGGTTGCCCGAATCCGATGGGTACGTGAACGGTCGTTTACTTGACATCGGTTGGCAGCGGCCGCGGGGTGACGTCGGCATCCGTCAGCCGCAACGACCATTTGATGGCCTCGTAATACATGCGATAGACATCCGGATCATCCCAGGTTTTGGCATCGTGGCCGAACGATGAATAGAAGACCCGGCCTTTGCCGTACGTCGTGGCCCAGGCGATCGGAAAATCGCCGTCCGTGCGGGTATAGTTGGCATTGGCCGGGAGTTTGCTCACGTCCAGGCGCAAAAGGACGCGGATATTGTCGCGCGAGTAGTCCTTCGGAAGATAGAACTCGTCGGTATAGGTGAAGGTGGCCGGAAAGTGCCTGGTCGCAGGAAAGGCGGGATCCTCATTGATGACCGGCGCTGTGACGTTGCCCCATGGGTGACCCCCGTAGCGGGCGCCGAGGATGTTGCCGAACTCCGGCCAGGTTTCGAACGAGGTGAGGGCGACGTGGGCGGCGACGAATCCCTTGCCGTCGTCCTTGATGAATTTCACCAGCTCGTCTTTCTGCTCGTCCGGCAGGGGAACGTCGCGATGGCCCATATAGAAGATCGCATCGGCCATGGCCAGGCTCGGGCCGCCGCTGGCGGGCTTGCCCGTCGTCATGAGCGGCTTGTACGAGATGATGTTGGAATCGGTGCGGATGAACGTGTCGTAAAGGCCGGATTCGTAACCGAGACGTTCGATGACCGCCAGGGCATGCGAGGTCGAATCGTGCTGAGCGATGCCGTTGCGCGTGTCCGCCCAGGCGATCACGACCTTCTTCGTGCGGGGGCGCCCCGGCCCTCGGGCGCCCGGAGGCTTCTGGCCCTGGCCGGGCGTCTGGGCGGCGATTCCGGGGGCGCCGGGTGCCTGGGAATCGCTGCCCGCGAGCTGAGCACCCTGCAATCCGAAAGTCAAGAGCGCACACAGAACTGCGGCCGCCGCAATCGAACCTACAGAAGTGGCTTGTCTCATCTGGATTCTTTCTCCCGTGGAGCGGTGATCGGTGCCGGGTCCCCGTGTCGGTCCGCCCTCGGAGCCGCCCGCCGCGCGGGCGGCTCCGAGAGGATGCGGAACCGTCTTAGAAGTTGACGCGAATGTTGATGACCAGCACGCGGTTGCCCTCGAAGGGCGCGGGCATGGTGAACTGGTTCGAGCCGGCCGAAGCAGGACGGTCGATGCGCCCGAAGTTGACCGAATTGATATCCGTGGTCGGATTCTGGAAATGAGGCGTGTTCGTGACACTGATGGCATCCAGGCGGAGTTCCACGGAATAGCGTTCCTTGAATGCTATCCGCCTCCCTATGTTCATGTCGAGATTGAACATGCTCGGCCCGGTCCAGGTTGTGCGCAGGGACAGGTTCCCCACGGTCCCCGGGGTCGCGTTCATGAAGAGCACCTGCCCGTTGTAGGCAAGCGCCTTCATCGTGCTGAAGCTGCGGAGATTCTGGGAAGTCGTGAGGTTCTCCACTTTGGGGTCGTTGACCTGCGTCAAGTCGGGGTAGTATATGACGCCGTTGGCGACCCTGGTTAGCTTGCCCAGATTCTTGGGAAGATCTCCGTTTACGGAGGCCGTCAGCGTGCCGCCGTTGGTGAAGGTCTGGCCGCCGGAGGCCGTGATCGCGAGCGGCTGCCCGGAGCTGAGCGTCAGGATGCCGCCCAGCTGCCAGCCGCCCAGGACCTTCCCCAGGAAGCTGGACAGCGCCGTGTCCTTGCTGTTCAGGAAAGCCCTGCCCGGGCCGAAAGGAAGCTGGTAGGTGCCGTTCGCTTTCCAGGAAAACTTGCGGTCGTAGGAAGCCTGCGCCCGGTCCATCTTCCAGTTGCGCGGATTGCGATAGGTGTTGGAGCCGTCGCCACCGCCCCCCTGAAGCAGGGTCTTGGCCCAGGTGAAGCTCGACTGGAACGTCCAGCCTCCCGAAAAGCGCTTCTGGAACTCGATCACGCCTGAGTTGTAAGTGGACCGCGCGAAGGAGGCCACCATCGAAACGTTGTTGTATTGTGGATTGACGACGATGAAGTTCTCCGGAAGGCCTGCGCGCCGCAGCAGCCCTCCTCTCACTCCGGTCAGCGCGTTGGTGGTGTTCAGCCAGGCCGCAAGGCCGGCCGGGGAATTGTTGGCGAAGTAGCTCCTCGTGGTGGAATAGTTCCGCAGCGCGGCCGAGCCCGTCCAGGTCGTCCCGTCGACAACCTTGCCGCCCACGTTCAACCCCATGAAGATCTGATCGAACAGGGGCGCGTTGCCCCCGGCGATCGTGGTTCTGAAGGCATCCAGGATGCCGTTCTCGAAGATGTTGGCCGCGTTGATCGCGGTTCCGCTCACCAGGTGGGTGGCAGTGTTGCCCACGTAGCGGAAGGAGATCGTCATCGTCCTGCTGAGCTCGCGCTCCAGGGAGACGTTGTAATTCTGCACGATCGGCGGCATGAAGTTGGGTTCGTAGTTCGAGAAGTTCTGGTTGCGGTCCGTCAAGGGAACCAGGTCCAGCGGCTTCCTGTCGGGCACCAGCGGCAGGCTGACACTGTCCACGAAAGTGATCGTGGTCGGAATCTGGGTGACCGTTATGCCGAACGTCGAAACGCTGCCGTCGATGCCGAGGAAGCTCTGGGCCCTGGGTCGGGTGATGCCGTAGCCCATGCGGAATACGGTCTTGTCCTTGCCGAAATATGGAATGGACCAGCTGAATCCGAGGGCGGGGGCGAAGCCTTTATAGTAGTCGTTGTATATGACCTTGTCGGGGTTGGCCGAGTTGGGTCCCACCGTCTGGATCTGCATCAGGGATCCCTTGGCCAGTCCCGGCTGCCACAGAGCGTCGAAGCCCGTGCCCGAAATCCCGAACATGCCGCCGAAGCCGCCTACCGGCGCCGGGGTGCGGCCCCAGTGCTCCCAGGGCACCCCCACCCAGTCCCAGCGGATTCCATAGTTTACCGTAAGGCTGGGCGAGACCTTGAAGTCGTCTTTGAAGAAGAAGCTCAGGTCGCGCTGGTGCCACGTCCGGCGCCCCGGGTACACGATGAACTTGGGATCCTTGCCGTTGGCGACGCCGAACCCTTCGCTTACCTGCGAGACGGAGCCCGACAGGTCGGTCAGCAGGTTCTGCGCCAGAGACAGGTTCTGGCCGATTCCCGGGATCGTACTGATGTTGGTGACCGCCACGTTGCCCGCGCCGAACGTGACGGTCGGCACCACGCCGTTATTGATGTTGAACGAGTTGCTCACCATCGCGTTGTACTGGAATCCCCACTTGAAGGAATGCCGTCCGCGGATCCAGCTCAGGCTGTCGGCGACGGTATAGACGGGGTTGACCAGTCGGGCGTCGATGTTGCCGGGTATCGGGGAAGTGAAAGTCGAAAACGAAGGCGTGTAAAGCATCCCATTGATCGAGGGATACGCCCACGGGTAGGCGCGCGTGCCGCCCACCTGGTTGAGGTCCGGATGCTGCCCGCCGAGGCGCAGCTCGTTGAGCACCGTCGGCCTGAGCGTCGAGGTGACGCCGATCGAGGCGAACCAGGTCCGGACATTGGTGATACCCTCCGCCTTGAAGTTGGGGTAACGGGGGGCCGTGCTCGTGTAATCGTTGCTTTCATGGGTGAACACCACGTTCATGTGATGGTTTTCGCTGAAATAGTGGTCCACCTTGAACGTGAATTGGTCCTTGTCGGAAAAGGAAGGTATCATCCACATATAGCCGGCGGTGTTCAGGCCGTCGCCGGTCATGTAATTGTTCGGCAGCGGGACCTGATCCAGGTATTTCTTGACGATGCCGGTGCGGTCGGGAGTCATGCGGTTGGGATCCCGGCCGAAGATGCTGACGGTCTGCAAGTCACCGGTTGCCGTCGGCGGCTTCACGGGATTGCCCTGCGCGTCGACCGTGGGCACGGCCGCATTCACGTTTGCGTTCTGCACTCCCGGGAAGAACCGGAAGATGCCGTCGCGCGCCGGGGCGGTCAGCACGGTCATGTTTTCCGTCGATGACCGGCGCTGGCGGTTGCCGTCGTAGAGGAAGAAGAAGAAGGTCTTGTTGCGGCGGATGGGGCCGCCGATGCGGGCCGCATACTGGTGGCGCTTGAGGTCCAGCCGCGGCAGGCCGTCCTTGTTGTTGAAAAAGGTGTTGGCGTTGAACGCGGTATTGCGTATGCCGTCGACCAGACTTCCGTGGAACTCGTTGGTGCCGGAACGGACGATCATCTGCACCTGGCCTATGGCGCGCCCCAGCTCGACATCGGCCGGACTGGTCACAACCTTGACCTCTTCGACCAGATCGACGGACTGGCTGAACTGGAAGGATTCCAGGCCGCCGGCCCGGTTGATTCTGGTGTTGGAAACGTTGATGCCGTTGAGCGTGGTCACGAGAGCCTGCGTCGAACCGCCGGCCACATTGACGCCCTCCCCCAGGCCGCCCACGATGCCGGCCTGGGTGATGGCCAGGTTGGTGGCGCTGCGGTCGAGGAGCGGCAGGTCCAGGATCTGCTGCCCGCGCACGACGCTGCCGACGACGGAGCTTGCGATGTTCAGCGGCGACTCCGCCGAGGCGCTCACCTCGAGCGTCGTACTGGTCCCGGCCACGGAAAGCTTGAAATTGAGTCTCACGTTGGCGGAGACGTTCAGCTCGACCGGTTCATAGGTGTATTTCTCGAATCCGGCCGCTTCCGCCGTGACCCGGTACTTGCCGGGCTGCAGGCTGACGAACTGGTATGCACCGGCGTCGTTGGTGACCGTCCTGGTCACGACGCCGGTATCGATTCCCGTTACCGTTACGGTCGCTCCGGGGATGACTGCGCCCGTGGGGTCATTGACCGTCCCGCCGAGGCTGGCGTTCGAGGTCTGGGAGCTCAGCGGGGGGCAAAGCAGCAGTGCCCAAAGCGCAATGCCGATGAGATTTCTCATTTCGAGGTTACCTCCTGCTGCAGGAAAGGGAAGAGTTTTCGGGTTTCGTTCTTGATCGAGCTGCAGGGTAGAACCGTTCGGCTGGGCCGCCGGTGCGCAGTTCCGGGGCACGGGGCCGGATGCTCGATGCCGGCGTATCTCGACGAAATCCTGTCGTCCTGGAACGGCATGCGCGACAAAGTACTGAAATATCGGTGCGATAGGGAAGCAGCCACCCGTACCGTAAGCCGCTCACTAATCATAATTTGCGACCAGCAAGGCCAGCTCTGCGAGCTCGTACCGCCAGCTCTGATATGACAGACTAATCACCCGAGCGGTCCCTTGTCAACCGAAAAATTCGCCCGCAGCCCGCAGCTCTTGTGTCGGTGGCGGTCACAAAATGGTCACCCGTGGCTGCCGGCTCGACGGTCGAGGGCGCCTCGTGCCGCATCACCTCGAGCCCCTCCGCTTTGTCGCCTTCGGGCGGTTGCACGATCCGCCGTGCCGCCGCCGGGCACAGCAGGCCGACGCACAGCTCGTCCCCGACCTGCGGCCCCAAGCGCTCGATCACGGCTTCCTCTGCTTGTGGGCAACGGCAAACCAATCGAGAAGGCGCACCGGGCATCCCCTTCCGCGACAGAGCCCATATAGATGTAGATCCCTTAGCTGTCAGCTGTCAGCTTTCAGCAATCTGCTCTGATGGAGGGGATAGTGCAGCCTTTAAGCTGACTGCTGAGAGCTGACGGATGAGAGCTAATGGCTGAAAGCCGATGGCTGACGGCACGCACGCATCCGGTCACCAGATCGAGGCGGATCCGCTCTGGTTCCTCCTTGCCCGGGTTGGACCGAAGGCATTGTTCCTTCGGGGACCGGAGGCTGTATCACTTTGCCTGACGCGGCAGGTTGCACGTTGCCGGAGCCGGGGGCCATAAACATAAACAAGGCTGTGATTGCCGGACCGAGACCCGTTGTTCGCGCTGATTTCATCGGGAAGCCTCCCTGTGTCTTCGATTGGAAAGTGCCTGCCGTGAAACTGCCGCCCTGGCGGGATTGGAACAATGCCCGCCGAGAACCGTTTGGAGATCAGATCGGAGCCGTTCCGTTCGATCAGAAGGTATACTTCAAAGCAAACTGCATGATTCTCGGGTCGCGTGCCGATTGGATCTGGCCGAAGACCCCGCTTGTGAATGTAGTGACCGGGTTTCCGAAACGCGTATGGTTGAAGACATTGAAAATCTCCGCCCGGAAGTCGATCTTTTGGGATTCCGTGATGGGAAAAGCGCGGGTCAGAGCCAGATCGAGGTTCCAGGCCCCCGGTCCGGCGATGATGCCGCGGCCTGCGTTGCCGAAGGATCCGGTTGCGGGCCTGCTGAATACGGACGTGTCGAACCATTTCAGATAGGTCGGCTTGTCCAGTTTCGGATTGCCGGAAAGGTTGGGACGGTCCGCCCCTCCGGTCAGGGAGTTGTCCACACCCAGCGGGACGGTCAGGAAGCTGCCGGTCATTGCCGTGAAGATGGTGGAAGCCTGCCAGTTTCCGAGGGCACGCTGCGTCCATTTCCCGGAGAACTTCGGCACTCTCAGCACCGACGTGAGGTTGAACGTGTGGCGCCGGCCGGCAAGACAGTTGCCGTATTCGGCATGACGGTTGTTGGGGTCCTGCGAAGCCCCGGACCCGTTGAGTCCGACCTCGCTTTCGGTCAGGCAATGCGACCAGGTGTGGTTCGCCAGAAGCGAGAAATTCCTGGCGAAACGATGTTCGGCCGACAGCAGCAGGCCGTTGTAGTTGGCGTTGCCTCCGTCGCCGAAGTTGCTGAAACCACCGTAGTACTTTCCCTCTGACGGATTGAGGAGATAGAGCCTGCGCCGGTAGTTCAGGTTGCCGGTGGTGGAGCATGGTCCGGGCGCCGTCAAGCCGTACTGGCCGGCCACGCAGTTTCCGGGTATGTATGTCGCAGGATTGTTCGGCTCATTGAAGGTCAAATGCACGGTCCTGTTGCCGATATAGGTCGCCGATACCATCCAGTCCCCGGGGAGCTGCTTTTGCACGGCGATGTTCCACTGCTGCATGTAGGTCGGCTTGATGCGGGCCTTGAAAGAGCCCATCCCTAGTGTCGAGAAGAGCGGGAAGGTGACATTCTGCGGGGGAGGATCCGGCCAGGGAAACGGGCTGCTCCCATAGGCCGAGCCCGCGTAGGGGTCGGAAAAGCCTCCCGCAGGGGACGGGATTGACAGCCGCAACGTGTATGGTGCATGCAGCCCCAGCTGCAGGAAGAGCGGTATCGTCGCGTAGAACATGCCGTATCCGATCCGGATGGTTTCCTCTCCCTTGCCTCTCGGGTCATAAACGAGCCCCACGCGAGGCGCGAACTCGGCGAGCCTGTTGAACGCGTAAGAGGCGCCGGGCATCCCGTCGTCGCCGTAAAAGAGGGTTCCCGCCGGCGCATTGGGCCATACCTTGCTCTTCACCCCCGACTTGAACCAGTCGAGGTCGAAGATGCTGGCTTTGCGCTGGGAGTGGTAGGGCGGAAGGAACGGGTCCCAGCGGAGGCCGAGATTCGCGGTCAATCGTGAGCTGAGCCGGAAATTGTCGTGTACGTAAAGCGATGGGACCCACATGCGCTCGTGTCCCACCTGGCCGTTGTCCTGGCCGAACGACGAGGGCCGGCCGATGAGGAGATCTGCGAGGGCGTTTCCGGTGGTCTGCCCGTTGAAGGTAAAGTTGCCGTTCATCATGAAACTGCCGAGCGAATCGAGGCGCGAATAGGCGAGGTTCATCCCCACCGATATCTGGTGCGCTCCGCGTATCATGCTGATGTCCTCGGAGACGTGATAGTTATTCGAAACCCACGGCCCCGGATTGCAGTTGTTGCAGGCAACGGTGAAATAGTTGGTGACGGATATATTCAAGTAATTGGGGACCTGCTCGACAACATTCGCCCCCAGCTTGGCGGGCGAGGGGAGATTCTTGGGCGTGTAACGGATGACGCTCGAGCGGGTGTAGCCGGCGCGGAACACGCTGACCGTGTTCGAGGAAAGGGTGAAGGTGTGCCCGATGACCGCCGTCTGGGCGCGCGCCTTGAGACCGGCGCTGGCATCCGTCGAAACCGTCAGCAGATTGTCTTTGAGATAGGGCGGCTTCTGGTAGTCGGTGAAGAAGTACCGCGCGAACATCGACTGGCTGCCCGTGAGCTGCCAGTCGACCCTGGAAACGAACTGATTCTCATGGTTCTTGTTGGGAATACCGTAAACCAGCTTGCCGCAAGGATCGTTCGAAGTCGGGATGAGCTTCAGCAGATTCAAGGCGACCGGATTCAGCAGCGAAGGGCTCACCTTGTTGCCCACGAACGGCGCCCTCAGCGTGATCTCCCTGCCGTTGTTGCAGGCCGCCGATGCGATGGCGGTAAAGTCGCCCTGCAGGACGGCGGGCGTCGCGACATAGTTGATATTGGCGGCAGGCGCCACGCTTTCATAGCTGCCCTGGTAGCCGCCGAAGAAAAACAATCGGTTCCTGACGGCGGGACCGCCGAACGTTCCCCCGAACTGCTTGCGTTTCAGTGAATCGCGGACGGGCGCAAAGAAATTGCGCGCGTTGAAGTGGTAATCGCGGACGAAGACGAACGCGCCGCCGTGGATTTCATTCGTTCCTGCCTTGGTGATCACATTGACGACGCCGCCGGGGGCCATCCCGTAGTTTGCCGGAAGCGAGCTGGTTTCGAGTTTGAATTCCTGCAGCGCATCGGGGAAAGGGAGCGGGAGGCCCACGTTCGACATCGGGTCCATGTTGATCGTGCCGTCGAGCAGAAACAGTGTCTGGCCCCCCTGGCCTCCCGCCACGGAGAAAGCCGCCGCGGTCGGGTAGTTCTTGTTGGATACCAGCGACTGGCCGGCGCTGGGCGGAACGTATTCCTGAGCTCCGCCGGACAGCGTTACGAGCTGCGAAACCTGGCGGCCGTTCAGCGGAAGTTCCTCCACGAGCTTCTGGCCGATGACCTGGCCGACTCCGGTGATGCGGGTTTCCACCATCGAAGCGTTGGCCTCCACCAGGACCTGGTCGGCGATGGAGCCGATTTGAAGAACGACGTTGATGGTCGGATTAGTGTTGACCTGCAGTACGATCCCTTCCTGCACATAGGTGGAAAAACCCTGCATCTTGACCTCGAGCCGGTAGGGACCTACGGGCAGGTTGGGTATCAAGTAGGTTCCGTCATCGCCCGTGATGACGGTCCTGGCGATTCCCGTGCCGGTATGGGTCGCCGTGACCTGAGCTCCGGGCACGGTAGCGTTGCTGGAGTCCTTGACGGTTCCCGAAATCTGCGCAACCTGCGATCCCTGCCCCTGCGCCCAGGACATTCCCAGCAGCAGCATGGCGGCCAACAATGCTATGCGCTTCATACGTACCCCCGTAGTTTTTGCAATGGGCCTTCAGGCGTGCTCGCGACCGACATGCGCCACGTGCCCATTCGACCTGCAAGGCGAGTGCCCCGGTGGTCGGTAAAGATCCAAGCATCGAAACCTGCTTCGCCTCTTTCGGATGTTCGTCAAGCTGCGGTCTGTGCGGCTGCGCTTTAGCTGCAGCGTCATGGAAAAGCCCTGCTCGATTTCCTCGCCGTTACGGCCCACGAGTACCCGCGCTTCCTCGTCGAGCTGCCGTGCGCCGAAGAGGGTGCAGTCGGTGAATCGAGGGGGAAATGCATGGAGAATCCATCCGGTCGGAATGCGGCCGCCAATCGAGCAAACTCTTGATTGGACGTCGTTTACGATCCGCATGGACGGCCTTTCGGTGCCGCACCGCCGATTCTGATATGACAGACTAATCACGCGCGAAGTCTCTTGTCAACCGAAAAATTCCCGGCGATATCGCTTTGCGATCGGCCGCGCCGTACGTCCCGACATCGCGTCGCGGGCGTCGTTCGGGAAATCGCGGGTGACGGCGGCCGGCGAGCCAGCAGGACCGGCCTGGTCGCGTCCGATCGGCGCCGCCGCTGCAGCTCATGCGGGCTAGCGCTGCGCGCGAGGCCGGGGGTGCCCTCCTTACATAGAACAAAACGCCAAGTCGGCCGGCGCGGCCGGTGTGCATCGTGTCCATGGACGGTTGCGGAATTCTCTTGACATCGCCGATAGCGCTCCTTAGTCTAGCATATCAGAATTGATCTGGCTGACGACCTGCAACTTACCGTGAGGGACCCGGATCGATGGCCGGACCGGCTGGTCGGGACATGATGGCTGCGCGCCGATCACCCAATTCCTGGCCATTCCTTTCTTGCGGTGCCGCCGTCGGCAGCAAAAGAGATAGTCCGGTGGGCGGCACAATGCCCCAGCCTTGCGGCCTGTGCCGCAGGGCTCGGCGCCGGCGATCGGGCGGCGCACAATTCGACGGACGGCTCGGGAAATTCGGGAGGATTTTTCAATGAAAAGAATTCTGGTTGCATCCGCGCTTCTTCTGGTGCCGGCGCTGCGCCTGCATGGCCAGGCGGCGCCCGTGGCACAGCTTTCCGGCGTGATCGTGGACGCCAGCGGCCTGCCGGTTCCGGATGCCGAGGTCACGATCACCAATACGGACACTTCGCTCACCCGCACCGTGCTGAGCGGACCCGACGGCTCGTACACATTCACCAATCTGCCGCCCGGTCCCTACCGGCTCCAGGTTGCGAAGCCCGGATTTGCCTCGTACAGCCAGTCCGGCATCATCCTCCAGGTGAGCACCAATCCCAGGCAGAACGTCACGTTGAAGGTCGGCTCCATCACGGAGACGATCGAGGTACTCGGGGATGCAGCCATGGTCGAGTCGCGCAGCACGGGCATCGGGCAGGTCATCGATGAGCGGCGCGTCATCGATCTGCCGTTGAACGGGCGCGACGTATCGCAGCTGATCGCTCTGTCGGGAGCCGCCGTGGCGTACACGGGCACCACCATGAAGAGCAACCTGAATCACGCCGAGGCTTCCGCCTACTCGATCGCCGGCGGCCAGGCCAATGCCACCAACTACATTCTCGACGGCGGCGCCCATGTGGATCCGCGCACCAACATCGGCATGCCCCTGCCCTTTCCAGACGCCATGCAGGAGTTCAAAGTGGAGACCAGCTCCCTGCCCGCCAGTTACGGCAGCCAGCCCGGCGGCGCGGTCAATGTTATAACGAAATCGGGCACGAACGATTTTCACGGCAACGCCTTCTGGTTCGTGCGCAACGGCGCTCTGAACGCCCGCAATTTCTTCGCGCCCCGGCGCGATTCGCTCAAGCGCAACCAGTTCGGCGGCACCCTGGGTGGCCCCGTCATGCGCAACAAGCTGTTTTTCTTCGGGGGCTTTCAGGGAACCACGATCCGTACCGCCCCCATCACGACCATCTCCTACGTCCCGACGGCGGCCGTCCTGCAGGGCGACTTCCGCCAGATGCTGGCTCCGCCCTGCCAGCCCGTGCAGCGAACGCTTTCATCCAAGGTCGCCGCGGGCAACGTCCTTCTTCCGGGAGTCATAGATCCGGTGGCGCTGAACTTTTTCAAGCAGATTCCGGTGGCCACCGACCCGTGCGGCAAGATCCAGTATGCGGTCGTGGAGAAGTCCAACGCCTACCAGGGGGTGGGGAAACTGGACTGGCAGCGCACGGCCAACGACTCGATCTTCGGCAGGTATTACATCAACGATTTCATCCAGGAGCCCTACCGGGATCCGGCGAATCTGCTGACGGTCCGCAACGGATTGCCCAATCGGGTCCAATCCATCACGCTCGGGGATACCTACGTCATCAGCACCAAGATCGTCAGCTCGTTTCGCCTCACCTACTCCCGCTCGGCCGTGCAGCGGCTCCCGCCGGAGGGCACCCCCACGATGCAGGATCTCGGCGCCAGGATAACGGCGATGTTCCCCAACTACATCGGGCAGGTGTCGGCCACCGGTTACTTCTCCTTCCCGCTCGGAATCATTCCCGGTTACGTCTACACAAACGTCTACGGGATTTCCGAGGATATCGAATGGGCGCTGCCGAAGCATCAGCTTTCCTTCGGCATGACCTGGAACCAGACGCGGATGAATTCCCTCGGGCCGTTCCAGATGAATCCGCGCATGACCTTTACCGGCCAGATCACCGGCGATGCCCTGGCGGATTTCATGACCGGGAACATGGCCACCTTCCTTCAGGGCGGCGGGCAGGTGGGGCGCGAGGTGCAGAACGCCCCGGCGCTCTATTTCCAGGACAACTGGAAGATCTCGCAAAAGTTTTCGTTGAACCTCGGACTGCGCTGGGACCCGTTTCTCCCGCAGGTCAGCAAGTACGGCTACGCCATGCGCTGGGACCGGGCCGGGTTCGACGCGGGAACCAGAAGCCGGGTTTTCGTCAATGCGCCGCCGGGTATCACCTTCCCGGGCGACCCCGATTTCAAGGGAAGAATCACGGCGCTGAATCCCAAATACAGGATGTTCGCCCCGCGATTCGGGCTGGCGTACGATCCGCGAGGTCAGGGGAAGGAAACGATCCGGGCCGGATACGGCATCTTCTACGGCGGGCAGAACTACCTGTGGCACACGATGCACGTTCCTTTGAACCCGCCGTGGGGATACACGATCTCGCTTTCGGGGGTGAAGCTTTCCGATCCCTGGGCGGATTATCCGGGCGGCAACCCGTTCCCGCCGCCGACGAAGTTTCCTTCCGATTTCAAGTTTCCCACCAACGCCAAGTACGTGTTCGAGGCCGACGAGGCGCGGCCGACCTACATGCAGCAATGGAACCTCTCGGCGCAGAAGCAGGTGGGTGCCGATTGGCTGCTCTCGGCGAGTTACATGGGCAACAAGACCACGCATCAATGGCTCGGCTTCGCCAAGAATCCGGCGGTTTACATTCCGGGCGGACCCTGTACGCTGGGCGGAGTGACGTACAACCCGTGCTCGACGACGGCTTCGACCGATGCCCGCAGGGTCCTGTCGCTCGCGGACCCGGTCAAGGGAAAGTACATCGGCAACCTTTACGTGACCGACGACGGGGCCAATGCCAGCTATAACGGCCTGATGCTGTCCCTGAATCGCCGTTTCAGCCGCAACTGGTCGGCGCTCGCCAACTATACCTGGTCCCATTGCCTGAACCACGGCGAGAAGGATCAGGACATCACCAACCAGTATCAGAATCCGGCGGATCGCGACGCGGAATGGGGGAACTGTTCTCTCGACCGGCGCCATCTTTTCAATCTCTCGATGGTGGCGCGCACGCCGCGCTTCGGGAGCAAGTGGCTGCGCGCCCTTGCCGGGAACTGGGGATTGTCGCAGATCTTCACCTACCGCAGCGGCAGCCCGTTGACCATCACGAGCGGCGCCGACAACTCGCTGACGGCGGCCGGAATGGATCGGCCCAACGTCATCGCGGATCCGCACGTGGACACCCCGACGATCAACCGCTGGTTCAACGTGGCCGCGTTCCAGGCCAATTCTGCGGGAACCTACGGTAATGCCGGCAGGGGGATTTTGTTCGGGCCTTCCGCGTGGAATTTCGATTTCGCCCTGTGGCGCATCGTTCCCATCCGCGAAGGCGTCAGCACGGACCTGCGCTTCGAGGCGTTCAACCTGTTCAATCATGCGCGCTTCGGCGATCCGGCCACGAACATAAGATCCGGAACATTCGGGCGGATCACTACGGCGGCCGATCCGCGCATTTTGCAGCTGGCCTTCAAGGTCACGTTCTAGAGCGGCACGTCCGCGACGCTGGCGGGACAAAGGGAGGAAGAAATATTCGCGCGCTCCGGACAAGGGCAGGGATGCGGCCATCGTCGCCTGCGGCAGCCTGAGGGGTGCGAGTCGCCCCTGCAGGGGCTGCCGGTGTCGGGATCGCGGAGAAATGTTCATCTATCTCAATATTATGGTGGCGTGGAGGAGGCATAGCATGGAACGTATGGGGGCCTTGGTTTCCGTATGGCTGGTCTGGATGACGCTTGCGCCGCCGGCAGCGGCGCAGACGGCTGAAGCCGAGGTCGCAGCGGCGCTGGCGAGCCTGGAGTACCGGCAGAACGTGCGCTCTGCGGCGCAGATCCTGCGGGTTCTGCAAAACAACCTGCCGGTTTCGGAAAGCGTGCGTGCGGAAGTCGGCCGGCTGGCCGCGGAAGCCAATGCGCTTCAAAACGCGGGCAAGTCGGGCGAAGCGCTGCGCCGCTTGCACCACGCCATCGCCCTCGAGCGCGGGCTTCCCTGGGACGAGCGGGCGGAGTTCGCCGCCTCCCTGGTTCTGCGTTCGAACACGGTAGTCGTCGATCCGGCGCGCGCGTGCCTGCTGCAACTGGGGCAAAGCTACCCCGCCGACGGAACGGCTGCGCGCGACCTGCGCCTGTCCGTGGCGCTCCGCGAGCGCGGGACAGGCGGCAAGGTGATCAGGGAGGCGGGTAACCACGAGATACTGTCCCGCGACCTGATCGAAGAGCCCTTCGCGTTCTCCGTGAGCCTCGAAGGCCTGCCCGACGGCGTCTACCGTGTCACCGCCGAACTGTCCGACGGGAGCCCCACGGTCCTGCGCCGCATGTCGACCAATGTCCAGGTGGTGCAGAGTATCGACGATAACATGGCGGCGGTGCGGAGGCGGCTCGCTTCCATTCAGGGCCATGAAAGCACCAAGGCCAGTATCATGTATCCCTTCGACTATGCCAGGGTGATCAACGAAGGCCGCCGGGAGCTGATCGCCGAGGCGACGGCCAACAACGACTACTACGATTTCCCGGCCGAAATCCGGAACTCGCTTTCGTTGCTCCGGGCATTGGAAAGCGGCAAGGATCCCCTGTTCCGGAGTGTGGGCGAGCACGCACGCCATTACTATTTTGCCGAAGCCGGCGAGATCATGCCGTATCGCGTCTACGTTCCTTCGAGGTACGACGGAAAGAGCAGGCTGCCCATGGTCGTCGTTCTGCACGGAGGAGGAGCGGACCAGGACACCTACTTCAAACGGCGGGGCGAGATCCTGGTCAAGGAAGCCGAAAAGCACGGGTTCATCGTGGTGACTCCGCTCGGCTTCCGGCCCACGGGCGGCTGGGGGCGCACCGCACCGCCTTCCGGCACGGGCGCACCGGTTGACAGGGGGCGACTGCGCACCGCGGAGCTCAGCGAGAAGGATGCGCTCAATGTGATCGAACTGGTGGCCTCGGAGTACGACGTGGATCGCACTCGCATGTACCTCATGGGCAATTCCATGGGCGGGGGCGGGACATGGCATCTGGGTGCCAAGTATGCGGAGCGATGGGCAGCGATCGCACCGGCCGCCTCGCCCTCGGTGGGCGAAGGTTTCCCCGTCGAGCGCCTCAAGGGAATGCCGATTCTTTACACCCACGGAGATCAGGATGCCACGGTGCCGGTCGAAGGCGCGCGCAAGATGATGCAGTGGCTGAAGCAGCAAGGCTTCGACATCCCTTATGCCGAAATCAAGGGCGGGACGCACGACTGGGCCGTGTGGCAGAACCTGCCCCGGATTTTCGATTTCTTCGAAAAACACAGGCGTAGATGACCGGACGGCCGCGGCCGCTGCCGTCCGCGAGAGACCCGCGATCGACGGCGCCCGGGGCGCCTGTCTGCGCCGTCGAGATCCGGCCTGCCCTCCAGGCAGGCCTGCCGCCGAAATCTTCCGTCAGAGGCGGGAACTTCTGATATTATGTTGAATATGGTTCGAAAAGATCATCCAGGAAGCGGCAGGCAGACCGTGAAAGCGCTGGCGTACCCGATGTTTCTCTCGCTCGTCCTCTGGCCCGCAGGCGTCCGGGCCGCCTTCGCCCAGGAAAAGCCTCCCGTGCAGGAGGCGAAAAAGCCTGCGGCGCAAGTTCCCAAGCCCGCTCCCAAAGAGGCGGTCGAAGAAAAGATTCCCGAGCCCGGCCCCGACGCCCTGTTTCCCGCGGTGGTCGCGCGTGTCAACGGCAAGCCCTTGCTCGGCCGCGACCTCGAGCAGCGCATCCGCGAGGAATTGCTGGGAATCGGCAGCCCGTCATGGAAGAACCTGCGCGAGGACTATCGCAAGGAGCTCATCGACCGGCACATGACCTCGATGATCGGCTCGGAACTCCTCTACCAGAACGCCGCCGCCATGGGCATCCAGGCAGCGGAGGCGGAAATCCAGGCGGAGTTCGAAAACGTGGCCAGGAACGCCGGCGGCGACGCGGCGCTGAACACCGAGCTCGCCGGCCGCGGCATGGACCGGGCGGATCTGCGCAAGGAGATCGAAAAGGCGCTGGTGGTCAACAAGTTCATCCGGGAGCACATCGACAAGAAGATCGCCGTCACGCCCGCCGAAGTGGCGGACTACTATGCCAAGCACCCGGACGAATTCAAGCACGGCGATATCATCCGCACGAGCCACATCCTGATCGCGGTCGCCCCGAACGCCACCGCCGAGCAGGAGGCCGCGGCCAGGAAGAGAGCCGAGGACCTGCTGCTGCGCGTGCGCAAGGGGGAGGATTTCGCCAAGCTGGCGCGCGAGAACTCGATGGACGATTCCGCCTCGGCGGGCGGCGACATCGGCTACACCGAGAAAGGGCAGCTCGATCCCGCTTACGAAAACGCGGCCTGGTCGCTGGCCGTGGGCCAGACCAGCGGGCTGATCCGTTCGAGCTTCGGCTACCACATCATCAAGGTCACCGACAAGAAGAAGGCCGGCCAGGCGACGCTCCAAGAGGTCCGCGCGCAGCTCACCGACTTTCTGAGAGAACAGAAGCGCACCGCCGAACTGGACAAGCTGATCAAGGACCTGCGCGACAAGGCCAAGATCACTATCACCCTTTCGGGGCCGAACGGTTCCGGCTCATGAGTGCGCGTGCGGCACCCTCGGACATGCCGCTTGCTCTGCGGATCGCCGTGACGGTTCCGCGTCTCGGAACATGAACGATCGCGCGAAATACCTTCCCACCTATCAGGGCTGCATCGTATGCGGGGATCCGGCGGCCAACCCCAATTCGCTCAACCTGCGCTTCCGCTCCGCCGGGGACGGGGTCGAGGTCGACTTCACTCCCGGGACCGTGCACGAGGGATACAAGGGAATCGTGCACGGCGGGGTGCTGTGCGCCGTGCTCGACGAGACGATCGGATGGGCCGCGACCGTGGCGCGCAGGAAGTATCTCATGACCGGCGAGCTGGCGGTCCGCTTCCTGCGTCCCCTGGCAACGGGCACGCCGGTGATCGTCCGCGGACGGGCCACCGGGCACGAGGCCCGCTATTCGCTGGCCGAGGGCGAGGTCGTCGACCGTCTCGGCAACGTCTATGCCCGGGCCGCCGGCAAGTTTTTCGTCATACCGGACGAAAAGGCCAGGGAAGTGCATGATTACTTGACTTTTCGCGAAGGTGACGTAGACTTTCTCGACGATTGAGATCGCAGCGCGAAGGCCGATGCGGCAGACAGTCCTGCATGAGATACCCTTCCCGAGACCTCGATCGGCTGGGGATGAACCAGCAAGGAACCCATTGAAAGAATCCGGCCCCGAAACAGAAATGCCGCCTTCCTGAGGTCCCTCGGGAAGAAGGGAGTTCGCACAATTGTCTGAAGCAAAAGCTACCAATGCAGCGCCGAGCTCCACGCGTTCGCTGCGCGTCGTCCTCATCCGCCCGTCGAAGTACGACGACGAAGGCTACGTGATCCGCCACTTCCGCGGCATTCTTCCCAGCAATACGCTCGCGTGCCTCTACAGCCTTTCCGTGGATGTGCGGGAGCGCGGTGCACTGGGCGCGGGCGTGACGCTCGAGACCGAACTGATCGACGATACCGTCGAAAAGATACCGTACCGCCGGATCATCCGCTCCCATCGGCCGCCCTACCGCCGGACGGTCGTGTGCCTGGCGGGAGTGCAGAGCAACCAATTTCCGCGCGCCGCCGATCTGGCGCGCCGCTTCCGCAGCGCCGGTCTGCCGGTCATGATCGGCGGGTTTCACGTCAGCGGGTCCATGGCCCTGTTTCCCGAGCCCGGCCCCGAGATCCGGGAACTGATGGATCTGGGGGTGGCCGTGGTCCTGGGGGAGGTGGAAGAAAGCTGGGAGGGCCTGCTGCGGGACGCGCTCCACGGGCAGCTTCGACCCCTGTACAATTTCCTGGAGGCCAAGCCCGACCTTGCCTCCCAACCCGTGCCGCGCATCCAGCCGCGCTACCTGAAGCGCTTCATCTCGAGCAACTTCGGCACCATCGATTGCGGCCGCGGGTGCCCCTTCCGCTGCAGCTTCTGCTCGATCATCAACGTGCAGGGGCACAAGATGCGTTTCCGCTCCGTCGAGACCGTCATGAACGCCATCCGCGAGAACTACCGGCGCCACAGGATCCACTATTACCTGTTCACCGACGACAACTTCTCGCGCAACGGCAACTGGCGCCCGATCTTCGAGGAGCTCGCGCGCATGCGCGAACAAGAGGGCATTCCCTTCAGCTTCTGCATGCAGGTGGACACCCAGGCTTTCAGGATCCCGGATTTCGTGCGCCTGGCCGCCCGGGCCGGATGCTCGTCGGTCTTCATCGGCATGGAGAGCATCAACCCGCAGAACCTCAAAAGCGCGGGCAAGGCCCAGAACAAGGTGGAGGACTACCGTGCCATGATCGCCGCCTGGCGCGACGCCGGGATCGCCGCGCACGCGGCCTATATCATCGGCTTCCCCCACGACACGGAGCAGTCCGTCGCCGAGGACGTGGAGCGCTTGAAGAACGAGCTGCAGGTGGAGCAGGCCTCGTTCTTCATGCTGACGCCCATACCGGGCTCGCGCGATCACATACAGATGGTGCAGAGCGGAGCCTATATGGATCCCGACCTGAACAAGTACGATTCCTTCCACGAGACCGTGCGCCATCCCAATTTCGCGCCGGGACGCTGGCAGGCGGCCTACGAAAGGGCCTGGCGAAGCTTCTATTCCTTCGAAAACATGCGCGACGTGCTCATGCGCACGAGCCCCGAGAACTACTGGAACGTCTTCCGCAACTTCATCTGGTACAAGAACTCGGTCGTCGTCGAGAACGGCCACCCCATGATCCACGGCTTCTTCCGCCTCAAGGAGCGCACGGACCGGCGCTCGGGCTTCGCCGTCGAATCGCGCGCGCGGCACCTGGCGCGCCGCCTGCGCGACTGGCGCCGGCTGGCGCGCGCCTGGCTGCTGCTGTTCCTGGAAATGGAGGAACTGTGGCTGCAGACGCGCAAGCGCAGCGAGGCGGAGCTGCGCGTGCTCGCCGAATTGCGCAAGTACCGCGAGGCTGCGGGGCGGCGCCTGCGCACGGCCGAGTTGCAGATCGCGTACATGAAAGCCCGGGTTCAGTTTCCTGAACTCCGCGTGCCGTCGCGGCTGGCGCTGTCGCTGCGCGCGCTGAACCTCGGACTCACCCGGCGCATCACGGATTCCCGCACCGATCTGCGGCGCTTCTGGCATCGGACCGTACGGTGCTGGCGGCGGCGTCAGATTTTCCGCATACCGCCGCACAAACTGGCCCTGGCTGCGTTCCGCGATCTGCGCCTCGTGCTGCTGTTCGCTTTCGATCTGATGCGCGCGCGCACGACCTGATCGTGCGGCCTTGGCT
>Ga0209102_1000790_pt1 | contig 19357 bp, 20 predicted proteins | sample ConPoolayeHmetaG_FD_185483 | JGI IMG/M metagenome (GOLD analysis project Ga0209102, IMG submission 185483) | Hot spring microbial mat communities from California, USA to study Microbial Dark Matter (Phase II) - Cone Pool mat layer H metaG... ...
GCCGGCGCGGGACTGCCCCGCGCCGCCAGCTCCGTTTCGCATAGACTATACGATGACGGCGGGACGGAGACGAGGGAAAATGCAAAGGCGCGGCTTGCGGAATCCGGGTCCTGCCCCTTCTCGGCCGCCGGGTCACGCTCTGGGCGGGCAGAATCGGCGGCAACGCCCGGAAACTCATATGGCATGCGGGGCTTATTGCTTGCAAAACCGCCGGGAAACGAACAAAGATTGGTGCCGTTCGGCATCCATGGGAACGATCAATTGTAGATTCAGCTTGCTCATCCCGGAGGGTATATCCCCATGCGGAACAGCCTTGCCGCAGTAGTTGCGCCGCGCGCGGTTCCCGATTCGGGGGCAGTGTCGGGGCACGGTTTCGGTACCGCCCCGGTCTTTCTCGCCGCGATCAGCACGATCCTCGGCGCGATCCTGTTCTTGAGGTTCGGTTATGCGGTGGCCCACGCCGGACTCGCCGGTGCGCTCGCGGTCATCCTCCTGGGCCACATGGTCACGGTCCCGACGGCGCTCGCCATCGCGGAAATAGCTACCAACCGCAAGGTGGAGGGCGGAGGCGAGTATTTCATTATCTCGCGCTCCTTCGGGATGACCATCGGCACGGTCGTCGGCCTGAGCCTGTATCTTTCCCAATCGATCTCGATCGCCTTCTACATGATCGCCTTCGCCGAAGCCTTCCGCCCTCTGGCCCCCTGGATCGAGCGTGCGTTGCACGTCGGCTTCGATCCGCGGCTGATCTCCCTTCCGGCCGCAATCACGGTCCTGGCGCTGGCGATCACGCGCGGGGCCGCACTGGGCGTCAAGGCACTGTATGGTGTGGTCGCCACGTTGGGGCTGTCACTGGTGCTGTTCTTTCTCGGCAGGCCGCTCGAGGGGTTCGATCCGGCATCCTTGAGACTGACGGCGACGGTGGCGAATCACGATCCCTTCGTTCTGGTCTTCGCGATCTGTTTCCCGGCGTTCACCGGAATGACGGCGGGAGTCGGCCTTTCGGGCGATCTTCGGGAGCCCAAGAAATCCATCCCTGCCGGTACGTTGCTGGCCACGTTCGTCGGGTTGGTGGTTTACGTGGCCGTCGTAATCAAGCTGGCCTTTTCGGCAGCCCCGGAGGCGCTGGCCTCGAACCAACTGATCATGGCGGACATAGCTCTCTGGGGTCCGATCGTTCCCATCGGGCTGGCTGCGGCGACACTAAGTTCCGCCATCGGTTCGGTGCTCGTGGCGCCGAGGACGCTCCAAGCCCTCGGCGGGGACGGCGCGCTTCCCTGGAAACGTTTCAATGGATGGATCGCGCGCGGAGTGGGCCGGGTCAACGAACCCCGCAACACAACCCTGATCACCGCAGCCATCGTGATTGTGATTGTGGCGCTCGGGAACGTCGATATCGTGGCGCGCCTGATATCGATGTTTTTCATGGTCACCTACGGATCGCTGTGCGCCATCAGCTTCCTCGAGCATTTCGCAGCCCGCCCCAGTTATCGTCCGGCCTTCCGGTCCCGCTGGTATGTAAGCCTTCTCGGAGCGCTGACCTGTCTGTTCATGATGTTCCAGATGGATCCCCTTTTCGCCGTGATCGCGATCCTTGCGATGTTCCTCCTGTATCGATGGGTTTCGCGCGCGGCCGCTGAAAGGAACGATCTGGCGGAAATGTTCGAAGGAGTGATGACCCAGCTCAGCCGGCACATCCGGATCCGGCTGCAGTTGCGCGTGCAGCGCCGCAAAGGCGGTGAGTGGCGCCCTAACGTCCTGATGGTGAATTCCAGGACGTTCGATCGCCAATCCCCGCTGCAGCTGATGCGCTGGATCTGCGATCGCTACGGCTTCGGGACCTATCTCCACTTCATCGAAGGAGGCCTGAGTGCCGAGTCATGGGTGGAAAGCGAGCGCATCAAACGCCGCCTGCGCAAGATGGCGCGGCTGCAGGCGGGAGGCGTATACATGGACACCATCGTGAGCCCGTCGCTCACCTCGGCTTTTGCCCAGAGCCTCCAGATCCCAGGCCCCTCGGGCCTCGAACACAACAGCGCCATGTTCGAGTTTTCCATGCACGACGGCTCCCAGGCGATGCACGACATAGTCGAGAAATGCCTGTTCGCTCACAGCGCCCGCATGAGCCTGATGGTGCTGCGGCATGGGGATTTTCACTTCGGCGCGCGCAAGACGCTCGACGTCTGGCTCACATGGAACGACCGCGACAACGCCAACCTCATGATTTTGCTGAGCTATATCATCCTGGGGCACAGGGACTGGGCGCACGGCGAAATCCGCGTGTTCGCCGCCCTGCCGAGCGACCAGGTGGAGCACAAGCGCCAGGATTTCCGGAAGCTCGTGGCTGAAGGGCGCATCCCGATTTCGGAAAAGAATATCCGCTTTCGGGCCGTCGACGATCTCGACTCCTTCCACAAGCTCGTGGCAAGACTTTCGGCGGACAGCGATCTCGCGGTCTTCGGATTCGACGTCGAAGGGCTGAAGGAAAGGGGGGCCCAGGTGTTCGCCAACCATCCTGCATTGCGCGACGTTCTGTTCGTCAACGCAGCGCATGAGATCGCCATCGATTGAAGACCTTCGACTCCTGAAGAAACGCCGTCGGCCGGGACAGGCCGGGAAAAACTTCAGGGGGCCCTGCAGCCCCCTGTGAAGATATTCCGATCGGGATTATGAGTGCTGGTTGCGGGGGAAGGATTTGAACCTCCGACCTTTGGGTTATGAGCCCAACGAGCTACCAGACTGCTCCACCCCGCGACTGCAGGATGGATTATAGAATCCGCCCCCGGGCGAGTCAAGCGCTACCTCGCAGGAGCGTTTCCGGCCGGGCGCAGCCGCCTGCCGCCCGCCCGGATCGCGATCAGAGATACTCCTTGATGCGCCGGGCCACTCTGCGACAAGCCGCTTCCAGCCTGCCGACCTCCGCGTCGCCGTGGGCCGTGGAAACGGCTCCGTGGCCGTGCAGCAGGTGCACGTCCTCGAGCAGAAACGCCTGGTGAGCCACCCTTTCGCCCAGGACGGTGTCGGCAAGCGCCGGGTCGAACAGTTCCTCGGGCCGGTCGGGACGCGCTCCTTCCTTGTAAGGGAAATGCAGGTAGAACAGGGAGCTGCCGGCAATGGCGGCGTTTCCCCGGCCGGTGCAGTATGCGTATATGCCCTCCCCGGCGAATGTGTCCTCGAGGGCCCTGCGCACCTTCTCCCCCGTGGCGGCGATCCTGGGATAGATCTCGGCCTCGTTTTCCACAAGATAGCTCATCATGGTCTTCGCGGCCAGCAGCGATGCCGGATGCGCCGAGTAGGTCCCGCCCGAGAAGCTGACTTTGACCTTGGCCGAACGGCTCGCCAGCTCCATGATGTCGGCCCGCCCTCCGACGGCTGCAACGGGCATCCCTCCTCCCATCACCTTCCCGAAGGTTGTAAGGTCCGGCTGGATGCCGTACAGCCCTGCGGCATTCCCGGCCCGGAAGCGGAAGCCGGCGATCACCTCGTCGAAGATCAGCACGACGCCGTGGCGTTCGCTCAGCGCGCGCGCGGTGCGCAGGTACTCGGGCGCGGCGGGCATCATGCCGCCGGATCCGATAAAGGGCTCCACGATGAAGCAGGCGAGCGCGTCGCCGTGGCGGCGGAAATCGCGCTCGAGCGCCTCCACATCGTTGAAGCCGGTGACCACGACATTCTCCGTGATCGCCGGCGGGAGGCCGGCGCTGTCGACGTGCTGGTAGCCGACGGTACTCGGAGGCTGGAAGCCCACTCCTTTGAGCCCCCAGGGATGTGCGCCGTGCCAGCCGCCCCCGACCTTCATCACGCATTCGCGCCCCGTATGGGCGCGCGCAAGCAGGATGGCATACATGGTGGCCAGCGAACCGCTGGTCGTGAACCGCACGCGCTCGCACCCCGTGCGCCGGCAGAGAATCTCCGCAGCCTCCACCTGCAGGCGGTCGGGATACCCGGTCTGCAGGCCGAATCCTTCCTGAAAGGCTCCGGCCAGGGATTCGGACACTACGGCCGGATTGTGCCCGAGGATATTGGTGAAATGGCCCTGCCAGAAATCGAGAATCCTGTGGCCGTCTTCGTCCACGACGTAGGCTCCCGATGCGGAGGTGATGCGCGGCGGAAAGGGGGGGACGAAGCGCAGCGTGTGGTTGACGCCGTCGACCATGCAACGCTTCGCCCTCTCGGCCAGTTCTCCGCACCTGGGCGACCGCTTGCGATACTCTTCCTCGATGACGGCCAGCAGCCTGCTGTAGTCTCTCTCCTTTTTCATGAGTGCCTCCGCAGACGGAAGTCGAAAAATGTGAGAAACGCACATTATCGTTTCCGCCGCCGGTTTTCAACGGATTCCGTGCCTGCGCGCACGCCGATTTCCGGTTGCGCCCGGCGGGATTCGAGCGGCCGGCGACCGCGGGTTCGCAAAACCTTGGCGATCCGCCGCGGGCGCCGCGGATTCAGTCCCTCTCGAAAAAGTAGAAGGTGCGCAGGTGCCCCTCGTCCTCGGCCACCCAGAAGTCCGTGGCCGCGTAGCCCTTCCTGAAGTAGGCGCGGAAAACCTGGCGCATCTTGCCCTGCCATTCCAGGGCAATCCCCAGGTTCCGGCTCTTGATGTCGGGCAGATTGTAGGGGATCTCGAAAAGCACGCGGTCGGCGTCGAAATCCGGCTTGACGTGCGAGCAGGTCATCATGGCCGGAGCAATTTCTTCGAGTCGGTTGATGACCGGGAAGCGCTTGAGCTCCTTGCGCAGCTCGAGCCGCGGCGGTCCGGTTTCGAGTCGCGCTTCGACCTGCCGGTCCGTCAGGTTCCAGCGCGCCATGATCCGGTCGGTCGGCAGGCCCTTGTCGAGGATGCTGGTGGTCTCGCCGTAGTAGTTTTCGCGGTATGCCTCGGCGCGCGCGCCCAGCTTTCCCAGGTTGAAGTAGGCGTTCAGAGGCTGCATGGGATCGAAAGTCCAGGCGATGGTGCGGATCTTGCGCTTGAGGACCTCCTTGCGCTGGGCCAGCTTCAGTTTGAAGCCGACATCGAAATTGCGGTAGGCCTTGCGCACGCCCAGCAGGTAGGAGTAGTGGATGGGCTCGCCGCCGAGCACGCCCATGATGCTGGAGACGAAGCCGATCATGTCGCCGAGATTGTTGTAAGCGGCCAGCGACAGACCTCCGTGGTGGTCCGCGGCGAGCAGGAAAAAGGCGGGCACAATCTCGATGTCCTGGCAGGTCCAGACCTCGCGCTGGATTTCCATGCAGGCGGCGTAGTCGTCGAGCGTGCGGAACGGCCCGATGTGAACCTTGATCTCGTCGCGTCTTCTCTTGCGCCTGCCCGGGCTCATACGGTCCCCTCCTTCGCTTGTGCGCCTTGCTGCGGCGCGCGGGCCGCACGCGGACGAGCCGGATTATACATCAGGGATGCACGCCCGGACACATTGCGATAGAGCCTGACGGGGCATGCCTCAGTGCGAGATCTCCGTCCAGCCGCGCCGGTTCAGGTCCCGGACGAGAAAACCCGCGGCCGCGCCGGCACCGGCGAGCAGCAGGCATCCGTGGCGCAGGTCGCCGAAGATCAAAGATCCGATGCCGAAAAGCGCTGCATAGACCAGCACGACGCCGGCGAGCCAGTCCAGCCACAACCGCGCCACTCCGGCATCGGCGCGCACCTCCGGGGCCAGCCGCGCAACCGGGCGCCACAGCGCGCCGCCGGGACGCACCCGGCGATAGAACTCCACCAGGCGCGCCGTGTCGGTCGGGCGCGTCAGCCGGGTCACGGCCAGCCAGGCCAGGGTGGTGAAGCCGACGATGTAGTACAGGGAAACGGGGAAGGCGATATCGGTGCGGAACTTGATGTACGAATAGGCGACGAACGGGGCGACCATGGCGGCGATTTCGCTCCAGGCATTGATGCGCCACCAGTACCAGCGCAGGATCAGCACCAGTCCCAGGCCGGCGCCGCATTCGATGATGAACTCCCACGCTCCCGAGATGCGCTCCATCATGCCCGTGATCGCAACGGAAAACGCCATGACCAGAACGGTGGTGACCCGCGCCGCAGCCACCAGCTCGCGCTGGGAAGCGCCGCGCCGGACGAAACGGCGGTAGAAATCGTTGATCACGTAGCTGCTGCCCCAGTTCAGCTGCGTGGCCACGGTCGACATGTAGGCCGCGAAAAAGGCCGCCACCAGCAGGCCGAGAAGGCCTTCAGGCAGGTGATCGCGCATGGCATAGACGTACCCCAGGCGCTTCTGCTCCGGCGGCAGTCCGGGATAAAGGACCAGAGTCGCCAGGCCCACCAGAATCCAGGGCCAGGGCCGGATGCAGTAATGAGCCACCTGGAACCACAGGGTGGCCAGAAGCGAATGCTTTTCGTCCTTCGCCGACATCATGCGCTGCGCGACGTAGCCTCCTCCGCCGGGCTCGGCCCCGGGATACCAGGAAGACCACCACTGGACGCCCACATAGGCCAGAAAGGCCGAAAGCGACATGGCCATGGCGCCCGCCGCACCGCCGCTACCGGCCTCGCCGATCAACGGCGTGAAGCGCAGCGACCATGCGGGCAGCCGGGCCTGCAGGCCGGCGATTCCGCCCACCTGCGGCAATCGGAGAACGACCAGAGCCAGCGCGACCGTCCCCCCCATGGCAATGACGAACTGAAACAGATCCGTCACTGCCACTCCCCAGAGCCCGGAGAGCGCGGAGTAGAGCGCCGTGATCACGAGGGCGGCAACGACATACAGGTGGACCCGATCCCGGGGCACGCCGAACATCCCCTCCAGGATGGAAGCCATCGCCAGGTTGACCCACCCCAGGATGACGCAGTTGATGAAGAGCCCGAGATAGAGCGCGCGGAAGGCGCGCAAGAAAGCGGCGGGTTTCCCGGAGTAGCGCAGCTCCGTGAACTCGAGATCCGTCAGCACGCCCGCCCGGCGCCACAGGCGGGCGAAAAAGAAAACCGTCAACATGCCGCCGAGAAGGAAATTCCACCACAGCCAGTTTCCGGCCACGCCGTTGCGCGCCACCAGCTCGGTGACCGCCAGCGGAGTATCGGCGGCAAACGTGGTCGCCACCATGGAAGTGCCCGCCAGCCACCACGGCAGGCTGCGGCCGGAAAGGAAAAACTCGTCCATGCCCCGCCCCGCGCGCTTCGAATAGTAGATGCCGATCAGGGCGCTGCCGAGAAAATAGGCGAGCACGATGGACCAGTCGATTCGGCTCATCGAACCTCCCCAACAACCTGCGTGTTGTGCCCATCTCCATACAGCACGCAGGCCGGCAAGGCAACGAAAATGCGGATTGACCCCGGGTGGCCGGGACCATAGAATCACGCGGTGCGCCGCCCGGATCGGGGACGCTGCAGCGCAGGGCCGGCCGGCGCCGTGAAAGCGAGAAAACGCCGGGGCTGCCCGCCCGCGACGGAGTCGCCTTGGAACCCTTCGCCTACTGCCGCAGCAAGCTTCATTGCGAGCATGTACCCGTGGCCGAGATCGCGCGCAGGGTCGGCACGCCGACCTACGTTTACAGCCAGACGGCCATCGAGGAGCGCTTCCGCGAATTCGACCGCGCCTTCGCGGCGGTGCCGCATCTGACATGCTACGCGGTCAAGGCCAACTCCAACCTGGCCGTTCTCAGCCTGCTGCGGCGCCTGGGAGCCGGTTTCGACATCGTCTCCGGAGGCGAGCTGCTGCGCGTTCTGGCGGCCGGCGGCGATCCGGGCCGGGTGGTTTTTTCGGGCGTGGGCAAGAGCGCAAGCGAGATCGACCTCGCTTTGCGCCACGACATCCTTCAATTCAACGTGGAATCGGAGGCCGAGCTCGAGGTGATCCAGGAGCGCGCCGGAGCTCGGGGAAAGGTCGCCAGGGTCGGCCTGCGAGTGAACCCGGACGTGCGCGCCGAGACCCATCCCTATCATTCGACCGGCATGCTCGAGCACAAGTTCGGCGTGCCCTTGGAGCGTGCGCCGGCCCTGCTGCGCAAGGCCGGCCGCATGCCCCACCTGCAAGTCACCGGCATCGGCTTTCACGTCGGCTCCCAGATCACCCGTCTCGACCCGTTTGTCGAGGCCTTGAAGCGCCTCAAGGGCCTCCTTTCCGGACTGCGCGCGCCGGGCATCGCGATCGGGCACCTGGACGTGGGCGGCGGGCTGGGCATCACCTACAAGGATGAGATGCCGCCGCGGCCCGAGGCATATGCCGAAGCCATCCTGCAATTGGCGCGTGACATGAATTGCCAGCTCCTGCTCGAACCGGGCAGGGCGATCGTGGGCAACGCGGGCATTCTGCTGACGCGGGTTTTGCGCACCAAGCGCAGCGACGGCAAGAATTTCATCATCGTCGACGCCGCCATGAACGACCTGATCCGCCCCAGCCTGTACGGGGCCTACCACCGCATCGTGCCCGGAACCGTCTGCCGGCGGCGGCACCATGTCTACGACGTCGTGGGCCCGGTCTGCGAAACGGGGGACTTCCTGGCGCGCGACCGCGAAATGGCGGCGGTTCGGCCGGGCGACCTCCTGGCCGTCATGAGCGCCGGCGCTTACGGCTTCGTTTTCGCCTCCAACTACAATTCGCGACCGCGCGGCGCCGAGGTTCTGGTGCGTGGCCGCCGCTTCAAGGTGATCCGCAGGCGGGAGAGCTTCGAGGACCTCGTGCGCGGCGAAAGCCGCAGCCCGCTGTGAAGGTGCGCCGCCGGCCGGGAGCCTGCCGGATCGGGTGAAACATCGGGCCGGCGGCAACGTCATCTTATGCGAGGGGGTCGATTCCCGGGGATGGGCGGCGGCATGATACAATTCCCATCTCAAAGGATGCGGGCATGGTGGAGGATCTGAAAAAGCAAGCCTCGCAAATCTATCGCGAGCAGAGCAGCCTGGCGAGCCTTCCGACCTCGGAAAGCCTTTCCATGAAGAAGCTCTTTTATCTGGCCGCCGGCATAGCCGTGCTCGCGTTGCTCGCCATCCAGATATTCGGCGGCTTCAAACGGCGACCCGATCCCATAGCCGCAGCCATCACGCCCCCGCCGCTGGTCAAGGAAGCCCCGCCGCCCGAGCTCCTGCAACCGGAAACTGCGGCCGAAACGCAAACCAGGGCCGAAAAGGGCGCCGCCTCGGAGAGCGACGCCGGGCGGCCCGTCCCGGCGCAGGAAACGCCCGTCGCCGCCAAGCCCTCCATGCCGCCCCGGAACGAAGCGCCCGCGCCGCCGGCCGGCAGCGCCCGCTCGCAGACGGGAAAGCCGGTGCTCAGGCGCGAACCGAGCGCCGCCGCGCCGATCGCCGCCAAGGAAACACAGGCCCAGGCGGCTCCCGCACGCCCGGAGATCCCCCCGGAGGAAATGGCCCGCCGCGAAGAGGCGCGCGAACTCGTCATCCGGCAAAAGCCGGCACTCGCAGAGCTCCTGCTTGCAGCCCAAAAATACCAGTGGCAAGCTCAGCCGGAGAAGGAAGGAATATACTTCGTCACCTTCACCATCTCCGACGAAGCCGGCGGCAGCGGCCGTGAATACGTCTGGAAAGTCGACCTGAATAGCAGGTCCGTGAGCCCTCTCAGTTATTACGCGCGCGCCCTTCCCTGACGCATGGCGCCGTCGGGCGAACGGCGGCGTCAATAAGAGAACAGCGGCGGCGACCGGCGGTCCTGCTTTCGATAATCCAGCCCCCTCACCGGAATCACTTTGACGCCGCCCAGCAGCCGCAGCAGAGTGTGCGGCGAAAAGGTGCGCATCAGCATCTCGGAAGATGAGGCCGCCGGTGGCGGAGCGCCTTCACTGAAAAGCGCGCGACAGCGGAACCATTCCCCGGTATAGACGGTGCGCCGGCGCGCCCCGATGCGCGCGCGCACAAGGCTTTCCGTCACGAACGCCGCCCGCGGCGCCGGCTGCAGCATGCCGAAGTCATCGACGATGAGCAGCGACGCCTGTTCCGCAGCATTCCAGCCGGGATTGCCGCGGCCGCCAGGAAAGTCCCCGCCGCCAGTCTGCTCGGCGATCCACTGCCCGAAATCAATGAAAAGAACATCCTCGCAAAAGCGATGCACCAGCTCACGTGCTATCCCCAGCGCCAGATGAGTCTTTCCGGTGCCCGGCCCGCCGACGAAGAAAAGATCCCGCTCGACTCGAGGGTAATTCTGCACGAACCTGCGTGCCGCGCAAAGCGCGCGCTCTTGAGAGGGGTTTGCCGGAGAATAGGAATCGAGCGTGCAGTGCGTGTAGCGCTCCGGTACGCGCGCCCGGTTTTTGAGTTCGAGCAGGCGCCCGAGCTCCCTGCACGGGCACGGCCGCGCGCTCGCGCCCGCCGATCCCGGAACCAGGCGCCAGCCCGTGCCGCGGCAAAGCGCGCAATCCTCCCGGGCCGCAGCGGGCGGAAATGCGCGCCATGTGCTTTTCGCCTGCGTCTGCATGTCTGACTTCTCCCGCCAGCGGGCAGACCGTCAGGCGCAACCGCCCCCGATGCCGGCCTCGCCTTCGCACACGCGCGCCCGCGGCTCGATAAAGGCGGCGCCGCGAAGCATTTGCAGGCGCCGCTCCATCGCCCGCTTCTCGGCCACCGCCCGGGCCAGGAGCTTCCCGACCTCGGCGCTCTCGAGAATTCGCCCGCAAACCGTCACCCGATATATCTGCTTCATGTCTCACCTCCCCAACCCGCGCGATATGAAATTGCCCTCAGCACTCAGGCGGCATCCCTCGGCTTCCAAGTCCACGTGCGGCTGCCGTCCGGCGAAGCCGATCGGTCTTCCGACTCGCCATCGAGCTGAAATCCGGAAGCTGATGGCTGCCGGCACAGGCTCGAATCGATTGCGCCTCATAAAGCAACTCCCTCCCGCCAGGGCAATGACCCGACCTCCATGAGCTCAACGGTATTTGCGCATTACACCCGCCACGACACCCTGAACCCGGACGCGCGCAGCATCGAGAACCATCGGCGGCATCTCGGGATTCGAAGGTTGCAGCCGAACGGTGCCCCCTTCGCGATAGATCCTCTTGAGAGTCACATTCTCGCCGTCGATGAGCGCCACGACCATCTCCCCGTCCAGGGCCTCCTCGCGGGCTTCTACGATGATGTAGTCTCCGTCGGCGATGTGCTCGTCGATCATCGAGTCGCCCTGCACGCGCAAAACGTAGCAGGAACCTCGACGCGGCAGGAATTCCTCAGGCACGGCCATGGTCTCGGGCGCCGCCACGGCCTCGATGGGCCTGCCGGCCGCAACATAGCCGAAAAGCGGTATCAGCCTGCCTCCGGAAGCCGCAGGTGCCAGCTCGATCGAGCGCGCGCGGTTCGCGTCGCGGCGCAGAAAGCCGCGGATCCTGAGCGCTTCCAGGTGCTTGTAGACGGCATTGAGCGATGCGATGCCGAAACGCCCGGCGATCTCCTCCATGCTGGGCGAATATCCGTTTCGCTCTATGAACTCGCGGATGAAATCGAGTATCTCTTTCTGGCGCCGTGTCAGTTTCATTATTCACCTTTTATACACCTGCAATGATAGGTGATGAAATGGTGAAAGTCAAGAAGAAAAAAACAGGGCATGCGGCTGAAGCGCATGCCCTCACAGGTGCGGGTGTCCGCTGCCGCTAGACCTTGTAACTGCGGCCGGCCGTACCGTCGAGCTGAATGGACACGGTGATCTCCTTCTTGTCGCGGATGACGCGCAGCTCGATGGTCGCACCCCTGTCTTTGTCGCGGATTATGCGCGTGAGATCGTCCGGATTGCGCACAGACTTACCGTCGGCCCTCACGATGACGTCGCCGGCTCGCAGCTTGGCGTCGGCCGGCGAGTCCTTGGCGACCGATGTGACCAGCGCCCCTTCTTTTCCGGGGACGCCGAGAAACTCAGCCATCTGATCGGTCAGCGGCTCGAGCGTCACCCCCAGGCGGGGCCTGCTTTCGGCACGCAACCCGAACCACCGGTTCCATCCAGGTCCCCGTAGAACGAAGCCTTCGATCTCGGGTATGTCCAGCTCCCAGCGACGTTCCACCCGGGCGCGCGGTGCGGCTTCGACGGCCCGCCCGCTTCTTTCGGCCAGCTTGGCCGTAAGGGTCAGTCGCTTTCCGTCCCTGCTGACCAGGAGCTCGACTTTCCGCCCGACTGGAGTTTCCTCGACGAGCCGCGCGAGCTGGGTGGCCGATATCACCGGGATGCCGCAGTATTCGAGGATGACGTCATTTTCCTGTATCCCGGCCGCCTCGGCGGGACTGCCCTTCTCCACCGAGCTCACGATCACCCCCATCTCCTTGGTGAGCTTGTACTTGGCCATGTTGTCGGCGGTGACATCCTCCATGCGCACCCCGAGATAGGCCGTGCGGTCGCCGATGCGAAGGACACGCACCTGCGCCGATGATGTTGCCGGCCACCATAAGACCGAGCACGCCAGGACGGCCGAAGCCGCTGCCAGCACTGTCGCACTGCCCTTTCTTCGCCGAACGCCGATTCTCATTGCGCCCTCCGTATGCTTCCCGGAATACCTTGCCTTTTCCTGGCCTATACACGGAGCTCGTGCAAGAGACGTTCCAAAAATTTCGGCGGCGCCGCCCGGCGCGAAAGTCTGTTAGACTTGCTGCGAATAATCCCTGGGTTTCGATTTTATTATCGAACGGCGCTTACAGGATGAACCCCATCGAGGAAGGATCCGCAATCGAGCGCGCGCAGAGGGGGGATCGTGAGGCCTTTGCGCTGATCGTGCAGAAATACATGAAGCCGGCATATTACGTCGCGCTGAGTTACGTCGGTTGTGAGCAGGATGCCCTGGATCTTTCTCAGGACGCCTTCGTCAACGCTTTCCGCCATCTCAAGCGCTTCGATCGCACGCGCAGCTTTTTCCCGTGGTTCTACAGCATCCTGAAAAACCTGTGCATGAATCACCTGGCGCGCGCACGCCGCCGCAAGGAGGATTCGCTCGACCGGATCTCCGAGGAAGAGGGCGGGATGGCGGTCCCCGTTGCCTCCTCCGACCCGGAAAAGGCGGCCGTGGCGGCCGATCTCAGGGCCAAGGTGGGGGAGGCCCTCGGCAGGCTGAAACCCAAGGATCGCGAAATCCTGGTCCTGCAGCACCTGCAGGAGTTTTCCTATCGGGAAATCGCCGACCTGCTGGGCATCCCGATCGGCACGGTCATGTCGCGCCTGTATGGCGCCCGCCGGGCTCTGCGCCGCGAACTGGAGCGCATGGGCATATCCTGCTGAGGCCGGCATGTCGCACGATACGTTCAAGACGCTGATGATGGGTTACCTCGACGGCGAGCTCACGGAGCTGGAGCGAGAGCGCATGGAGCGGCACCTAGAGGCGTGCCCGGAGTGCCGTGCCGAGGCCGAAGCCTTCACCAGACTCAAGGAGATCACGCGACCCATGAAGCTGGCCATGCCGGAAGAAGCGTATTGGGAGCAATACTGGTCGAGCGTCTACAATCGCCTGGAGCGCAGGGCCGGATGGATCCTGCTTTCGATCGGCGCGGTGCTTCTCGTTTCCTACGGCTGCTATCTATTGGCGACCCGGCTGCTGCTGGGAAGCGAGGCCCCGCTGCTGTTGCGCACGGGTCTGGCCGCTTTGCTGCTCGGCTTCTTCATTCTGCTGGCTTCCGTCATCCGCGAGCGCATCTATCTTCGAAGGTCCGACAAATATCGAAGGATCAAGCGATGATCGTGGTCACCACCGAAAATGTCCCCGGGTACCGGATTGCGCGCAGCCTGGGCATGGTCAAGGGAAACACCGTGCGCGCCTGCCATGCGGGCGACGACCTGGTCGCGTGGCTCAAGAACCTGGCCGGCGGCGAGCTGGCGGAATATACCAAGGTCATCTCGCAGGCCCGGGAGCAGGCCCTCGACCGCATGGTGCAGGAAGCCAGGAGCCTGGGAGCCAACGCCGTGGTCGGCCTGCGCTTCACCACCGGATACGTAACGCACGGTGCCGCCGAGATCCTGGCATACGGCACGGCCGTCATCGTGGAAGAAATGCCCCCGGGCGGGTCGGCCTGATCCGGCGCGCGGCGGCGCGCCCGCGCCTCGAGCGTCGGGCCTGCACGCGAAAGATAAGTTGCGCCCGGGGCGCAATTTCGTTATTTTCCCCTGTCGGCGCGAAACTTTTTCACGCAACCTGAATCTTACCCGTGTGAGTTCGGCTTGGACGAGCCAGTCTCGAACCTGGAAACGGAGGAGCCGGCACCCCTCTCCCGGCTGATCCGGGAGGCCAAGAAGGGGGACCTGAACTCCTGCCAGAAGATCTATGAACTGTACGCCCGCAAGGTGCTGAACTTCATCTATCGCATGGCGGCGTCGGTCGAAGAAGCGGAGGATCTCACCCAGGAGACGTTTCTCACGGTCTTTCATAAGCTGGGCACCCTCAAGGACGACTCCAAGTTCGAGCCCTGGCTCTTTCGTGTCGCCCGCAACTATGTCTATCAGCGATACCGGAGCCGGCCTCCCGTCGGTGTTTCGATCGACATGCAGGACGATGAGGGCCGCGAAGTCACTCAGTTGGCCGACGGGCGCAAGACGCCGGACGAGGCCTTTCAGTCCGGCGAGCTCGAGCGCGTCGTGCGGAAAGCCATCCGCTCGCTGCCGGAGAAGTACCGCGAAGTCTTCGTCCTGTCCGCGATTCAGCAGCTCAGCTATCGCGAAATCGCGGCGATCGTCGGTCGCTCCCTCGCAAGCGTCAAGACCGACATCCACCGGGCCCGGCTGCAGGTGCGGCGTCAGGTGAAGGAATACTTGGGAGCATAGACCATGGACTGCAAGCGTTGCTGCGAGGATCTCACGGCGTATCTGGACGGCGAGCTGCCGCCCGCGCGCGCCGCCGAGATCGCTTCCCACGTGCGCGCGTGCGCGCCGTGCGGCCTCGAGCTGAAGGAATTGCAGGAAGCGGGGGAGTTCGTGCGCCGGCACGCCGTCATGCTGGAGCCGCGCCCGGAAATATGGAATAATCTTCGCGCACGCATCGCACTCCGGCCGGAAGCCGGGCCCGCAAGATCCTGGTTGGCCGGATGGCTGTGGAACCGGCGGCTCGCGGCCGCCGGAGCCGCCGCTGCCGTGATCCTGGGAGCGTGGGGTTATGTCGCCCACCGCGAGTCCCGGCGGTCGCTGGAGCGATACATGATGGAGTACATCCAGCAAAGGGAAGCGGTGGCGGGAGCGGTGGAGAATCCGTTCGTCGTGCCGCCGGAGTTCGAGAACCCTTTCCGTCCGGAGGAGCAATGACATCCGGGAGAAGGTCGCGCATGGCAACCATCACGATTCCGGGAATCGCCTGCTGCTTGCTGTTCGCAGGGCTTGCCCCCGGGGCGCCCCGCCGGGACGGGCAGTCCGGGCGGCCGGATCCTTCCCTGGAACGTAAACTCAGCATGGCCGAGTCCCAGCACGAAATCGTCATGCTCCTGCTGCGCAAGAAGGAGTTCGCGCAGGCCGCCATGGAGGCCGACAAGATCTTCCAGATGGACTGGCCCCTCGCCGAGGAGCCCCGGCTGCTGAAGGACATGCTCGCCTTTACCGCAGAGTTCCAGAAGCATTCCCAGCCGGCCCTCGGGCTGCAGCTCCTGGAGAAGAACTTCCGCGTCTTCAAGAGCCCCAAGAGCCAGGCGGCGCTTTTCAAGGAGATGGGCTACCTGAACAAGAAGCTGGGGAACGACGACAAGGCGCTGGAGTGCTTCCGCAAGGCGCAGCAGCTCGAAAAAACCACTCCCTGACGTGCGGCAGCCAGCCGCTGCGAGGATGCCCATGAGGACGCTGCAGAACGAAATCCGCGGGGCGGCCGAACGGAAGCGCTCCTTTACCACGATCTCCGGCCACCCGGTGCGCGAGGTCTACACGGCGGACGACCTGGCGGGCTTCGATCCCGAGCGCGACCTGGGCCGGCCCGGGGAGTTCCCCTTCACCCGCGGCGTCTACCGCAACATGTACCGCGGGCGCCTCTGGACGATGAGGCAGTTCGCGGGCTTCGGCACCGCCGAGGACACCAACCGCCGTTTCAAATACCTGCTCGCCCAGGGGCAGACGGGCTTGTCCGTGGCCTTCGACTACCCGACGCTCTTCGGGTACGACTCCGACAGCCCGCTGGCGCGCGGCGAGGTGGGCCGTTGCGGCGTGGCCGTCGATTCCCTGGCGGACATGGAAACGCTTTTCGACGGCATTCGCCTGGACCAGGTGACGACCTCGATGACGACCAACGCCCCGGCCGCCATGATCTGGGGCATGTATCTGGTGACCGCGGAAAAGCAGGGGGTCGACTGGAAGGACCTGTCGGGCACGATCCAGAACGACATCCTGAAGGAATACATCGCGCAGAAGACCTTCATCTATCCGCCGCGCCCCTCGATGCGCATCATCACCGATATCATGGCCTTCGCGTCGCGTCACGCTCCCCGCTGGAACACCATCTCGATCAGCGGCTACCACATCCGCGAAGCCGGCGCCACGGCGATCCAGGAGCTCGCCTTCACCCTGCGCGACGGGCTGGAGTACGTGGAATACGGCGTGCGGTCCGGCATGCAGGTCGACGAGTTCGCGCCGCGCCTGAGCTTTTTCTTCGACGTGCACAACGACTTCTTCGAGGAGATCGCCAAGCTGCGCGCCGCGCGTCGCCTGTGGGCGCGCAGCATGAAGGAGCGCTACGCGCCGCGCGACCCGCGCTCCCTGCTCTGCCGCATGCACTGCCAGACGGCGGGCGTATCCCTCACCGCGCAGCAGCCGTACAACAACGTGGTGCGCGTGGCCCTGCAGGCGCTCGCCGCCGTGCTCGGCGGCACCCAGTCGCTGCACACCAACTCACTCGACGAAACCCTGGCCCTGCCGACCGAGCAGGCCGTCACCCTGGCACTGCGCACCCAGCAGATCATCGCCTACGAAAGCGGCGTGCCCAACGTCATCGACCCGCTGGCAGGCTCCTACTTCGTGGAAACCCTGACGAACGAGATGGAGAGCGCCTGCCGGGATTACTTCGCCCGCATCGACGACATGGGCGGCATGGTGCCGGCCATCGAGCGCGGCTACCCGCAGCGCGAGATCCAGGAGGCCTCCTACCGCTTCGTCAAGGCGGTGGAGGCCCGGGAAAAGATCATCGTGGGCGTCAACGATTTCGTCGTCGAGGATGAGCCGCCGGTGGACATCCTCGTGATCGACGAGGGTATCGAGCAGCGGCAGTGTGACAAGCTGCGCCGGCTGCGCGCCGAGCGCCACAACGCCCGGGTCGCCGCCTGCCTCGCCGAGCTGAAGCGTGTCGCCGAAGGCAACGGCAATCTCATGCCGCCGCTTCTCGAATGCATCCGCGCCTACGCGACGCTCGGTGAAATGTGCGACGCCCTGCGCGAGGTTTTCGGAGAATACCAGGAACCCAGCATCTACTGATACCCATGAGCGAGAAAAAGATCCGCGTACTCATCGCCAAGCCCGGCCTGGACGGGCACGACCGCGGCGCCAAGGTGATCGCGCGCGCCCTGCGCGACGCCGGCATGGAAGTGATCTACACCGGATTGCGCCAGACGCCGGAGCAGATCATCCGCGCCGCCCTGCAGGAGGATGTCGACGCCATCGGCCTGTCGATCCTCTCCGGGGCGCACATGCATCTGTTCCCGCGCATCATGGAGCTCAAGAAGGAAAACCGCCTGGACGACGTCATGGTTTTCGCCGGGGGCATCATCCCGGACGCCGACATCCCCAAGCTCAAGGAGATGGGGATCGCCGAGATCTTCCCGCCGGGCAGCTCCCTGGAGGAGATCGTCGCCTTCGTGCGCTCGAAAGTCGGGACCGCGTGAACCTTGGCGGCTCTTACCTGGCGCAGGTCTGATGCCGCCCGCCGTCGACCGGGTGACTCGCGCCCGTGATCCATCCCGCCTTGTCGGATGCCAGAAAGACGATCAGGTTCGCGACATCCTCGGGCGCGCCCACCCGCCCGAGCGGGTGGGTCGAGAGGCTGTGCTCGAGGAAGGCCGCGTATTTCTGTTCGTCCATTCCGGAGCGGCGGTGCAGGTTGGTCACCACCACGCCCGGATTGACCGCGTTGACGCGGATTCCCTTGGGAGCGAGCTCGAGAGCGGCGCAGCGCGTCAGCTGATCCACTCCGGCCTTGCTGACGCAGTAAGCCAGGACGCCCGGAAAGGCCCGGATGCCGGTGACGCTGCTCACGTTGACGATATTCCCCCGGCGCTTCTCCAGGTGCGGCACCGCCAGTTGCATGAGCTCGAAGACGGCGTCCAGGTTGATGGCGAACATGCGGCGCCACTCATCCATGGTCGTGTTCTCGATCGTGCCCGAGGCGATGATGCCCGCGCAGTTCACCAGGATGTCCAGGCCTCCGTAGTGCGCGACCGTGCCGGCCACCACCCGGCGCCGGTCCTCGGGCACGCTCAGGTCGGCGATCCACGAAGCCGCGCGGGCGCCGCATTGGGCGATGCGGCCCGCGACCTGCTCCATCGCGCGGGCATCCCTGCCCACCAGTGCCAGGCAGGCGCCCTGTTCCGCCATGGCGATCGCGGTCGCACGCCCGATGCCGCTCGTGGCGCCGGTCACCAGCGCAATCTTCCCCTGCAACATAGATGCCTCCTCATGGCTGAATGAACTTGCGTGCCAGTTCCTGCAGCGCCGGCTCGTAATCGCCCGCAAGAAGTTCCTTGAAGCTCTCCTCGGCCCGATCGCGCCGCCCGAGGCGCAACCAGCAGCGGCCCATGTCGAGCAGGGCATCGCCCCTCTTCGCACTTGCCGGGTAACGCTCGACCACCAGAGCGAATTCCCGCAGCGCCGCCTCGGTCTCCTTCGACTCGTACAGGCAGCGCCCCAGCCAGAAATGGACGTTGGCGGCCAGGCGCCGCCCGGCGTGCTCCTCGGCGGCAAGCGGCGCGAAGCGCGCGCGTGCCTCGGCGATCTCGCCGCGCCGCGCAAGGTCGAGCGCCTCGCGGTAAAGGCGCGCATAAGCCTCTTCCGACAGCGGCTCCGCTGCCGGCGCGGGCTGCTCGGCGGCGCGCGCCGGCGCCCGTTCCTCTTCGGCCACGGGTGCGCGCGGCGACGGCGCCGCGCGCTCGAGCTTGGCCGTCGGCCGGGCCGCGCGCGGCCCGCCCCATTCGTACCAGGCCCCTGCGAGCGCCAGGGCGACGGCCAGCGCGGCTCCCAGCGCCGCGGCAGCACGCCGCGTTTTGCGGAAGCCTGCGAGAACCGCCAGGCACTCGGCCGACCTGGAATCGTCGGGGTCGAGGGCCAGGGCGCGCAGCCAGCAGCTCCGTGCCTGCGCCAATTCGCCCAGGCGCAGGTGGACCTTGCCCATCAGGCGCAAGGTGTCGGAGCGCTCGCCCGTCAGCGCCAGCGAGCGCTGCAGGCAGGCGAGTGCGAGCTCGTACTCCGCCCGGCGCGCCAGCTCGAGCCCTCGCAGAAAAGGGTCTCCGGCTGTCATGGCATCCGCTCAGTCCAGTTCGTACAGAATATCG
>Ga0209102_1000792_pt1 | contig 19342 bp, 29 predicted proteins | sample ConPoolayeHmetaG_FD_185483 | JGI IMG/M metagenome (GOLD analysis project Ga0209102, IMG submission 185483) | Hot spring microbial mat communities from California, USA to study Microbial Dark Matter (Phase II) - Cone Pool mat layer H metaG... ...
GCTATATGATGTAGCTATATACCACAAGATACTGCCTAATAGGGGTTCGAGCAAGGTCGCGTTTGTGAGTATGGTACTGGAAGCTATAGGGATGCAATATCTGGTACCTAAAATATGGCCATAAACAAAAAAAAGACCGGTCCATGCGGACCGGTCTTTTTTACTATTCTATTGTAGGTTACTCGACTTCCTCGACACTCTGCGATGCCTCATACTCCGCTAGCAACTTGCGGATAAGTGCATCGCGTTCGGCCTTGCGCGCCTTTTGTGCAGCGATACGTTCCTCGACAGTAGCGTACTTGCGCGCGCGTCCTACGTCTGCACGGCTAAGACTGAAACCAATGGCTTCTGCGAGCTTGCGCCGTGCATAGCTACTGGCTGGTTCGCCTTTCTCAGTAGCTTGTCGGTCAATCTCCGCCTTCATGGAAACTGGGACATTCAGCATAAGAGGAACTTTGGGCTCAGACATGTTACACCTTTCCTTTCCTTTCGTCCGGTCCATCCGGCACTTTGGCCTAATGGTACCACAAGTCCAGCGTAAAAGCAATATTCCAGTTTATTTGCTACGCGCAACTTGCTAGGTTCTATGGAAAGCGCGGAGTTATATACAAAGCCCCGCTAGAAGCGCCCTGTGCGCGGCGGCGAGCTAAGTATATACTTGCTAAGTTTCAGTGCTATAGGATGCGTGACACAAAACTGGGATATTGACAGTACACGACTTCCGTGCTATACTGGGCTCACCAAGACGCAGGGAGTATAAGCAAAATGGTTCTATACGAAGGCGTTCAAACAAACGAGAACCTAGTTAATATAGACACCCTTAGCACACTTCAGATATACGTCCTCAGAGCCGCTATAAACGGCGCCTCATTGGTGGATATAGTAAACTATGTCCACAACATCCCAATGTATAAGTCATTGGACCCTCGTGTGATTATAAATGCCATATCAGACCTTAAGAGAACGAAACATTTAAAGGGTTGTACAATCACAGTCAATAGTCCAACACAATCAAAGCCACAACAACAAAACAAAACGAAACACCTAAAATGGCAAGAGAGGCTTCGACTATTGACTAAAGCAGAACGTGACTACTATAAGGCGCATGCTGGTAGAATAGACATTGACTTTAAGACGCCGCCTCAGTACAGATGTATTGTATGTGGGATGTACTTTTATGAGAGGCGCGACCTAGACCCAGATGAAGAGTTGGTATGTCCTATATGCTATCAGGTGCATTATGAAGAGCTATAAGTTAGTCACATCACCTAATGCGTATAGATACCTAAAGCGTATAGCTCACAAGTTCGACTCACAACTTCTAGCACTACCAGATGGAGATGGGATTATAACAGGTGTATTGTGTGTAGATGATATACACGACTTTCTGGAACAGCATAAGTGCCTCTGTGTGTACTTTAGTGATGAATATAACTGTCTAGTTCTGGAGAAAAGGACAATATGAATCCATATATTAGTCCGATGCTAGCTGTACTGTGCGATGAACCATTCGATGACAAAGACTACTACGTGGAACCAAAGATAGACGGTGTTCGTGCTATAGCTGTTGTGGAGCAGTCTGGCATAACATTGTTCAGCCGTACTGCTAAGCCCATTGTGTCCTTTCCTGAGCTACAGTTTGATACACGTGGACACTACTGTATTCTTGATGGAGAGATATATTGTCCCGGAACAGATGGTGCACCGGACATACAACGTATTCAGTCTCGTGTGCACAGGAAGGTTTGTATAGACGATTATTCTAACAAATTCCCCGCTAAGATGCTTGTGTTTGATATTCTCAGTCTTGATGGTATGCCATTTACTAGTGTGCCTTACATAGAACGTAAGTACGCACTATCCACGATTATAGAGCCCACACCGTCGGTAGATACTATTCCTTTCACCTCCGGTGAAGGGGCTGTGCGAGACTACAACGAATATTGTAATTTAGGTTATGAGGGCATTGTTATGAAGCGTGCTCAGTCTATATATAGGGCTGGGCAGCGTCATAGGGACTGGCTTAAAATAAAGAAACGTCTTAGCAAGATTGTATACGTTGTTGGCTATACACAAGGAACAGGCAAGCGTAGTGATACGTTTGGTTCTCTTGTGTGTGCCCATAAAGTAGGTAATAGCTACGTGTTCTGTGGAGAAGTTGGTACAGGTTTCGATGATGAAACATTGTACCTGTTAAAAGAAAGGATGCAGAACAGATGTGATGTGAACATTATAGGTTACTGTGGGCCGGTAACAACATGTGAGCCGTATCGTATAAACGTACTGTACATGGAGTTGACGAAGGCGGGTATGTTAAGGCATGGCGTGTTCAACGGAGTTATCTAATGGCTTCGTACAACTAGGCCCAGACCTGTTAGTGAGTCTGAGCTACATAACACATGTTGTCCCGTCGTGGTCTAAAGACAGAGAGATGGAGAGGTTGAGTATATGGATTAATGGGCATCTAGCACCGATTAATATTGAACGTCCGTTGTGTCTAAGCGTGTGGCGGTTCCTAAAATCTTATGTATCACAGAGAGTAGAGGTGTATAATGAACAGGTTCATTGAGTTGGATGATTGTGTTATTGATGCTGGGTATGTTCGTGGTATGGCTAAGTATGATGAGTATTACGACATAGTTGTAGATGGCCAGACACTAACTGTGCGTGCTGGAGAAAAGACAGATAAGTTTTATAACATGCTAAAGAATGGTGGTAATTCTGTTGGGTTCCATAGGTTTGGTGACTCCCTGATTAGGCTATCGGATATTAGTGGAGTAAGCATATATCCTGGAGGTGCCTCTATTTACACATATGAGGGAGAGTACAAGTATGATGACAGTGACGTAGTGAGGCTTTTCGAATGACACTAGTATATCTGTGGCTCATTGTGTTTAGTGTATTGGTTGCTCTGTTAGCAAAGAAGGTGTTCAGGTGATAAAAGACGTCTTTCACGAATATTTGCCATATGACCTATGCCCAGATGACATGACATCACTAGACTGGTACGTATGCCGTATGGGTGATGTCTATTATGTCAGAGCATCATATGTAGACCATGATGGTGTTGTGCATCAATACTATACCGACTATCACAAGTCTGCATATGATGCGATAAAGGATTTCATTGAACGTGATACAGATAGTAAACAACTATGCGTACGTAATGGTTGACTTGGGTGAAAGTATACTTCCTTGTCCACCTGGCACAGACAAAGAGATGTGGCGCGTATGTTCATGTGCTCACTTTGCTAGCATAGACGCCAGGAACATGCTGGAAGTATACTTTCTCCAGCGTGGTATAAACCCACTAGTGGCATATATGGCGGAGATGTGTAGGATTATTGTTACACAGTACAATAGGTGTTACTGTATCTTTGATGTGTCAAAGTGTGATATAGAGTATGCTCCGGGAGTATTGGATGGAGCAAAAACATTAAATCTTATAGGGGGTGTAAAATGAAAGTCTATTTCTGGTGCGATTCCTATGGTGTGTTGATGGTTGCGGCAAAGAATGCTACAGAAGCGCGTAAGAAGGTGAAAATGGCAAAGAGTGACATAAAGGATTATGCACCGTTTTACTTGGGCAAGGTAAAGTCTTTCAATCTCGAAGAGAACACGGTTATGTACTTCGATAATGCTCATAACGACCTTTATGTGGAGAATGTTGAATGAACAATCTTAGCATCTTTCTATGGCACGACCCGTTCTTTACTCATTTTGCTGTAGCAGAAACAGCGGAGCAGGCTTTGGTCAAGCTGCATGAAAAGTTTCCGCAACTATTGAACCACTCGTTTGATATGGACACGTTCGAGGTTATTCCTCTTAATGAGGATACCGCATACACAGATTATACCGAATAACTGAATAATACAGGTGCCAGGTGGCTGTGTGTATACACAGGCTAGTTTCAATACTAGCCACCTGTCATGGAGGTAAATAAAATGAAAATCAAAAAACTATCAGACCAATGTATCCGTAATGTCGAGCTTATTAAAGAGGCCAAAGAGTACATAGAAGGACATTCTGCAGCATACTGTGCTATACAGAGTATTGTGCATCCAATTGAACAGGTCGTATTTGCTAATACTAATATGCGCGGGCACGATAGATGGGTTAGGTATTGGTTTAATAGATTAGAAAAACTTGAGCGCGCACAGCGGGGTTTGGCGAAGCAAATATTTAAATTAGTCGGCTGTCTGTCGTATGAGTATAATGGACACAGGTTCCAGGTCAAGAATCTTTCTTACTACAGGACGTTTTTCTTAGGAATCCGCGTTAGAATAGAGAAGTACGATGTGATTGTAACATGAAGATGCTAAGACAATACCAAAAAGAAGGCATCAAAGTTCTTAGAGAAAATAAAAGGTACATGTTAACAGATGCTCCAGGTCTCGGAAAGACATTACAAGCAGCGCATGCTGCGGACCCGCCTGTGCTAGTCGCGTGTCCGACATATTTAATGTTTCAATGGAAAGAAGTAATATTATCTGAGTGGCCTGATGCTGTAGTAAAGGTCGCATTAGGTACGCACTCTGAGAGGCAAAGGACACTTGATGAATCATTCGATTGGATGATTATTAACCACGAGATGTTTCAGTCTAGAAAGATTGGCAATAAGAAGTCTGAATACAATATACCATATGCCAGAACGTTAATAATAGATGAGTCTCATCACTTCAAGTCACCAAAGGCATCACAATCTGTACGAGCACGTGAGTATGCAAAGAAGTGTGAGCGTGTTTATCTTTTAACTGGCACACCTATAGTAAAAAACCCAGATGACTTGTTCATGCAACTCAGTATCATATCACCAAATGTATTCAAGTCATATTGGAACTTTCTTGACCAATTCTGTACTGTACAACGAACACCGTGGGGTTTCAAGGTTCTTGGAGTGAAGAATAAAAACTATCTGGCACGTGTTCTGTCCAGGTATATGCTTGGTAGGACGTATCAGGACGTTGGAATGGAGTTACCACCACTAATAGAAAACAAGGTAAGCATTCCTATGTCTCCAGCTCGTGTCGCCTTGTATAAAAAGGTACGAGATGGCTTTAACATGTTTGAGAACGACCTTGACCTAAACCCACTGGAAGTTATTAGACACCTTCGTATGCTGACTCACTGTGACGAAAAGACAAGTGCATTAGTTGACTTGCTAGAAGATGCTGGACCGTCTGTGATATTCACGTGGTACAGAGATGTTGCATTAAGCCTGAGCGATGCACTTGGAGTACCATGCATAGCTGGACATATTCCTGCTAGTGACAGACCTTCAATAGCAAAGTCTGCTAGTAGTCATATTGTCTGCACAATTGCGTCAATGTCAGAAGGTGTAGACCTTTCAAGGTACAGTACGGTAATTTTCTATGAAGGGCATATGTCACCTGGAACGGTAGAGCAAGCTCAGTGTCGTGTTCATAGATATGGGTCGGTTGAACCAGTACGTACATTCCACATGTTGATGACTGGGCCTATAAAGACGATTGATGAGATAATCTTTCAATCACTTTCCGATAGGGAGCTTTCTATTAGAGAGATTATGCTAAGGGCTCTTGGGCGTAACGGAAAACCTGAGTATTGACTTTTTTGGGCACTTGTGGTATAATACCCACACGCCTTTGAGGGAGAAACATATGAAAATCTCTGTTACAGAACGTGAGACATTCAAAAGATGTGAACGTCAGTGGATGTTAAGTTCCAAATCTAGAGGAAACTTGTCTAGGCTTGTAGTTAAACCGCACTTCACACTAGGTACATTAGTACATCATACTCTAGCTCGATGGGCGCTTGACCCAGAGAGCAATCCTGTTGATATCTTCAAGAGTTACTCTGTAAAGCATATAAGAAAGCTCAGGCAGTCTTTTTATGACTTTGCTGGAAAGAGTATAAAAGAAGAAGAGCTAGATAACATCTATCGTGTTGTGGGTCTTGGCATTAGTATGATGCGACAGTATCATGAATATTGGGGTCAGCCATTGCCAAAGGGATATTTTCTAGTACAGCCAGAACAGCAGTTTGAGATACCTATTCCTGATACTGAGCACTTTCTTACTGGTAGGTTGGATGCTGTAGTGAGAGATGATAATGGTCTCTTGTACATATTAGAGAATAAGACCTATTCCAGAGTACCTACTGACCATTATCTGAAAATGGCTGACCAGTTCGTAGCCTATAGATGGATACTGGAGAAGATGAATATCGGTCCAGTTAAGGGTGTGTTGTATAACGGGATAGAAAAGACTGAGTATACTGATAGATGTAAGAGGCCGCTAAGCAGTCTCTTCTGTAGAAAGCTTATTGTACATACACCTAGTCAAGTAAAAGAGTTTGAAATATTCCTGACAGCAGATGTAAAAAAGATGTATAGTGCAGATATAAAAACAACTAACAGGCGATGGGAAGGATGTGACGATTGCGATTACGACCCGCTATGTACAGCCATTAGCCTAGATGAAGACTACGAGTACATTCGAAGCAGTTTATATGGACCAAGAGATAAACTAGAAACAACATACGAGGAATGAGATGGAGCCAGTGAGAGAGTTTGGTGAGTTTAAAGTATATAGTCTTACTAGTCTACCCCCTTCTGGAGTATGCTTTGCTGTATATGGTGAACCAGGAAGCGGCAAGACTACGTTTGCATGTGATGCACAGTATAGTGAGTATGGCGCACCCGTATGCTTATTGGACATAGAGAGTGGTGCAAACAGTGTTACAGATATAGAAGGTGCAGAGCATATACCAATCTCTTCTTGGGATAAGCTTGTATCGTTCAAAGACCTGTGTAAGAAGTCTAAGCCGCCGTGGAAAACTATTGTTATTGACAATATGTCGGAAGCTCTGTCACTTGTTATGCGTAAGGTTGCTGGCTTAGATGCTATACAGATACAACACTGGAATAAGGTTACGTCTGAGATTCTGTTCTATGTAAGAGAGTGGAGAACAATTGCTCAGAGACAAGATGTAAATGTTGTGTTCATAGCCTGGGAAGCTGCTGAGAGAGACGCATACATGGATACAATAAAGCATAGCCTAGCTTTCAATCCTGCTCTGCGTGAAAGCTTTCCTGGATTGATTGATTGGGTATGCTGGCTTAGTGTTCCACCAAATACCAATATGCGTACAGCAGACTTTAGGAAAACACAACGTTCTCAGGCTAAGTTTAGAGTATCGCGTGACGCGCGAGCAAGCAAAATACCCTTGCTCTTTCATTATGGACCCACGGACAGACCTATTGTAGACTTGCTCGCTGTTGTAAAAGGGGGTGCAGAATGGCCTACAGCTAAGTACGAGAGATTAGCAAAACTAGCAGAACAAAGACAATAGAAAGGACAAAAGAAAAAATGGCTAAGATTCGTTTTACGGACAATACACCAGACTACAGCCCTATCCCTGGTGGAACATATGAAGCTACTCTGACAAAGTTCGATAGCTCATCCAGAACGCAAAAAGGAAACCAGCAGTTTATCTTCACCTTTACAATCGATGAGCTAGGACGAAACCTCAGTCTGTTCCACAATGACAACGAGAATGCTCTTTGGGCTCTTAAGCGAACAATGAAGAAACTTGGTTGCTCAGAGAGTGACTTTCCTAAAGGCGAAGAGATTGATATTGATGATTTGGTAGATAGGAAGTGCATGGGGGCTAGGGTACGACTTAGGGTAGTGTACAACGAGAAAGAAGATAGGAACGAGATTCGTGGTATCTACCCTATTAATGATGGTGGTGAGATTGAAGAGATTTAGGTAAACAATAAAAGAGCCCCTGGAAAAGCTCCAGGGGCTCTTTTTCTTAATGATGGATATGAATCTACAAATACAGGGATACTATAGACAGCTGGAGAAACTTGAGAATATACGTGATGCTACTCTGGGTGACAGAGTAGAAGCGTGTTCTTTGTGTTACGAACCCTCAGACGAATGCGTATGTGAAGACCCGGTGTTGTGGCCTATTGAATTAGTGATAATATATCTAAGGCATATTTTGCAATGAATATTGCGGCATTCTTGCAGAAGGTAATAACCACACCCAGTGGTTATTTTTGTCTGTGCCTTAAGTCTGGTGATGTTTTTATAGAAGAGTGGTATAACTGGCCCTCTGATGTTGATGCTATTATAGATAGAGCCAAGAAGGCTTGTACTGAGTATGATGTATACTTCAGTACATATCTCTTCAAAGAGAAGTATAGTATTAAGGCAAACGTACTGCCGACACGAACTATACAGGCAGACCTTGACAATGCAGACATAAACACTATCCCGATACAGCCAAATATTATAGTTGAGACTTCACCAGGACGGCATCAAGCGTACTGGATATTGAGCACAGAGCATTCTCTTTCTATACACGAGATTCTTAGTAGAAAGATTACATATAGCATACCCAACTGTGACCATTCTGGTTGGGCTCTCGGACGTAAGGTTAGGTTACCAGAAACATTAAATCATAAGTATGTCGATGGGCCAAAAGAAGTACGAATCATATCATATGATAATGCTGATGAGCTAGTACACTCAGATGAGATAGAGTTTCTAAATACCGAATCAGTCTCTGCACATATAACTGATGAAGACCTAAGCTGGATTGAGACAGCAGAACCAATTGAAGGTATAGGACCACTAGAGCTTTTAGATAGTATAAAGGACAAGCTCCCGCCAAAAGTATATACTGGATATTTTTCTGTATCTAATGACCGTTCAGAGGCTCTGTGGGCTCTTATGTGTGCCTGTTACAGAGCCGGATTGTCAAGAGACGAAGTCTTTATCGTAGCCTATAACAGCCCGAATAACAAGTTTAAAGACCTAAAATATCATGGTAATAGAGAGCTAGCAAAAGATGTAATACGAGCAGAGCTAGTAGTAAGACATAAGATATTTAATGTACGTTCAGCTATAGATGAAGCAAGAAAAATGCGTGGGGTTTCTACTAGTGAAAAGAGAGCCATGATAGCAACTATAGTAAAAGATGCAATGAGACAAAAGGGCTCATTCATAAGGACCACAGATGAAAGGTCTTGGTATATAAGACAAGATATAGGAAGACCAATAGAGATATCCCCAAGAAGTTCATACCTTGACTCTCTTCTGTATCTTGAATATGGCTTGAATAAGACTGAGATAGAGCAGACTTATACTGTTCATGCTCTTTGTGCATATACTGGAAGCTTTCAGGCAAGTACAGAGCTGTCTTCTCTTTCTTACTACAATCATAGACCTGAACAAGTGCTATTGCATACTGGTCGTAAAGATGTAATACTAATAACAGCTGATGGTATAAGCCGCGTAAACAATGGTACATATGGTGTACTGTTTCAGTGGAACCCAATAAATGCTCCATTCTATCCTAATCTGGACTCGACTATTGATTGGGGAGATGTACTATTTGGTGGTGCATTAGACAACCTATTTAATCTTACGCCACAAGAAGCTATGGCCATTCTAAAAACATGGTTTATATTTCTTCTCATGCGACAAGCTGCTGTATCCAAACCAATTATTGCTTTCTTTGGACAGCCGGGTAGTGGTAAGTCTACTCTTTTTAGGCGTATATATGCTGTCTTATATGGGCCTTCACATGGACTTTGTGGTGTAACGAGCTCAGAAGATTATGACCATGCAACTAGTCTGGACCCTTTTCTTGTTTTGGATAATGTAGATACACCAGAAAAATGGCTACCTGATAGGTTAGCTACAAGTGCGTCTGGTACAGACATTCAGAAAAGAAGACTATATACGGATAATGAGTCTGTAAGAGTCAAACGAGATGCTCTTATAGGAATATCTGCGCATAATCCTAGGTTCAATAGAGAGGATGTATCGGATAGACTTCTACTGTTTACCTTTAGAAGACTTACTAGCTTTAGACCTGAGGTTGATATCATAAACTCCATTATAGAGCTTAGAGATGATATATGGGGCTCTGTGATAAAAGATGTACAAAAAGTTTTACAAACACCGATGCCTCAGTCAGGCTTTCCTCAGTTTCGCATCGAAGACTTTGCAAAAATTGGCTGGCGCATTGCAACCGCCCTGTGCGAGCAGGACTACTTTAAAAGTGGTTTAGAGAAGATAAAGGGTGAACAGAAAGAACTGAACATACAAGACGATAGCATCCTGATTGATGCACTAGCAAAGTACATCGCGTCTAAGAATGGTTCTACAGGATGGGTGACTACTACAGATATGTGGGATTGTCTGATTGCCTACTGCTCTGATGAAGATATATTTAGAAGGGTTTATAAGACACCTGTCTTCTTGTCAAGAAAGCTAAATGTATTACAAGATACTTTGCAGACACTGTGGGATGTTGATGTAAACACTAATGAAAGAGGGTTAAAATTATGGAGGATACGAGAGCATGGAAAAGCGTAATTGCCAGGTTATCTCAAACATTGAGGCTACATTTTTTCTGAAGGTTTGTGAGCTGGTAACGTCAAGAGATGAAAGCATCTCTTCTTATGTAAGAAGGCTAGTTATACAAGACCTTATAGATAGGGGACTTGTGACGGAGCATGACATGCGTGAGGTTCTTCTAGATGACAAAGATTAGGTTTCCAGCATGTGAGTGGTGCGGAGATGACTTCGCATTTAAGTGTCCTGTATGTGGACACTGGACGTGTAAGATGTGTTCAATAACTATACAGATGGAGCATTGTGAACATGGACGCAGAAAACCAGCGACTAGTGACAATTGGGAGAGACACACAAGCACTGAACAAATTAATGAAAGAGGTAAGAGCTCTAGCAGATGCTAAACAATTTAATAGCGGTGAATCTAGATGGTGGGAAATGTTTGCACTTATACATAGTGAGGTATCAGAGGCAGTAGATAAGTACAAAAAGGGTGCATCAAACTATGATGTTGCGTGGGAGCTAATAGACTGCATTATTCGTATTCTACATATGCTATCATCTATGGACGTTGACCCAGACCTAATATTTGATACAGTTATGACTGCTAATTGGAAAAGGCCAATCAAGTACAATACTGTAAGAGGTGGGTAGATGTTTCTAATAGATGAACGTCTAGAAAGGTTAGAAAGAGGGCTTGGTTGTCTTATCTTTATTAGTTTAGTATTATTGCTTGGTGTAGTTGCTATTCTTATTTGGAGGTAAATAGCAATGGACCTCATTTGTGTTACTGTGATTATTGTACTGGCAGTACTGTTTGCACTGAAGGTTCTTAAGTGGCTGGTGAGCTAATATGATTAGCTGCTGCACAAATGGTGTTTATGGTAGTGGCTCAACTGAATATGGTGTTATGATTATAGGGATTGCTCCAGGAAAGGATGAGATGAGGACAAAACAACCCTTTTCTGGGCAATCTGGTAGATTGATGAATGCTATTCTGGAAGCAGCAAAGTGGCATAGAGACAAAACATTTTGTACTAATTTGGTTTGCACAGGACCAAACCAAGAGCCATCTGCAGAAGAGATAGAAAACTGTAGGCCAAGGCTTCTAGAAGAGATTGCTACAGTAAAACCACGTCTTATTGTGTGTCTTGGAGATGTTCCTACAAGAGTTATGACTGGACGTGAGCTAAAAGACATTCGTGGTGCAGTCTTGTGGTCAGATGAGTATAAGTGTTTTGTAATGGGAACATATCATCCTGCTGGTATACTATACGGCAATCCTTACATCGTTGGAACAATCTACAGAGACTTTAGAAAAATTGAGCTTACACAGGACTGGCCAGTATGTCCACCAGAACAACCAAAATATATAGTTGTAACCTCGTCCGCACAGGCGGTGGTTTCGGCACTGCCGGATTTTGTAGCAATTGATATCGAAACCTCTAGCCTTGAGTTGGATGAGTACGATTCATTCGTTGATAAGCTTTTGTGTGTTGCTGCAGCTACTGAGGATAATGTATATGTCTTTCCTGCAGATGTTCTGAAAGGTGTTAAGTGGCCTAATAGAAAGTGGATTTTTCACAATGGTATGTTCGATGCTCAGGGAATGAAGCGTTTCCTAGACGTCGACATGACAATAGCTGAAGATACTATGCTGCAGTCGTATAGCGTGGATGAGCGTTCTGGTTTCCATAGACTAAAGACATTAGCACGTGAGTACTGTGGAGCCGGTTTCTATGAAACATCGGTGTCATCACAACGAAAATCTGGAGATATCGATAAAGACGAGCTGTATAAATACAATGCGCTTGATGCATACTATACGAGAAAGCTACATTATGTACTATTGAAGCTACAAAAAGAGGATAATGTTGAATCTCCATATAAGTATCTATTGATTCCTGCTGCTAATGCGTATAGAGAGATTAATCAGCGTGGTGTATATATCAATAGGAAGGTGATGTCTCAGCTTATTGGTGAGTGGGGTCCAGCGTGGTTGGAAGCACAAGAGAAAGCTAGAAACGTTGCTAGAGAGTATGGATGGAAGGGTGATATAAACCTAAATAGCCCAACACAGATAAACAGACTGCTCTATGATATATGTAATATACCCTGCACGGAGAGAAGCACAAGAGCTGAGATACTAGAAGAGCTAGACCACCCATTTGTTGATGCGCTTCTTGAATATCGTACTGTTGACCATATTATATCTACATACATTCTTGGATTTGCTGATGACATCAAGTCCGATGGTAGAGTGCATCCTAGTGTCTTGTTACATGGTACTGTTACAGGTAGACCATCATATAGGAACCCACCACTACAGACGCTTCCTAAAGAGCACAAAGTCGGAAAGTATGCCAAGATTAGGGAGATGTTTAGTGCCACAAATGATGACTATGTTATAGTAGAGGCCGACTACAGCCGTGCTGAGATATGGATGGCCTACGCATACTGCAAAGACCCACAGATGCTAGAAGACCTAAAAGGTGATGTTCATAGACAAGTAGCTGCAGCGGCATTTGGTAAGAAACCTGAAGATGTAACAGATGCAGAAAGACATGCAGCTAAAACCATTACATTTGGTATTATGTATGGTCGTGGTCCAAAGGCTCTTGCAAAGCAGATAGGCTATACAGAACAAGAGGCATATAGATTCGTTAGAAACTGGTTTAATAGATATCCTAAGTACGAGGAATGGTTTAAGAGAACAAGAAAAGAGGCTGAAGAGAATGGAGAGATTGTAAGCCTTACTGGAAGGAAACGCAGGTTTTATCTTGTGTATGGAGACAAGGCATATAAAGCACTAAACCAGGCTGTAAACTTTGGCATACAGTCGACTTCTAGTGATGTGTGTATTAGTGCAGTAATATACTTGCACAATGCGCTTAAACAGTACGACAGTTATGTCTTGTTTTCTGTTCATGATTCAATAATCTTTGAAGTGAATAAGAAGTACTTGGATAAAGCACTTAAGCTGATACATTTTGGCATGACACAACAGTTCTTTGATGGTGTTCCTGGAATCCCAGTAGAGATAGCATATGGTCCTAGCTGGGGACAGGCTAAGGTGAAATATGTTGCTGATAGCAATTGACCCAGGTGTGACTACTGGAATAGCTGTAAAAATAGGTGACAAGTATCAAACACTAAGAACAGTAGATACAAATGCTATATGGAGCCTTCTTGCAAACAGTAAATGGGATGCAGTTATATACGAAGATTTTCTGACTATGAATAGAGCTAGCTCAGCAGGAATGCATACTATTCATGTTATTGGTGGCATAAAAGCTATTTGTGAATTATATAAGCTGACAGTATATAGGCAGGCACCGGTTAAGAGGATAAAGTATATGACACGAGCTAAAAATCTTGGCATAGCGCATGGCACACATGAGTTAGATGCCTTAGCGCATTTACTAGCATGGGAGTATAGAGATGGTACAGCAGGCTAGATACCAGATAAGAGTGTATAGTCCAACTACAGGTGGTCTAGAGGCCATAATAGACGACTTTACATCGTTGGAATATCACAAAAAGGTAAATGATGTTGGATATGCTACTCTGTACTTCTCACTTGATACGAAGAAACACGATTACTTCAAGCTGGACTCAATAATCGAAGTATGGAGACGTCCATATGCTAGTGATTGGTATCTAGATTATGTAGGCTTTCATAGAACATCAAGTCCACAGATTACCGAGGGCAACAGAAGATTATTCGTATCATACAGTAGAAGCCTTCTTGACTTGATAAAGAGAAGGTGTATATTATATAAGGCTACTACAGCATATACTCTAAAAGGTGCTGCTGGTGAGACAGTCATAAAAGAGTTTGTTAGAGAGAACGCTGGTCCGACAGCAACTGCTCCGCCTAGACTATATAACGGCGCTACTTTTGGTTTATCTATAGAAACAGATAGTGGTCGTGGTAGTCAATGGGCTGGACAGCGTTCTTATAAAAACCTTCTTGAAGTTATACAGGAAGTAGCAGCAGCTAGTATTGTAGATTTTGACGTGGTTCGCACAGGCACACTGTCATTTGAGTTTAGGGTATATGCACCTGTACTAGGGACTGATAGAAGGTCTACTATACACTTCTCCCCACTTCTAGGCAATATGGGTAGTCCGAGATACACCAAATCTAGGACAGATGAGATAAATATTATTGCTGTTCTAGGCTCAGAGCAAGGTACATACAGAAAGACGTATGTAACTAGTAGCGGTGCAGAGTTAGATAGTCCGTGGAATAAATGCGAGGGTACGTATGATGCCAGACAAGAAACACTTCTGAGCGGATTAATAACACGAGCACAGGAACAGCTAGAAGCACTAAGAGCAAAGGATGAGTTCACATTTAATGTTATACAGACTGGAGGTACACAGTATGGAGTGAATTATTTTCTTGGAGACATTGTTCATGCTAGCTTCGAACCATTTATAGAGATGGACCTAAAAATAATAGAGGTGCAGGTAAATGTCAGCGAAGGAACAGAGAGAATACAAGTCACATTCGGGCCAGTCCCCGGTGAGTCATACTACTTATGATAGTGGAGCAATAAGAATAAATAGTGGTATTCCAAAGTGGTCTTTGTTGCCTCTGGAGTGCATAGCTAGAGTTGTTGATGTTTATACACAGGGTGCTGAAGTATATGGAGATTATAACTGGTGTAAGGGTATTCCAGACACAGTTACATGGGACCACTTAATGCAGCATCTATACAAATACTATAGTGGAGACCGTAGCGAGGACCACCTAGCAAAAGCCGTATGGGGGTTGTTTAGTATCATGTTTAATGAGATGAATCATCCAGAGCTTAACAACTTTCATATTGATAGGTGGCGAGAGTGACACGTCTGTCCATCTTTCTAATAGCAGCTTTTGTAACTACGGTTTCTCTTATCCTTGCGGACTTTGTCGCGGGAGCCTCTCAGCCAGAGAGAACACCTGTTCTAGTGCCTACTGATTTGTATACACCGGTTCCTGTTGTAACATACACTAGAACACCTAGACCGACTCCAACAGCTAATATTCAAAGAATTACAAGGGTCGTACCATCACCGACGATTACCCCTGACCCTACATTAGAACCTTTGTGGCCAGAAGCTACAATTGTGTGGGCTACAGAATATGCGAGGTGACTATATGGAGTTTAGTGCATTGTTCGATGACGTGGAGTCAAGTGAGATACAGCTATGTAGATACTATACTAGAGAGCTAGGCCATAATTCTCCAGAACGGCTCCACATGACTCTCATAGCAAAGATGGCAGATTATCTGGAGCAGGCACTAACAGGTAAAATACAAAGGCTACATATCGTACTTGATAATGACAAGTTCGTTGGTGTCTACACGGACATAGAAGACGCTAAAAAGGTTGTTGAGATTGAACCTAATAAGCTAAGGACGGTGACATACAGAGTAGTATGAAGACGCGTGTGCAGATTACATATGTAGGTTCTAGAGTAGAGATAAAGGACATTGACCTGGAAGTGCCATTTGATGTGCCTAGTAATGCTACTGGATTGTTATTCATATATGTAAGTGACGAGGTGATGTGCAATGTTGTGGAATCCGACAATGAAGGGACCTGCAGATGCGAAGGATAGCATTTACTGCCTTTTTGTCTGCGATGGCTCTGATAAGAACCTTGTATGTGCTTTTAGGTCTATAAGAGAGCTAAAGTCGTGGCTTAGAAAAGAGCATAATGTAAGCTTTAGGTCATGGGACAGACACAAGGATTGGTGGATTAGTGGGCAATTTGAAGTTGTGAAGACGAAACTGGTATAAACAAAAAAAGCCCCTAGGCTGTAGCCTAGGGGCTTTTTATGTCTATGGTTGGTTTATTGATAGCTTGAACAGTTTGTAGATTGTCTGGCTAGTGCCAAAGACAATAACAATACTCTTAAGAGCCCATGATAAGTATAAACTAATACAGTACATATAATCACCAATACATACTGGGACTGGCTCAATCAATTTATCTGCTAGCACACTAAGAAGACCAAGTACAATCGAGAGAACCATAGTAGTTACGAGCATCTTTTTACTGTCTGGAGCCCACTTAAGTTTTACTAGATGCATAGAGATAAACACTACAATACCGCCTATCAATGAAAGATTATCACTCATGGAGTCCTCCCGTGCATCATCTGTGCTACAATCCAGGTTAATATACCTATAATAGCAAGCTCCATAACCTTTACAACGATTGATGTAATATACCCTACGGTATTCTCTATCTTTTTGGTTCTCTCCAAGGCTATTGCTCTGTCTATCTTTTCTTGTACACCATTACGTATATGGGCCTGATATTCTTGGTCATGAGAGCATAGAACAGCCAGCGTTTCGTTTATCTTGGCAAAGTTTTTCTCATGCTCTTTTATAGAAGCCCTTATATCACTAAGAGCATCATCGAATATATCTCTAATAGCATTCAAGAGCTCAGTATCTAGTGGCATGTTATCTCCTATTAGGATAATCAAAGTGTGTAGTAAGATGCCACTGCCCAATAGGTGCGTACACAATATGTTGTGTTAGTCCATCCTTAGACAACCACACCTGGTATCTTACACCGTTGATATCTATCTCACCAGAAATAGATGTCCATCCACGTGGTCTAGCGTACTTATAAAATGCACTGTCTAGGTTTTGTGGGATGACATGCTTCTGCAGCATCTCAGCTATTTCTTTTTGTGTCAAGTTTCTTACAAATGGGCTTGTGCGCCAGAAGTTGTATAGATGCTCAGCTACTGGTAGAGCATTAGTTAGTTCTGGTATAGAGTGATAAACCTTAGGTCCATAGACAGGATTATTAAACCAAAATGCTTCTTTGAACGTCATATGACCAAAGCCTTCACCTAACCAGAAGCATTGACAGTATAGAGACCTTCTCCATTTACCTGATGCAAAACCCTTGATAATATCCATGTTGTACGCATCGTGTAGTGTTAAAGTTATCTCTGGGTATCTATTATCCTGTTTCCATCCTACTTCATACCCAGCTTCTGTTCCTAGCAATGGCTGTGATTGACCTAGATACATAATGATTGTATCATCATACCACTCATAGTCACGGAAATGACATCCGCTGGAGTCAGTATAATCTAGAGGATGATTAAGAGGTCTATTATGAATACCAATAGCACAGTCTTTAAGCCTAGTAAGCTCTTTCCTGGCTTTAAGACCTTCTAGAAACTCTATAAAATACTGTCTATGTGGATAATGACCACCAGGACTTAATGCAGCTGTTACTGGGATACCACCAGCAGACATGATTATATCATAGTTTTTCAGGAATTGTACTACTAATTCGCTTGGCGCAGGCTGCCCCTGTGCGCACTCGTCGACAAGATTAGGCTCATTACCCCACTCTATATATCTAGCTCCAACATCTACATAGGCTTTTACAACATCTTTAGACACTACATAGTCATGATGTGGTCTAGACCTATATAGTCTACATATAACCTCAAATCCCTGTCTCTTGTATATTCTGGCAAGGTCTACTTTGTTAGCTCCATCGCACAGAAGTTTATACCATCTGAAACCAAAGTTATCATATAACCACTTAGCATAACTCTCTGGATTGTTCGGTCTTGAAAACACCCCAGCAGAGTCATGTATACCATAGCCAGTATCTCTAGCAGGTACTGGAAATGTCATGTTACTTAATCCCTTCATAAAGTATTCATGTGGCCAATCACGCGGGTCTTGTTTACTATCATCAATATCTTTGTGGTATACTATGTCCTCAGGCAGTAGGTCATACTCATGCAGAAGCTCTCTAACAAGCTCTATACATGCATCTATTTGTACTTGTGGCCACGGCCCTGAGATATGCTCAAGCTCTATACCTATGCTGAATGGATTATACTCTTTGGCATGATGTGCTGCATACTCGGGCTTAACACACCTCCATACTACACCTTGAGTATCTATAAGATAGTGCGCGCTTGACTTCCAAGGATTCTTTGGGTTGCACCACCAATCAAAAGCTGCATCACGCGGTCCTTCTGTGTCATGAAGAACAATTGTAGTTATCTTAGCTCCATTCCTGCTTGAGTAGTATGGGGTCTTGTACCAATCTCTATATACTAGCATCTAGAACCTCGCATCTGCTAGCCAATGACCACCAGATGTGTGGTCTGATGGAGTCACAGCACCACCTGTATTATTCACAACTCCAAAACCCTCCATAGAAACGGCACCTGTTGTACATGCTCTAAGAACATTACCTATCAGCCACTGATTAGCTGTACCTGAGTCGTCCCACAAATACATTGTTGGCACTGTCCTTTTTGATACCCTGAATCGTGGTCTTGTAAGACCTGCCCAACCAGAGCCATTAGGTGTAGATTGCGGGCTTACACATGTAGTCCATCTACCCAAAAATGTATTGGTAGCGGGTGCTGTGTTAAGCTCATATGACTTCTCCAAGTATCTCCACAACAAAATTATATCACCACGCGGGCCTAGATACTCGTATTGTGATGCTGTTCTTCCATACTCAAGCTGTGGTTGTGCTATTCTGAAGGTCCATGTACCACTACTAGGAACATTCCACCTAATAAATATATAGTGGTCAGAACCAATTGTTTTACCAGAAATAGTTGGTACTTGGAAAGTGTATACAAACTTAGTCCATGTGTTTGGTACAGAAACAGAAGATGCTATTGTAGTTAGAACAGTAGAGCTACCACCTGTGCCAAAGTTTTGACCAAATTGTATAGAAGAGAAGCTAAAAGTGCCAGCTATGGTACGTGCCCAGAAAGACAAAGTAACATACTGATTGGTACATATAGTTACATTTTCTATAGGTTGTTCTAGATAGTTGCTATTACTTGGTGCTACAGTTTGTGCCCATTCTAGACAGAATATTGAATCAAACAGGTAATACTCTTGTGAACTTTGTCTACTTATTGTGTATGTTCCTCTATCAGTTGCAGCACTTTGTACTCGCCATTGGTCTGCTGTATAGAGT
>Ga0209102_1000793_pt1 | contig 19325 bp, 14 predicted proteins | sample ConPoolayeHmetaG_FD_185483 | JGI IMG/M metagenome (GOLD analysis project Ga0209102, IMG submission 185483) | Hot spring microbial mat communities from California, USA to study Microbial Dark Matter (Phase II) - Cone Pool mat layer H metaG... ...
CAGTGGTAGAATAAGGGTTTCTTCAACGACATTGGAGGAGAGGGCTGCTAAGGAGGCGGTCGAAAGAGCAGTTAGGAACGTCGAAGAGTTTAAGAAAATAGGTGGTGCGATTTTCTGTCCCTACTGCGGCTTTGACATATCTTCTGAAAAGATTCAGCACGAGAGAAACGAATCTGTGGTGAGGGCCTACACGGTATGCGCCAGGTGTGGAAGGCAGATAGAGTGGGCCTCCGTCCAAATTTGACCCGCTCAATTGGGCACATTAGCTAAGCCTCCGACTTGAACACATCGCCCGAAGAAATTTACCGAAATCTTATCCGATTTTTACAAGAACGAGTCAGTCGTACTTTCCATACTTCCTTACAAGATCGATGACCCTCTTATAGTTCTCGAGGCTCACGTTTTTGGGTACAGAGTGGTCTGAGTGGTAGATGTAGCCTCCGCCGATCTTCGCAACTCCTATTTTGGTTTTGATCTCGTTTTCGATGGGCACAGGGTCATCGAGCGCCATCAGGCGGACATCGATCCCTCCCATGAAGCTCATCTTGTCGCCATACTGTTCCTTGAGCTTGACCAAATCCATGCCAGCCTTCACTTCCAAAGGTTCGAGACAGTCAATCCCCTCCTCGATGAAGTATGGGATCAGGTCTTTGACTCGACCACAACTGTGCAATATTACGGGCATGTTCCTGCTTCTGAAATATGAGCACAGCTTCTTGAAGACTGGGTGCAGTTGCTGCTCGTAGTGCTTTGGAGAAAAGAAAAGTCCGTTCCTATATCCCAGGTCGCAGAACAGGTATGCGCCATCGAATTCAAAGCCTCCCCTGATCATCCTTTCACACATCTCGATTGCGAGTTTCGCGTCCGTCTCGTACATGTCGATCACCCAGTCCGGTTCCCTTATGACTGCAAGCATGAGTCTTGCAGAGGCGACGTAGCTCTGCATCTTGTCATAACCTACGGCAGCGTTGTAGGTGATGAACTTTCCTCTGCTCCTTTCGTAGTGATAAGAGTTGAGCGCACTCACCCAGTCGACGCGTCGATCGCTTGGTTCCAGTCTTGGCTTGAGCTTCTCCCAATCCTGCCGGCTCTTGCAAGGAGCCTCGATTATCTCGGGCGTTGTCGATCTATCCCTGTGGTTCCTCCTGATTCCCCCGAAAGAGTCCCTCTCGACTATGTATTCCTGGTCCTCGCGAATCACCTCGACTGGAAGCTGAGGTGAAGTATCTGCTCCATATCCGGCGAACTCATACCCGAAGAACTCGGAGACCGAGATTCCAGCGGGCAAACCCTCCCTAATCCACCTTTCTACGGTCGATTCCCAGGGGCTATCCTGTATTGGAACGTGATCTGGCTCTCGGTGGGAGAGTGCTAGCCTTACTCTTTCCCTCGAATTCATATTAACGACATTGAGTGGGATGGTGCTTTTTACGTTTACCCTGCGGAGGAGGGTGGAGATCCAAGAGTTGACTAAGAAAGCGATCGACGAACCCGGTTGCTTTTCGAAAGCTGTTTCTGCGTTTTTAGAACGGGAAGAAGAACCTAAGGACTCCTATGGTTCCGCCGAAGATTATGGCTATCATGTATCCTGTGATGAATCCACCCGCAATTGGAACTCCAAGATTCTCGTAGAGCTTGCTCCCTCCAACTCGCAATGTCAGGGCCTTCAGTACCCAGGCGATGAGGAAGGAACCCCAGTAGCCCCAGAGAACCGAGATGAAACTTGTGCCAATTATGAAGCCCACAGGCTCGAATGGGAACCAGACGAATCTTGTGTGCAAGAACTCCAGGACGATTACGATTAGAAAACCTGCAAGAACATATGGCACCAAGGGCTGAACTCCGGGGACATTGTTCCAGCTCGCAGGATTCGAGACGTTGTAGAACTGGCGTATCTGGACCAGCACAGAGCCATTCGCGAAAATAGTTCCTCCGTACTTGTAGCAGAGCCAGATGAACGTGAATATCACGACCACGGGGGTGATAACAGTTGAAACGAGCATAATCTTTAGGACGTTTGAGTTGCTCGTTCCTGTGAGGCTTGCCATCTTATACGAGGCGAAGCCCGCAAAGATCGAGCCTCCCTGTATCGCGTCAGGGCTGTCCATGCCGCGGCGCACATAGTAGGCTGCTTGCACATAATCTATGGTTGGAGGATCAGGTGCCATTGGCCAAAGGAGAAGCCTGACTAATGTGTTTCCATGGTCGAGCCCTCGGGCCTGCATCCCTGCCAACCCAAAGAGCCTTGCGTTTGCCATCCAGAAGAGGAAGTAGGAGACTGCGACGACAAGAGCTGCGACAAATCCCATTCCGCCTACCGCAAAGATAATGACCAAAAGTACGAAAGACGATATCAGCATGATGTACGTGTTCCTGTAGGAGAGCGCCTCATTCTTCTCAATTTCAAGGCTGCTAGAATGGCTCCCGAATGCGGCCCTGAGTGTTTCAATAATGTAACGTCTGCTCAGTACCAGGCCGATGATAGCAAGTCCAAGAAGGCCACCTCCGGAAGAGATCGCCTGGAACTTGAATGGCGGCTCCCTCAATCCTGAGGGGCTGCACCATGCCCTTCCGCACCCTCCTACGCCCTCAATGCCCGTGTAGTAGCCCATGACATACGCAATCTGCATCAAGATGATGTAGATCAGGTGCCAGAACCAACCATTGAAGCTGATGGAGAGGGGCACGACATACGCCATCGCCACAGCAGCTGGATGCTCCTGAAATGCCGAAAGTCCTGCTATTCCCGCTAGCGGTGATGCGCCCGTGATGTACCACTGCCCTGAGGCACAAAGCGTCTTCCAGCCATAGATGTCTGGGAACCAGGGGAAAACAGATGTCATGAAGATCGGTATCTGGTAGGCCAAGCCAAGAACGATTCCGAGCAAGAACGGTTTACCGAGCTTCTCCATCATGGATTTCCTCTCTCCAGGAATCCTCCTCATGAGCTCGTAAGCTATCAGTACATGCGGGAAGGGCACTCTTTCGACATCTATCCATTGCCGTCTGAAGAGCGTCGTCACAGCTATGAAGAAGAAACCTAGGATGATGAAGAGGATCCAGTGGTACATTATCGATGGGAACCAATCTCCCCATGGGACGGTTGCGTATCCGCTCACGAGCTGGCTCGTTATCTCCTTCGGAGGAGCCATGAATGAAGGGACATAAGCAGCAGACCAATCCTCGTTCATGTGCCTACTGGCGACTACGTCCGAGAATTCGAATGGAGTGTAAGTGCTGACATACCAGGAACATGTGTACGCTATTACGAACAGGTATGTCAAGGTAACCATGCTGATAGATTTTCTCGTCAACCTGGAGTATAATGCAGCAAAGATCAAAACTATGAAGGGCGCTGAAGTCAGGTTCATCACGCAGAGTATGCTGCCAAGATTGTAGTAACTGAAAAGGCCCTGCGGAAGGAACTCAAGCCAAGCTGTGCCAAAAGCCCCCAGGAATATGCTAAGCACCACGACGAGAAGCCACGGAACCCTTTCGGTAACCTTCTCTGAAGATTGAGCCAATTTTACCTCCAAACTTTGCCAAAATGTTTTATCTCTATATAACCTTTTTTCCTTCCTTTTGCATCCATTACGACGTCCAACTTAAACGCAGATTTCAAGAACATTTACCAAAATAACGTCCAGTTTGCGATTTGCTAAATAGGTGGGGCTGGAGCGAGTGGAGCCACTGCAGGGCTTCTCCCGCTCCGACGGTCATGTCGGCTCGCTTTGAACGCCCGTTTTTCGCGCACGCGCTCTGAACGGGTTTCCCGCCGCTCCAGTCTATCGTCATTCCGATAGGTCCGCGCGACATTCTGTGACTGGAGCCCTTAACGACTTGAGGGCTTGACCCTCGGTGCAGTCGTCATTCCTGGCTTAGCCGCCAGCCCCGGTGCTGCCGGAGCTCGGTTTGACCACAGCCCCTGCTTCTGTTCACATTTTGGCTGTTCTTATATTTTTAGGGCCGACTCTACTATTGGCTTGTTGCTTTTGGCTATCTCGAACGTTCTGCCGTTGCCTCCGGGTTTGCGCATATTCGTTTCAAGTCGAAAGATTGGCGTAGTTAAGGAGAAGGTGGCTCTCTATAGTGCATTGAAGCTACTTGGTGTTTCTAGCTGCCATCCTGCGCTGCTTCCATATGGAACAGTCAGGTCTTGGCTTGGTGGACCGGGCGAGACTTTCGGGTTGTGCACAAACCCTTCGAACCCGCGACTTCTGGCTTTTTCGATCAACCGTTTGCGAAGCCAGCGTATGCATTGGCAGATACTCCTTCCCTGAAGAGGGGCAACTGCCATTCATACCAGGCTGAACTACCGGCCCTGACCATAAGTACCATTCATTTAAGGTACTTTGCCTTTCCGGTCCAAGTTGCTTCCTTACAAGCTGTCTATTTGTGTTTTTCTGGATACTTCACACAAACTACCAGATGGAGTTAACCTCTTGGAATTTATTCAGCTTCTGCACCACAAATGGTTGCACTCCGATTGCCATTAGGGTGGGAGATGCTTGGAGAGGTTCACAGCCTCTACCTTTCCGCCTTCACTAACGACAAATTGCACGAGAACTCGATCGGCAAGATGTTTCTTTGTATTGAAAGCATGTCCACATGCACCGCACTCGATGTCAGACCCAATCTCGGCAACGTACCATGAAGCATCAACATAGAATTTTCCGCACTCCGGACACCGTGTGACGCATACATCTAGCGATACTTCAGGCATTTTTTCACAATAGCCCTTGGCAGGGTGCACTGATTAATTTATTTAACCCAAAGGCTTAGACGCCTGAAGAGGTTTGCTGGACCTGCCATGGCAGGAGCTTACCTTACCTTAGACTTCAGCTTAAATGGGAAGTCAACTATTTTAAGCCGTAACGTATTCGCCATCCCGAGCTGAACAATGCATTTCAGGGCGAAGGCTCCGAAAATACAGGGCGTGAAAGGGATCTTTATGGATGTGCTGGGCACCATAATGGACTATAGCGGATACAACTATGCCGGAGAGGCGCTGTATAATGAGTTTGTTATGTCTTTCGGCATTAATGCCGATGCGCAGACGCTCTACTCCGCTTGGCTGGCGGATTGGGACGATGCATTCTCCCGCATGGCCGGCTACAAAACTGCGAGGGAAACCTGGGTTGCTGCCCTCCTCACGACCCTTTCCAGGTTTGGAGCGAGGACAACGCCTGAAGTTCTCTCAGGGCTCTACGACAATTACGTCCAAACTATCATACGGAAGACCCAGATATATACCGATGCGATATCGGAGCTTCCAAAATTGAGAAGCTTGGGACTAACGATGGGCATAATATCTGACGAGGAATTTGAGATCATCGAGGGTGTCTTGAGGCGCTCCGGATTGTACAACCTTTTCAACATGGTCATAGTTTCCGACAAGGTAAAGGGTTACAAGAACAAGGGAGAACCATTCAGGCAAGCCTTAAGGCAGACGTTCTTCAGGCCAGAGGAGGCTTTATACATTGGAGATTCGATCGCAAGGGACATAGCACCAGCGAAGTCTATTGGCTTTAGGACGGTGCTGATCGCAAGAGAAGGGACAGGCCATCAGGTTAGCGAGGTTGGCCCAGATTACATAATTTCAAACCTAAAAACTCTGAGTTCTGCCCTGGCGGCAAGGGGTTAGGCACACATGATGGATCGGGCAGAGCAGGAATATTCCATGCTTGGCGTTTGGAAAGGCAGCTAGTATAGTACCTTCGTGCCGACCTTCTCTCCCCTTACGGCCCTCAAAATGTTTTCTGGATCACGACCATTTAGGAAGATTGTTGGTATTTTGGATCTGGCCAGGATGTTTATCGCGACGTGGTCAAACAGCTTGTACTGTCCAGCCTCCTCCCCCCCAAAGGCTGCAAGCCTTTTCAACTCCTCTATCCTTATCGTATCCAATTTCCTTGCATCTTTGTTGCTCTTTGGGTCTGCTTCGTAAACTCCCTCGACATCTAGCGTTCTTAGAAAGAGGTCGGCCCTTATTGCCTCTGCTGCCAAAGCGCTTGCCGCATCCGTTGACTGGCCAGGCGAAATCCCGCCCATCACAACGATCTTTCCCGAAGGGTAGAATTTTGCAAGGTCACAGAGGTCCCTTGCAACTTCAGAGAAAGCCGCATCTCCAAGTGCAGCTACAAACAGCCTCGCATTAAGCCTAGTGAAATCTATGCCCAGTTGGTCGCATTCAGACCAGCTTGCACCCAGCCTCCTCGCGACAGAGATGTAATCCCTTGAGATACTTCCTCCACCGATCACGACCACGACCCTGTGGCCAAGTTGTACTAATTGCTTCAGGACTTCGCATTGGCGGCGTATGCTATCAGCTTCAGGAAGCCCTTCACCAAACGCATGGCCTAGCTTTACCACGATGCGCAACTTTCCTCACTTGCATTCGATGCCTCGATACTTATACAACTTTTCACACGGATCGGGGAAATTGCCTCAATGGGGTCAAATCATCTTCTCATCTTTCCTCACCCAGAGATGCAGAATTTAAATAATGCAGCAAGTCGAGTACCCGTTAGATTGCCATGCCTGAGGATGAGAGCGAGTCTCTGAAAGAATACAGGCTTCGAAATGTCCTCCAGACCATAGCAGGCAAAAGGGGCAGGGGGACTGAGCTGATCAGCCTCTACGTTCCCTCAGGCAGGCAGATAAGCGATGCGATGAACGCCCTAAGGGAAGAGTATGGAAAGGCTTCGAACATAAAGTCCAGGACTACAAGGAAGAATGTGCAGGATGCGATCACAAAGGTCCAGCAGAGGCTCAAGATGATAGACAGGACCCCTGAGAACGGCGTAGTCATATTCTGTGGAGCAATACCGCATGGCCCGCCCGGATCGGAGGTTATCGAAACCTATGTAGTTGTTCCACCGAAGCCGATAACGATCTCGTACTACAGTTGCGACGACAAGTTCTACGTCGAGCCCCTCATGGAAATGATAAAGGAGAAGCAGGTGGTAGGACTGATAGTGATCGATAACACGGAGGCAACGATAGCGCTCGTGACTGGAAAGAGCGTCGAAATAAAGGACGAGGTGACATCTGGAGTTGGAGGGAAGACGAGGAAGGGTGGCCAGTCAGCAAGAAGGTACGAGAGAATCAGGGAGATGGAACTCAACGATTACTACAAGAGAGTTGCAGAGCATGCCAACGCCATCATGCTTCAGGAGAAGGCCCTTACAGGCGTGATCTTGGCAGGACCCGGCCCGACTAAGGAGGATTTCCGCGAAGGAAACTACCTGCATTACCAGCTACAATCAAAGATCATAGCTGTCGTCGACACGGCCTACACTGGTGACCAGGGGGTTAAGGAGGCGCTCTCGAAGGCATCCGAGAAGCTCCAGAATTTGGCCTTGGTGAAGGAGAAGGGGCTCGTGCAGGATTTCCTGAGGGAGATCGGAACCGACTCCGGACTTGCTACATACGGCGAAAATGAGGTCAGGGATGCCCTGAAACGCGGGAATGCAAGAATAGTGTTGGTGTCGGAAAGGGTGGACCTGCATCCTGTCAAGATTACGTGCACTTCTTGCGGCTATTCCGAGGATAGATCACTGAGCCAGCAGGACCTGCTCACCCTTGAATACACCATATCGAATCAGAGCTGCCCAAAGTGCAACTCTAACACATTGGTGATAGAGGAGAAGGAGAGCCTGATCGACGAATTCAACAAGCTCGCCATCGAGAAGGGAGCGAAGCTCGAGGTCATATCGGACGGTACAGAGGAGGGGATGATGCTATACAAGAGCTTTGGGGGGATTGCCGCCATCCTCAAACATTCTTAAACAATGAGGATAGAGACGGACATAGTGCATTTCATGAGAGAAGGATTGGCATAATGCCGCTTTAAAATGGAAGGCTTTGGTTGTAATTCACTTGAAGCCTTTTTTATTGCATTTGAATCCATTCAGATTAAATCTGGAAGCGATCGATAGGAGAGGTGGTCAGGTCTCGCATCATGAACGAGCCTTTAGACTTTTGCCACCTTAGATAATGCAATTTGCCAAAGCTTTGCTGGACCTGTTAAAAAAGTATAGCGTGGCCACTTGGAGGCTAAAGTTAAGTTCAGGTACTTCAAAGACCAAGTCGGGAAAAACTTTAAGACGAGGCAAAGGTGACGAGGCAAGCAGGGTCCGTAGCTCAGCATCGGTGCGTTCAAGCGCATCTTCGGGCAGTTTGGTTTAGAGCGCTCGGCTGATAATGCCGGCGGAGACCGAAAGAAAAATCCGGAAAAGATCCTCGGTTCAAATCCGAGCGGACCCACGTAAATTTACAGCCTTACTTTCAATGCTGGGAGCTATTGCGTAAGTCAAACCACTCAACTACAAACTTTCATACTCGTCAAGCTAAGCTACAACAGCTTGGGCGTCCGGTGCTGGCACTCTTTCTTCGTGGCATTACTCACTCATGCGTCATGCCCTAAAATGTGGAAACAATCCTCCCCCCTTTTACAGACTCCATACTTATTCTCTTTCCTTGACTAGTTCCTTGGTGTGAATGGTTTTTCCACTCTCTCCTCTGGGCCTCTCGTTTGAAAATGGGGCACTTAGCTTTCAGATTTCAGCGAGGCGGTGGCGGAGGTGGCGGCTGTGGTTTTCGCCTGCGAGCTGCAACTATGATTATCAAGGCTACGATGATAGCGCCCGCTAATCCGTACAGCCAGATGGGTATCGCTACTGTAAATTCTTGTGTTGGGCTTCTTGCAGTATTTCCAAAGATGTCAGAGGCTTCTATGTAGAACTGCACGCTGGTCATCGGCATTTGCGTTGGAATTGTACCTTCGTAATCTGTTGCAGGTGGCATTGGTGTCAACATAGTCAACCTGCTCCAAGTCGATCCTCCATTTGTGGAGTAGTAGATCGAAGCTTCTTGAATGCTGGAAAGCGCATCATCTATTGTGGCCGAGATTCTGATCTGCTCGCCCCAAACAGGAGAGCTTGGGGTTACGACAACATTCGTTATCGTGGGAGGTTGATCGTCAATTGTGAGGAAGAACCCCATATCAAGCGTCGTCATTAGGTTGCCTACATTGTCCACGATTTTTGCACTCCATGTGTGCGGGCCCGGCACCACCTCTACAGCTTTGGCGTAGGCATCGCCCTCCTTGGCCATCGATCCCTGCAAAGTACCGTCCAAGATCAGTTCTACGCTCGCCACGCCAGAGCCGGTTTCAAAAACCACAACCCTGAAAGTTACAGATCTTGTTTTTTGCACAACGGTTCCGCTTGGCTCAGCTGTTTGGACCGAAGGAGCTACCTTATCCAAGATGACGGTTGAAGTCTTTTCCGCCTCATTGTTTCCGGCCTTGTCGCTGCTGTAGTATCCTATCGAGTGTGTGCCATCAGAGAAGGAAGAGAGCGTAAAAGAGCTGGTGTAGACGCTCCATGAGGCACCATCTATCCTGTATTTTGTTTCCTTCACTCCAGATGCATCATCTGTGGCTGAAAGTTCTATCGAGGTTGAGGCGCTTACATAAAGCGTTGTGCCAACTTGGTATTTTGGCAAGCCAAAGACGATCGTTGTCACCGGCGGAGTTGTGTCCGGTATTACCGTAACAGTCGAGGTCCCTGAAGTTAGACCTGATGCCGAGGCCGTTAAGGTCCAAATACCACCTCTGATGTCGTAGTAGTCAAATTGCGCCGAGCTTGAGCCTGCAGCTATCGTGACGCTGTTTATCTTAGTATCTGTTCCCACCTCCCTGAACTCGCCATCTGGCGATGTTGTAACGAGGTTCACGATTATCGGCGTAACAGCGGTCGTCTCGAAATCGTGTGCATCTAGTAGGAATACGGTTATCGAGGAATATCGAACTCCGGCCGCTACTGTGAATGTTTGTGGAGTTAACTTGAGTTTGGCTGGAGGACCTGGAACAACGTTGAACAAGTTGCTTTCTCCAGTCTTGCCCCCTCCACTGGTCGTAATCTTCACATTGTTAGCCACCTTGTTTATTACGACATCTCCAGACCAAACCCCGTTAACGAAAGCGCCAGTCATCGTCGGCACGATCGTCCCGGTTGTGTCGGAAAGCGCATTCGTCCCAGTGTAACTTGTAACCGTATTACCAAATGCATCCTTGGCCGTGATGCTTATTGTGAAAGGCACACCTGCGGTCTTTGGGGAAGAAATCGAGCCCAGTGTGAAGCTGTTTAGGGGACCTGGAAGTACAACTTGCTGCTCACTGTCATCGCCGTAATTTGGCTCGAAGATCATGAATGGTGGTGTGCCACCAACTAAGTAAAGATAATCGGTTGTGTAGACATGGATAGTCCAAGTTCCAGCCTTTTCGTCATAGTACCAGAAGTCCTTAGAGCTTGAGCCTTCCGGTATTACCAGTTCCGAAATCGATGCCCCTCCCTGAGTTAAAGAGAATTTCTTGTTTGCAGATGTTGAACTTGATTCCAGTTTTACATTCAGATCTCCTCGCGTTATTGGATTGTTGTCATAGTCCTTCCGGTGGACCGTCATTTTGATCCAGCTGCCTGCAACAAGGCCTGAGCCACTTATTTCAAGGTCCAGATGGGGAGGATAGTATTTGACCGTCAGGTAAGGGTGGTAAGTTGAGTCGCCATATTCTTTAGAACGGAAAAAGGCCTGGTGCGTAATAAGAGAGCCCTCCGATATGTCAGCTATCCTCCAGCCATAGTTTCTTATTACGCTCGCTGTATCTCCAGAAGCGAACTTCTGAACCGATGATACAACATCCCAGTTTGACCATATATTTACGGTCGTGCTGATCACGGTGTCGGTTGCGATCGAATCGACGCCTGGTTGATTATTCCAAGTTATGGTGCTTTCTGCCCAGTTAGCTGTGACACGGGAGCACCTGTATGTCCTTGAGGTGTCAGGTTGGACATACTTGAATAGGAAAAGCCTGGCATAAGTTATTTTGGAACCTGGAGGAATGTTGCTCAGATCAAACCTTATGAAACCGCGGCAATTCGCACCGTCCTTGCTCTGGATGGCGATCCATTCCTTGCTGCCATAGTTATCGTTTGGATAGCTTTCATAAACTTGGGCATCCGCTGTTGGCCCAAAGTTTCTGATAAGTAAAGATACTGGAGCTGCGCCTGCAGATGGAGGAATTTCAGGAAACGCTATCGGAAGAAGTAAAAGGGTAACAATTAGAAGCTTTACTAAATTAGGTGTTTTCATATATCGCATCTATCTAGGTAAAAATACAAGATATATAAAGCTAATCAAAAACTTATGAAAAGTTATTTTTTATAATGTACTCGAACCAAGATGCTGGTTCCCTGGTCCTACCTCAAGTCTTGGAGCTGCCTGGCCTGTGGCTACTGCTGCAAGGACTATGCGATTCCGCTTGCTGAGCATGAGTGGCTCTGCTTCAGAGATCTTTTCGGATCGATGGCATTGGAGCAGGTGCTCGACAAGAAGTGCCTCAGGAGGGGACCTGATGGCAGGTGCATATTTCAGTATAAGCTTGGAAATCATTGGCTTTGCGGCATCCAAAGTGCAAAGCCGTTGGCCTGTCGGCTCTTTCCTTTCAAGGTATGTTTCCAGCCCCTTTTTGGAAAGGATGAAGGCGCTTCATTCAAGTATTTTGAGAAAAAGGTCTTCGTTTACGCCGATGCTGACTGCAGGGGGATCGAGTGGGGAAATCCTGGAACAGAACTCGTTCGTAAAGTTATTCCTGAATTCATAAGGCTTAAGCTGGATGGATACGGGGAGCAATTCTACTCGACTGCCCATATTCAGACTCAGAACCCAATGCCTCCAGTCCGCTCCATCTTCTCAGCCTGTACCAAGACTCTTTTACCCTTGGCCGTGATCGCATAATAGTGCCTCTCGGGCTTTCCTGAGATGCTCTGCGTCCTCGTCCTTTGGATCAAACCGCTCGTCTCGAGCTCCGAAAGGTGCTGGTAGATGCTAGGAATCGATATTCTCGAGCGGTAGACACTGGCAAGGTTTGTCCAGACCGAATAACCATACTGCTCGTTCTTCGATAGAATTCGCAGTATTCGCAACTTCGTTTCTCCGATCCTCGTTGTGAAACCTCCTTCCTCCATAGCTCTCACGAACCTGTCGATGTCCCTTGATCTCTCCAAGAAACTCCTCGCACTCCTCGGATCTTTGAGCCCCATTCCAGTTATGATACAAATGACTTCCTCATCATTGCCAACTATTCCTTCGTCGACGAGCTTCTTCAGCCCAGCAATTGTCGATGCACCGGCTGGCTCTGCAAAGATTCCCTCCTCCCTTGCAAGGGTTTTGGCCGCATCTAGAACGTCCCTATCTGAAACAGCTACCGCAGTTCCCTTTGATTCCTTAATCGATTCTAATGCCAAAAATCCTTCAGTTGGAGCCCTTACGGCGATGTCCACAATGTCGGTCTCAACTTTCTCGATGGCCTCAACGTCCTTCTTATTCTCCAAGTACGCCTTGACTATTGGTGCACAGCCGGATACTTGGACGCCGCACATCTTAGTTCTTAATTCTTTCATCAAGCCGATCTCGCACAGTTCCTTCAAACCCCTCCAAATCATCGATATGTGGGAACCATTTCCCATTGGAACTATGATCCTGTCCGGAGAAGCCCAACCGAGTTCTTCGCAAATTTCGTAGCCAGTCGTTTTCAACCCATCCAGGAAATAAGGGCTATTGGTTGTAATAAACAATGTTTCTTTGCCAGCAAATCGTTCTTTTGCGTCGCTATCCTTTGCAAATTCGATGTTGGCTCCGTAAGCGATCATCTGGTAGAGTTTTCCAACATCTACCCTTCCTGATATCAAGAGGGTGCAATCGATCCCCGCCTTTGCGGCATAGGCTGCAAGCGACGCACCAAGGTTTCCAGGAGCTCGGCAGTTGACACGCCTGATGCCATGTTCGAGCGCCTTTGAGACCTCGACCGCTACTCCCCTGTCCAAGAATGATCCAGTTGGGTTCGTTGATTCGTCCTTGACCAGGACTTTCCTGATACCAATTTTCCTTCCAAGCTTGGAACATCTGTGAAGGAACGTGTTTCCCTCTCCCAACGATACCATGTGCCTTTGTTTCAAAACGGGCAAAAGCTTTAGGTACTTCCAGATGCCTGGAGAACCTTCCACCATAAACGCGTTCTCCCTCCTTATCGTTTCGTAATCGTAGTCTACAAGCAATGTGCCACTGCAATATCGGCACCTGCTGGCTGGCACTTCCTCCAACCCGTATACCCTTCCACATCGCCCGCAGTGGAGACCTTGGGCAAGGCTCATGTCATCTCCCACCTGCCGTGTCAAATACGATGGGTGCATTAATAATTGTATCATTGTAAATACAAGGCAAGGATGGAAATACATAGTTGCGAAGGTGGAAGAGGAGATTTGAGCGGCTTTCACAAAGATGCAGTTAAATGATCCCTTGGACTCAATAGACCCCATTGCCATTTGATAAGCATAAAATAAAGCACTACAAGAATAGAACCGCGATGCCTACTTCTGAACAATGAGAGAGTAAAGCAAACTTAAGCTGGGCGCCATGTGCCGTTATAATCACGCATGTGAATTAGGGCCTCCACTGTCTTCTTGTCTCCCTTGTAAAGGTAGGTTCCAGGCCTTACTCTTAAGACACCCGCGCTCGCTGGCAGATAATTTTATGTGATGAGGCACGCCTTTCCATCAAGTTCAGGGATAGAGATGATAGTACGGAGAAGGTTTATCTTCGTACTGATAATTACGCTCATCCCACTGATTCTTCTGACCTGCCATGCAGTTCGAGCATTACCGAACTCTCGGCCAGCTGGGCCTGACATCGAGGTTCCAGGTGGTTACAAGATCTCCGATCAGGGAGGGATGGATGTTAATGCGCAGCAGAGCACGAATACTCAACCAGAGGGCTCGGTGCACATAGATGAGGCGCTCTCGCTCGTTGGCACAGCTACAGGAGCTGGGCTTGCAGCGGCAAGGAGGCTGACGATGCAAAAACAAAAGGAAGAGGAGAAGAGGTCATCAAAGCAAGAGTCAGAGTCAACGAGCAAAGGTGGCGATAAATCTCAGATGGCGACGGGCACAGCTTCGAACTCCGCAAGAGGAGCGAGCCAGGTACGTGAGGATGAGCAAGAGGGCAAAGAAAGGATCTCAGGGTTCGGGATCGACATCTTCAAGCTCCTCTACGGGCGGCAGCTCAATCTTGGAGAGCTTTGAATCTTCGCTCTCAGGTGCAGCTCAGAACACCTGGGCTAGATTGCAGGGCTTCGGCTCTGCAATAGCGAGCAGCCTCAACGACCTATATGAAACCTTCAGACCATACGCGCCATACATCACGATGGCCGCGGGCGTTGTGCTCGTAGTAGCGGGCTCGTTCGTCACTTTTGGGGCGGCGGCGCCAGCTGGAGCGGCGCTTGCAGGAGGAACGGTGGCTGGCGCGGGCATGGGCGCGAGCATTGGAGTAGGTCTCGGGAGTGTCGGTCTCGGACTGGGCCTGGAGGCGTTCGCGATGCGAAACCTCGGCATCATGAACTACCCGCAGCAGCCGAGCTTCGAGGAGAAACACACGATGCAATACACTGAGCAGCAGACACTTGAGACTAGAGCATCGAAGGGAAGCGGTCATCACGGTGAAGATGTAGCGGAGGAACAGCTAGAACAAGTGGAAATCACAAGAGATAGGATAGTAGAGACTGGTGGGCTGAAACATACAGCAAGAGAAGAAAAGGCCAAAGAGTGGCTTAAAAAACAAGGAGAAAAGGAAGTCTACGATCATCAACAAGATCAATGGGGGGTGAGACCAAGCAACTCAATTAGAGGTAAGAAAGGTGAGATCTTCGTTTGTCGTCCAGATAGGGTAAGCGAAAATTATATCCTAGAGGTTAAGATAGGCCAGGAAACAGATTGGCGACGATGTTTCAACCAAGCTGTGGACTACCTAGAGCTGGCATCTGACATAAATCAGGGTAAGACACTCATTTATTGGTTTGATGAAAAACCAAGACCAGGCCATTGGTGGGGTACGATTATAGACATGCTACGAGACAATGATATGAATGTTAAAGTTATAATAAAGTTCGGAGATGGGTAGCCATGGGAGAGTACATAGTCATACGAGCAGACCTGTTGGAAGCTGCAGAAATGCTCAAGGTACTTCCTGATGTTGGAAAGTTCTACTGGGAATGGGGACCTATAGCCCTTGATGTAGCGGCAAGATGGCTCCCGAAGAAGGGCTTCAAGATACTGCCGAAGTTCTTCGACGCGAACTATAGACCTGGTACAGTTGGCGATGAAGCTGACAAACTCATAGAGAGCGTGGGAGGATGCACACTGAGAATGGAAGGACAAGTTGGGCCGATACCGATATGGAACTCGGCAATACTGGAATTGCCAGAGATGAGAGAGGAACTGAAAAGGATACTTGAGGAGGATGTGCTTGACATGAGCTTCGAAGAGGAAGTTGCGAAAGTATGGGGAGATAGAGTTGATGCCCTTCACTTTAAAGCCGAAAAAAGGCTCAGAGACGACAATGAAAGGCTCAGGGACTTGGCTAGGATAATTACAAAGCTTGTAGAGTGCTATGACAGAATTGGAAACGAAAGAGAGAAAGAAGGTATGCCTCGATTTGTAGAGTTCGAGTTCTACATACCGAGATATTAAAGTAAAAGCGGTTGCCCTAGATCTGTTTACAATAGACTATCTTATATATAGGCAAGACCTTTAATATATATTCCCTCACATTTGGGAGCGATGACAGATACTTCAGGTGGAGCATTCCACGCTTCATACAGGACGGCGAGGACGATCGTCTCGTTCGGCTTAGGCACCGCTTTCGTTGCAGTCCTTACTATGATATTCCGTTTGGATATCCCTGCAACGAAGGGCTACTTTAACCTCGGAGATGCTGCGATCTTCATCTCGGCGCTCCTCATGGGCCCCGCCGTTGGCATGTTTGCCGGTGGCGTCGGCTCTGCCATCGCAGATATCATAGGCTACCCCATATTTGCGCCTGGAACTCTTGTCGTGAAGGGGGTTGAAGGCTTCTTGGCAGGCTCGCTCTATGCGAAGATGAGGAAGGGTGGATCGAGAAAAACTTCCCTCACCATCGCCGGAGCTTTGTTGGCCTTGGGCGCCGCAACTAGCTTAGCCATCTCGTCTCTCGGATCTGAACTTGCGATAGCCTTGGGATATCCTTTTGCCCAATATTCGATCGTGGGGGTCGTCGGCATCGATCTTTGGGCTGTCCTTCTTTTAATATTCGGTCTCGCCTTGGCATATGTTGCGATCAGGAAGGGTGAATCTTCTTCAGCCACTATTGCATGTGCCGTTGCTGGGCTCGAAATGGTTGCTGGGTATTTCCTTTATGAGCAGCTGCTCCTCGTCCTTGGGATATTGCCAGGAATAGTGCCGGTGGCAGAGGTCTTCCCGAACATAGCTCAGGCCCTCATAGGAACTGCGGTAGCCGTTCCTAGCGTTGGTCAAATCCTCAAGGCCAAAAAGTAGGAGCCTTTGGCACGAATTTTCCTTTCCTGCGATTAATTCGAACTCTTCCGTCCGAGGTTTCGGAAGTACTTTGCCAATACAATCCAGAGCTGCTCCTGTACCATTTCCGACAGGTCTAGCTTCGATCCGTCACGCCGGACTATCCACAATCCATCCTCCTTTTCAGTAAACTCTCCGATAATTGAGGCACCTATTCCGTGAGCCCGTATGTTTTCGACTATTTGCTGGGCCATTCCGCTTTGTGCAGAGATCAAAAGTGTGCCTGAGCTTACGGTCCTAAGTGGGTCGGCGCCAAGAATCTTGCAGATAGCCTCTGTCTCGGGGCTCAACGGAATCTTATCCTCGTATGCCATGACGCCAAGGCCAGATGCAAGTGCCAGCTCCTGAAGTGCAGCTGCAACCCCGCCCTCTGTGGCATCGTGCATCGCCGTCACGCCACCGGTTTCCATAGCTACCATGGCCTCTTTCACAATACTGATCCTGTCGAAAAATCGCTTGGCCTCGTTCATGGGCGCCTCGCCAAGCTTATCTTTCAGTATATCGTACAGCTCCGATGCGAAGATCGCCGTCCCCTCAATAGCCGCCTCCTTTGTCATGATGATCATATCGCCCTTGTTCGCATTGCTGGATGTCACGTACCTTCCCCTTTGCGCTTCGCCCATTGCTGTCACGGACAGGATAGGCCTGTTGAGGCCTGCGGTAACCTCTGTATGTCCACCCACAACCGCAACTTCAAGTTTTCTTGCTTCAGAATCTATCTGATCAATGATGGCCCTTAGCTGGTTAGATGTCGAACCTTCATGAAGGAATATAACCACCGATATCCATCGGGGCCTAGCTCCTCTGGATGCCACATCGTTCGTCGATACTTTAACTGCCAGAGAGCCTATGTTTTCAATCGCTCCCGTTATCGGGTCGGAGTGGACCACAAGCACCCTGTCGCCAAAGTCTATTATGGCCGCATCCTCGCCTATCTTCGGCCCAACCAGTACCCTGCCATCCTCCTTGCCAAGGCGCGTGTAGATCATCGACTTTAGGATTTCAGGCTCAAGCTTCCCAATTGCTAATGATTCTTCGGTCATTCCTTCCCATCACTGTGTTGCTTTGGCTAAAGCTCTTTCACTTGAGCTGCTTGGAAAAGGATGAGATCACGAACGCGCATATCGATTTGAAAGTTCAATAGCCATCTCCGCGACGCTCATGGCATCCCTACCGAAAAGGTATGTCATGGGTTCTATGCCCTTCGAGCCTTCATCGACAACGACGGGCGGAACCGGTCCTTTCTTTGCTAGTGCTGCAAGTGACTCAACTACTTGGTCATTGCTTCCCTGGATTCTATCATTGCGAATTGTCCTGCCGATCTCAAGGCCCATGCTGGCAAGGGCAGACTCAACTCCCAGGTCATATTTCACATTGATAGCTGCCCTTACAATCGGATTAGACCGCATAGCGGTGAGCAACATTTGCGCCATGTGGTGCGATGCGCCAAACTCTGGGGGCATGGTTGCCTGTGCCCTGTTTTTCACCTTCACGATTCTTCCAGGGAAAGCGGCAACATCAGCTTCGTTCTTGGCACCTTCCAGGGCCATTACGATATTCACCGAAACTTCTGGCATTATTAGAGCGAAGAACGGAGAGGAGTTCAGCATCTTTTCCGCCTTCTCAAGTTGGTCAAGCGTTGCCATTTTCGCTTCGTCGATCATCGTTGTTCCAAAAACTCTCATACAAACGTTGCATCTTGAGAGGAAAGATGCTTGGCGCCTGTGCGCTTCGCACAATGTTCCCTTTGACAGAAGTTCCCTGCAAATCGAAAGAAGCGTTTGAACCCCTTCCACAGGATTCTGGAGAACGTCTTCGCATAGAACCGAAACGTACCTTTCTATATCCTGTTCCCCGATTCCAAGCTCCTGCAGTTTCTTCCTGTGGAGGTGGGCGCTCTTTGAAAGACACTGGCTGATCGCTGGCTGGGTGATGCCCATCAGTGATGCTACTCGACCCTGGCTGAGTTTCCTCCTTACAAGCTCATGGGCCACGAGTCCCCTGATTGAAGGTAGAAAGGACTCTGCTATAATGCCGAATGGGGGGTGCATGCAATAAATAGCTTATTATCTAATTTATAATATCTCCCACGGAGCTTCCAGCCAAGAGTTATCTTGTAGCTAAAAAAGAGATGAGGGCGAAGAAACAGTCTTGTCCCTGCCCAAAGGCAAGCTTTCTCAATCGCTCCTGAGAAGGCTCGTTTTAAAGAATCTTCCAATGGTGAAGAAGCCCCTAGAGTTGGACTCATCCAGCATCAGGAAGGCTGGAAAGATCGTTGCTTGTGTCGATCCTGTCGCAGGTGTGCCTCCTGACTTCTACGGTTTTTTTGCCGTTCACTACCCGGCATCGGACATCGCCGTAAGGGGCGCAATACCGAAGTACCTGCTAGTTGACATTAACTATCCGGAGGGAACGAATTCGAATTGGCTTTACAAAACCACCAGAATGCTTGGCGCCGAGGCTAGAAAGCACGGCATCAAGGTCCTCGGGGGGCACACGGGATCGTATGATGGCATCAGCCTTCCTTTCATATCGTCAACATGCATCGGCTACGCACCGAGACAAGCATTGCCTGGGCCAGGATCTGTCAAGGAAGGTGATGTTCTTATGATTGTCGGCCAACTGTGTCTTGAGTCAGCTTGGTTGATCGCATCGGTTCGGTCTCGTCTTGTTGAGGAACGCGTTGGACGCCAAGCAAGGCGAAGAATAAGCAGGAAGATGAACTATCTCACAGCTCTTCCAAAGGCATTGGTCGCATTAAAACTCGGTTCCAAGTGCCTGCACGACATTACGGAGGGTGGCTTGGCAGCCGCTCTTCACGAGCTCTGCAATTCCACTGGCAAGTCGATCTTGGTC
>Ga0209102_1000794_pt1 | contig 19319 bp, 15 predicted proteins | sample ConPoolayeHmetaG_FD_185483 | JGI IMG/M metagenome (GOLD analysis project Ga0209102, IMG submission 185483) | Hot spring microbial mat communities from California, USA to study Microbial Dark Matter (Phase II) - Cone Pool mat layer H metaG... ...
CAGTTCGCGCACCGCAAAGGAAAGCAGCGGCGTCGAGCCCACGTCGAGATCGATGGTCTCGCAGCCGCAGGCCGCGAGCCCCGCGGCCGCTGCGGCGTGCAGCATCGGCGAGGAACGTCGCGTGTCGCGCGCCAGAGCGACCGGGCCGCCCTCGGCCCAGGTGCCGAGCGCCGAGGCGAAATCGATGACGAGTTCGGGGGTCAGCGCATCGCCGACGACGCCGCGAACTCCGGAAGCGCTGATCTTCAGTTCACGCACCGGCGCCTCCCCGCTCGAGGTGCGGCGCGGCGCGCGCCAGCCGGGCGATGCATCCCCGGGCCTCGTCGGCGCAGGCGCGCAGCCTGCGGAAGAGCTCCAGCTGGACCATGGCGCGACACTTGTTCGTGTCGGGCGGGTCCATCGGTGCCGGCTTGAAATAGGTGTCGCCGCGCAGGTGATCGGCCAGGAAACGCACGCCCAGCTCGAGCGCGATGATCGGCACGGCGTCGGCCATCAGGTCGATCTCGGCCGGCGTCACGGCGCGCGCCGCGCTGAAAAAACCGCGTGCCAGGGCCTCGTAGACCTCCATGTCGACCCGCACGAGATCCACGTTCCTTTCCCTCTCGCCGGCGAGGTTGACGAGCGAGCGCACCATGTCTCCCCAGTCCGAGAGCCAGCTGTGGGGCATGATCGTGTCGAGGTCGACGAGCGAGCGCACGCGCCCGCCGGCGGCGCAGAACAGGAAATTCTCGAGCTTCGTGTCGCCGTGAATGGCGACCGTGCGTATGCGGCCCGCCTGGAGCGCGCGCCGGAGCGTCAGCCCGTAATCCTCCATGCTCCGTGCCAGTTCGATGTACGGCCGGAGTTCCGGGTCTTCCAGGCGCCGCCGGTACTCGGCCGGCGGCAGATGAACCAGGAAATGGCGTTCGGTGCCCGCGCGCAGGGCTTCGTCGTGCGGCAGCAGCGGCCCCGCTTCCTCCGGGCTGCGGTTTCCTGCGAGGACGGACTTGAGCTGATCGTAATAGATTCCGGTGTCGCGGTAGCCGGGCAAGGGGCTTTCGAGGCCGCTTGCGTCCATGCTCGAGGTCAGCGTCCCGTAGATGGCCAGGCCGCGCCCCGCCTCTTCGGCCACCTGCAGCTGGCGCCGCCGGTCGGCGATTTCGCCCAGGCTCTTGTAGGTGACGCACCCCGGGATGCGGACCATCAGGCGCCACCAGGTGCAGCCGCGCAGGTTCTCGCACTCCAGGTAGGGCTTGCCGTCGCGCGTGGGCACGAGGCGGATGGGTTCCCACCGATGCCCGTCGGGCAGGATGCCGCGCGCGAGATTGGCCCACTGGGATTCGAGACAGGCGATCATGGCCGCCATGACCGCGCGCGGATAGGCGAACACCTGCGTGTTGATGCGCTGCAGCAGATACTCCCGGCGCCGCGCGCCGGTTCCGCTCACGACGAGGAAGGTGTGCTCGTGGATGTTCCCTCTTTCGGGAAAATCGAACGCTTCGATCGGGGGCGCGAGATCGAAGCGCGACGCGGTGCGCGCGGCCAGCGCCGTCGGATGCTCCTCTCCTGCGGCGGGATCGAATGGCGGCTCGTTATTCATGTGCGACTGCCCGGTCCGGGTCGATTCCGATCGGCATTCTATCGGGCCGCCGGGCGCAGGGTCAAAAGCTAAATCGACCGGCGACTGCACGGCTGTCGCCGCCGCGGATTGCACGGCCCTGGTCCTTTGGGCAGCTTTGGGGAGAAGTGTTCGAGGAATGCGGTGCGGTAGATGCGCACGCCAGGGTCTGCGCGGGGAGGGCAGCGCGGCTTATGCTGTAATGCTCTCCCCGGCCCGGAGGTCGGCTTGCCGGCAGAGCTTCAGAATTCCACGTTTTCCCAGGACCGCCGACAGCAGACGCGAATCCGCGCGGCGCAGGAGTTCGATCATGTCCCAGGCCGGACGTTCGCCGAATTCTTCCAGCAGGAGGGAGTGCAGTGCCGGGACCCGCCCGGGTTCGGTCTTCCAAATCCCCGGTGACGCAGGCAATCGGGTCTCTTGACCCGACCTCGATGGCTCCCCCATAATGGAGGAAAATTGGAGGAAGACCGTGGCCACGCTCAATATCAAAAACCTGCCTGATCCCCTATACCGCAAGTTGCGCGCTCGGGCGCAGCGCCGGCATCGCTCGCTTTCCCAGGAAGTCATCCACATCCTGACCGAGGTGACGCAGGAGCCGGAGCCTCTGTGCATCCTGGATCTCCAAGGCCTGGGCAAGGAGTGCTGGAAAGGAATCGAGCCGGGCCGCCATGTGGATCAGGAGCGGCGGCCATGGGACTGATCGACGCGCTGGGAAAAGGGCCGGTGGCCCTCGATACGGTTGTCTTCATCTACTTCATCGAAGAACATCCGGAATTTCTGCCGCTCGTCGCGCCCGTTTTCCATGAAACGGCGCGGGGCAAGCGAGAGATCGTGACTTCGGCGGTGACGCTGCTGGAAGTCCTTGTCGTACCCTACAGAGTCGGGAATCAGCCGCTTGCGGAGCGCTACGAGGCTCTGTTGACCGGCAGCCGGAGAGTCCGTCTGCTCGATATCGACCGGCTTCAGCTTCGAGCTGCCGCCCGGATCCGGGCCCGCTATGGGGTGCGAACTCCGGACGCCCTCCAGCTGGCGGCGGCGTTGACATGCCGGTGCTCCGCTTTCGTTACGAACGGCCGTGCCCTGCCGGAGATTCCGGGGCTTGCCATACTGCAACTGGATCACTTCAGCCGGAAAACAAAGGGACAGAGCTGAGCGAGTTTCCAGGCTTCAGCGCGGACGGCGGCGAAGCGGACAAGCAGGATTGCGTGTTGAAGGCTTTCCGCCGGCCGGCCGCACGCATCAGGGTGTTCTGCGCAGCCTCCGATCCTGGTGCTACTCCACGCCTTGTATGCCGCTGGCCCGGTCATGGCGCTGTGCCGCCGCTGCGGCCGGCGGTTCATGATCGTGCTGCGGAGCGATTGGCTGCCGGGCAGGCTAGCGGAAGGCGTAGCCTATGGTGATCTTCAGGTCGGGGCTGTCGATGGCGCCGAGCTTGAGCTCGCCGAACAGCCCGCGCTCGTGCTGTGCGCCGAAGAGGAAATTGAACCCGCCCTCGGCGCTCGTGTCGCGGCCCGCGCCCCTTTCCGGATTGAAACTATAGATGAGCAGCGCCGGGCCGGCACCCACGTACAGCGAAAAGGGCTGGCGTTGGACCGGTATGTGGTAGGCGAATTCGAAATTGAAAGCCACCGTGGTCAGCCGGTTGCCGAGGCCGAATTCCATGTTGGGCCGGAACGACAGATGCTCGATCAGCGGCCCGGTTTCGAAGTGGCCGCCGAAATGGAACTGCTCCGGGTTTATCGTGGCCCCGGCGCGCACGCCGAATCCCGGTTCCTGGGCCGCGAGAGGCGCGGCGCACAGCACGATCAGTCCGCCAAACAGAAGCAGGAACGAGCCTGCAGGCCTGCTCTCGATTCGTATCACTGTAGTCCTTTCCCGGGGCCGGTCTCGCATGCCCCGCATGCCGACAAAGATTCCAGAATGTATGCGTACCGCTCCGCCGAATTTTCACGCAATCGCCGTGCCAGCAGGGGAGCGTGACCGCAAGCGGCTGCATCGCTTTGTCCAAAGGCTTCTCCGGATCCCTTTGATGCGCCTGCGGGAGGATCCGGCCGGGAAAAATTCCCGGACCATGCCGCTCGGTGTGCTCCCGCGGTTCAGGCGGCCGGTCCGCGACCGGATTCGATCCGGGGGGCGAGGACGCGCCAGACGGCCTTGCTGATCTGGATATCCTGCACCGCGACTCCGGTCAGGTCGACCACGGTGATTTCGTCTTCGGAGCGGCGCTGAAGGCTCCTGTCCGTTATGGCCGCACCGAGTTCCACCAGCCTTTCCTTGCCGATCATGCCGGCTTCGAGTGCGTGGTAGACCTCGCCGCGGAAGAAGGACTGGCTGATGCTGTCGACGGCGACGCGGTCGGCTTTGCGCAGAATCTCCGGGTCCAGCTCCTGCTTTTCGGCGGTGTCGGATCCCATGGCCGTGATGTGGGTGCCCCGGCGGATCTGGGCCGCTTGCAGCAAGGGCTTGTTGGAGGGCGTGGCGGTGACGATCACGTTGCAGGTCGAGGCGACCTCCTCGGCATCCATGGTCGTGCGCACCCGGAAGCCGCGCGGCTCCATATCCGCCCGATAGCGATCGAGTTCCCCCTGATCGATTCCCCAGACGACGACGTCGCAGAATTCGCGGACGTAGCGCAGGTACTCCAGCTGCATCCTTCCCTGGACGCCGGCGCCGAAGATTCCCGCGCACCGCACCTTCCGGGGCGCGAAGTACCTGGCGGCGATCGCGCCGGCGGCGGCGGTGCGCACGTTCGTCAGATGGCCCTCGTCGAGGAGTATGCAGAGCAACTCTCCGGTGAGCCGGCTGAACAGCAGCATCAGGCCCGAGCCTGCCGGGAGGCCGATCTTCGGGTTTTCGTAGAATCCCGAGGCGATCTTGACGACGAAATAGTCGTCGCCCCGGATGTAGCCGTACTTGATATGGGTCTCGCCGCGCGGCTGGTCGAACAGCAGCTCGCCGACCGGAGGAACGACGACCTTGCCCTGGGAGTATGCGATGAAGCCCTGCTCGATTTCCCCGATGATCCCTGCGACGGGATCGATCTTTTCGAGGGCTTCGCGGATCTGCGGAAGGGCGACGATGGCGGGCATTCTCATTCTCCTTTCACGCCGACGCGGAAGAGTCCGGCGTCGTGTTCATGGCTGCGGCCGGCAATCCGACCGCAGAACCTATTATGATGCGAATTCCGCCGGATGCCAGAGGAGTCTGCCGCGCGACCCGCTGAAGGCTCCGGCGCCCGCAGGCCGCGCTCTCGCGATGTGCAGACAATCGCCCGCGGGAGTAGTAAACTATGCGCGGCTCGCCGGCGCCGGGAAAGTCCTGCGCGCTGCGGGCCGGTAATTATCATATGGAAAAAAGGAGAAGTCCGATGAAATTCAGCATCAAGATCGATCCGGCGACCGGGCAGAAGTACATGGCCGTGAGCCAGAAGGGCGCTTTCCTCCTGTCGCATCCCGTGACCAACAAGGGATCGGCCTTCACGGCAAGGGAAAGGGAGGAACTCGACCTCGAAGGGCTTCTGCCGGCCGCGGTCAGTACGATGCAGCAGCAGCTGGACCGCACGTACGAAAACTATCTGGTCAAGACGACCAATCTCGAAAAGTTCATCTATCTGACCAGCCTGCAGGACCGCAATGAAACCCTTTTCTTCCGCCTCCTGTACGAGCACATCGACGAGATGATGCCGATCGTCTACACGCCTGTCGTGGGCGAGGCCTGCCAGAAGTACTCGCACATCTATCGGCGCGCGCGCGGGCTGTTCATCGGCTACGATCAGCGCGACCGCATCGAGAGGATCCTGCGCAATTCCGGGATCGAGAACCCGTCGGTGATCGTGGTGACCGACGGCGAGCGGATCCTGGGATTGGGCGACCAGGGAGCCGGAGGCATGGGGATCCCGATCGGCAAACTGTGCCTCTACACCCTGTGTGCCGGGGTCAGCCCGTACAGCACGCTGCCCATCACTCTCGATGTCGGCACCGACAACGAGGAACGCCTCCAGGACCCACTCTATATCGGCCTGAGGCACAAGAGGATCCGCGGCGACGCCTACCAGGCGTTCATCGACAGGTTCGTGGCCGCCGTGCAGAAGGTTTTCCCGCGGGTGGTGCTGCAGTGGGAGGATTTCCTCAAGGGGAACGCCATCAAGCAGCTCAACCGCTTCCGCGACAGACTGTGCACCTTCAACGACGATATCCAGGGAACGGCGGGCGTCGTCATGGCCGGCCTCTACGGTGCCATGCGCATCACGCGGCAGGCGATGCGCGACCAGCGCATCGTCATCGCCGGTGCAGGCGCATCGGCCCAGGGCATTTCGGACCTGATCGTTTCGGCGTTCATGGAAGAGGGTCTTACGCGCGACGAAGCGGTCCGGCGCATCTGGACCACCGACAGCAAGGGCCTGGTGACCGACGACCGGCCCAACCTCGAGGACTTCAAGGCCACCTATGCCCGGCCGGCGGCAGAGGTCGCCTCGTACGCCTGCAAGGACCGCTCGCGCATCACGCTGGCCGAGACGGTTGCCAATGCCAAGCCCACGATCCTCATCGGCACCTCCGGCACTCCCGGCACGTTCACCGAGGAGGTCGTGCGGGCCATGGCCAAGATCAACGAGCGGCCGGTGATCTTCCCCCTGTCGAACCCGACCTCCAAGTCGGAGTGCACGCCCGAGCAGGCGATTCGCTGGTCGGAAGGGCGCGCCATCGTCGCCACGGGAAGCCCCTTCGATCCCGTGACCTACGACGGCAAGCGCTACCGCATCGGCCAGTGCAACAATGCCTTCGTCTTTCCGGGAATCGGCCTCGGGCTGACGGTCGCACAGGCGCGGCGCGTTACCGACGGCATGTTTCTCGATGCCGCCAAGGCGCTGGCATCGAAGGTGAGCGAAAAGGATCTGGCGGAATGCGCCGTGTATCCCGAGCTCACGCGCATCCGCGAATGCTCCCATGCAGTCGCCTGCGCGATCGTCAAGAGAGCCGTGCAGGAGGGGCATGCGGACGCGGAAATCCTCGAGAACCTCGAGGAGACGGTCGGCCGGGCGATGTGGTTCCCGTCCTATCTGCCCATACGCTACGAACCCTGAGCGCTTCATCACCCTCCGGGGCGCGGCCGGGAGCGCAAGTGCGCGCCGGCCGCGCCCGCACACTCCCGCTTCCTGGATCCGGACCCGATCATCGTGATGACCCCGCCCGAGGAGTATACTTTTTGTGCAGGCATACAAGGCCCCGGCACCAGGGGCAGGATCGAACCCTGAGGGGACGTCGATGCCGCTCGAAGGCGCAGAGGGCAGTGGCGGAAGCTTCGAATATTTCGACCATGCGGCGGACCTCGGGATCCGCGTGGCGGCGCCGTCCCTGCCGGAGCTGTTCGCCGCCGCGGTGAGGGCCGTGATGAACTGGATCGGGCCGGCGCCGAAGGGCGCGGAGCTGGAAATCGAGGTGCGCCTCGAGGCAGAGGACCTGGAAGGACTGCTGGTGCGCTGGCTGCAGGAAGCGCTGTATATCTTCCAGCAGCGGCGTGCCTATGTGACGGGCGTGAAACGGCTCAAGCTCGACGGCACGCGCCTGGAGGCCGTGCTCTTGGGACGCGTCTGGGACGAAGAGGACCGAAGGAGCTTTTCCGAGGTCAAGGCGGTCACCTATCACAAGCTGGAGGTCCGCCAGGAAGAATCCGGCTGGTGTGCCCGAATCGTTCTGGACATCTGACGCGCCCGCAGCGGGGCAGGGAGCGGGCGAAGGAGGGGCGATGGAGACGCGGAAAATACACGACTATCTCTGGGAGATACCTCAGTCGGGCGCCATGCGCGTCCCCGGGAGGATATACGCATCGCCCGATCTGCTGGCCGACCCCAAGAGCGACGAAAGCCTGCAGCAGGTGCGCAACGTGGCCTGCCTGCCGGGCATCGTCAAGTATTCGCTGGCGATGCCCGACATCCACTGGGGCTACGGCTTTCCCATCGGGGGCGTGGCGGCGACCCGGATATCCGACGGGGTCATCTCGCCGGGCGGCGTCGGCTACGACATCAACTGCGGCATCCGCCTGATCGCCACCGCCCTGACCTACAAGGATATCGAGAAGAGGATTCCCGAGATCGTCGCACGGCTGTATCAGAAAATACCGGCGGGCGTGGGCTCGTCCGGCGCGGTGAAGCGCGCCTCGGGGGCCGACCTGCGCCGCATCCTGGAGCACGGGGCGCGCTGGGCGGTGGAGCACGGGTTCGGCCGGCCCGAAGATCTGGAATTCACCGAGGAAAACGGCTGCATGGCAGGTGCGGACTTCGAGGCCGTCAGCGAGCGGGCGCGCGAGCGCGGCTCGACGCAGGTGGGCACCCTGGGGAGCGGGAATCACTTCCTCGAAATCGACGTGGTCGAGGAGGTGTTTCTGCCCGATGTGGCCCGGGTGTTCGGACTGGAGGAGGGCGCAACGGCCGTGTTCATACATTCGGGTTCGCGCGGCCTCGGTTACCAGGTATGCGACGATTATCTCGCCGTCATGGGGAAGGCGATGCGCACCTACGGGATCGAACTGCCCGACCGGCAGCTCGCCTGCGCGCCGATCGAGTCGCCGGAAGGGAAGCGCTATCTGGCGGCGATGGCCGCTGCGGCGAATTACGCCTGGAACAACCGGCAGGTGATCATGGCGCTGGCCGAGCGCTGTTTCCTCGAGGCACTGGGCATAGGCCCGGCGCAGCTGGGCTTCCGCCTGGTGTACGACGTCTGCCACAACATCGCCAAGATCGAGCGGCACGACGTCGAGGGCACCGAGGAGGTGCTGTGCGTGCACCGCAAGGGCGCGACACGCGCCTTTCCGCCCGGCTCGCCGCAGATTCCCGCAGCATATCGCGCGGCCGGACAGCCCGTGCTGATCCCCGGCGACATGGGCACGGCATCCTACGTGCTCGTGGGGACCGGGCGCGCCATGCAGGAGACCTTCGGGAGCACCTGTCACGGCGCGGGCCGCGTATGGAGCCGGACCCAGGCGCTCAAGCAGGGCAAGGGCAGGGACCTCTTCCGCGAGATGAAGGATCGCGGCATCACCCTGATGGCCTCGGGCCACCGCACGGTCGCCGAGGAAATGCCCGAGGCCTACAAGGACGTCCACGCGGTGGTGGACGCGGTCGAGAAGGCCGGCATAAGCCGCAAGGTCGCGCGCCTGCGCCCGGTCGGCGTGATCAAAGGGTAAAGGCCGGAACCGCCGCCGGTTCCGGCCTCCGGGTTACAATCGGCCGGCCATCAGATTCGCCAGATCGGCCGTACGCACGCTGTATCCCCATTCGTTGTCGTACCAGGCGACGACCTTGACGAAGTCGCTCTTTTCCTTTCCCAGCACCATGGTGAAGGGCAGGTCGACGGACGAGCTGTGGGGGTCTCCCTTGAAGTCGACGCTCACCAGCGGCTCGTCGACGGCGGCGAGGATGCCCTTCATCGGCCCGGCGGCCGCATCGCGGAAGGCCTGGCGCAGCTCTTCCGTGGTCGTGGGTTTTTCCACCTGCGCCGTGAAATCCACGATGGAGACGGTCGCCGTCGGCACGCGCAGTGCATAGCCGTCGAATTTCCCCTTGAGCTCCGGGATGACTAGGGCGACCGCCTTGGCCGCGCCCGTGGTCGTCGGAATGATGCTCACGGCGGCGGCGCGCGCGCGCCTGAGGTCGCTGTGCGGCAGGTCGAGAATGCGCTGGTCGTTGGTGTAGGCGTGCACCGTGGTCATAAAGGCGCGCAGGATCCTGAAGCGGTCGTGCACCACCTTGGCCGCCGGGGCCAGGCAGTTCGTGGTGCAGGAAGCATTGGAGACCACGTGGTGGACCGCAGGGTCGTACTTGTCCTCGTTGACCCCCATCACGATCGTCAGGTCCTCGCCCTCGGCCGGGGCCGAGATGATGACCTTGCGCGCACCCCCCTTCGTGATATGGTTTTCCGCGCCCTGCACCAGCTTGCCCTTCTTGTTGACGCCGTCCTTCTTGATGGTGAAGAGCCCCGTGCTCTCGATCACGATGTCGACCCCGAGATCGCGCCACGGGAGCTTCGAAGGGTCGGTTTCCTTGAAAACGCGGATCGGCTTGCCGTCGACGATCAGCGTGTTGTCGCCGATTTCCACCGTTCCGTTGAAGCGGCCGTAGTTCGAATCGTATTTGAGCAGGTGCGCCATCGTCTTCAGATCGCCGATGTCGTTGAAAGCGACGACCTCCAGAGTGGCCGCATGGAAATCGCGTATGGCCTTGAGCACCTGCCGCCCGATGCGGCCGAAGCCGTTGATGCCGACTTTGGTAACCGTCACGAGAGCCTCCTTGTCGCTCATGATGGTCCCGCGCGCCCCGCGGGACCGGTAACTTGGAGCAATGCGCCTACGGGTCCGGCACGGCGTGCCGGACCTACAAGGTCCCGCGCGCCGTCGCGAGACCGGTGACTTTGAGTAATGAGCTCGCGGTCCGCCGCGGCGCGGCGGACCTACTTCCGGTCCAGGACTTCGATGGGAGGCATCGGCCTCCCTTCGAGGTATTCCAGGCTCGCTCCGCCGCCCGTGGACACGTGCGTCATGCGGCCTTCAAGTCCCAGTTGCTCGACCGCCGCCGCCGAATCGCCGCCTCCGATCACGGTCACCGCACCCCTGTCGCCGGCGGCGGCCAGGGCCTGGGCCACCGCTCTGGTGCCTGCGGCGAAATCCTCGCATTCGAACACCCCCACGGGACCGTTCCAGACGGCGGTTCCGGCCGTCGTGATGATCTCCGTATACGCCCGGATCGTCTTGGGGCCGATATCCATGCCCATCATCCCGTCGGGTATCCGGGCGTCCTCGGTGACTTCGGGTTTGCCTCCGCGCATGGCCTTGAAATCGAAGGAATCCGTGACCACGTGATCCAGCGGCAGCATGATCTTGTCGCTGGCAGAGGCGAGCAGCTTCTTCATCTCCTCCAGCTGGTCCTCTTCGACCCGGCTTGTGCCCGTCGGTATTCCCTTGGCTCTCAACAGGGTGTGGGCCATGGCGCCGCCGATCAGGATCCTGTCGACCTTGGGAATAAGGTTGGAGATCAGCCGGATCTTGTCGGAAACCTTGGCTCCACCCAGGATCGCCACGAACGGGCGTTTGGGGTCGGCCAGGACCTCGCTCAGGTATCGGATTTCCTTCTGCACCAGGTAGCCGGCGACCGCAGGACCGCCCTTGGCCTGAATGGCCTTGGCCGCTCCGTACATGCTGACGTGCTTGCGGTGGCACGTGCCGAAGGCATCGTTGACATAAACGTCGCCGAGGCGGCCGAGCTTTTCGGTGAGATCGCGGATCTGCGCTTCCTGCTCAGGCGTGGGCTTCTTGTCGGGATTCTTCTTGGCTTTGTCGATCGCATCCTCGCCCGGATGGAAGCGTATGTTTTCGAGCAGGATGACCTCGCCCGGGGCGAGCGCGCGCACGGCCGCGAAATCCTCCTCGCCCGCCACGTCCGGGCTTCCGAGCTTGACCGGCCTGCCCAGCAGCCGGCTCAAGTGCTCGGCGGCGGGCCGATTGGAGAATTCCGCCTCGAAACCCTTGCCCGACGGGCGGCCGCAATGGCTGACGAGCACCAGGCGGCAGCCGGACTCCAGGAGCTTCCTGATGCTGGGTAGCGCGCCCACGATCCTCTTGTCGTTCACCACCTTGCCGTCCTTGATGGGAACGTTGAAGTCCACCCGCATCAGGACGGTCTTGCCCGTTACATCTATGTCGTCGATGGTCTTGATCGCCATGAGTCCTTCCTCCTGGTCGTCGGTCGCACTGCGGGCCAGAATTTCAGTCAGATTGTATGGTGCGCGCGGGGCGGTGGCAATACCGGAATTGGTTTTGCCCATGCGCGCGCGATCCGGTATAATGCGCCCCCTGTCGCGGGGGAGAGGCCGATGGGGCGCATGCCGGTGATAGCAGGCAACTGGAAGATGCACAAGACCGTGCCTGAGGCGCGTGCGCTCGCGCGCGCCGTGCGCGCCGGCGCCGATGGTGCGCGCCATTGCCTGACGGTCCTGGCCCCGCCCTTCACGGCCCTCGCCGCCGTAGCGGAAGAACTGCGGGGCTCGGCCCTGCTGCTTGCCGCCCAGAATGTCCATTGGGAAGCCAGGGGAGCCTATACCGGGGAAATCAGCATCCCGATGCTGGAGGATCTCGGCTGCACCATGGTGATCGTCGGTCATTCCGAACGCCGCCAGTATTTCGGCGAGACCGACCTTACGGTGAACCGCCGTGTTCGGGCGCTCGTTCGGTCCTCGCTCCAGCCCATCGTCTGCATCGGGGAGACACTGGCGGAGCGCGAGGCCGGGAATCACTATGAAATTGTGTTCCAACAACTTGCGGGCGGACTGGACGGCTTGACAGCCGGTGACGCGTTGCGTATCATTCTCGCCTACGAGCCGGTGTGGGCCATCGGCACCGGACGGACCGCATCGCCGGAGGTCGCCCAGGAAATGCACGCGGCGATCCGGGGGTGGCTGGCGGCGAGATTCGGCGGAGAGGCGGCCGGGGCGGTAAGAATCCTGTATGGCGGGAGTGTCAAGCCGGAAAATATCGGCGCCCTGATGGCACAGTCGGACATCGACGGTGCCCTGGTCGGCGGCGCGTGTCTGGAAGCCGAGAGCTTTCTCCGCATCGTTCACTACGACTCGCAAGGGAGCCAGTCGAAAGGCGGTCAGGTGCATTCATGATTTATTATCTCATCGTGGCGCTCCACGTGATTGTCTGCATCATCCTGGTGCTGGTGGTGCTGCTGCAATCCGGCAAGGGAGCGGACCTCGCGGGTGCGTTCGGCGGGGGAGGCAGCCAGACGGCCTTCGGCAGCCGGGGGCCGGCGTCGTTTCTCTCCAAGGTGACCACTGCGGCTGCCGTATTGTTCATGATGACCAGCCTCGCGCTTTCGGGACTGGGGCGCAAGACGACGGGATCGTCGGTTCTGGAAGGTACGGCGGCTCCGGCCGTTCCCGCCAAGCAGGCGCCCGCGCCCGTCGCCAAGGTGCCCGCGCCGAGCCCGGACGAGATCAAGCGGATCCAGCAGGAGGTGGAGGCGAAGCAGGGTCAGGCGGCCCAGCCGGCGGCAGCGCAGGCGACGCCGGCGCCCGCTGAAAAGAGCGAGCCTGCAAAGACTGTACCCCCTCCGCCGCCAAAGCCCGAGTGAGCGAGCGGCCGGGGAACTTTCCCGGATCGTTCGTGCGGCGGCTTGCGGCGACCCGAGTGCCGAAGTGGTGGAACTGGCAGACACGCCATCTTGAGGGGGTGGTGGGGAGACCCGTGGGGGTTCGAGTCCCCCCTTCGGCACCAATTCCACGGAAAGATTCCCTCGTCACGACTTCCGATCATGCCCGGCGGATTGACCACCTCCGCGCGCCGGCCGACGTGCATCCCGCGGGAACTTTGAAGGTGCGGCGCTCGTGTCGCAACGGGAAAAGCGGGAGAGCGATCGGAGCGCACCGATCCCGCATCGCGGACTTGCCGAGGGCGGGGTTCTTGGACGAAAATATCGCCCTTGCCGTAATGGCGCGTAAGGCAATCCAGCGTTCGGCCCGGGCGGCAGGAGGAGAGAAGAAATGCTGACACGACGTCTCCGGCCGGTGTGGGCGGCCTTGTGCATCGGTTTCGCCATCATGGCGGCGCTGCCCATGGCGGCCTCCCATGCATGGAGTCAGGTACCCGCGCAGGAATCGCTCGCGCCCTACGTTCCTACGCCGCAGGATGTGGTGGAGAAGATGCTCGAAATCGCGCAGGTGACCTCCAAGGATGTGGTTTATGATCTCGGGTGCGGCGACGGCAGGATCGTGATCACCGCCGCAAAGAAATACGGGGCGCACGGCGTGGGCGTGGACATCGACCCGCAGCGCATCAAGGAGTCGCAGGAAAACGCCAGGCGCGCCGGAGTCGAGAACCTGGTGAAGTTCATCCTGCAGGACGCCATGACCGTCGACGTTTCGCCCGCGACGGTCGTCACGCTTTACCTGCTTCCCGACTCCAACCGGAGGCTGCGTGCCAACCTGACGAGGGAGCTGAAGCCGGGAGCGCGCATCGTGTCGCATGCCTTCGACATGGACGACTGGGAGCCGTTCAGGACCGAACACTTCACCGACGCCGGCGGGATGACGCGCACGATCTACCTCTGGAAAGCCGACGGAAAAGTCAGGCCTTGAAGTTTCGGCGGTGCCCGAGCTCCGGCATCGGCACGATCGTTCGATCCCGGGAGGAGCCCGGGTAAGGCGGTCAAGGTGCATCTTCCGGGGGCGGAATTCCGCTGTCATAATGAAAAAGGGCGTGCTATCGTATTAGGTCGACTTTTTCGGAAGCCGGCCGGGCGACGGTGCATCGCCTCGAACTCGAAACTATAAAATAAGGAAATGGAAGCAACGCAATGAAACGATCACTCCGCACTTCAAAAGTCTGGCCGGCGCTCGCCGTTCTGGTGCTGCTGGCGCCCCTGCAGGCCTTCGCCGCCAAGAACGTGCTCAGCGTCACCTGCCTCGATCAAGACGGCAAGCCCCTGCCGGGCGTCAAAGTCACGGCGCAGCAGGTTATGAGCCAGAAATCGAAGGACAAGAAATCAGACGCCCAGGGCCTGGCGCGCATCGACGGTCTCGACGACGGCCCGTATCGCATCATCGGACGAATCAACGGCTATGCGCCCGCGCTCTACGAATACATCCTGCTCAAGAATGACGCGCAGGAGACCGTGACCCTGCGGCTGGAGCCCGGTCCGACGGACCGCAAGCTGTATTTCGAGGACCAGAGCCTGTACAGGCAGGCGGTGGAGGCCGCCAACGAGGGCATAAGATCCCTGCAGGAGCAGAAGTTTTCCGAGGCGGAAAACAAGCTGCGCGTCTCCCTGAACATGTTCCCTTCGAATCCGGATTCCTGGCTCAACCTGGCGATCGCATACATCCAGCAGGGCAAGTGGGAGCCGGCGGAGGAAGCGCTCAGGAACGCCGCCCGGTCATCGGGCGCGCTCGCCGAGATCCAGCGGGCGCGCAATCCCGAAGTCGCCGTGGCGCTCGAACAGCTGCAGCAGCGCGCCTCCGACCTGCTGCAGAAGCTTCCGGCCTTGAAGATGCGCAGCGAGGCGAGCAACGACCTGGCCAACAAGAACTTCGATGCCGCCATCGCCAAGTACAAGGAGATCCTCAAGGCGTTTCCCGACGACTCGGATACTTACTACAACCTGGCGCTCGCATACGCCAACGCGCAGCGCTTCGAGGAGGCGATCGAAGCGATCGACAAGTCGCTGCAGCTGCGGCCGAACGAGTCCGACTACACCAAGCTGAAACAGCAGATCGAAGAACACCATGAGGCATTCCACCTGAAGCAGGCGCGCGCCATCCTCGAGGAGGCCGACAAGCTGGCCGCGGCCGGGAATCTTGCCGAGGCGCTCAAGAAATACGAAGAGGCCCGCCCGTTGCTCTCCGACAAGAACCAGGCGATCGTTTACGCCGCCATGGGGTCCGTGCTCGCCAAGTTGAATCGGCCGGATGAGGCTGCCGCCGATTACAAGAGAGCCATCGAGCTCGCTCCCGAGAACCCTCGATATGCGGATCTGCTGGCGCAGCTTTACATATCCCAGAAGAAATACGACGAAGCGCTGAATGTCTACACCAAGACCGGCACCGCCGATGACCAGGCGCTCGTCGCGCTGGCCAAGAGGATGTCGCAGCAGGGGAACAACGAGATGGCGGAGCTGGCCTACGAGAAGGCCCTGCAGGTCAATCCCCAGAACGCGGAAGTCTGCTACGAACTGGGCATGAGCTATTACTTCAGCAAGAAGAACGATGCCCGGGCCAAAGAGCTGCTCACCAAGTACCTGGAGATCGGCAAGGATCCCAAGAACCTCGAGGGCGCGCGCAACAGCCTGGTGATCATCCAGCGACGCTCGCCGGTCAAGTAGTACGTCCCGCGCCGGACGGGTAGCTTTGAGAAATAAGCTCGCGGTCCGGCCCCGGAGGGCCGACAGACCGGGGTCTCTGGCATATCCTTCTGCCGGCCCTTCGGGGCTTTTCGCATGCCGCTTCCTGTTCTCCAGGTTCGCTTCCGCTCACCTGGAGCTACCAGCTTCCGTCCCTCCGGGACGGTTGACTTGGAGCAATAAACCAGCAGTCCGGCACGGCGTGCCGGGTATGCTTGCACGCGGGACGGCGCTCAAGGCATCGGCTCGTCGCCGGCATGCGCCACGGTCTTCACGGCGAGCAGGGCGAAAAGCAGCAGTACCGCAGCGCGCAAGAACCCATCGAGAGCCACAACCGCGATCGCCGCCAAAATCGCATAGGCTCCCAGAGCCAGCGCGAGTCTTCGATTGCGGCGGAGATTGCTTTCCATACGCGCACGGCGCAAACTCGAGCCAAGCATATCGATCGCCGTCGATCGGAGCAAGCGAATGCGCCCGCCCGGCCGACGCCGACCTCCGGTTCGCCCCATGACGTGCGGGATGCAGGTTGCAATCCCCCCGACTGCGGCCTAGAATCGGCTGCGTGCCGCAACGATTCTTTCCCGGAGGTTTTCCATGAAGACGCACCGATCGCCTTTGCTGATCCGGGCCTGCCTTGCGCTGGCAGCACTCACCCTTGTCGTGCCGCCTTCCGGCGCTCAGGGCGGCGCGCAGCGCCCGATCGAGCTCAAAGACATACTGGCGTGGAAGAGCATCCGCGCTACCGCGCTGTCCGCCGACGGGCAATGGTTCGCATACCAGGTCGTCCCGCTCGAGGGCGACGCCGAGGTGGTTTTGCGCAGCACCCAGACCGACAAGGAGATGCGCTTCCCGATCGGCGAGCAGCCCAGGGAGGCGCCCGCGCGCGGCGAAGCCCCTGCGCCGCGAACGCGAAGCTCGCTCGCCTTTTCCGATGATGCGCGCTGGCTGGGCTTCCTGGCCTATCCCGCGCAGAAGGAGGCCGAGCGGCTAAAGAAGCAGAAAAAGCCCATCCAGAGCAGGCTCGTGCTGGTCAATGTCGCCGGCGGCGAGAAAAGCGAGTACGACAAGGTCCGCAGCTTCGCCTTCTCGGGAGAGAACCCGGGATGGGTCGCATTCCACAGGTATCCTGCGGATGCCGCAGGCCGCGGCCGGCCGTCGGGATCCGACCTGATTCTGCTCGAACTGGCATCCGGCAGCCAGATCAATATCGGCAACGTCTCGGAGTTCGCTTTCGACAAGCGCGGCCAGTGGCTGGCCTGGGCGATCGACGCCGCGGAGAAGAGCGGAAACGGCGTCCAGATCCGCAACATGAAGACCGGCGCCGTCCGCGCCCTCGACAGCGACCAGGCCGTCTACCGCAGATTGACCTGGACGAGGGAGGGAGACGCCCTGGCCGTTCTCAAGGGGAAGGAGGACAAGAAGTATGAAAGCGAACTCTTCTCCCTGGTCGGCTTCGCCCGCCTCGAGGATCCGGAACCCCTCAAGATCGTCTTTCAGCCGACCGCCGATCCCGCCTTCCCGCGCGACATGACCATCAGCCCCAACCGCAATCCCGAATGGAACGAGAGCCTCGACGGGATATACTTCGGCATCCACGAACTGAAGCCCAAGGACGAAAGAGAGCAGAAAGAAGCAGCCGCCGAACAGACACCTCCGGCGCCGGGCGAGGCGGCGCGGGAAGCCGACGAAAACCGGCCCGATCTCATTCTCTGGCACTGGAAGGACAAGCGCCTGCAGGCGCAGCAGTGGGTCGAGGAGAGCCGGGACAGGAATTTCAGCTACCTGTGCTTCTACAACATTCCCGAGAAGAAGTTCGTCCGCCTCGCCGACGAGGAGGTCAGGCAGGTCAATGCCGCGCCCGAGCATCGTTTCGCCGTCGGGCTGGACACGCGCGAATACGAATTGATGGGCTCGCTCGACGGGCGGCGCTATCAGGACGTCTACGTGATCGATCCGCGAACCGGCGCGCGCAGGCTGGCCGTGAAGAAATGCCGCTGGCTCTTCGGCACCGCGCCCCAGGGCGATCGCTTCCTCTATTACGAAGGCGGGCATTTCCATGCCTACGACATGGCCGCCGGCCGCGCGCGCAACCTCACGCGCGAGGTGCCGGTCTCCTTCGTCGATCGGGAAGACGATCACAACGTGGTCGATCCCCCCGTCCGGCCCCTGGGTTGGAGCAAGGATGGCAGGTCGGTTCTTCTCTATGACAACTGGGACATCTGGCTGGTCCCGGTCGAGGGCGGCCCGGCCGTCAATCTCACGGTCAACGGCCGCAAGGAAGGATTGCGCTACCGCCGACGGTTCGTGCTCGATCCGGAGGAGAGGGGCATCGATCTCTCCGGCGCCCTCTATGTCGACGTGCTGGCGGAGCGCACCAAGAAATCGGGGATCGCGCGCATCGACGGCGGCCGGGCCGGCGCCGCCATGCTGCTGTGGGACGACGCCCTGTTTGCGACCCTGATGAAGGCCAGGCGGGCCGACGTCTTCCTGTACACCATGGAAACCTTCGAGAAGTTCCCGGACTACTACGCCGCCGACGCCTCGCTGCGCGGCGGCAGGAGAATCACCGAGGCGAATCCCCAACAGAAGGACTTTCTCTGGTCCTCGGGCCAGCGGCTGATCGATTTCACCAGCGACAAGGGCGACAAGCTCCAGGCCGCCCTTTTCCTGCCCGCGAACTACGAGGCGGGGAAGAGCTACCCCACGGTCGTCTACATTTACGAGAAGCTCACCTCGGGCCTCAACCGCTACTACCAGCCGACCGCCAACGGCTTCAACAAGTCCGTCTACACCAGCAACGGCTATGCGGTGCTCATGCCCGACATAGTCTACAAGGTCAACGACCCGGGCATGTCGGCCGTGTGGTGCGTGCTGCCGGCGCTGAAGGCGGCCGTGGCCACCGGCATCGTCGATCCCAGGCGCGTGGCGATCCACGGGCACTCCTGGGGCGGCTACCAGACGGCCTTCCTCATCACGCAGACCGACATCTTCCGGGCCGCCATCGCCGGGGCGCCGCTGACCAACATGATCAGCATGTACAGCTCGATCTACTGGAACACCGGTTCGGCCAACCAGCCGATCTTCGAAAGCAGCCAGGGCCGCTTCACCGGCGGCCCCTGGGAGGTGCCGGAAGCCTACACGAGAAACTCGCCCGTCTACTTCGCCCAGAACATCAAGACGCCGCTGCTCATCCTGCACAACGACAAGGACGGCGCCGTCGACTGGAATCAGGGCATAACCTTCTACAACACCATCCGGCGCATGCAGAAGCCGGTCGTCATGCTGGAGTACAAGGGGGAGAACCACGGCCTAGCCAAGCCGGCCAACCAGAAGGATTACACCGTGCGCATGAAAGAGTTTCTCGACCACCATCTGATGGGTAAGCCGGCGCCGCGATGGTGGCTGGAGGGGATCCCGTACCTCAAGCTCGACGAGGAGCTGCGCCCGCGCCCGGAACCGAAGCCTCCCACGTCGCCGGGTCCCTGAAGGGGAAAGCAGCCGGCAAAGATCGAACCTTCTGATCCCGGGATACGTAGAAGGGGATGATCAGGAGGCATACGCCATGACGCCAGGCAGACATGCGGTGAACGTGCTCGTCGCGGGCTGTCTATTCTGTTGTTCCGCGTGCGAATGGGCCTATCCCGCCGTGGAGGGGAGGTTCGAGCGCACGCTGAGCGTGAGCGGTCCCGTCGATCTCGAGGTTCTTACCGGCGCCGGCAGGATCGAGGTGCGCGCCGGCGGTTCTTCGGCCGTTCATGTGATCGGCATCATCCGCGCCCGGCACGACCGGAGCTCGAGCGCGCAGGAGAAGGTGCGCTACCTCGAGCGCAATCC
>Ga0209102_1000795_pt1 | contig 19193 bp, 18 predicted proteins | sample ConPoolayeHmetaG_FD_185483 | JGI IMG/M metagenome (GOLD analysis project Ga0209102, IMG submission 185483) | Hot spring microbial mat communities from California, USA to study Microbial Dark Matter (Phase II) - Cone Pool mat layer H metaG... ...
CAAAGGGGCGCATTGGAGGTGCGAATCTGGTGGGAGAACCGGATGGTAAAGTCGGTTACCTATCCGCTAAACGAGTTCCCAAGAGTCCAATTTTGAAAAATTAGATAGCTGTAGACAGTCTAATTTTTAAAAATTCCTAACAGAGCGCTTTGGAGCATTGGAGCCTTTTTGAGTTGATAGGTCGAGAGAGATAAATCTTCCTTGCAGTTTTTTCATCACCTGAGGCATAGTGGTATATTCCATCTCGTCTAGGGGCAGGCGATGCGGCTCAAAGGGACCGTGCCTACGCATCATATCAGCCATCTCATTTGCCTGGTGGCGGGCCAGGTCAAATGACGTATCAGCAAACAAGTCCCGGGGGCCTATCAGTTTCCCTCCAGATAGCTGGAAGCCAATTGCTACTACTCTAGGTGGCCCGTCGAAGCGAGTAGGCGTGCTATCCTTGATGGACACAGGCATAAGAGGTCCCATATGAGAGCCCCGCATCCATCCCTCTACCAAGATGGGAGAAGCGAATGGTTCCACTACCTCTCCTACTGCGGGAAACTCACCTTGAGAGCGGACAATACATACCGGGTCATCCTTACCCACATATCGGCCAGCAATTAGTGCCAGACGCTGGGTAGAGGATACCGCCGCTATATTATTGGTTCCTCGATGATAGACCGCCTTCACTATGAAGCGTGAAGGTGCTCCTATGAAGACCAGCATGTCGTAAATTTCTTCCGGGGTCTGAAAAAATATCTTCTTGTGCTCTTTGACATCGTGCACCTCGAAGGTAAAACCCTGGTGCATATTTTCAGCAATAACCAGACCAATGGTATTAAATGGGTCAGCGAAAATCTTGTAGAGTGGCATATTCCATGCCCCTGACGAAGCCTTGTCCGCCATAAAAATAAGCACTGTCTCAGCTACCCTCTCCTCAAATTGCATCTCGGCTACCCCTGGTCCCATCCCCCTGACAGTGCCTGAGAAAGCGTCCGAGAGCAAATCCTGCCCGGCACCATAAAGCTTTAACTGTTTAGCTATCTCGGTACACTCAACAAAGGTATCCCAGGCTATCCTATGGATTTTCTCATCGTCTGTACCCCGCTGGTGAGTCATGATCAGCTGCAGGTCATCACCGCACTTGGTTACGTGATAGTCAATCAGTAGCTCTTCTCTTTTTGCCTCAGCCATATTCTCGTCAGCCTTAGCCAGGATGTCAGGATGCGACTCGGTGTGGCCTACATAGCCACCAATATCAGCCTTGATTACACTGAGCGTAATTTTCATACTCCACTCCTCTTGTATTTACTAACTAATAGTCAATCCCTCTTCTGGCTGTTATTCCCTTATCGTAGGGATGCTTGATCTTTAAGCACTCAGTGACCAGGTCAGCCAGCTGGACTAGCCTGGTATCAGCATAACGACCAGTAAGGATAAGCTCCACATTCTGAGGCTTGTCCTGGATAAGCTTAACCACTTCATCCAGCTCAACCAGCTTCCAGGCGACGGCTATATTTACCTCATCCAGCACCACCAGGTCATAGTCACCACTAAGCATAGCCTCACGAGCGGTTGATAGGGCTTGTTTTGCCTGTTCTTTTTCCTCCGGCTTAACACTGGTCGGGTCGGTAAACGTTTCAAGTCCGAATCTGGCTACCCGGACATTGGGTAACCTGGCGAGCATTTCCCATTCACCATAGGGATAGCCACCCTTCATGAAGGCAACAATACACACTCTCAGCCCGTGACCCAGGGCCCGGAGCACTACACCCAGTGCGGCGGTGGTCTTACCCTTGCCCTCACCGGTAAAAATCTGAACAAGTCCTCTCCCAAAAGGTCCTGCTGATGAAAGGTCATCTGATGATGTCATTGTCGTGATAACTCCCCCGAATCAATTAGTGGAATCAGATACTTCAAGAGTAAGGAAAGTCTAACAACTTAACCTAAGCTATGTCAAGGAACAGAAAAGCACCAACTTTTGTAAATTCGGAACCAGAAGGCTAGAATATGAGATTTAGGTAACTAGAAAGTCAGCAGATAGCTGATGATTTCAATAATAATTCTGTTAATCGTATTCATTCTGATTGCCATCCGGCAGTTAGTCAAAATAAGGTATCAGATATGGCAGGTTATGCTGGTGGGCGCTTTAGGCGTTCTGGGCACAGGGCAAATCTCCCCGCTAAATGCCTTAAAAGCGATAAACCTCGATGTGATGCTTTTCCTGTTCGGAATGTTCATCGTCGGGCAAGCCCTTGATGAGAGCGGTTACCTTTCGCAGCTGTCGTACCGTCTCTTCAGAAAAGCGAGGTCTGTAGACCACCTGATACTCGTGATCCTCTTTGATATGGGTATACTTTCGGCATTTCTGATGAATGATACGCTGGCTATAATTGGCACCCCGGTCGTGCTCCTCCTTGCCCGAAAGACCGGTGCCCCTGCCAAAGTCCTGCTACTTTCGCTGGCTTTTGCCGTCACCATAGGCAGCGTTATGAGTCCCATAGGAAATCCGCAAAATCTATTGATTGCCATCAACGGCAATCTCCCCAGCCCTTTTGTTACCTTTTTCAGGTATTTATTGATACCGACACTGGTAAACCTTTTTCTGGCCTATCTTTTGCTGCGGCTCTTTTTTAAAAACCATTTTCGGGGCGAGTTGTTAAACAGTTCACCGGAGCCAATAAGAGACCAGCGGCTGGCAATTCTCTCCAAGGTCTCTTTGATTTTGCTTGTTATTCTGATACTGGCTAAAATTGTTACCGTACTCCTCAGCCTGAAGATTGATTTCAGACTCACCTATATTGCGCTGGCCTCGGCTTTTCCTATCGTCCTACTCAGCCCAAAAAGGCTAGGCATAATCAGAAAAATAGACTGGTATACACTAATCTTCTTTGCGGCGATGTTTGTCCTGATGGAAAGCGTCTGGGACTCCGGCTTTTTCCAATCGGTGCTGAATGCTACACGCCTGACCCTGACCTCAACGGGTGTAATTCTGGGGATAAGTGTTATTCTGAGTCAGCTTATTTCTAATGTGCCTTTCGTTGCGCTCTATCTGCCCTTGCTATTTCAACTGGGAGCCTCGGTGAAGGGAATGATGGCGCTGGCGGCGGGAAGCACTATTGCCGGTAACTTTTCTATCCTCGGGGCAGCCAGCAATGTGATAATAATTCAGAATGCCGAAAAGAACTCCAATGAGACTCTGACATTCATGGATTTTATGAAGATTGGAGTACCTCTGACAGCCATTAATATTGCTGTTTACTGGTTGTTTCTGGATGTGATTTTCAGAAGCTGCTTCTTGTAGCCAGTCTTGTTTTAATGATAAAATGTAAGTCTGCGCCAGGAAAGTAGTCAGATTCAATAGTATAACTAAACAACTAGAACAGGAAGGCAAAATGATTATCGAAAAACTCGAACCAGAAACATTTGCTTCTAACTGCTATATTGTGGCTGATGAATTCAAGAAGGAGGGGATGATAATTGACCCCGGTGCCGGAGCTGATGAGATTTTGAAGAAGGTTAAGGACTTGGGACTTAAGATAAAGCTTATCCTTTTAACCCACAATCACCCAGACCACCTTGGGGCTCTGGAGGAGGTCAAAAAGACAACTGGCGCCGAGGTTGCTATTCATACTGACGATGCCAGGTCTCTCCAGTCAAGACACCGCTTTGGAGGTCCTGGGTTTGGTTTTCCCTTTCAGGCTCCGTCTCCTCCTGACCGGCTACTTAAGGGCGGCGATAGTATAGATATTGGCGACCTGCATTTCCTGGTTCTTCACACGCCCGGTCATACACTCGGCGGTATCTGTCTCCTGGGGGAAGGGGTGGTCTTCACTGGTGACACCCTGTTCCATTCTGGCATCGGCAGATATGATATGCCTGGCGGCAATGGTCGTCAGCTAATGGATAGCATCCATACCAAACTTATGGTGCTGCCTGATGACACTGTGGTCTACCCCGGGCATGGCCCGCAGACCACCATTGGTACCGAACGAAGATTTAACCCCTTTCTCCGCGGTTAGATTGCGGCCTCGAATAAATCCAAAGGACTCCCTGTTTTGGGAGTCCTTTTATTATCAATAGCGAGCTTCAATCTTCAGAAACCGATTAATCTGGCAAAGAATAGACTGAACCCGGTAGCGACTCCGGCGAAAACAATCGATACCCAGCACATGAGCTTTATCAGGATATTCAATGAGGGGCCTGACGCATCCTTGAAGGGGTCGCCTACGGTGTCACCAACAACACCAGCTTTATGCGCCTCCGAGCCTTTTCCGCCGTATTCACCTGATTCAATGAGTTTCTTGGCATTGTCCCAAGCACCGCCCGAATTTGCCAGGGTAATGGCGAGTATAAACCCCGTAGATAACCCCCCCATCAGGAGCCCCAGAACCGCTCCCGGCCCGAAAACAACACCCACAAATATTGGGACAACAATTGCCAGCATGGTAGGCCAGACCATCTCCCTCTGGGCAGCACTGATAGCAATCCAGACACACCTTCCATAATCAGGTCTCGCTTTTCCTTCCATGAGACCCGGTATTTCGTGCCACTGTCTCCTGACCTCCTCCACTACTCTCCCGGCGGTGCGCCCTATTGCTTTATTAATCAGAGCAGCAACAACAAAGACAAGCATTGAGCCTACGAAGATACCGATAATAACTTTGGGGTTCATAAGGTAAACTCCGTAGACATTGATAAAGTCGTTTAAGGTCGCCTTGGCAATCTGTTCTGCTGTCCAGAAAACGCCAGGCACAACCTCGGCCAGTCCATTAGCCGAATGCTCAGCAAGACGAAATAGTGCTGCCTTTATCTCCTCAAGGTAAGCAGCTATCATGGCAAGAGCGGTAAGAGCCGCCGAGCCAATGGCAAACCCTTTACCGGTAGCGGCAGTGGTATTGCCTATTGAGTCGAGTTTATCAGTCCGCTCGCGCACTACCGGTTCCAGGCCGCTCATGGTGGCGTTTCCAGCCGCATTATCAGCAATCGGACCATAAGCATCGGTTGCTAGTGTAATCCCTAATGTTGAGAGCATACCAACGGAGGCAAGTGAGATTCCATAAAGTCCTTGCACCGGCGAGGTAGCTCCACCCGCCAGCCAGTAGCTTAGCATGATCCCGATGACAACGACCACCACCGGAAACCAAGTTGATAGCTGCCCGGCAGAGAAACCAGCCAAGACTACCGTCGCCGGGCCAGTAAGTGACTGTCTGGCAATTTCCTTGGTCGGACCGTAATTATAGTCGGTACTATATTCAGTCCATTTGCCAATGGCGATGCCGACAGCCAGTCCCGTTACCATTGAGAGCCAGATTCTAACGGCCGGCATAATGCCGATGTCTGCCTTTATACCCAGCAAATACACTACAAGTGCTCCCGAGGCTAAAGCAATAAGAACGGCACTGATGTTGATTCCCCTCCCCAGGGAAGACAGGAGTTGAGCAGTGGAAGCTCCCTCTCTGGTTCTTACCATCAGGATGCCAACAACCGCGGCAATGACGCCACAAGCCGCAACCAACATAGGCACCATTACTCCATAGATGCCAAGGCCAGAAGCGACACCCAATGCCATAGTCGCCAGAATAGTGGCACAATAGGACTCATAAAGGTCAGCACCCATACCGGCGACATCTCCCACATTATCTCCGACATTGTCAGCCAGAACCGCGGCGTTCCGCGGGTCATCCTCAGGAATGCCGGCTTCCACCTTCCCAACTAGGTCAGAGCCGACATCAGCCGCCTTGGTGAAGATGCCTCCTCCAACACGGGCGAAGAGAGCTTGAGTGCTGGCACCCATACCAAAGGTAAGCATGGTAACAGTTATGTTAGTCAGACTATAATCGGTAAAAGCGCGCAGCACCAGGAACCAGAGGCAAATATCCAAAAGTCCAAACCCGACCACAACCAGCCCCATCACTGCCCCGCTTCTGAACGCCACCTTTAACGCTGAATCCAGTGAAAGTCGGGCGGCTTGAGCCGTTCTGGAATTGGCATAGGTGGCTGTTTTCATCCCCAGCCAGCCACACAAGCCGGAAAAGAAGCCACCGGTAAGAAAGGCAAAGGGCGTCCAGGGGCTCATTGTTGGAATGGGCAAGCCGAAAGCCAAGAATGCCAGAATGCCAGAGAGCACCACCAGGAATATGACAACAACCAGATACTGTCTTTTGAGATAAGCATATGCTCCCTGTCTGACACCAAGGGCAATCTCCTCCATTTTCTCATTCCCTTGTGGGGCGCGCTTCATCAGGCGGTAAAAAACGAGAGCGGCAATAAGTCCAATGACCGCACCCAATGGAGCCAGATACCAGAGCAAGGGGAGCGCTTCCCGCTCCTCGCTGGCAGCCGCCCCGCTTACTTGTGCCATAGCCCCCCCGCCAGAGAAAACAAAGAGCCCAAAAATTAAGGCAAGAACAAGCGAAAGCCCAAGCACAAAGAGAGTCTTCTTGTTTTTCAAGGGCATCTTCACACCTTATCCTCCCTAATATCGAACTTTTGCAGTCTATTCTCCAAATCCTTTTGCACTATGGCTAATGTCAGGTCACTGCGTGTCCTTTCTAGAACCCCCCTCACCATATCAGTAGTGCGACGCAAGCCGCCGGTTATGGCATCCGGGAAGTCCATAGTAATTAAGACATTGTAAATATCGTCCATCGCTGACAGTATTTCCTCCCCCCGTGACAGGTCACCCTTTCTCATGCTATCCAGAAGGTAACGCCGTAGTTCGCCTACTGCTTCACCCAGCCCATTCAGATAGGAGGCATAGTCAATATTCAGTCCGTCGGGGTCAGGAGTTGGTTTCCCGGTTACCAGGGCGAGAATAATACTGCCTTCGGCAAACTCTTTTTGAGCATCCCTGAGGAAGCCGGTGTTGCTGAGTTCAATACCATCCGCCAAGGCTTGCTCAGCCTCGCTAAGGAGTTTACGGGCTGACCTGAGTAATCCTTCAGCCTGGTCAAACTCCTGCCGGTGTACTGCCCGGATAGCCTGGCTGGAACAACGGATTGCTTCGCGGCATAAGGGCAGCGCCTTTTCCCTAGCCGCATCTTTAGTTGACAGGCTCAATCGTATCCGTTCAGAAATCGAGTCCAGATTATCGGTTAATCCGCTCACTTCTGTATCTCAAGACGGTCCGCTATTTGTCGAGATGCTTCTTCTGGCGACTCGGCACCTAATACCGCACTGATTACGGCTACCGAGTCAGCGCCAGCCGCAATAACCTCAGGTGCGTTATCCTTGGTAATGCCACCGATAGCCACCAGAGGCAGGGTCACCGCTTGCCTCACCTGACGCAGGGTCTCCAGCCCGACAACCCTTGCCGGCGTTGTGGTCGTTATTTTGGATGATGTCGGATAGATGGCGCCGACGGCAATATAATCAGCACCTTCAGACTGCGCTTCCATTGCCTGCTCTACCGTAGTTGTCGAACAGCCCACAATCTTATCCCACGGTAGCAGTTTGCGGGCTACCCTAATGGGCAGGTCGTCCTGTCCCAGGTGTAACCCATCGGCATCGGTAGCTAGCGCTATGTCAAGATAATCGTTTACAATAAAAAGCACCTTGTTCTCAGCACATAGAATTCTAAGCTGTTCAGCTATAGACAGCAATTTCTTTCTGCTCTGGACTTTATCGCGCAGTTGAATCGTTCTGGCGCCGCCGCGAATTACCTGACGGGCTACTTCAAGATGAGAGCGCTCTCTTAGCATCTGCGTATCGATAATAACATAGAGCCCGGATATATGCTTGAGTTTATCCTGACGCCGCAGCCGGGACAGTAACTTCTGCTCTATCGTGTAGAGATTAAATCGGGCCTGCTTGAACTTCTCTGAATCCAATTTACCACTGACGCCTGGAACCTTGGCTAGCTCTTCCAGAGTCCTGAGGGATTCCTGTACCCTCCTAGAGTTGGCCACCAATACCATAGGTAACTCCCTCTCCTTTTCTTCACCGGGCACCTCAAGAGCAATGCCAACATCACCCTCTGAGTCCCGGGACTGAAGGAGCTGTTGTTGAAAAGAGGCATCGCCAATTATCAGTTCGTGGCGCATTGTTTTCAGCTCCTGAGTCAGCGCGGCATCGTTAAGGAGAAAACGGGCTATTTCCTCAAGAAGACGAAGCCCTTCGCCAACACGGTTCAGGTTAGCATCAATAACGCGTAGCGTTTGATGGGATTTCCCTTCCAAAGCAGTCTATTTTAACACAGCTTCTCTAACAGGTAAAGCACCCGAATCCTCATTCATCACCCACGGCATTTTCGATAAGCTCAATGCGTGAGAGTTTGCCCTTTTGATTTAACTCTATCGCCACGACGTCAATACGCCACAATGGAGCAAGACTACAATGTGTCTGCTGATAATGGAAAGCGGCGGTTTTTATCCTTTCCTTCTTGGTCTGAGTGATTGATTCTTCGGGACTGCCAAACTCCAGACTTGTCTTGGTTCTAACCTCAATAAAGACAAGGACATCTTTATGCCTGGCGATAATATCAATTTCACCTTGAGGGCAACGGTAGTTAGTTTCTAAGATGCGGTAGCCTCGTTTCTTCAGAAAGTCCCTGGCTAGTTTCTCACCCAGGGTACCCGTATCTTTTCGTCGCATTTCTCCATACTATAAGCAATTTAGTAGCCTATCCCGATTTAAGACGGTCTCACATTATATCCTTGACTGGTTTGAAAGACTGACGGTGGATTGGGGATGAACCCAGTCGTTGTAAGCAGGCAAGGTGTTCCCTGGTACCATAGCCTTTGTGTTTAGCCAGCATATAACCGGGATAGGTTCTATCCAGTTCCATCATTATACGGTCTCGTGTTACCTTGGCAATTATGGAAGCGCAAGCGATAGAGAAACACAGGCTATCACCATCAGTTATTCCTTTCTGGGGTAATTCAACCTCAGGAAGACGCATATAGTCTATAAGGAGAATCTGGGGTGGTGGTGAAAGCCGCTCTATAGCCAGCTTCATCGCTAGTCGAGTTGCCTTAATGATGCCCTGGGCATCTATCACGTCACAGCCAGCCAGACCGATGCCTATGGCTACTGCTGCTTCATGGATATGGTGAAACAGGACTTCTCGCTTGGCTGGACTCAGCAGCTTGCTGTCCTTCACCAGGCTTAGCCAGGGAGCGTTTATATCAAGGGGTAGAATAACAGCAGCAGCTACCACAGGACCAGCCAGAGCGCCACGCCCAACTTCATCAATGCCAGCGATATACTGGTAGCCCCGGGCTTCAAGGACTCTTTCTTCGGCAAAAGATGGTATCTGGAGATTACCTATACCTATACCTATCCCCGTTACCCCCTTCCCTTCTTAGGGGGAATAATTCATTTGAAGAGGGGCTAAAGCCCCTCTTATACTCCCCATAGGATAGGGAGGCTTCGCCCTTCTTTAACTCTCTTTCTTCGGCTTGTCGGCAATAGTAATCTCGCTGAGCGGTAGTTCCACAATCGCTTCGCTCTCCAGCTTAACCGTTACCGTCTCTTTCAGAGGGTTACTGCTGACTACTTTAGCCATCCCCATAGCTGTAGACACCTGCTGACCGTCTTTTGGTAATTTCCCCTTCATCAGGTGGTACAGCTCATTCTCATAGACCAAACAGCACATCAAACGCCCACACACCCCCGATATCTTCATCGGGTTAAGAGGTAAATCCTGCTCCTTGGCCATTTTAATAGAAACAGGAGCAAACTCACTCAAGAAACTGGCGCAACATAGCAAGCGACCGCACCGACCTATCCCGCCCATCAGCTTGGCTTCATCCCTGGGCCCCGTCTGTCTCATCTCCACCTTTACCCTCAGACGCTTGGCTAATTCCCGAACCAGTTCACGAAAATCGACTCTCTCCGCCGCGCTGAAGTAAAAAGTAAGACGGTTGCCATCCAGATTATATTCAGCGGAGAGCAGTTTCATTGGCAGATTCAGCTCATCAATCAGCTTACCACATTCAACCAAGGCCTCTTTTGTCTTAGCCTCAAGTTCCCGGGCACGCTCAATATCCTCAGGGTTTGCCTTGCGCACTACCGGCTTTAGTGGTTTGTCCACATCACTAGTTAATACCTGCCGGGGGGAAATGACCACCTGTCCCAGCTCCAGCCCTCGGGTTGTCTCGACCACTACATAGTCATTTACCGTCAGGTCAATACCTGCCGGGTCAAAATAGTATACCTTACCAGCTTTCTTGAATCGTATACCAACAATCTCCGCCATAATTTACCTCAAATTAAACGATAAAGCTCCTCTCAAGAATGCTCACCCTCGGGTATATCAAGCATCAGCACCTCCAGCACCAGCCGTGGATTGGCGTTCTGCCTGAGCTGCTCACCGGCTATCCGGATACTATGAATAAAAGCCCTTATTTGAGCCAGACTTAATCTCTTTGACATATCAGAGAGTGTGTTTAGTCGGTCAATATTAGTAATATTGTCTATTGAGCCGACCTTGACCAGCAGCAGGTCGCGCCACCAGCCGAGCCACAACTTCAGTCTCTCGTAGACCAATTCCCTATTCTGACCAAACTGGTTGGCTAACTGAGCAATATAAGCAAAACGCTCCTCACAGTCAGCGTTACTCATATCAAGCAACCTGTCCACTGACTCATCACGCTGCTGAAGCAAACTCTCATCAAGGGCAGCTGATACCGCCCAGCCCAGACAGCCATGAGAAAGCCTGGACAGAAGCCTAGCCTTTTCTGGTTCAACATTCCAGTTTCTGCTAAGCGCAGTTTCTACCTCACCAAACGGCATGGGGAATAGCTCCACACGCTGACAACGGGAAACAACTGTAGCCGGCAGAAGCCGCTCATTCGTCGTCAATAATATAAAGACTACCCTTCCTACAGGTTCTTCAAGGGTCTTAAGCAGGCAGTTAGCGGCTTCAAGCGATAGGAGTTCAGCCCCATCAATAATGAATACCTTATACCTGCCTTCAAACGGCGGCAAGCTGGCGGAGTGCTGGAGTTGTCTAATCTGGTCGATGCTGATTTCGGCTCGAGCCTTGGTCTCGCCTGAATCGGCATTATGGCCCAAACCGATGACCTGGACATCGGCGTGTTTGCCTGAGCCTACCCTTTCGCAGGAAATACACCGTCCACAGGGAGGAGTCGACGCCTCGCAATTCAGCGCCTGAGCCAGATTTAAAGCCAGCGTCATCTTGCCCACGTGAGCCGGACCAACAAAAAGATAGGCATGAGCTAGAGAGCCTGTCTCCAGACTCCGCTGAAGTAAAGACACCGCCCTATTTTGCCCGATTACCGACCACATTTCTAGACCAAATCACACCTGAGTAAGTCTTCAAGGGTTTCCCGACGCCGGATAAGACGAGCCTTGCCCTCCTTGACCATGATAACCGCCGGTCTAAATGAGGCGTTATAATTCATCGCTTCAGGTATCGAATAAGCACCACAGCCGGGCACGGCGAGAATATCACCAGCCCTGGGCTCTGGCAGGCGGATGTCCCGGATTAATATATCGCCCGATTCGCAGAACTTGCCAGCAATGGTGAATTTGCCATCAGTTTTATCTTTCATCCGACTAGCAATTACCGCCTCAAGCCTGGCTCCATAGAGAGCCGGGCGGATATTGTCACCCATGCCACCATCTATGGCTACATACGTCCTGATTTCGGGTATTTCTTTCACCACCCCGATACTATATAGCGCCACCCCGGCCTGCGCCACGATATACCTCCCCGGTTCGACAATAAGTTTTGGCCTCGCCAACCCCGTCTCCCGGCATTTACTAATGATGGTTGAAGTTATCGCCTCAGCATAGACGGCAATTGGTGGAACTGGAGTATCAAGGGTGTACTGGACAGCATACCCCCCACCAATATTGAATTCCTTGAGCTTAAAACCATATTTCTGTCCCATCCTGGCGGCAAAGTCAAGCATAAACCTGATTGCCTGCTCATATGGCTCAATCTCAGCGATTTGCGAGCCGATGTGACAATGCAGACCGACCACGTTCAGTTCGGGCATAGACATAGCCGCCGTCACCGCCTCTTCCCCTTTAACCCTGGGGAAGCCAAACTTGCTGTCAACATTACCAGTAATAACATATTTGTGAGTATGTGGGTCGACTCCGGGAGAGATACGTAGCAAGACATCGGGCTTGAGACCCTTCGTTCTGGCTATCTCCCCCAGCATTCTAAGCTCATGGAAGTTGTCCACAACTATGTGCCCGACTCCCGACTCCAGAGCCAGAATGAGCTCCTCGGCTGACTTATTATTACCCGGGAAAGAAACCCTGTCCATAGGAAAACCAACCGAGCGGGCAATGCCAATCTCGCCCCCGGAGACAACATCCAGCCCCAAACCCTCCTCCATAATGAGGAGCAAAACCGCCTTATTGACGAAGGCCTTGCAGGAATAAAGAATAGTGGTATCGGCATAACGCTTGCCGAATTCAGTCTTGAGTTCGGCAATTCTGCTACGCAGGGTAAACTCATCAAAGAGATATAGTGGCGTTCCAAACTCAGCCGCCAGCTCTACAGTATCGCAACCACCAATAACAAGATGCCCCAGATTATTTACCCCCGAGCTTAATGGAAACAAGACGATTCTATCAACCTGCTCTGCCATAGCCCACTCCTTTAGCTCAATATTACCAGCGCTTCATACCGAAGTCAATTCAGGTTTATCTACCTCACCATCGTGACAACATCCCCCAAAAACTGATATAGTTGAAGGTGATGGGCAAGACTTTAGCCGAGAAGATCCTTAGTGCCAAGTCCGATACCGAGGTTCGTGCCGGCAATATCGTCGTTGTGAGAATCGACCTAAGCTTTGTACAGGATAGCACCGGTCCCTTAGCCCTGAGGCAATTCAATGAGACCAATCTGAATACTGTTCACAACCCCGAAAGAACCATCCTTTTCATTGACCATTCCGCACCCAGCCCGGCTAGAGAGCTCTCTAACGATCACATGTTTCTCAGGAGTTTCGCCAGAGAAAAGGGCGTAATCTTAAGTGATATTGGACAGGGTATCTGCCACCAGCTCGTCGCCGAATCATGGGCTAACCCCGGAGACATTATTGTCGGAGCTGACTCCCACACCGTCACGGCTGGAGCCCTGGGTGCCTTTGCCACCGGACTGGGCTCGACAGATATCGCCATCGCCATGGCTCTGGGCAAGACCTGGCTGCGCGTTCCAGAAACGATAAAAGTAACCGTCCAGGGTCAGCTGCCCAAAGGCGTCTATGCCAAAGACCTTATCCTCCATCTCATCGGGCAAATTGGCGCCGATGGGGCTACCTACCGGGCACTGGAGTTCCATGGTGGAGCCATAGCTACCATGCCAATGTCAGAACGCCTTACCATCGCCAATATGGTGGTGGAGGCTGGGGCTAAGGTTGGGCTATTCCCTTCGGATAACGTCACCAGGGACTACCTACGAAGCCAGGGAAGAGAAGAGCACTATATCCCCCTCACCCCGGACCCCGATGCCACCTACGAAAGCACGATTGAGCTCGATGCTGCCTGGCTTGAGCCCACCGTAGCCAGACCTCACCGTGTCGACAACACTGCTCCAGTGAGAGAGCTTAAGGGGACACACATTGACCAGGTTTTCATCGGCACCTGTACCAATGGTCGACTGGATGATATCCGTATTGTTGCCAGCATTCTAAAGGGCAAGAAGAAACATCCGCATACCCGGCTTATCGTGGCTCCAGCCTCGAAAAAAGTTCTACTGGAAGCTCTAGCTGCAGGGTATATCACCACCCTGGTTGAAGCAGAAGCAACCATCGTCCCGCCCGGCTGTGCCGCCTGTCTGGGGGTGCATCAGGGCGTCCTGGGTAATGGTGAGGCATGCTTATCCACTGCCAACCGCAATTTTAAGGGTCGTATGGGGAACCCTGAGTCCTTCATTTATCTGGCTAGCCCGGCAACTGCCGCCGCCACTGCTATAAAAGGTGAAATTACTGACCCGAGGGAGTTTTTATAAATGTTGAAAGGTAAAGCCTTTAAATTTGGCGACAATATCACCACCGACCATATTATACCGGGAAGGCTGCTCCACTTGCGCAGCAACCTGCCAGAATTAGCCAAGCACGTGCTTGAGGATGCTGACCCAACATTTGCCCGGCGGGTGAAAAAGGGCGACTTCATAGTGGGTGGGAAGAACTTTGGGCTTGGGTCAAGCCGGGAACACGCTCCGCTGGTCATCAAGATGTCAGGAGTAAGTGCCGTTCTGGCGAAATCGGCGGCTCGCCTCTTCTTCCGCAACGCTATCAATATCGGACTTCCCGTGCTTATCTGTGATACCGGGAGTATCAATGATGGTGATGAACTAGAGGTAGACCTCAAAACAGGAAAGGTCAAAGACCTGACAAATGGGGCAGAGCTTAATTTCAGTCGGATGCCAGATATTATGTTAAATATCCTCAACGAAGGCGGTCTTGTTCCCTACATCAAGAAATACGGTGACTTTAACTGGAGGTAGTCTTAGTGAAACACACTATCACCCTGATACCTGGCGATGGTGTTGGGCCGGAGGTTATCGAAGCCACCAGGCGGGTTCTTGAGGCTACTGGCGTGAAATTCCAGTGGGAGGTGATTAACGCTGGTGCCAGCACCCTAGAGAAAGAAGGCAGTCTCCTGCCGGAGCACCTTCTTGAGTCAATCAGAAAAAACAAAGTAGCCCTCAAAGGACCAACCACCACCCCAGTGGGCAAGGGCTTTAGGAGTGTGAATGTAGCTCTGCGAAAGGCGCTAGACCTCTATGTCTGTCTTCGTCCGTGCCGGAGCTATAAAGGTGTGCCTTCGAGATACGAAAACATAGATATCGTGGTTATCAGGGAAAACACAGAGGACCTTTATGCTGGCATTGAGTTCGCCAGGGATAAACCAGAGACAGGAAAATTGCTTTCCCTCATCAGACAGAATTCCGAGGAAAAAGTGCCCGAGGACTGCGGCGTCTCTATCAAGTTAATCTCCGAGACGGGAACCAGGAGAATTGCCCGGTTTGCTTTTGAATATGCCCGGTCTAACCAGAGAAAAAAAGTAACCGCTGTCCATAAAGCAAACATTATGAAGTTTTCCGACGGTCTCTTCCTTGAAGTCGTCCGTGAAGTGGCCAAGTCCTATCCTGATATTGAATTTGAAGACAGGCTCATTGACAGCCTGTGTGCCCAACTTGTTCAGCAGCCGCACCGGTTCGATGTGCTTTTACTGCCGAACCTCTACGGAGATATTGTCTCAGACCTATGTGCCGGGCTCGTTGGCGGCCTGGGAGTAGCGCCGGGAGCGAATATTGGAGATGGGCTAGCCGTTTTCGAACCCACACACGGCAGCGCTCCCAAATATACCGGTTTGAACAAGGTGAACCCGCTGGCAACCATCCTCTCCGGCATCATGATGCTCCGCTACATTAACGAAAGGGAATCGGCAGGCAGGCTAGAGGCAGCCGTAGCTGCAGTCCTCGCCGAAGGCAAATCCGTCACCTATGACTTAAAGCCAGCCCGAAATGACACCACAGCTGTGGGAACCTCAGAGATGGCTGACGCCATAATTGCCAGATTGCAGATAGATTAGCCCAGTGGTATCAGGGTAAGTAACTCCCGGGCAATATCCGGATACTGGGCGATAAAACGCAGCTCGTCAGCAACAAGAGGCTTCTGCGCCAGCACATTGGCGTATCTTACCAGTTCCAGTATCTCTTCAGCCTCTTTCTGGCTGGTGAAGTGTATTTCCATTTTACCCATAATGTGTCTGAAACCGGAAATCCCGCTATATTCGCCGGAAGCTATTTCCCTGCCAGTCTCCACCATCTCTGGCTCGCCCCGGCCTAATTCCTTGAAATCATAGAGCTCATAGGTTTGCGGGTCTTTTAACACCCCATCAGCGTGAATACCGGAGGCATGAGCAAAGGCATTAGCTCCCACTCCGGGCTGATTTATCGGGATGGGAACTCTGAAGGCATAGCTGGCATACTTACAAATCTTCCAGGCCTTTGATAGATGAATTGGCATACCAAACCTATACTTCTTAGCCAGCCCCTTGGACTTTTTGAGTGCCAGCACTACAGCCACGAGGTCGGCATTGCCGGCTCTCTCTCCGATGCCGTTGATAGTCGTGTTGATGTAGGCATCCTGCCCACCATCAATGACTCCCATTGCCCCGGCAACGGAGTTGGCAACAGCCATTCCCAGGTCGCCGTGACAGTGAAGCTCTATTGGCATTCCCACCTTCCGTGCCAGCACTTTACAGGCATCGTAGATAGTGAAAGGATTATCATAACCAAGGGTATCACAATACCTGAACCTATCGGCACCGTGTTCCTTGGCTAAAGAGGCAAAACGAACCAGAAAATCGATATCCGTTCTTGAAGCATCCTCAGCATTTATGCCGATACTTAAAGCACCATGTTCTCTAGCCGCATCTATAGCCTCTATCGCCATGGCCAATACATCTTCCTCACTCTTTGTACCCCGGAACTTGCCATTAATCATCTGCTTGGAAGTAGAGATAGAAAGATTGAGGTGCTTGATTTCTGGCACTAATTCAAAGGCTTTTTCCACATCCTCGGTCGTCGCCCGAATCCATCCTCCCAGGCGGATAGGTTGCAGAACACCCATCTCCTGCAATTTAAGGTTCGCCCGAAGGTAATAGGACTCATGTCTGGTAGTCGGGAAGCCAAACTCGCTCTGGAAAACTCCCATTTCGTTCAAATATATGTTTATCATCGTCTTAGCCAGTTTGGATAGACCGAGCTTGGCGGTCTGAACCCCGTCACGGTTGGTCACATCAATCAGATAAATCTTACCCATCTTTTAAACCCCTTCCTCAATTTAATGATATGTATTGGGGACTCCAACTGTCAAGCTAATTAGGGCTTGACGCTGACCTTAGTGGCTGATATTATCAGATTACCCATATAAGTTTATGTCAGGAGTGGAGATGAATTTCGTTGAAAAACTGACCCGCGCCGCTCGAAAAAACGGGAGCCTGCTCTGTGTCGGACTCGACCCTGACCCAAAGCTAATGCCTGACAGAGTAGGTGTTTTTGAATTCAACAGGGCAATTATTGAGACTACCCACGACCTGGTCTGTGCCTATAAACCCAACCTGGCTTTTTATGAAGCACTGGGGAACGAGGGACTTGATGCCCTGAAGAGAACGGTGAATTACATCCCCAAGGATATCCCGGTAATAGCCGATGCCAAGCGTGGTGATATAGGCAATACCGCTAAAGCTTATGCCCGTGCCCTCTTTGAATACTTTGGCTTTGACGCTACTACCGTCAATCCCTACCTCGGTTTTGATTCAATTGAGCCTTTCATTGAATATCATGATAAAGGAGTACTTATTTTGTGCCGAACCTCAAATGCCGGTGCTGTTGATTTTCAGTCTCTCCGCTGCGAGATTGAAAATGACCACCGCCCTCTATTTGAGGTGGTAGCCCTTAAAGCCGGTCAGTGGAACAAATCCGGCAATATCGGACTGGTTGTTGGTGCCACCTACCCCGAGGAATTAAGGTTGATTCGGCAGATTCAACCAGATATGCCTCTATTGATACCGGGCATTGGCGCCCAAGGAGGCGACCTGGCTTTAGCCGTCCGCTATGGGGTTGATGTTAGAGGAGAGAAAGCCATCATCAACTCGTCACGGCAGATAATATATGCCTCGCGTGAAAAAGATTTTGCCCGCTCAGCCCGGCAGGCTGCCTTAACACTGCGAGACCAGATTAACCAGCATTTATCCAGCCTGAGAGTATACTGAAATGGTTTTAGAGATAAGGCTCGGTGATGTGGTCCGCCTGAAGAAAAAACACCCCTGCGGCAGTTATGAATGGCAGGTAGTCAGGCTTGGCGCTGATATCGGCATCAGATGTCTTAAATGTCGGCGTCGAGTTCTTCTCGACCGCCGTGTTTTTGAGCGCAGGGTCAAAGCTATTGTCTCCCCTTCATCCTCTTTACCAATGATACAAGACGGGTTATAATAGTCTCACCGCCTGATTCTGCTTGAGTGGAGGTGTATATTGGTCGCTTTATATGTAACATCTTTAAAAGAGGGCAGCGGGAAAACCGCCGTTTGTGCCGGTCTGGTTAAGCATCTGCTAGGTGACGGCAAGAAAGTGGGTTTCTTTAAACCGATTGTCACTGATGTCAAAATCCCACCGACAGAAGCTATTGATAGCGATGCTGTTTTTATGAAGCGTGTTTTTGCCTTGAAGGAACCAATAAGCGACCTTTGTCCGGTTATTAGCGAGCATTCTGCCCTGACTGATAGAATCAGGGAAGCTTATGCTGTGGTTTCCAGCGGCAAAGATGTGGTCATTGTCGAAGGCGTATGGCGACAGAGACCAGCGGGCAAGTCAAATGAAGCTCCATACGAAATAGCAGCGGCGTTGAATGCCAAAGCTCTGGTTATCCAACCCTATTCTAAAGAGTGGCCAAAGGCGACAAATAGCTACAAGGATTTCGGGCAGTCGCTACTGGGGATAGTATTGAATAAGGTGCCAAAAAGCAGGCTGGAACAGGTACGTAGCGAGGCGTTGGCACAGCTTGATAAAGCAGGAATAAATATTCTGGGGGTGCTGCCTGAAGATAGGGTCCTTCTGGCGCTGACTATTGGTGAGCTGGCTGAAGGTATTCACGGGGAGATACTGCGTGGTACCGAGCAATCGGGAGAACTGGTGGAAAACCTTATGCTGGGGGCAATGGCGGTTGACCCCGGGCCGGACTATTTTGGTCGCAAGAATAACAAAGCGGTAGTAGTCAGGAGCGAGCGGCCGGATATGCAGATGGCGGCGATGCAGACTTCGACCAGATGTATTGTCCTCAGTGGTGATACACCGCTAAAACCGGTCGTTCTTAATAGGGCCGAAGAGAAAAATGTCCCCATTATTTCAGTCAAAGATGATGTTACCACCATAGTGTCCAATATTGAGAATGCCCTAGATAGAACCAAATTCAACCATGAGAACAAGCTACCAAAGCTCGCTGAGATTATGGAGCAGTACTTCTCTTTCCCGACGCTATATAAAGGACTGGGGTTAGCTGGGTAGGGAAAACTAAACCCTATCCCCTTAATCCCCTTCCCCTTGTAAAGGGGAAGGGGAATCAGTTATATGAGAGAGGCTTCGCCTGTCTTTGACACTCCATATGTTAGGAATTTTTGAAAATTAGACTGTCTACAGCTATCTAATTTTTCAAAATTGGACTCTTGGGAACTCGTTTAGCGGATAGGTAACCGACTTTACCATCCGGTTCTCC
>Ga0209102_1000796_pt1 | contig 19181 bp, 16 predicted proteins | sample ConPoolayeHmetaG_FD_185483 | JGI IMG/M metagenome (GOLD analysis project Ga0209102, IMG submission 185483) | Hot spring microbial mat communities from California, USA to study Microbial Dark Matter (Phase II) - Cone Pool mat layer H metaG... ...
TTTCTGAAGATGGTGATGAGATCGATCTGTCTCACTTTTGAAAGGGATAGGTAACGTTCCCGATAGGCGATGACTGTATTCCTTACTTCCTCCTCATCCATAGTCGCAATGGTTCGATTATGGATGGGGGTTTCAATGATGACCTCAGCCATTCCAAATCCCCCTGCCTTCAGGAATCGTCCTTCCCGTCTCCGTTCCGTAGTCAAATGGCTCTGAAGGGCTGCAAATTTGTTGGGAACAACTCGAAGAGACCAGTTCCCATCTTTTTCGATAGAAAATACAGCGGGGGGAGTCATCGATTCGTTCCCGGGGCAGAAAGGGCAATCCTCTCGATGGGATGGAAGATGTCTCTCCTCCCTCTTGGTCAAAAACTGATCGGGGCGTTTTGCCCTCTCCGTCGCAATGATGACCCATTCCTTAGAGATCATATTCTGTCTAAACTCTGGCATCTTCTTCCTCCTTCCCCTCCGGGCTCTGAGGGAGCTGAAATAGGGTTTGCAGAGCATCGATATAAAAATCGGACATCGCCTCTTCGTCCTTCTCTTTAAGTTGAGTGACCGGTTCATGGAGGATCTTATTGATGATCGCCGAGGTCATCGCTTCTAATGATTTTCTCTCTTTTTCGGTAAGTTCAGGATGAAGGGAGAGCATCTTCGCCAGTTCTCGCCTCCTGATCTCCTCGAATTTCTTCCTCAAGGCAATGATGGTAGGGGTCACCTCCAGGGAATGATACCATCGAACAAATCGTTCCACCTCCTCTCCTACGATCCCTTCGGCCTTTTCTGCCTCTTTTTCTCTATCCTTCAGATTTTCATAGGCTACCTTCTGGAGGTCGTCAATATTAAAGAGGTAGACATTTTCAAGGTCTCCCACTTTAGGCTCAATGTCTCTGGGATCGGCAATGTCAATAAAAAAGATAGGCCTCTGCTTCCGTTCCTTCATCACACGGCTGATCTGTTCGGATGTAAAAATAGGCACAGGAGAGTTGGTCGCACTGATGACGATATCAGCCTTTTTCAATCCACGGTTTATCTCATCAAATGGAATGGCCTCTCCTTGAAATTCCTGAGCCAAGTTTACTGCCCTCTCATAGGTTCGATTGGTGACCAGGATCTTTCTCACTCCCCCGGAGACGAGGTGCCGGGCCGCTAACTCAATCATCTCCCCGGCTCCAATAAGAAAGACCGTTCTATCCTCCAATGTTCCAAAGATTCTTTGGGCCAACTCTACTGCCACGGAACTGACGGAGACGGCGCTGTTGCTGATCTTGGTCTCTGTTCTGACCCGTTTGGCCACATGGAAGGCTCGATGAAGAAGGCGGTGGAGGATCACTCCCGAGGCATTCGATTCATTTGCCTTCTGATAGGCCTCCTTAATCTGGCCTAAAATCTGAGGCTCTCCTACCACCATGGAATCCAGACTGGAGGCGACGCGAAAGATGTGTCTTACCGCTTCCTTTCCCACAAGAAGATAGAGATTTTTTTCAAATCTTTCCAGGGGGAACTGATGAAATTGGGAGAGAAACTCCTTTAGTTCCTGAACGGCTTTCTCCACTTCCTTACAGGTGGCATAGAGCTCCACCCGATTACAGGTCGAAAGAAGGATGGCCTCCCTGATAGAAGGGATGGCTTTTATCCGTCGAAGTGCCTCTTCGATCTCCGATTCCTGAAAGGCAAGCCTTTCCCGAATCTCAATGGAGGCCGTCTTATGATTTAAACCGATAACGATAATTTCCATAGGCCAGAATTAAAAAATAAACTTCCCTTTTCCTTACCAATTAGAGTAGGTGTGAAGTCCGGGAAGAAGAAGATTCACTCCTAAAAAGGTAAACAGGACGGTCATGAATCCAAAGATGGCCATCAGGGCCGCCTTCCGCCCTCTCCATCCTACAGTAAGGCGTTGATGCAGGAGCGCGGCATAAAGAAACCAAGTAATGAGGGACCATGTCTCTTTTGGATCCCAACCCCAGTATCGACCCCAGGCATAGTCTGCCCAAACCGCCCCTGTAATGATCCCTAAGGTCAGGAGGGGGAAACCAAATTTGAGGGAATAATAGTTGAGGTCGTCCAGAACTTTTAAAGAGGGAAGTCTCTTTCCAATAGCCCCCATCCTTTTCGATTTGAGTTGATGTTCCTGAATGAGATACATGACCCCGCAACAGAAGGCCAGGGTGAAGAAGGCGTTACCAAGAAAGGCAAAGACCACATGGAATGGATGCCAGAAACTTCTTAGGACAGGGGCAAGGGGTAAGATCTCTTTAGGAAGGGCCAAGGCAAAAAGCATCAGGATAAGAGCAATGGGGGTAAGAAAGGCGCCAAGCATCTTGATTCGATATCTTATATTGGCTAGCAGCAAGACTCCAATGATCATCCAAGCAAAGAAAGAAAGGGATTCGTGAAGATTCGTCACTGGGGTGTAGCCTGCCTCAAGATATCGAACCAGAAAAGCCAGGGTATGGGTGATAAATCCAAAAAAGACAATTCCAGAGGCCCACCTCAGAAAATCCTCTTTGAGAAAGAGGAGATAAACCGAATGGGCCATGGTCCCGAGAAAATAGAGAACAATCGCCAGTTTAAAAAAGTAGATATTCATCATTTATTATTTTACCATTTTTTTGTTAATTGGTGAAATTGGAAATTCATCACCAGATAAAAAAGGGGATGAATCCAGGGTCTTCGAAGAATCCGCTTATAAATGGAAGGGTAAGAAAAGATTTCCTTCCAGGTCCATCTCATCCCTTTTTCGAGTTCTTCCACAGACAGCAAGAGAGGCCGATAGACAGCATGAAGGGAGTCATATTTCTCCCACTCTTCACAGAGAATCCTCCCTTCCCTTTTTAACCGATTAAAGGCTTCTGTTCCAGGATAAGGGGCCATGATAAATGCAAGGGCCCAATCGATTTGATACTCGATACAGAAATCCAGAATTCTTTGAAACACCCCTGGATCATCGTCATCTAAACCCACAATAAAAGTCCCCATGATCCCGATTCCCTGATCGTGTATCCTCTGCGCAGCCTCTCCGTATCGAGAAGGCTGGTTAAAGCCCTTCCCCATGGTCTTAAGGTTCTTTACAGAAAATGACTCGAATCCAATATTAAGGGCGATGCAGCCGCTTTCTGAAAACCCCTGAAGGAGTTCTCGGTCAAAGGCAACCGAGACAGGTGCATGTCCCCACCAGAGGAGGTCATATTCCCTGAGAAGCCTTACCAGGTCCAGAGCAAACCGCCTGTCTCCAGCAATATTGGAATCGATGATATAGAGGAGTCTTTTTTTGAGAAAGTAGGGGAGATCCTTACTGAAAAAGGAGAGGATCTTTTTCGAGATTCCGCTCATAACCGGTCCTTTGGTGAAGAGGGTCTGGAGTTCTCGATCGATTTCAGCAATGGGGCGATTTCGGTAGTGAAACCCGAAAAATTTAGAAACCCCACAGAAGTCACATCGATGAGGACAACCTCGGGTGGTTTCGATCAACTTCAACGGGAAATAGAACTTCTCATGGATGAGATCCCTTCTGGGCAGGGGTAAGGAGGAGGGATCTACGAATCCCTCTGCTTGATAGATCTGTTTCATTTGGCCTTTCTTAAAATCTTCAATCAGCCTTGGCCAGACCTCTTCGGCCTCTCCAATCACGACCGCATCCACATAGCGAAGGGCCTCTTCTGGAAGCATACTGGCATGGGCACCCCCCATGACCACCGAAACTCCTCTCTTTTTAAACTCCATGGCTATCTGATAGGCCCTCGGAGCAGCGGGAGTCTGAGCAGTGAGACCCACCAAATCCACTTTTTCATCAAAATTGATTTTCTCAAAAGCTTCGTCAACGATTTTCACCTCCACCTCCGAAGGAGTGACCGAAGCTACATAGGGAAGATTCAGAAAACTGAGTCTAAAAAGGAAAGCCTCTTCTCTTCGTCTTTTTCGCTCAGGAGAGATCAGAAGAAGTTTCATGAAAATGATATCTAACCTATTTCGCCTTACTTAGACAACCTCAAAACAAAGGGGTTTCCCAATAACCCTCTTGACTTGATTCCTCAGCGATGGAGGGAGAAGACCTATTCCTCATAAAAATTTCTTGATTCTTTAGCCGTTTTAGGTAAAAAATCAAATCAATCCATGGATTAAAAATTCCATTTATAGGAGAAAATCGATGTTTGAGATTCTTTTGACCGAAGAAGAAAAAAAATTAAAACAAGAGGTCCGAAGATTTGTTCGTGAAAAGGTCCCAAGCTCTCTCATTCGAGCTATGGATCAAGACCAAGTAAAATACCCAAAAGAATTTATTAAAAGTTTGGCAGAAGAAAATCTCCTTGGCCTGCGCTTCCCAAGGCAATGGGGTGGAAGGGAAATGAAATGGACAGGAGAAGTGGCGGCCATTGAAGAGATCGGGGTACTGGGTTCTGGAATGACCTGTCTTTACTCCTTGGTGAGTATCGTCGGCGAAGCCATCCACCGCTTTGGAACCCCTGAACAGAAAGAAAAATATCTAAAACCTACCCTTGAGGGAAACCTCTGTTGTGCCGAAGCCTTGACCGAACCCCGAGGGGGCTCAGATTTTTTTGGTGCCACAACCTACGCTAAAAAAGATGGAAATCATTACATCCTCAATGGTCAGAAACGGTTTGTGGTGGGTGCAGAAGGGGCGGACTACTTTTTGGTCTATGCCAAGACAGCACCCGAAGCCGAACCTCATAAATCCCTCTCTTGTTTTATTGTTGAAAGGGAGATGGGTGTGGAGGTGAAACATGTTTATGGACTCTTAGGATCCCGAGGAGGGGGAACGGGTCGCCTTTATTTTCGCGACGTCAAGGTACCGAAAGAGAATCTCGTAGGCCCTGAACATGGAGGAGCACTCGTGTTTAACCGAATGATGATCCCAGAACGGTTGACCACCGCTGCAGGAGCCCTCGGGATGGCCAGATGTTGCCTAGAGATCGCGGTTCGATACAGCGATCGAAGAAAGGCCTTCGGAGAACGAATTCGCCGATTCCAGGCCGTCAGTTTCAAGGTGGCCGATTCGATTGCAAAATTGGATGCGGCCAGAAGTCTGGTTTATGTCACTGCAAGGCATGTGGATCAGGGTCTTGATTCAAGGCGACTCGTTTCAGAGGCCAAGAAGGTGTCCACGGAGATGCTCTGGGAGGTGGTCAACCATTCGATGCAGATCATGGGAGGAATCGGGTATACCAATGTCTATCCCATCGAACGCTTTTTTAGGGATGCAAGGCTTCAGATGATCTGGACAGGAACGAATGAGATTATGGATCTCCTCATCCAACACGAATTCTATAACGAAGTCTTATCCAGAGCGGAAGATTCAAGGGAGGTCGAGAAGGACGCAGGAGACCTCGAAGGGGAAGAAGAAAAGGTGTATGAATAATCGGGTCTGTATTACAGGGGTTGGGGTCGTTTCTTCGATCGGGATCGGAAAGGAGGAGTTTCTCTCCTCCTTAAAGGCAGGAAAATCTGGGATCGATGAGATCAAAGAATTCGATACCCGTTTCTCCCGCTCTAAAAAAGGAGGAAGGATTCGAAATTTTAATCCCAGAGACTTCATTGCCCCAAGTAAGATCAGACGGCTCGATCGAGCCAGTCAGTTTGCCATTGCCGCTTCCAAACTGGCCTTAGCCGATGCTCGTTTTTCTGTCACCAGTGAAAATGCTTCGAGGGTTGGAGTCGTCTTGGGTTCAGGTTTTTGTGGTCTCTCCAGTTCAGAAGAGTTTCATCGTGCCCAAGTCCTGAAAGGGTTCCTTGACCTCAATCCAATGCTCTTTCCAAACACGGTGCCGAATGCCCCTGCCAGTTACGTATCCATCGAACTCGGGATTCAGGGTGTGAACGCCACCCTGGTTCAATCCTTCTGCACCGCAGAGGCAGCCATCCTTTTTGCCTGTGATCAAATTCACGCCAAAAGGGCTGATCTCATCCTTGCAGGAGGAGTCGATGAACTCAGTGAATTTCTATTTCGGGGATGCTCCGACCTCCATCTTCTTGCTACGGATAAGGGCTATGGAGAACGGTCCTCTCCTTATGATCGAATGAGAAACGGGATCATTCTGGGAGAAGGGGCGGGAATCCTCACGTTGGAATCAGAGGAGCATGCCCATCGGAGAGGTGCAAGAATTTTAGGTACCATTTCAGGTTATAGTCTGGTAGGCTCCTCCTATCAAGGAGAGGTGAAGGATCTATGTCGTTCCATCCAGCTGGCTCTTCCAAAAGGACAGGAGATCCGGATCGATTATATCAGTGGGGCCGGAAATTCATCAAAAGAGGTGGATTCTCTGGAGGCAAAAGCCATCGATGATCTCTTTCCAAATAAATCCCATTCCATCCCTGTCAGCTCGGTGAAAGGGATGCTGGGGGAAGCGATGGCGATGGGTGGAATTCGAATGGTAGCCAACTTACTTGCCATGGAGTACAGTTTCATTCCGCCGACGATCAATTACCAGTTTCCAGACCCGGAATGTGATCTTTCCTATATCACCCTTCAAAGCAAAGACCACGAGATCCACACTCTCCTCCATCTTGGAATCTCTCCTAAAGAGTGTTATTCTGCTTTTATAATAAGCCGAGAATGGAATCCCTAACCGGTACCGGAAACCTCATCCTCATCTTTACCTTGATCCATTTTACCCTTGGCCGATCCTTCTCGGTCCTTTTTGCTATCCTCAATCAGATGTCTGTCTTTATCTACTTCCCCTTGGCCCTTCTCTATGATTATATCCAGATCCCTATCTATGGGATTCTGCTCGAAAAATCCAGTAAGAGATTCTTCATCGTGCGTTGGCTCACCCAAAAAGCAGATAAAGTGATCTCCAACTTGAATCGAAGACCTTTGATGAAAAAAATCCTTTCCCTCGGAGATATCGGCCTCGTCCTTCTCTCCGCCCTTCCCATCCGCGGCTTTGGAATTCTCTCCGGAAGCGTGGTAAGTTTTTTCCTCAAAAAGGATCGGATGGAAGGGACTCTCCTTTTGATGATCGGCTCTTTCCTGGGGATTTTGATCATCATGGGAATTGCCAAAGGAGTTTTTAAGATTCTATCCCTTTTTATCGGGATCAATATGGGGTGACAAATCCGTGAGGTGGGATGGAAGAAATTTGGAGGAGATTCACGAGTGGAGGGGAACATCCTGAGTGAGTGAAAGAAAGGCCCTTTCAATTCCCTGTGCAAGAAGGGGAATGTCTTCGTCAAATAGTGTCCTCATATCCAGAAGGAGTTCCTCTTTGCTGATCCGAGAAATGATGGGTGGATCCTCTTGACGCAACCTCTCCTCCAGGACATTGACCGAGAAGTGAACGGGTTTGATCGAAAGGACCATCGTGGGCAAAGATTGTAAAGGCAAAGCCCCTCCCCCTACCTGGGAAACATCCTCCCTGAGAAAGATCGCGGCCTTTCCTTCGAGAGACTCAGAGATACGTCTCAAAAGCCTTCTCCCTCTTCTCTTCAATCGCTTAAGATCCAGGCCTAACATCCGCAAGGTAGGAACCTCTTGCATCGCCTTTTTTTCATCTTGATAGAGAAGGAGGGTGGACTCCAGAGCAGCCAGGGTCAGTTTATCAATCCTTAGAGCCCGGGTGAGAGGATTCACCTTAATCGAATCCAATATTCCTTTCTTCCCTAAAATCACTCCAGCCTGAGGGCCTCCTAAGAGTTTATCCCCGCTAAAACAGACCACATCCACCCCGGTTCGGATGGCCTCCTGCACCGTGGGTTCTTTTTCCAATCCATACTGGCTGAGATCGACAAAACAACCGCTTCCCAAATCTTCCATCACAGGGAGACGATACTCCCTTCCCAATTGAACCAGTTCAGCAAGGGTCACCGCAGAGGCAAAACCCATGATCCTGAAATTACTCGTATGGACCTTCAGGAGCAAGGCCGTTTCTGGACCGATCGCCCTCTGATAATCTCGAAGATAGGTTCGGTTTGTGGTTCCTACCTCTTTGAGAATCGCCCCGCTTCTCCTCATCACATCTGGAACCCGAAAGGCACCTCCGATCTCCACCAGCTCTCCTCTCGAAATGATGACCTCCTTTCCTTCGGCTAAGGTGTTAAGACAGAGCAGCACCGCGCCCGCATTGTTATTGACGACCATAGCCGATTCTGCCCCTGAAAGTCGACAGAGGAGTTCCTCCACATGACTGTAACGATCTCCTCGCCCACCCAAGGAGAGATCGTATTCGAGATTGGAATAGGTCTTGGAGATCTCTGCGAGATGTCGAAGAGCCTGTGGATGAAGGGGGGCCCTTCCTAAATTGGTATGAATGACCACCCCTGTAGCATTGATGACCCGACGGAGTTTGGGCCTGACCAGAAGGTCGAGTTCCTTCTGAATATAGGGAAGGAGATGGGCCATTGTAAAAAACTGATCATCAAACCTTGAGAGATCTTCTTCGCGAAGGATCTCCTCTCGAATCCTTCCTAACCCCTTTCGAATGGCCTCCAATAAAACCGTTCGGGGATGGACCTTTAGAAGATCGAGGCTCTCTTTCTGGGAGAGAATCTCTTCCACACTTGGAATCTTCCGAAGAATCTCCTGTCGAAGGGATATCGTCATTGCCTTATCTCTCTCTTTTTTCTGCTGAAGAGGGTCTTGAGAATTTTAAAAAGGTTCATTCGAATGAGCTGGGTGGGCCATTCCAATTCCTTCTTTTCACATACGGTAGACATACTGTAGGTCTCAAGCGGTAGAGGTCTCTTGATGATTTCTGAAAGGGCCTCCTCCCTCTCCCGACGGTCCGGAAGGGCCATCATCCTGTCAATCTCTTTTAAAACTTGAAGAGCCAATCCGATCCTTTTTTCTACCGCCTCTGCTGTCTTTGGGTCGATCAGACCAAACTCTGCCTTTAGCCGATTCAGTCGCCTCCCCGCCTCATAGGTGCTGGCGACAATCGTCTCCCGATCCATCCATTCCGTCTCGTAGTTGAGGATATATTTCCAGCTTGGAGAAAGAAGGGCCTGGCGGTGCTCTTCGATCGTACGATAGAGAAGACGATATCCATACCTCTCGGGATGCTCGAAGACCATACTTCCGGGATCTAAAAAGGGAGCGAGGGGAGAAATGAAGGGGTAGAGTCGACGATAGGGCTGATACCGCTCAAGAAGGGATCGACAATAGTCCACGGTTCCCATGACAGAGTCATAGGTTTGTTTTGGAAGCCCGATCATAAAGAAGAGATCGATTCGTTTACACCCGAGCTCAATCGTATCGCCAATCATTCTTTCTAGGGACTCATTGTTATAGGGCCGACCGAAGACCCTTCGAACCTCCTCATCATGGGACTCTGGAGAGATCTCGATGTTGAAATTGATGACCGACTCCGCAATCCTTTCCAACTGTCTCCGATTTGGAGGAACGAAGAATTCAAAGGCAATATGGTTCTTAATCCGTCTCTTCTTCAATGCTTCGAGGAAAGAAAATCCATACTCCTCCCCAGGTTGGAAAATATCCCCGATCACCATGATGGGAGCATTGAGATGGCTTGAGACATCAAAGATATCCTGAGCCAAAAGTTTCGGATCCCGATAGGCAGGTTTAAGGCGATTGGCCATGGTCCGGAAGGTGGTGGAAGAGCCCCCACAGGTTTTGCAATGATAACTACATCCCCGGCAGGTGAAGACCGCGGTCACCGGATAGGTATACCAATCGATAAAGGGTTGATAGCCCACCGGATCCGCATACCTCACCACCTTCTTCATGATATGCTGATAATCGATTGCGATATCGTTCAGATTCTCCGGAACATAGCTGAGGGGGTTGACCTTTATGCCATTCCCTCTGTCTCGATAGGTCAGATTCGGAATCCTCTGAAAATCTCCACCGTTTTTTAGAGTGCGTAAGAGTTCAAGAAGAGGTTTCTCGGTAGAATCTCCTCTCATGACAAAATCGATAAAGGGATACTCCCGGAGGATCTCTTCATGATAATAAGTGGCAGAGAGTCCTCCCAAGATGACAGGAGTATGAGGGTGATATTTTTTGATGATCTCTGCAAGGGCGAGGGCTCCCTGAACATGAGCCATCCAGTGAAGGTCCAGACCAAAGGCTAAGGCCTTATTCTTCTGGATCAACCTTTCCACATCAAACCCATCATCCTTAAGCATCTTCATAGCCACATTAATGATTCTTACCTTCAGGCCATGCCTTTCGAGATATTCGGAGAGAGAGGCAAACCCGATTGGATACATCTCAAAGACAGGAGTGGAGGGAACCACATCGCTGATAGGACCATAGACTCCCGGTCTTTTTCGAAAGTCATAAAAGGCAGGGGGGTGAAGAAGAATAAGGTCGATCATATCCAATGGAATTGAATTATTTATAGCCTACTCTCTCTTTCAAAACAAGCCATAAGGTTCCTTCTCTCTCAGAACTTCTTTTGCTCGGAAGTAACCTTTGTCGACCATCTCTCTCATCTGATCCGGACGAAATTCAAGGGAAGAGGCGATGAGTGGCTCTTCGGGTCTTATCGTGGTGAGGTGAACGGTTCTCTTTCCTCTAAAAGGATTTTGATCTCCTTGAAAAAGGGTTTTGATCTGAGAAGAATTCAAGCCAAGCCTTTCTTTCCCTCTCTTCTTAATCCCATTGATATAGCGGATAGCCTCGGTATAGAGGGCAGCCACTTTTAAATCATTATCCACAATTTCATCGGTAAGAAGTTCAAGAGTCCTCTTTAAAATTTCCATCGAACTCTTAAATTCCTTCTGCACAGGGGGCCGATGGTTGACTTCCGGAGAAAGGACAATGGAAACAATATGGGTGGCTCCCTCATCGATCGCCTTGCTCAAAGGGGCAATTTCTTTCACTCCCCCGTCGATATATTGGCTTCCTCCTATTTTTACAGGAGGCATCATCACAGGCACAGAGGCAGAAGCCAGAATCTTCTTGAGAAAGACGGGCTTGGGATCCTGATGGGGATTTCCGTATTCCACCTCTCCGGTCTGCATATTGACGACCGTAATAAATACCTCCGTTTTAGATTGAAGGAGCCTCCGATACCGCTCATCCTCCCCAAAGAAACGCTGGATGAGTCTCTCCAATGGGGTCGAATCATTCAGGGCATCGGAGAATAGAAAAGCAAAAAGGTCAGGGCGATCGATGAGGATATCCTGTTGTTCTACATTCTCATAGAAGTGGATGAGATTGGCTATGTCCTGAATAGCCACCAGAGGGGCAATTAGGGAACCGGTGCTCGTTCCGACGACCAGATCAAAACGCATTCCCAATTCCACCATCAAATACTTCAGGGCGCCAACAGTAAAAGCTCCTTTGGCTCCTCCCCCGCTTAAAACTAAAGCCCTTTTAATTCGCATCCTTTCGTTCTCGGAGTTGATCGAGAGCCCTTTTCATTCCTGAGGTAATCGATAAAATCAGGGGGCGCTGAATTTCAGGCGAATTGAACCGGTCTCTCTCTTTGTTATGTTCCGGTTTTTGGAGTTCAAAAAAGACATCCTTCTCAATGAGATATGCCAGATCCTTAAGGGATTCGATCCCCTTCATCTCGGTGGTAAGCTGGTTGAGATGGGTCAATTTTTCAAAGCTCGGAATTCTCTCCTCAAGGAGCCTCTGTTTTGAAAGGTCTCCTCGAAGGTGGCTTCGTAAAGTAGCGGTCACGAGGGCCGTAACCTTTTCGAAAAACCCTTCAAGGGGCTCTGGGCCTCTCTCGGGTGGATGCTCACAAGCAAGAAGAACTAAAAAGGAAGGAAGGAGAACCCAGAAGCAAACCTTTCGTTTTTTCAAACTCATTTCTCCACCTGATCCATTTTTAAGGATTCCAGGGATGAGGAACAGGGCGCCGATAGCCTTTTTGGGAAGCCAGAAGATCCAGATGGAGGGTAGCGATATCCTCAAGCTCGGGATCAATCATTTCCATTACCCTTGTATCTATAGTCTTGAGATACTGATGGCATTTCTCACAGGTGTCCATTCGAAAGGTCTCCTCTCCTTCCCCAAAAAAATATTGAAGGGTTCCCTGGTCCCTGTTCCCACAGAACGGACAGAAGAGTCGATCTACCCTCCACTCAAAACCACAATAGGAACACCGAAGATACCGCTTCCCCCCTTCCCCTCTCAATAGGGCCAAAGAAGGGAGAGATCCACATAGGGGGCAATATCCTTTAGACCAACTCTCCACCTCGAGCTCCTCTTTAAGAATCTCCACCCCTTCTTCTATGGAAGGCTTTCTACTCTGATAGATTAGAAAGTTGAAAACCTTCTGATCTAAGCCCAACGCCTCAGCCACCTTCTCCTCTTTGGCCTTTCCTGAAAAAATCTCTTCCAGATTTAATCTTTTTCCCTCCACCGCCTCGCGGATCATGCTCACCTGCCTCGCGAGGTGGGGATTCGCCTCCTGGGCTACCTCACAAAGAGACCCAAAGAGTTTGATCGAAGCCTCGATGTCTATGGGAAAATCCTTCTTCTCGATTAAAGAAAAACCCTCTTGGCTCAATAGGTCTTTCCACTCTTTTCTCAGCGAGAGGGGTTTGAGGTGAAGTTGAGATCGGGATTTTTCCTGCTCCTCTTTGACCCTCAGGTAAAAGTTCAGTATCTCTTTATACTTCGGTCTCTTCCCGATAATCTGTTCGATTCGTTCTTTCAACTTTTCCAACGAACCCTTCCTTTATGAAAAAAAACGGGCTTGTTTAAAAACCCATTTATTGAAACAAGCCCGTTTTTTTCATTTCGTCCCAGACGCTTATCCAATCAAGGAAAGCTCTTTAAGGGGTTTAAAGATTCGTTTGAGTGCTAACTTGCGAGTCATCCCGAAGGTATTTTCCGCCACGGCAAACTTATGGTATTTTTTGGGATCGTCCACCAGAAGATAGATCGTTCGGACATCATCGGGGTTGGCAAGCATGGCCTCTTTGTACTTTTTCTTAACCTCTTCCAATCGTTTATTCGCCTTCTCGAGCATCTCCTTTCGATCTCCGAAACTCATCGCACCGGTGGGGCAAGTCTTTACACAGGCAGGAAGCAATCCCTCTTTGATCCGGTCGATACACATCGTGCATTTAGCCATCACCCCTGCACTCGAGATCCTCGGGATATCATATGGGCAGGCTTCTCGAATCTCTTTGAAATCTTCGGGTTTGATCTTGACCTTGGGATTGAAAAGGACGGCGCCTGTGGCCTCATCGTGAATGATGGCACCCTTGACCTTCCCATCGGCTACCTCTTTACAGGGAGGAGAAATACAGTGGCGACATTGATCAGGGAAGAAATACCAGAGGGGAGCTCCTTCAGGACCCTCCACTTCGCTGAATCTCACCAGTTTGAAAGTCGAAGCGGAAAGGTCGGAAGGATTCTGATGGGTCCCCCTTTGAATGGTTTTCGTTCCAGGATTCTTATTCCACTGCTTACAGGCGATCTGACATCCCCTGCAGGCTGTACATTTGGTCGTATCAATAAAAAAGGATTTATCTGCCATTCTCGTCACCTCCTTTAGCTCTTAGCTGATTTTTTGGCTGGTGCTGGAGCCAGCTTTCTCACATTGGCCATAAACGCTTTGGACTCGGGGATCATGGTATTGGGATCTCCAATGGTGGGGGTCAGAAGGTTTGCACTCTCACCACCATCCTTTGGATGGAGCCAACCAAAATGCCATGGGAGTCCAATGAGATGAACCGTTTGGCCAGCAATGTTAAAGGGCTTTAGCCGGGAAGTGACGATGGCCACAGCCTCTATTTTCCCTCGGGGGGTTTCCACCACGACCCGATCACCGTTTTTGATTCCTCGCAATTTAGCAAGTTCGACACTCAATTCACAGAACACTTGAGGTTCAGCTTCGATCAACCAGGGTAACCATCGGGTCAATACCCCTGTTTGCCAGTGTTCAGTTACTCGGTAGGTTGTGCAGACGAAAGGATATTTCGGATCGCAGGTAGCAAACGTATCAGGACCACCCTCGAAGATCTTGACGACTGGATTGATCCTCTGACTGGATAAAAGGTTTTTCTCAATCGGGCATTCAAGGGGCTCATAGTGTTCTGGGAAAGGCCCATCCGCAAGCCCTGGTCCAAAGATGGAAGCCACCCCATCGGGCTTCATGATGAAAGGATAAGCCCCATCTGTTCCCATTGGAGGAACGGCATTGTCCGGAACGTCTCCAATCCATTTCTTCGCAACAGGATCCCACTTGAGAAGGGGCCTTTTGGGATCTCGAGGATTCCCTTCCAAATCAACCGAGGCTCGATTATAGATGATTCTTCGATTCAGTGGCCAGCACCAGGCCCACTCAGGATAGAGCCCTAAACCGGTTGGATCAGACTTCCCTCGACGAGCAGCCATGTTGCCCGATTCGTTATAGCTTCCGGAATAGAGCCAATTCCCACAGGAAGTCGTCCCGTCATCTTTTAACGCCACGAAATTGGGAACCAATTTCCCTGTGGTCAGATCGTACCCATTGATTTCTTTGGCAACTTTATGAACATCAAAATGACCGTTGGTTTCATAATCCCATTTCAAATTGAGGATCGGTTCTGGAAAGGCTCCTTTTTCTTTCTCATAGAGGGCCCGAACCTTCTTGAATAACTCATAGATGATGTCTCCATCAGGTCTGGCCTCTCCAGGAGGATGGGCTGCCTTATAGCGCCACTGCATCCAGCGGCCACTATTGGAAATACTTCCTTCTTTCTCCATGAAGGCAGCACATGGAAGCTGAAAGATCTCGGTCTTCACCTTTTTAGGATCCATGCCTGGCCCTCTCCAGAACTCCGCTGTCTCACTATCAAACACATTCACATTGACCATCCAGTCAAGCTTAGCCAAGGCTTGTCGAACTTTTCCCGCATTGGCACTGGAACAGGCTGGATTCATTCCCCATGCAAAGAAACCGCTGAAGGTTCCTTTATACATTTCGTCAAAGAGATTGAGCCAGGAAGCATCCTGACCTGGATCCAGTTTGGGCAACCAGGAATATCCAAAATCATTTTCTTTGGTTGCCTTATCTCCAAACATCGATTTCAGAAAACTGACTATATATTTGGGCCGATGTCTCCACCAGTTGACACTTCTTGGATCCTTAGTTTGAGGAGTGGTCTTATTATAATCGGCAAGGGTAGGCCATTGGGCCCTTGGAATAGGTAGATAGCCTGGCAGGATATGGTAAAGAAGGGCTTGATCCGTGGAGCCTTGAACATTGGACTCCCCTCTCAAGGCGTTGATTCCTCCTCCTGCAATTCCCATATTCCCAAGGAGGTCTTGAATAATAGCCATGGCTCTGATATTCTGGACACCCACGGTATGCTGAGTCCATCCCATTGCATAAAGGACCGTCCCTGCCTTGTCAGGTGTTCCGGTAGAGGCATAGGCTTTGTAGACCTTTTCCAGGTCAGCCATAGGAGTCCCAGTGATCTCGGATACCTTCTGGAGAGTATATCGCGAGTAATGTTTTTTCAAAAGCTGGAAGACACATCGTGGATCCTGAAGAGTCATATCCTTTTTAGGTATCCCGTTTTCATCCCTTTCGAATGTCCAGGTCGACTTATCATAGGCTCTCTTGGTAGGATCATAGCCAGAGAAAAGACCATCTTCAAAACTAAATTTCGGATTTACGATAAACGGAGCATTCGTATAATTCTTGACATAGAACTCATCATAAAGATGGTGATCAAGGATGTATTTAATCATTCCTCCTAAAAAGGCAATATCTGTACCCGAACGGAGGCGAACAAAGATATCTGCCTTAGTAGAAGTTCGAGTAAATCTTGGATCCACATGGATGAAAATTGCTCCCCTGTCCTTTGCAGCCTGGATCCATTTAAAGGAGACAGGGTGATTCTCTGCTACATTTCCACCCATGTTCAAGATGACATCTGCATTTCTGAAATCGATATAATGGTTGGTCATTGCGCCGCGACCATACGACTCTGCCAGAGCCGCAACCGTAGCGCTGTGTCAGATACGGGCCTGATGCTCAATGTAGACAATTCCCAGTGCCCTGAGGAATTTCTGATAGAGCCAGCACTCTTCGTTATCCATTGCCGCACTGCCAACCGAGGCAATGCCATTGGTTCGATTGACCACCTGCCCCTGGGCATTCTTCTCCATGAAACTGGCATCACGACTCTTTTTGATATTGGCCGCAATCTTATCTAATGCCCATTCCCAGCTCACCTCTTTCCATTGGGTACTGTAAGGAGCACGATAACGAACCTTCTGGAGGCGATTGGGATTGTTTGCAATCTGGTAGCTGGCTGCCCCCTTGGCACAGAGAGCCCCTTCATTGATGGGATGATCAGGATCCCCTTCGGCATTAATTACCTTTCCCTTCGCATCCGTATGGATGATTAGTCCACATCCAACTGAACAGTAACAGCAAATAGATGTGGTTTCCTTTGCCCCTTTAATCCGAAGTTCTTGAGCATAGGACTCAATTGGTGTAAGATCAAATCCTAATCCACCAAGAAGAGTACCTGCTGTGGTAACTCCAGAAATCTTTAAAAAATCCCTTCTTGTGATTTTCATAATGGATAGCTCACCTTCCTTTCTTTTATTTAATTTTTTAAATTAGGATTAATCTTCTTTTCACCCCCCTTCTTTTAAATGTTTTGATTGAGAAAAAAGGATTAAGAAAAACTTTGTGAAATATAACACAGAGCTATTTTTTGTCAAGTAAAAAAACTGAAAATAGGTAATCCCTCACTGAAGCGGGGGAATCGTATTTTTTGAAGAAATGGGGAAAGGGGGCTTACGTTCCAGCCTTTCCTATGTTAAAAAGAAGGCATGGAACAAGGGATCCGATACCGAGGCAAGAATTATACCCTCCGAGAGATCGGTGAGATTAGAGAAGTTGTTCTAGCCTATCGAGACCGAAGCCGCAGGTTCATTTCTCAGGAGATCTGTCGTCGGTGGGGATGGAGGCAGCCCAACGGCGTTCTCAAAGACATGATCTGCCGAGGTCTCTTGTTGCAGTTGGAGGCCCGAGGGTTCATCGAGCTTCCTCCTCGTAAGCAGCATCCTCCCAATCCTCTTCTGAGAGATCCCAGGCCTGAGCCCGTAGAGCTGGATCAGACGCCCATGGAGTGTAAGTTATCGGATCTGAGGCCGATTGAGCTGCTTCAGGTCAGAGGAACGGCTTTCCAGAAGCTCTACCGTAGTCTTATCGATCAGTATCATTATTTAGGGTATAGGCGACCCGTAGGAGAGCATTTGGAGTATTTGGCCCTGGCCCAGGGGCGTGTGGTGGCCTCTCTGGGGTGGTGTTCTGCTCCTCGTCATATTGGGTGTCGGGATCGGTATATCGGTTGGAATAAGGAGCAGAGGCAGAGGAACCTTTCTCTGATTTTGGTCAATACGCGTTTCCTCATCTTGCCCTGGGTTTTCGTGCCTCGTTTGGCCTCCCATCTGTTAGGGCTCAATGTCAGAAGGATTTCGCAGGATTGGCAGAAGGTCTACGGTCACGAGGTGGTTTGGTTGGAGACGTTTGTAGACCCTGAACGGGGATTCTTGGGGACTTGCTATAAGGCGGCCAATTGGATCTATTTGGGTAAGACCACGGGGCTTGGTAAGGATGATCATACCAAAAAGGTGAATCGGAGTTTGAAGATGGTCTTTGGATATCCTTTGAGGAAAGACTTTCGTCAGGTGCTCTGTGATTAATTTCTGTCCGGGTTGTTTTGAGAAACAGCGCCAGATTGATGCCTTGACCGAGGAGGTCAAGCGTCTCAAAGCGAGGTTGAATTATCTTGAGCGGAAAGAGAGGGAGGGCTATTTTGGTTCATCGACGCCTTCTTCTCAAGTTCCGATAAAGAGCAATGCACCGAGGGAGAATCAAGGCAAGCGGGGTGGAGCCAGGCCTGGCCATCGTGGGCACGGTCGTCAGAGGTTTGATGAATCCGGTGCGGATCGGATCGTTCGGGTAGAGTCAGAGGTTGGGAATCGATGTCCTCGATGTGGAGGTCCCCTGGAAGATAAAGGGATCGAAAGTCATGGTGTGATCGATATCCCTCCTTTGAAGACAGAGCGGATTCTTTATCAGCTTCCGAAGCGATACTGTCCTCGTTGTCAGAAGAGTTATCAGCCTCCTGCGCCTGGGGTTTTACCCAGAAGCCTTTATGGAAACCAACTGGTGGCCACCGTGGCGACCCTGCACTATCTTCATGGTATTCCCATGGGGCGAATCACGGAGCAGATCGGCATTGGCCTTGGCCCTCTGGTCAAACTCTTTCATCGTCTGGCAAAGCTCTTCAGTCCCATTCCGAATCGTTTGATCGAACCCTATCGCCACGCTCCGGTCAAACACGCTGACGAGACGGGTTGGCGTAACGATGGGCAAAGCGGCTATGTCTGGCTCTTCGCCACCGATAAGATCAGCCTGTTTCTGTTTCGTAAGACTCGTTCCTCCAGTGTCCCTCGTGAGGTCTTTGGGGACAGGCCCCTGCCAGGCACCCTGGTGGTGGATCGTTACAATGCCTACAACAAGGTCCCCTGTCAGATTCAGTATTGCTATGCTCATTTGCTTCGGGAAGTGGAGGAGATGGGGAAAGAATTCTCAGAAGTCGATGAGGTCAAAACCTTCGTCGGCACCCTGGCCCCTCTTCTGGCCCAAGCCATGCATCTTCGTTCCCTACCGATAACCGACGCCCAATTCTATGAACAAGCTGAAAAGATCAAAAGCCAAATCAGGGAGATCGTTCATGCTCCGGCTCAGCACCTGGCCATCCGCCGGATGCAAGAGCTCTTTCATGACAACGAAGGTCGCCTCTACCACTGGGCCAAAGATCGAAGGGTTCCTGCAGATAACAATCTGGCAGAAAGAGACCTTCGGCCCACTGTCATTGCCCGTAAAGTCAGCTTCGGTTCTCAATCCGATACAGGAGCCCAGAGCCGAGGCGTCTTGATGACTACCCTCCATACCCTCAAAAAGCAATCCAAAATCGATGTGACCTCTACGTTGAAAACCATCCTCGATCAACTCGCAAAAGACCCCTCTTTGGACCCTTACCCTCTGCTCTTTCCCAACGACACCTCTTAAGAAAGCCAAACCGATGGAGAAAATTTCCTCGACAATGAAATGAAAGACAATACTGGTATGCCCTCGTACCCTTGTTCAAAATGTTAACCCCGCTTCAGTGAGGGATTACGTATGTGTTACCTTGAAAATACTAAGTTTCCATACAGGCAGCGAGGCTCAAAGGCTCAAGGGTAACTTTATAACCCAGAACATTTAGTCGGTTAACCAAATG
>Ga0209102_1000798_pt1 | contig 19176 bp, 17 predicted proteins | sample ConPoolayeHmetaG_FD_185483 | JGI IMG/M metagenome (GOLD analysis project Ga0209102, IMG submission 185483) | Hot spring microbial mat communities from California, USA to study Microbial Dark Matter (Phase II) - Cone Pool mat layer H metaG... ...
CCGTATCTAACCGCTAAGTTGGGAGCCAGGAAAAGGGAGGCTGGGGTCTGCCCACTGATGTGAGGAGAGAACAGAAGGAGATTTAGCTGGAGCTATTGACCTTTGGCATTATAGTATGTTGTTGGGTGGCTTTTCGATGACTTATGATACTGCGCATATTTGAGCTGATTGCAAGACCCCTTCCCATGACCTACCACTAGGCTTATAGATATGTTAGTCTTCGCGAATCAATTATTCCAGGTACCCTCCCAAATAACTTGAAGACCTGTAACTCTTCCCATCGTGCCGCTAGGTATATACCACCCACCACTAGGAAATAGATACTCAGGATTGTATTGTTCTCCGACCTGAACATCGACTACCTTATCGTTGTTATCGGGTCCGTAACTGTCCGACATTCCGGTACAATCTATGTAGACCAACCCTCTGTCTGTCGTTTGAAAGGCATTGCACGCATGGCCTGTGCTGGAAGAAATACCATAGTTATATGGGCCAGTGTAGCCAGCTAATGTCACACTTACGTAGGCGCATCTAATGCCTGCCATTTCTGCATTGTTATGAAGTCTTTCGGCAAAATCAGCGCAGATATGTGGGTTACCAGGCTGTGCGATTCCGTCGATTATGGTTTGAATATGTTCTAGGTTGACGTGACTTTCCGGCTTGCCATAGTAAATTCCAGGTGCTCCGATTGTATATATGTATGGAAACTGGTCAGTTCTATCTTGTCGTAAGAAGCTGACTAGTTGAGAGTAGCTAGGATCAACGGCATTTTCGTTGTTGATAAGTACGATGAAATGGCCTGCGTCATCATAGCACCCACTGCCTGAAAGGTATCCTTCCAATGTATGCACAAGACCCAAGTAGTAATTTTTGTAACTACCGGTGCGGGAATTGATCTTGTTAGAGGAGGGAGTCGTATCCGGTTGGGATGGGATAGTGTCAGAGAAGATCGTATCGGGTTGGCTGGCCTTTTTCAAGTAAGCGGAGGCCGAGTCGAGCAGGATGTCCTTATAATGGGATAAGGGCTGCACACCAGCGAAGGAAAATATGAGGAACAGACATATCAAGGAAACGATCGTGAGCTTCATACTTGGCTGTCTCCAGTCATTCCTTGAGACGACTTGACACAACCAGACGAAGACGCCGATTTCGAAAAGGAACACTAAACTCCCCATGAGTGGGCTGCCCATAAACTGTTGAGTAAACAGTGATTTGCCGGACCAAACAAGGAGCCCTAACAGCGATAGCGCTGAGAGATTCAGGATTAGTCTGTAGAGCCTGCCGATGCCTTTGTATCTCCTGGTGTAATAACTTAACCACTTCTCGACCGAGTAAAAGACAGAAAATCCCAAAAAGAGCCAGAATGGAATGAGGCTTCCGACGAAATGGCTGGCTATCAAACCCCCAATAGAAAGCGCAGCGATCAGCAACATCGGTTTCAGCCAATTCGGAATATGGGGTCTATGCCGATAGGCTCTCTGACCACCGGTGTTGTAACCTCTTCTGCTGGGAGGACCTTCGCGAGATGTTGGCCAGTCCGATGTGGCGTTCCGATATGTTTCTCTTCGGATCTTGCTCAGCCTTTTCTTCGTGCACTCCACGCAAGAGCAGGTGGGAGGGTGACTACCTCTAACATAGTCCCGGTCTTGTATAGGCATTTGCGAGAACTCCTCAGCTAACGGTATAGCTCGAATTCCTTTTCTGTCGATACATCATATGAGAAATAGCAAGACCCGTCAATAGACCTAAAGTACCACTTGTGTGACGAAATGTGAGGATACCCTGACGCTCTCTGGAGCAACAAGGGCGATTACCTCACGGAACAATGAACGAACCGTCCTACCTCAGACGCTTTGAGTACCGGCCTCTTGGTCGGGGTTTCCATAACTGCCTCCAAGAAATACGCCACAGGTGATGACGTTCAGGAAGAGAGTATTCTGCTAGCGGCTCCATACAAATCAAACAAAACGATGCTTTATTTGGACAGGACACGCCACCTTATCAAAGTACCTTTGACGCTTTTTGTCCCTTTTCAATACACTCTAGCTTCGAAATCTGTAAAATCGTCGCGATCCCGGATACCAAATACCAAGAGATACGAATATTCCTTCGTTTTGACCAATTTAGTCCCCAATAATAAATCGCCCAAGTCATCCAAGAATCCACCAGCAGGCCAAAGTCTCCATGCTTTCTTGCCATAGCGAACAATCTTGGTTCTAAGCCAGGTTGGAACTTGAGAATCAAAACCAGTGCCGTGACTTAACGGGCCCGAACTTGACCAAAACATTGCCACATATGTATAGGAAGGTAATATGGAGGCAATACGACGACCCACAATTCGATTTCTGGCCAACAAGCGCTGTCTAGTTTTCCTTCTAAGTTTGTTTGATTTTGGACCCTTTTTCGTGTCTAACTATTCCTCCGAATTCGAGAGAACAACCATGCTTATCTTTCACCATCTTTCCGGCTGGCTATCAATCGTACGCATCCTCTTTATTGAATCCAAGTCTAGGGATAGCAGACAGTCGAGGCTCACCGGCCTGTAGTTTATTAGCTCCACGCTGACATTTATCGTCTTCCGTTCGCCGTTGATGAAGGGAAAGTTATCCATTTCATTATTGTGAACGTGCCCATGAATGACCCAGCCATCCCAGTTTCTGAGTTTCTGTTTTTGCTCTTGAGTCTGATGCTTGTCGTTTGGGTTTGGGTTATGAATGAGCAGAAAGTCATACCCACCGACGTGCAATTCCTCGAAATCTTGAAATTGTATACCACTTTGGCAGCGGTCGTGGCTTCCCCGGATAGAAACCACAGTTCCTTTTACTTGTTGCTTCCAGTAAGCCGCTGGCCTTGCCCCTCTGCCAAAGGACCAGTCGCCAAGGAAATAGACTGTGTCATTCTCCCGTACTGTATCGTTCCAATTCCGTGCCATCGCCGCATTCATTTCTCTCACGTTCCGAAAGGGTCTGTGGCAGTATGTGATTATCTTCTTGTGGTCAAAATGGGTATCTCCAACAAAATACACGGACCTATCAGACTTCGACAATCGGCCCTCTCTTGATAGGCGTCGCAATTCCTTGAACTTTGCGATGGTCTTCCTCCACCAGTACGTACTGAGCGCTTGCTTTCGAGACAGCATTCTGCCAAGAACCAGGTCATATTCGGCTTGTATACGCCCTCGCTTTCCCAGCACCGTGACCCTTAGTAGATGCTGATTTATGCCCATGTCGTCCTCGTCCGAAACGCGAAGGATAAGCCTCCAGGCTAGGTTAAATAATCTCCTGACAACGGTCGCTTGAGTGTGCCTAAACACTTCCAAACTACATTTAGTCTCGGCATAGTCAGCTAGCCTCTCAAATGTGGCGCTAGACCTGGGATCATATTTGCCTATGGAACAATGGAATTTGTAGTTTCGGTGATGGTCATATGGCTGGCATGTGTCGTGTATCGTCTGTTCCTGACGAATTAACGTCTGCGCCAGCTCGTAACGAAGTTGCTGAAGCTCCGGCGAAGGGTCGATTTCGAGATAGAGCCAATTTGCGTCTTTGTTCTGAAATTCGCCACGCTTGACGCCGAGTTCAAAGGGAACCAGTGTGTACTTCTGGCAAACTCTTTTCACTTCACGAATTACGTTCTTGAGGTCACGTGTCTCCGCCGGGCCGAACAATGTTACGTGGGGCACAAACCTCGCCTCCCTGAGCCTCCTTACTCCCAGCTTCCTAGCTTCGCGCCGAGTGCATTCTCTTGCCCATTTTGCGTACTTTCTAGCATAGCCTGTCAACCGCAGTTCGATTAGAAACCTAGCCATTCTCGAGGTCTGAGCTATCTCCTTGATTCGTGTCTCTTTTTCTTCGCGGTGCTTTCGAAAGGAACCACCAAGTCTTTCACCTTCTGTCTTTCCACTTCAGTGCCCCTAGCACCATACAAAAGAGGACAAGTGCAATTATAGAAAGCAGTAGCCAGTTGCACTTCACATTTGCCCTAAATGCCTGTCCGTAATCGTCATATATGGTCTTGATGGCGCCCTCCGCTCGGCCTACTGAGTTGGCGCGTTTCTCTTTCCACTCTTGGTATTCTTGCTGCCAAACCGTCATATCGGCTTGGTACTGCCGCATCGCTTCCTCATAGGCTGCGATTGCTTGTGGATCCACCGGAGGACCCGTGGGCTTCGTCGGTTGTAGTGGCTCTGGCATGCCAATTTCGTCAACATAGTAGTTGAGTATTCCTGGGAAATTGCACTCCTTGAACAGGTGGACGCCCTTGCACTTGCACGGCTCGGATTCTTCATCAGCGGAAGCCTCTTTGTGGTTCTCGGTATCATTCCAGCAAGGGTCAGCGATGACGTCGTCGCCCATCCCACTAAGTCTTACTAGGGATTCAAAGGTCCACTTCGTTGTAGTGACGTAACCGATGATCCTGCCAGGCTGCGCTATTTGAGCTGCAGGTATGATGCCACCAAAGAGCAATTGTGGCACCAGAACAAGCAATAGCAGAAGTGGGGTAACATTTGGATTGGGCGACAAAGCAGATATGGCAAGACCGATAAGGCCGCCACCTAAGACTGATAACGCCATTGTCAAATATACGGGTGGGACAGTGGCAAGCGGAGGCCAGCCGCCCGACGCTTCCATAAACAGTATAAATATTGCTGAAGCATAGAGCGCCAACAGCACACACAGCAATACCTTGGACAGGACATAGGGGAGAATCTTGATAACCACCATACGTTCCCGCCTATATATATCTGCTTCTTTTACAATCTCACGCATTGAGGAAAGTGCCCCGACCAGACAACATACCATGGCACCCATAAATAGGTTCATAAGAGCTGCCCTGGCGTCGCCACCATCCGCAGCAAAGAGCCCCCTCCTCCAAAACAGGAAATCAAGCGTGGCAACAATCGGAGGAGCCAGCAATGTCAGCATCAGGCTTACTTTGTCGCGGAATAGGATACGAAAATTGCGTCTCGAAAGAATAGAAAATTGCCGCAGAGACGAACTCTCCTTGGATGATGCACCGGGACCTCTCACACGCTGTGGGCCTGTCGGTTTTCCGACTTGACGCTCGGGCAGTCGCGCCGTGAGATATTCTCGGCATTCGTCGGACCGAAGATAGCGTTCCGCGGCGGACTCTGGGGACACATTCTTTAGTTCCCTATAGATTTCGTCAAAATCGCTGACGCGGAAGTAGGGTAATGCTTCTTTAGGTGGTCCGTAGTACGCGAGATAGCCTCCTTGGGCAAGAATAGTTACCAAATGGCATTTCTCCAGGTTCTTCGTAGCGTGCGTCACAAGGACAACCGTCCGACCCTGATCTGCCAAACGGCGTAACAGCGTCATCATCTCCAGTTCCGTTCCCGGATCCAAGCCCGAGGTAGCCTCGTCTAAGAAAAACAGACCCGGCTCGGTCAGCAGTTCGGCGCCTATAGACACACGTTTCTGTTCACCGCCACTGAGACTACGTATCGGCTGGTCTTTGCAATTCGCCAGCCCCAGTATGTTCAGGACATCTGCTATCCGCCTTTGTCGTTCCACCTGTGTCGTATCTGAAGGCAGACGAAGACATGCGGAATAATAAAGCGCCTCATAGACGGTCAGCTCCATGTGAATTATGTTGTTCTGAGGGACAAAGCCAATCTGGCTACGATAGCCATCGAAGTTCGAGTACAGGTCAACTCCGTTCACCAAGACTGTGCCACTAGTGGCAGGGTAGTAGCCGCTCAGCGCCTGCAACAGTGTAGACTTCCCTGCGCCGCTCGCTCCCACAATAGCTACAAACTCATGCGGCTGAATGCTTAGCGAAAGATTTTTCAATAGATTTTTGCCCTTCACAAGTCGGTTTAGTCCCAAAGCGTCAAGTTTGAACTCGCGTGACTGGTCGATCGCAGTAATATGTTCCGGTCTGTAGACTAGAAGCACAGGCCCAATCTGGATAGTGTCGCCAGTGTGCAACACCCTCGGTCGGATCACGCGCTGGCCATTGAGAAATGTCCCGTTGGTCGAACCCAAATCTTCAATGACGTGCTTGCTAGCCTGTTCGTTCCAGACCATCCTAGCGTGTCTTCGTGAAATGGTGGGGTGGGACAGAACTACATCATTGTCGGGATAACGTCCGATGTATATAGTTGACTTCCGGTGCACGACAAGTTCCTGTGCTTTTAAGGGCTGTTCAACCAAATCCTTAACCCCATACCGCACCCTGATAAGGAAACTCCCGATAGTAATGGTGTCTGCATCTTCCAAGGGGTACCTGACACGCGGCTTGATGTCTTTCTGATTAAGTTTGGTGCCGTGTGCACTGTCCAAATCAATTATGTACAAAACATCAGAGAGCCACTCTAGTTTGGCATGGTAACGAGAGACGGTATTGTCGTCCAATACAACCTGATTGTCTGTAGCACGTCCGATGTAAATGACTGGCAGGCTCAGTACGTAGTTTCTGACACTGCCGCCTCGTTCGACTGCTAAGGTAACCGAGGAACACGTTCTCACGATAGCCCCACCTGTGGTGCCCTTGCAAAGCAACCTACGCTCAACCCTTCACTGTAGGTGCAGAGTTGAACGTGGTATTCACCTGAGATTCCAGTCCTGCTTGCCAATGAGTACATCCCAAAAATCCTTGAAAACCTTCTTGCCCTCTGTCTTAATACCCGTTGCTGTATCAAGTATCACAGCTTGTGGGACAGATATCAGCTTACGCCAGCCTCTGCATCTGTCGCATTCGAGCCACATCCTCTTGTCGCAGTCATAGTGGAGGTTTCTCCCACAATATCGACAGGATTGTCCCACATACGTGCGCTCACTAACGCCTGGTGGTGCAGACTCCGCAACCGCGGAAACTCCTGCCAACTCAGGCTCCCTTTCGCCTGAAGCATCAGAATCTAGGCCTGTGTCTTTCTGTGCTTCTGGCCCAGGCGGTTGCTCAGCATTTTTGTTATCCGCTTCAAGGATGTGTTCTTTCAGAAACTGCGATAAAGACTCATCCCACCAGCAGACGATAGTCACGTCAATCTCACCTTCGTTCCCTTTGATATGAAGGGTATCCCAGATTAGCTCACCTTCGGAACCACCACTTATGGCAACTTCGATCTCCGTAGCCTCTTCCCCAACTTCAGACAGGGCAATGTGTATGCGCTCATGATTCGTGGCTACTCTGGCCGGTCCGCCCGTTACCTTTATTATTGCCTTTGCACCCGCACCAGGGTGTAGACAGCCAAAATCGATAACGGAACGGTCGACCGAAAATTGAGGCTGTTCACTCATAGTTTCCCTCAAAACATACCTTGCGTCCTTGCAGAATCAGCCTGCCCATCCGCAAAATAGGGCTCATCTTGGGCGGGACTAACGTGAAGTATAGGGCTGAGGTGGCCTGCGAAGTCTATCGGGTGATGGCCCATAGGCGCCGCAGTGTCTCGCATTCAAACATTCAAATTGCTTCTTGTAAGGGTTCCACCAAAGCGAGCCCTCTCCGTGAGTGCCACGTGCTTGGCATATTGGACATAACTGCAGCTGTGTAGGTTCCTTGGGCTGCTCGCGCTTTAACGCCTGCGGGGGCGCTACCCAACGTGCACTTATAGGGACTTTTATTTCCTCCCTTTCACCCTGAAGTACCACCTCACTATTCAGACGCTCCCCGGCTGCGCTTGGCTGCACCATTATCTTGACCAAGGTTTGTTGTGGCCCAGAGATTTTCCAAGCCACGTGCAATCTCTTATCATTCGACCGCGCGTCCTTAAGTCTACCGCTCACTTCTAACGTCTGCTGTGCTGCCTCACCAGGTTTGAGAATGCCAAAATCAACGGCGTCTGGTTTTGATTTAAGCGGCTTTACGGTAGCTTGCTCGGCAGCCAGTTTGGCAGGTGCCTCTAGCACTCCGCGTGCCTGTAGGGCCGCTACTGCTGGCTCGGTTCCCCCACCCTCGTCTGACGGAGTATTAACCTTCTGCAAGATTTCGCACCACTCCCCAAACTCAGCCAATGCCTTCTTATCATCACTTAGGCCGACTTTCGATAGAATCTCTGTTAAGATCTGGCGATCCGGCCTGATTCCGTCGCCAATGAGCCCTGCTAACTCACTGAGTGCTGGCATCATCCTTTCTATCAGCTCTTCAGGAAATCCTTCAGCCATGGCCACATCCGTCCGCAAAAACTAGTTCAAGCTTATCTATACCTACCGACAGTTACGAAAGACTAGCCTCCATAACGCTACAATCTTGAACTCACAAAATTGTCTATGAATTGTTGAAGCGTCATATGGCTCATTGTACCTACATCATACTGCAGCCCGCTATAGCCTTTCCATTCCGATAAACCTTCATAGATGACCCTTCTAGCTTCCGATTTTGACAGTCTATACCACTCGATCAGTTTCTGTAATCCCTGAGCATTACGGTACTCGCACGCATATTGTTCTAAGGCCAGTTCTTGGAGACGGCGCACATCCTCTTCTGGTAATCGCTGCTGCTGCGCAAGCATTACGGCACGCACGAAATTGCGGCGTCCTATTTCAATGTCAATTTCTGATTGAGACAATTGAGTTTGCGCAGTCTGTACGTCGGCTTCATTCAATATCAGCTGTCTCAGTTCGATCTGCTCCTCGAGCGGGGTAAGCTCTGCAGACAAACGCTTGATCTGTTCTCCCAACGTAGCGATTTCGCCCTTCGGCTGCTCCGTTTGGTTTGCCAGTTGAGCTGCGTTTTCGTAGTCGTTCTCTCTCGAAGCCCTGGCCGTTTCCTGAGTAACTTGCTCCAGTTCATGCTGTTTCCTTTGGTATGCTACTTGTAATCTGCTCAGCTTCGTTTCGAGTTCATTTCGGAACTGCAAAATCTCCTGCCTTAACTTAGCGGCTTTCTCAAAATCTCCTCCCGCTGAGGCTCTGGTTGCTTCCTGCGTAAGCCTTCTCAGTATTTCACTACTCTGTTGAGATTCGCTAGAGTCGTCAATCATGTTGCCAACTATTCCTCTGATTTTGACTGTTTCATGCTGTCACTCGCCTACAACGGCCAGGCGGCGTCCATCCCCGAAGCGGATTACGGTACCGGGGATTAATGGGATAGATGACCCTCTATTGACCATTGAAATACTTGCGCCGTTGCTTGTCTTGGCCTGCCATATAGCGCTCTCGTCGTTGACCAGGACGTTGATGCTGCGTTTCTCGTCTCTCTCGATATGCCCGACTTTTGGTTCAGCCTTGCGACTGATCGGGGGGTTACGTCTCGGGTCCAATATATCCGAATAAATGTGCCACCCATTGCTAACCACGAGGGCCCTTCTTGTGTAAGAGTATTGGCCGCTGTGACTTGGCTCGTACAGGTACAGCACCGAGGGGAAATTCGGAGCTACACGAGTTCCACAAAAAGGACAGGCGCGCTCTTTTCTGTTGACCCAATAGGGGTAGGGGAAATGAAGTTTGCACCTAGAGCACCGCCATAGCTCATCCATTGCCCAGCTCAGGGCCCTAATCCATTCGCGCGCTGTTGCGCGCCTATCTGGATGAAACAATCCATCTATGAGAGTCTGCTCCGTCAGTTTCTGTAGCGGCGGCGCGAGCATACGGTAGCTCAGGTTGCCACCTTGGAACAGAGGCTTACCAAGGTTACTGGGACGGTTGCGTCGGTCTGTCGGGTGTTCACTAAACACGGCTTCTTTGCCAAAGCCGATTTTGTCTGACATTGTGGGGTCAGGATCATAATCTCGAAGTGTTTGCATGGGGTTTCTGAACAACAGTGTATAAAGGATGTTGATGGCCAGGGCATGACGGTCAGTACGATGGTCAGGAGGATTTTCCTTCGGATCACTGACCACCTCTGGCGCCATGAATCCCACGGTCCCTATAACCTTCACGGGCAGAAACCCCTTTACCACTAGGGAGTCAAGGTCGATCAGTACCGCATCACCACTCTCGATGTTAGCTAGGAAATTGTTATAACTGAAGTCAGTGTGAGCAACTCCTTTTGTTTCAAGTATTTCCGCGGCCCTCGCAATATTCCTAGCAATTTGCAAATAGTTGGCCCATGAATGGCCGGCCCGGAACTGCTGTACCGCTATTCTAGCATTGAAGATCAGGTCTACTAACTTCCTGTGCGACGAAGCGACAGGTTTCATTACACTGCCAAGATGGTCTGCGCCGTCGACATTGACAACCATGGCCATAGGCCAGCATAGAAATTTGGCAGTCTCGGCATCGAGATTCTTGCCAAGCAGAATAACCTGCCTGAGATGCTCTCTTCGTCCATGCAATGCCCTGTCCCTACGGTAGAGTTTGATAACGAAACGGTTATCTGTGGTGAAGTAGATTGTTCCTTCGCCGCCTGTGTGCTTCGGCTTGCCCAGGTCGATGTAGAGCTCTTCGGGTATACCCACTTCTTTAGGCGATGGTTTTGCAGTCGTATCCAATCTGACTACGTTCATGCTTTTTGATGGTCATGCCTCTTACTTTTGCCCTCGCCTATATATAGCGACAAGCGTTCTGTCATCGTAGCTGCCCTTGGCCTCATAGTCATTGAGATACCTGGCGAGCCTTTCCCTTGTGGTTTCAACGTCGTACTTACGTAGCTCGATATCCATCTCATTAGCCCAGCGTTGCAGAATATCCTCTGGAGGGCCATATTGACAGTCATCGGCAACTCCATCAGTCATCAAATAGATTGTCAAATATGTTTTCGCTGATTCCTTAGGGATTGCCCTAACGGCACAATAACGTTCCCAGTTATCCTGGGTAATGACGTAAGTCTGTCCCATTTGTTCAGGCATCCGAGGCTCTACAAGGGGGGTTGCGCTCCGGTCCTGTGCCAGCCCGAGAATCAAGCCGTCTCCTACTTGTGCGAGTGCCACGGTGCCTGATTTCAAATTGAACATAGTTGCAAGCAACGTACAGTGAAAATCGTCGAACACCACTGTAGCGTTTTCCGGCGCTGAGTCTGACCTTTGCTTACAAAGTCCCGTGTCTTCGCCTTCCTGCCTGGGTCCTTCAGCACTACCGCATTCTTGATTAGCGATGGCTACCACTGGGGCGCCAAACTCAACATTCGCAGCATTGCCTTGGCATTGCAGGCTCTTGGCGATGCCGCTAGCGTGCTCTTTCAAGCCACTTGCAGTCAACCGTAGGCCCTCCCTCATCACCATTTCTAGTTGTTCCTGCCTTGGTTCCACATCTCTGATAAACCGTGGTACCATGGAGCTTCCGATGCCGGTGGGTTTTTCCAGTTGGCTAAGCAGATTCTGACACATCTTGTTGACAGCGTAAGTGGCGCCCAGCCGCGAGTACTTGCTGGAACCTACTCCATCCGAGACCGCAATGGCCAGCCACTGGTCTTTACGGTAAACTGCGAACGCATCTTCGCGAGACACCTTATTCTTGCGATGCATCTTTCCACGGACGCTCGCGCCTACCAAACAGTACCGAGAAAAAGTCAACCCAAGAGAGCGTTCATCAGGGTGTTTACCACCCGGGTTGTCCAGAATTGTATCGCCCCAAGATTGATAACCCATCTATCAAATTGTCCTACGGGATTAGAATACGGGCTGCATAGAATCGGGAGGCGGAGGCAGAGTTTCATCCGCAGGGCCGCCGCCTTGGCTACACGTCTTGCTTTCCGTTTTTACCGTGGTGGTTATCCATTCGAACAAGGCCTTGAAAGAGGCGTCGTCATTGTCCATGTTGAATGTGGCCCCTATGGCAATGTCTCTCAAGTTTTGCTGGTTCAAATAAGGGCCGCAACCAACGGTGACAACTTTGCACACTTTAGCCTTCTCTCTTTGCAGTATCTTTTCACGCGGCTCCCTCCAATCGTCAGTAGGTTCACCGTCGGTTAAGATGAAGACCAGAGGCCTCCAATCGCCTTTAGGTCCCCCCTTGACAGGCCGCCGTAGGTCCTTATCCAGCGATTCAAGCAGCAGCCACAGCGCCTGCCCGAGAGGGGTCTGGCCTCCGGCGTTTAGCGGCGGTGGCGCAAATTGACTGAAAGGCACCAAACCTTTGGTCACAAACTCCGCTCTGCCACCGAACGTTATGGCTCCCACCCAAACGGTCTCGAGAGCAAAAGTATCTGCTTGAACCTCCAGCCTGAACTGTTCTACGCCCCGACGCACAGCCTCGATCGGTGCACCGGTCATACTCCCGGACGTATCCAAAAGGAGATAGACAGGCAGCCTTCTTTCACCTTCTCCGACTGGTATTTTCATTGGTTCCGGGATAGCACGGTTCACCGAACTTCCTTTTGTTTCTGTTTTGTCACCCATTCTTGCACCTCCTTTTTCTCCTGCGTCTAACGATTCGGTTGCAAATATATCTAATCACATGAGATTGGTGGTTTTCAATAGTCTGCCTGACGTCTCGGCTGACTGTCTTTCTTGCCTGATGGGTGTCAAGAGGCGATCGCTTTCGCTCGGGTCACGCGAATTCGGCAAAATGGGTCTGGAACCTTTACAGGAAATTGAGCAGGCACCTATAATACCTGGCGCACAGACGAGTTTGGGAGGACTATGAAGGAGCGGCTTTCACAGGGGGAACTAGACAGCCTGTTACCGCTATTGTCGATGGTGTCGGAACGTGTCGGGGCCGGAATGACTCCCCACGCATCGTGGCTGCGAGCTTTGCTGTCACAGTCTTTCGGCGGTGATAGTCCGCTGGCTCTCAAGGAATTGCAACTATGGGCTGACATATTGCAAAACGCGAAGGCGAAAGACTGTCCTCAGACATCGGCTATTGCGCTCCTGCAAGAGCGCGGCGTACCAGAAGCCTACGCTGTCCTCGCTGTAAACAAGGCATCGGCAAGTCCGCGTCCCCTATTAGTAGGTATCTGCGGGCGAAGCTGCCGTGGCAAGGGGATGGCAGCCGAGGCAATAGCAAGCGTCAATTACCCCGTACTGCATGTAAATATCGATAGCTTCTTCAAGGCGAGGTCACCTGCACGTTCCAAAGGTTACCAGAATTGGGATTGCCCCGAAGCTCTGATGATGGACACTCTGACGGAAGTCCTAAGCCGACTAAGATCTGGCGATCGTACAAGCATACCATCAAGGGGCTGGACCGAATTGTTTGATGTGGACATCCTTCCTACAGACCTCAGGGAAAGGAGTATCGTTCTCGTGGAAGGTTTCCTCTTGTTCGCCTCAAGTGACCTAGCGGATATATTTGACAGCAGAATATTCATTGATGTATCTGACCTAAATATCCTGTATCGGAGGCTGCTCAGAGAAAGAGGTATGCACAATATCAACTACATCTATGAAGTCGTGATACCTCTGTCTAAGAAGTACCAACAGAAGCAGAAAGCTGTAGCTGACATTGTCATTGATGGTGACGGCACCAAAGACAAAGTCATAAGGGACGTTACCAGAGAGATCAACTGTCTTTTGTCCAAAAGAGAGCCGGATTGTTCGCTACGTCTTTTTGGCAAGGAGTCGCCTTGGAAGGTCCGCTTTGGTGATTTACTCACCGACCACCACTGGCACCCGATTGACTTCCAAAGTCTTAAGCCCTGGGTTCAGCAGAAAAGAGGCGAGCTCGAGTCAGGGCGAGAACTTGCCGGCCACACGTTTCAGTATAGGAAGAATCAAGTCTCTTCTGTGTATGAAGTAAGACTCAGCACGCGCAATATCTACAGATACGATCAACAATCGTCGCCACTATAGGAAAGGCATGTATCCATCGGGTTTACACTGAGATGATCGACAACACTGAGCTACTTCGCGAGTTCCTGACAAACAAAAGGATTCGGCTGTGTGATAGTGACTTGCTATGGAAAACACCAGCTAACCTCCCTTCAAATTTCAACTTTACAAAAGTTGAGGGAATGTTACTCGGGGTAGCCATAGGTGACGCATTGGGAGCACCGTCAGAAGGCATGCTACCTTCAGAGAGGCAGCAACGCTATGGCGAAGTAAGGGACTATGTCCCAAGCCCTGGCCCAGACTATCAGGCAGTGGGCGTGCCCACGGACGACACTCAGCTGACGTTCTGGACGCTACAACAACTCCTAGTGGATGGCGGGTTCATTCCTGACAATGTTGCGAGGCGGTTTTGTAGGCATCACATTCGAGGGATTGGCCTTACGACGCGGGCATTTGTCAGAAACTACAAGGATAGACACATTCCCTGGCATAGCTGCGGATTGGATTCATTGGGAAACGGAGCGTTGATGCGGATATCCCCTATAGTCATCCCCTATCTAAGGAGACCTCACCCTTCAATGTACGCTGACGCCGCTTTAGATGCCATGATGACACACAATGCCTTCGCGAACACTGCAACCTGTGTCGCATTTGTTAGTATCCTGTGGTCTCTCCTGACAATGAAATCCGCTCCAGAGCCAAAATGGTGGGTTTATGAATATTGCTCGTTGGTGGAGAAGCTGGAGGGAAATACCAAGTATGTCCGACGTGGACGTAACGGGAGCTATACGGGGCCGTTGTGGCAGTTCACAGAACGGGTGATAAGCGATGCTTTAAGGAAGGGACTTTCGGTAAGAGAAGCGTGCGACGCATGGGGTTCAGGAGCCAATTTGTTTGAGACAGTGCCCTCGGTGCTTTATATCCTAGCAAGACATGCTGAAAACGCAGAGGAGGCCATCATCCGGGCAGCGAACGATACTCGCGATAATGATACGGTCGGGGCAATAGTGGGGGCTGCGGTGGGAGCTTTGCACGGTGCGAAATGTTTCCCTGACAGATGGATCAGAAAGTTGACAGGAGGAACACGAAGCGAAGATGATGGCGAAGTCTTCAGGCTTATCATAATGGCCAGGAGGACCTTCTGGAGCTGATGCCGATTCTGCCATCATTCCGGCACAGGAAAGGATTGCCGGATGGAATTTGGCCTCAAGCGCGAGATTCAACACCGTTGGTACGAGGTGCGCGTCAGGATCGACTATGAATGAACCGCTGAACGAAGAACAGATAAACAGCATCCTACCACTCCTGCCACATATAGCGAAGCAAGTAGCCGATGGAGCCGCACCCGACTGGATCTGGCTACGAGGTTTGACATCACAGTCTTCCGTCAGCGGTGATGCTCTGCTCCAAGAATTAGACCTATGGGCTCACATCTTGCAACAAGCAAGGGCAAAAGTTTGCTCTGAGGTATCCGCTATTGAACTCTTGCAACAGCGCGGCATACCGGAAGCCCCCGCTGTTCTCGCTGTTAACATGGCCTCTCGCCTGTCTTCCACGCGTGGTCAACAGGCGACTCCGTACGATGGCACCTTGCACGATGCATACCAGCAGAAACTAAAGACACTTCTTGCCCTTGCTAGAGAAGCCGACACAGCCTTAGCCGCGAGAGAATACCTCAAAGCAGCTCGGTTGAAGGAAGACATTCTACGGTTACGAGGCGAACTCAAATCAATGATTTTCAGCCCCACGGAAGGCTATCACACCTGGCTTCCTGACCATGAGTGGCACAGCGACCTCGATTGGGAACGCCTGCCCTCCTTTATAACAGGTAGCGACAGATTGACGGACATGCTTCTTCAGGGCAAAGAAGTGAATAGCAAAAACCTGTCTTACAGGATCGTCAATCAACGATTGATGAGAAGGCTGCATCATAATCGTCCTGTTATAAGATTGGAGGGGCCCCGCGAGAAGTACCACGACTGGCTTCCAGACCATGAATGGCATGATGATCTTGATTGGTACCACTTGCCGGTCTGGATCAAGCGTAACCAACATTTAATGTACGACCTGCTGATACACGGGAAACAGGTTGACGGTAAGTATGTGTCATACAAAGTGGTCGGCAATAGGTTAATGAGAAGACTGAAAGACGGCGTGCCTGTACGTCGAGCCAACAAGCGTTCGAGGTGAGGGGTATCGGCTCACGCTTCTGATGCGACTTCAACATTACCTGATTGCACACTTCGTCACAATGTGCAAGAGCGACAGAGGCTAGCCTTCGCGTTGGCTCAGTATCGCTGATGTTATCGCCGCTAGCGTTCGCTTGCCTTCCTCTGTATGCATACGTCTAGTGGGACCCGCGTAATACATCCTCACGCCCTTCAGGTCATCATGTAACTCATACACCAATTGGCCTCTGCTGCTTCTTTTCTCGCCGTTTGCGTTCCCGGATATCTCCTCCGCAACCGTCTTGTTGAAGCATATTATGTCTTTCAGATCGTTAGGTATTACGGTGTCCTTAAAGCGCCGGAACTCTTCCTTCCTCATCCTAGCAAATATCGTGCCACCGACTATTGACCTTATCGCGTTTACACCGGCTGAAGACGGCGTAGGAAAGGAGAAGTAGGGCAGTATGGAGATGTTAAATCTGCTTTTATAGTCACTATCTAAGAGATGCTTGCGTTTGTAGGCATTTATCCTATCGATGTTGCTTTTCTTGGGGTTTGGGAGCTCATACCGAAATCTTAGCACTTCGCAGTCTGTGTGTCTCAAAGCTCTCCAGAACCTGTGTTCGGTCCATGTCGGAACACCCTGCCTGCCCTTCCTTATTTCGTAGGCAAAGAACATACCACTTTGCACAGAATGAGTCGCTGGATTACCGAGCAACAGCAGCAGATCCACCCTATTCGGTCTGCGTACTTTCGGCACCAAGACCTCGGTCTTGTAAATCAGCTTATTGTCCTCGCATCTAGCTATGCCTTCATATTCGCCCTTATACTTGCCGCTCAAAATCGTTTGTTCCAGGTGTTGCTTTTCCTGGTTGTCGATTTCTACTTGTACACACTGGATAATGTCATCTGGGTTTCTCTCTAAGTACCTGATCACCGCGCCCTCCCAAGGTTTGGCCTGCCCTCAAGAAGTATGTGTCTTGGCCATATTTCGAGCGACCATAACCACGATAGGGTTACATCTGCTGCAACAGAAACTCTCAAGGCTCCTTGTACCCAATCATGTGTATATGCGGTACGCCGTTCTCATCGCTCCAACCAAATGCGAGGATTGTGTATTTGTTCCCGGCGTCTTCAAAGCTCAATTCCTCACTGATCGGTGGTCCGCAACCTCTCGGCATGTTGTCAATCTCACAGTCACGCAGGAATATCGCCAGCTCCTTATCTACGAGTTTGCCCTCGTAGGAGGAAAGAAATTCCGATGCTTTTTCACCTATGAACTCCTTGATGTCTGCATACTCCCTTTTGTGTTTCCTCCATTCGTCTACGATGACCTTTGGTATCTTAATCTCACCGAACTCTGTTACGATTTTCAATTTAACCTCCGTGTTCTTTGCCTGTCACAGAGAAGCTAGCTGCGTAGGTGTTTCTGAGGTAATGATAGGCTGCTATATGATACCTGTCAACACGGGCTTGGTAGACAGACCGTGCTTAACAATTCGGCGCGTGGCGTGTGGGGAATTGTTTCTCTAGAAACTTTCACTTTCTGTTGGCCAACCCGTGATTTAACAATCAGCCAGATTGTGCCTTCAAGATTTACTTCCTGGTTCCGCTTCAGTTTCCACTAGTATCCAGTTTAGTATTCACTCGAGTCGGTTCTTGGTTCTAGGTTCTGGTGTTGATTCTACGTTTGAACTGCGAACTTTTTGAGTTACAGTTTCTAACTTAGAACTTAGAACTCCGCGTTCCATGTTTCAATACATGGTTCTAGAACCAGAACCAAAACCTAGAACCAGAACCTAGAACTAGCTCGGGTGGACACTAGTGGAAACTGAAGTGGAAACAACTTGAAACTGAGGTTGAAACCGAAACTGCACCAAGGAAGCAAATCTTGAAGGCACAACCCGACTATTGGGTCACAAAACGATGAATTGTGCAATCGGGCTGAGTATCTATGATAGACTATCACTTGGTATGATTGCTGCGAATATAGGATAAGCGAAGGAGGCAAACAATTGGAAGCGTCAGGTTCTCTTATCAACAGAATGGTCCGAGCTGCACGACTGGACTCCAACCTCTACGAAGAGGTAGAAGCGGATACCTCAGCCAATAAACAAGCTCTACTTGCTGTGGTCGTGGTCAGCTTACTAAGCGGCATTGGCAGTGGCATAGGGGGGCTGGCCACAAAAGGTGGACTGTGGTTCATCTGGGGCTTGCTCATAGGGTTGGTGAGCTCAATTGTCGGGTGGCTTGCTTGGTCATTTGTGACCTATCTTATTGGGACCAAGCTATTCAAGACTGCGCAAACTTCGGCTACATGGGGAGAGCTGCTCCGTACCATAGGTTTCTCCAATTCCCCTGGGGCTCTCCGGTTCTTCTCCTTTGTCCCTTATCTGGGAGGGCTTATCGCTTTTGGTGCATCGGTGTGGTCTTTAATTGCTGGTGTAATTGCTGTCAGGCAGGCACTGGATTTCAGTACTGGTCGTGCAATCGCCACTTGCATCGTGGGGTGGATCATCTACATCGTCATTGTATTCTTAATCACAATTCTATTCCTGGGTACGGGGGCGATTTACTGACAATATCAACAGCAAACATTGTGGCTTTTTGTGCGGCTGCGTACGTGCTATCGATGCGATGACCAGCACTCGACCACAGGCCAATTAATCTGTTACAGCGGATTTCTAAAGATAGTGAGTAGCTCTTACTCTAGGCTTCACACTTTAATCTCATGAAGAAACCTATCAAATTTCCTTTGGCATTGCCAGCATTGAAAACACTGAAAGGAATTGTACCACTGAAGAAAAGAGTCAAGACAATATGGACATTTGGGAGGAGCATTTCTTCCCTCACGTATTCCCTGTAAATAGGTACATTGAGCGCATCGGCAATTTGGCCCATGCCTATGTATATCTGCTTCCCGATTATCCAAAGCTATATTCGCTCCTTTCTATATAATACCATAACCCGCACTTTGTTGACGAACTCGGCAGGTATCATCGTATACCTTTTGGAATGCAAATTGCTTCTTTCATGGACATAGATGATACGAAATGTAGACCTGCAATGATAGATTTATGGTACCGCAGGGTGTAAGCGCAAGGGTATCGCAGCGAACGCAGATCGTTTGTGATAGCTCTTCCACGCTCTGGGCAAAACGTGGCCATTTGCTTCAGAATAGCTATATCTAGAGTTGAACAACGATGCCCATGTTCGTCCGTCAGTAGCAAGAATTAGGTCTGTCACAAAATGACGTATTGTTATGGGACAATTCTGACTTTTGTTGGTTGTCCTCGCTACTGCTCAGGATGAACGGGTTGCACGTTCGGAATCTCAGCAGGCGTCAGACAGCATTCTCTCCGTCACACTATCTTGGTAAACGAATAGATATTCTCG
>Ga0209102_1000799_pt1 | contig 19170 bp, 14 predicted proteins | sample ConPoolayeHmetaG_FD_185483 | JGI IMG/M metagenome (GOLD analysis project Ga0209102, IMG submission 185483) | Hot spring microbial mat communities from California, USA to study Microbial Dark Matter (Phase II) - Cone Pool mat layer H metaG... ...
GGGTGAGGATCGGCGACCCCATCGTGCCAGTGTCCCCCTTCACGCTGTTGCGGGACGGGCGCATCGCCATAGGCAAGGCCTTTGATGACCGCCTCGGCGCCTTCATCGCAATGGAGGTTGTCAGGAAGCTGAGAATGGAGGGCATTGCACACCCGAACACGGTCGTGGGCGTGGCCACAACGCAGGAGGAGGTCGGCGCACGCGGTGCCCGCACCGTCGCCTATGAGACCAACCCAGATGTGTGCCTCACTCTGGAGGTCGACATCTCCGGAGACGTCCCGGGGGCAGCCAACAAGGTAGCGCCGGCCAAGATGGGCAAGGGGGTTGCCATCCTCACATACGACACATCGATGATACCCAACCAGCCGCTGAAGGAGTTCGTGATCAGGGTGGCAAAAGAGGCTGGGATCCGGCATCAGCTCTCCATCGCGACGCGCGGCGGAACGGACGCGGGCCAGATACATATCACGGGGGCCGGCTGCCCGAGCATCGTGCTGGGCGTCCCGACCCGTCACATACACTCGCATGTCGGCATGTTCTCGGTCGCGGACGTGGAGGCCACCATCTCTCTGGTTATGGAATGCGTCAAGAGGCTTGACGCCGCCACGGTCTCAAGCTTCGTAGAGGGATAGGCCAGCGAGGGTGCCTTTTTTTCCTAGCTTCCCTATGCACGGCCTCGGAATCTTCGGCACTCGCCAACGCGGCATTCCGCCGTTCGGGTGACCGCGTGCGGCTACCTCTACCGGACGGATCGATCAGAGAAATCTTTTTGAGCACCCCGATGCGGGTAGTCGAGTGGGCTGCGGTCGTCGGCAGCCTTGGACCACGGGCCGCAGGGCGACGCAAATTCTTCAGCCGCGTTGTGCCAGGCAGGTGTAAGACCTTCAGCGGGGATGATCCGAGCATGTTTGAGCTCAATGGCAAGAGGATACGCAGAGTGTTGGTCTTCGGCGCCCATCCCGATGATGAGATAATCGGACCTGGGGGCACGATCGCCAGGTTGAGCGAGGACGGAGCAGAGGTCACGGTCGTCACCTTCACCGCCGGGGAAACCGGGTACGGAAGGCCGGAGCTCAAAGGGAGAATGGCCGAGATAAGGACTGGCGAGGCCAGGAAGTGCGACTCGATCCTCGGGGTTAAGGAGCGGTTGATCCTGGGGCTCCCATGCCAAGGCGTGGTTAACGACACGGCAACCTACCAGCGCTGCGTCGCCATAGTGAGGGACAAGAAGCCGGATCTCATCCTCTGCCACAGTCACTCCGACAAGCACCGAGACCATCGAGCCGTGGCCCAGATAGTTGACGAGGTCCGGTGGAAGGCGAGCGAGAATGTCTTGGCGGACCTGGGGGAACCCTGGTACTGCTCCTACCTGTTCTACTACGAGATCCTAGATCTCTTCACCCAACCGTCCATCGTCGTGGACATAAGCAAGCAGTTCGAGAAAAAGATGCGGGCGATGGAGTCCCAAGCCTCGCAGGTCGAGACAACGCAGGGCGTCCTTCGATTCATCGAGGGGCTTGCCCGGGTGAGGGGCTTCATGGCTGGGACCGAGTACGCAGAGGCCTTCCTGCTGTCAAACCTGCTTCCCGGGCGCGTCTAGGGTGCGAGACTGGCGAGGCGTTCGTTGAGGTCCTTTCGCTCCTCGCTGGTGAGAACGCCCACCGGGTCCAGCGCCTCGCCGATCTCGATCCCCTTCCACCTGAGCACCTCCCTCATCGCCGATATCTCCTTCGCCGGCGGCAGGCACATGAGCTCCTTCAGGAGGTGCTGCTGCGCGGCAAGGGCCGCCTTCAGATCGCCCTTCTTGAACTGCCTGTAGACCTCGACGACCTCGCTCGTGAAGCAGTTGGACGAACCCGAGACGTGCCCTTCTGCCCCCACCGCCAGGCAGGGCAGGATCAGGCGGTCGTTCCCGCCGTAGAACTTGAACCGGTCGCCGTATAGGGCGATGGCCTTGGAAAGCCATACCATATCCCCGCTGCTGTCCTTGACTGCCGCGATGCCGTCGACCTTGGCCAATCTGCCGAGGAGGTCAAGGGATATGTCGTTCACCGCTGCTTGGGGGATCTTGTAGGCTATGACTGGCGTGTCAAGCGCCTCGGCGATCGACGCGTAGTGCTTGTAAAGGGTCTCGTCGCCGACCCTATAGTACCATGGGGTCACGACCACGACGGCCTCCACGCCTAGGTCCTCGCAGAACCTGCCGAGCTCGATGGTCTCCTCGGTGGTTGGGCAGGCGATGCCGGGGGTGACGGGGATCCTTCCTCCCACGGCATCCACCACGGCCGAGATCACCTGCTTCTTGCGCTCGGTGGAAAGGATGGGGCCCTCGCCCGCAGTCCCGGTCGGAAAGACCACGTTCACGCCGTTTGCTATCAGGTGGTCGACCAGGGACTTGACCCCTTTCTCCATCACGGACCCGTCCCTATTGCGGGGAGTCATCATTGCGCAGATTATGCCAGCGATCTCGTCCTTCAACCCATCACCGCCACTGCCGCCTGGGCACACGTGATAAATATTGTCAGGCCGGTGGCGTGGATTCCCTAGCCCATCCCAATGACTGCTTCCCGCATTCAGGTGACGAACTCGCCGGGTTTGCTGGCCAGCAACCGCTTGGCCACCCTGACGGCGGATACCGCGTCCCTGGCGTAACCGTCGCTGCCCATCTTCCTTGCGAATTCAGCGTTGACCGGCCTTCCGCCAAGCAGCACCTTCACCTTCTCCCTTAGCCCCTGGCGGTCAAGCTCGTCAACTACCTCCTTCATCGCCGGCATGGTGGTGGTGAGAAGCGCGGACATTGCCACGATGATCTTTCCGTCCGCCTTCCTCACCGCGTCGACGAAGGCCTGCTTGTCCACATCGACGCCCAGATCGACTATCTTGAAGCCGGCCGACCTCATCATCGCAATCACCATGTTCTTGCCGATGTCGTGGAGGTCGCCCTTGACCGTCCCGATGATGAAGGTGCCCGGGGAGTCCAGCTTGTCGACCTCAATGTGGGGCCTCACGATCTCGAGGGCCTCTTGCATGACCTGTCCCGAGGCGATCAGCTCGGCCTCGAAGTATTCGGATGACTCGTAGAGCTCGCCTACCCTCTCCATTCCCTTCGAGAGACCCCTTAGCACGATATCCACAGGCGGAACGCCGTCCTTCAAGGCTTTCCGAACGAGTTTCTTTGTACCGTTGAAATCGATGTTGACGACGCTGTCAGCGATCTGGCTGAGAATGTCCGCCATCGCAAACCCGTGAGGCAGCCGGCTCCATGGCCGGTTTATAATTGTAACCATCGGCTGACCGGGACCGAGACCAGCCTGGGGGCTTGACGGAGACGGGTTCGGCCGTCCGGGAAGACCCAAGCCGCGGTTTGGAGGCGGTCAACCCGGTGGGTGATTAGCTTTTTCAGAGCACACCTGCGAGACCCGTTGAGCATGATACGCCCAACTCGGACGCCAAGAGCCCTTAGCGCAGTCCTACTACTGGGCCTGTCGGCCGCATGCACTGCATCATGCTGCATTTCAACTCTGGCAAGAGCAGCGAGCGGCATGCAAGGGGAGTCCATGCCCTCTGCAACGCCTGACGAACGCTCGCTCGGACAATCCCCATTTCTGGGAGACCAAGACGTTCCGGCTTTCGAGCTGACCCTCATAGACAATAACTGCACGTACTACGCGACATTCCAAAGCCACAACCAGAAGGTCGTGCAGAACGAGAACGGAATATTCATGACCTACCTCGTTGACTACGCCGACGTCGCGCCTTGGCCCGGAACTTGGAAGCTGGTGAGAAGCACGGACGGGGGCAGGACGTTTGAGACCGTCTACACTTCCCCCAGGGTGGGCTCGAAGGCAGCCTGCATAGAGACGGACGAGCACAACAACATCCTCGCGGTCTGCAGCGACGAAACCGACCCCATGAGGCCCTTCCTCTTTCACCGTTTCCTAGCGAGCAAGGACTACAGGGACCCGGAGATCACGAGGATAAACGGAGCCGCAAGCGGCAAGTACTCCATGATGTATGCTGCAGGCAAGGTCTACCTCTTCAACCACTACGGCAAGTTCTTCGTGGTCAACGCCACCACGGGCAAGCTCATCAGCTGGAAACAGGTCGTCGAGTTCAGCGGCCGGAATGCGACAACCCAGTATCCGCACATATACGTCGACGAAACGGGCCTGCTTCACCATGCCTGGACCACGAACCACAAAGACAGGTACCTGTACTGGGATATCCACTACGCTAACACGCCTAACGGCGGAGAAACCTGGCACAAGGCGGACGGAACCCGGCTCTACTGCCCGATCCTGCCCGACCAGAGCGGCATGGCCGACCAGATAATCCTTCCGGATGAGTTCGAGGTGCACACCTGGCTCTCCAGCATGATCGCCAAGAACGGGAAGGTGCACTTCGCCTACCTGGGCCAGACCAATCCCCCGCGACAGCACTATGTGAGGATCGATCTCGCCTCGGGCCAGATCGATAAGAGGATCTACCCGGAGTGGAGGGGTGAGACGATCTCCATCATGGGGCTGGACGGATACTTTGCCACAGGTCCGGGGACCAGCCCCCTCTACTACATCGGTCGAGCCAACCAGACCCACATAGGTGTGCTGATGAGCCGCGATAACGGGGACACCTGGCACGATCTTGTGCTGAGCGATCCCATACCCAACGGGATCTACTCCGTGGGGGGCTGCCGATCCATAACTCCGGATGACTACATCATAGGCAGCTTCACGAACCAGCACGGAAGCCGCGGCGACCCTTGGTTCTTCAGGGTCAAGGTTAACGAGGGCCGCACCGCGTGGGCGTTTGTCCTGTTCCTGGCGGGGGCGTTGGGCAGAAGGCTGGGAAGGGATAGGCCGCTTGTCTCCGTGCGAGATAGGGCAGCCCTCCGACGCCGGAAGGACTAGCACCCCCCTCCATCAGGGAAGAATCCTTGGCTCCTATGGAGGGCTTGCCCGGCGCAAAGAGGACGCCAGGGCCTAATATTGGGCTTCGACGATGAACCCGTCCGGTTCCCGAAATCCGCAACGGTCCAGACAAATGCCGCAGGATCGACGGCGCGCCGGACCGCTGCCGACCCGACCAAGGTGAATCCTTCCTAGGACCGAGAAACACTAATTAAGATTCCTCAGATCCCTATGTTGGTTGCCTGGGCATTCCCTCCAGAAAGCGATAGACATGAGCAAGCATCTTCCATCTCAGGTGGATGTCTACGACACCACCCTCAGGGACGGTTCACAGACGACCGGAATCACCTTCTCGCTTCAGGACAAGATCGACCTCACCCTGAAGCTGGATGAGCTCGGGGTTCATTTCATCGAAGGCGGCTGGCCCGCCTCCAACCCCAAGGACATTGAGTACTTTAAGAGGATCCGGGACTACTCGCTCTCTGCCAAGCTCACCGCCTTCGGCGCGACGATGAGGAAAGACAGCCGAAAGGACAGCGATCCAAACCTCGCAAGCATCGTGGACTCCGGGGTCAGGTACGCCGCAATATTCGGGAAGAGTTGGCGCTTCCATGTGACGGATGTCCTTCGCACCACAGAGGAGAGGAACATAGAGATGATTCAGGACTCGATCCAATATCTCCGGAGCCACGGCCTGGAAGTCATATTCGATGCCGAGCATTTCTACGACGGCTTCAAGGACGACCCCGCATATGCCCTGCGGACCCTGCGCGCCGCCGAAGATGCGGATGCCTCGGTCATAGTGCTGTGCGACTCGAACGGCGGAAGCCTACCAAACGAGATCCAGTCCATCACCGAAAGGGCGCGCGAGGAGGTGAGCACGAAGCTCGGCTTCCATGGGCATAACGACTCCGGATGCGCCGTCGCCAACACCGTGGCCGCTGTTCTCGCCGGCGTCGAACATGTCCAGGGAACGCTCAACGGCATCGGGGAACGATGTGGAAACGCCGACCTCTGCGCCGTCCTGCCGAACCTAGAACACAAGCTCGGCATCGCAACCGTCATGAGGGACAGAAAGAGGGAGGAAAGGCTGACCAAGCTCAAGCAGGCCTCCGAATACCTCTACGAGTTGATCAATGCGAGGCCGAACCCGCACCAGCCCTACGTGGGTTCGCTGGCGTTCAGCCACAAGGGCGGAGTGCACGCGGATGCAGTTAACAAGCATCCCCGGTCCTACGAACATATAGAACCGGAGCTTGTGGGGAACACCCGCGTCCTGTCCGTGTCCGAGCTGTCGGGGAGAGCCGCGGTGGTGTCCAAGGCTAGGGAGTTCGGCTTCAAACTGGATAAGGGCGACAAGCGCACCTCGAGGATCCTGCAGAGAATCAAGCGGCTCGAGGCCCAGGGATACCACCTGCTCAACGCCGACGCGACCGTTTACCTCCTGATGGCTGAGGAGCTGGGGGTCCTGCGCAAGACCTTCGACGTAACTGAGTGGAGGACCCTGTCATCCGTCGACTCAAACGGTAGGAGGATAGCCGAGGCCACCGTCAAGGTCAAGGTCGGGAACCAGATCATTCACACCATTGCAGAGGGGGCCGGCCCGGTCAATGCCCAGGACAATGCCCTGAGGAAAGCTCTCCTGCCCTTCTTTCCGGAGAGCGCAAAGGTCAACCTCACGAACTTCAAGGTCACGGTCATAAACATGGAGGGCACGGCATCCTCCGTTGAGGTCTTCGTTGAGTTCGAGGCCGACAAGAAGCGGTGGGCGACCGTCGGGGTGTCGGAGAACATACTCGAGGCGAGCAAGACGGCGCTAGTTGAGGGCTACAGGTACTATCTTCAGCTGAACCACGCCTAGGCCAGCCCCCGCCGCAGCCGAGAAATCTTGTCCCCTTCGGACACGATCTCGAGCAACTTGAGCGCCATGGGCGATGCGTCCCACCACCTCCTCCTGCGGCTGCCGAGGTAGCAGGCATGGTCTTGGCCCAAAGCGGCGTCAAGCCCCCTGGGGAGCTGCCCCTCATCTTCCTTCAGAATCCTGACGTCCATGCTGGATGGGAATGCCCCACCAAGCCCGTGCCAGACGCCCATCACCCTCACCCCGGCCTTCGCCATCAGCAAGAGCCCGAGATCCCTTTGTGAAAGCACGACGCCCTCATCGTCCGCGAACCTCGCGCACTCGCCGAACGGGTCCAGCGCGATTCCCAGATCCGCCCCGCCGTCCTTAACCTTTCGGGCGAAATCCGCCATGAGGGATTCGTCCGCCAAGACCGGCATGCCAGAAAGGTACCCGGCCGGATCGTCGTTGTACGATACAACCTGGCAACCCAACTTTCGCAGTATCTCCGGGAGGGTGACCGAGATGGCCCCGTTGGAGCAGTCGACAACCACCTTCGGCCGCGCAGAGGATATCGCGTTTGTGTCGACAGCCCTGAGGATCTCTTCCTCGTACCTCGGGCCAGCGTCGAAAAAGAAAACGATATCGCCCACCTCGCGCGCCGATGTCCCCTTCTCCAAACAGCCCATCTTGCCCAGTATGCGCTCAAGCATGTCATGCCCGAGGATGGCCCCCGCGGCATCGAAGAAGGAAAAGACTAGGCTACCCGGCCTGAGCCAGTGAAAGCCCACATACACTCCGTAATCCGAGGAGGTGTCGCTGACGCAGTAGCGCGTTACGGATCGGGGAACGAGCCTCGTGTCCATGACCTCCACGCCGTTCTCCATAATGCCACAGGTCATAGCCCTCTTGATTAGCCTTGAGAAGCCCTTCCCGTCTCTCCCCGTCACAACGACGTTGCCGGGGCCGATAACCTGGGCGAAACCCGAGCCGAGTGCCGCAGCCGTGCAGGCATTCAGAGCGTGGGCTTCAGCCACAATACAGCCCCTCTCGACATGAAGGCCCGACTCCGTCATCCAATCACTGTGCTGAATTATCCTTGGCGGGGCTCGACCCGTTCGACAGATAAGGGTTTCGGGCCCCCTCTAGGCTGCGCGCCACTGCGGGATCATCGCACTCGAGGTGACTCGAGGTGCTTTCCCGAAGGCCACAAGAATCGACCGTCCAGACAGCGTACAAGCCCAACACCCCTCAGTCAGGCGTGATGACCGTGTTGGCGCCGAGGGTGCTCCCGGCCCAGATCTTCATGTTCGCCCCTATCCGGCAGCCGCGGCCGATCCTCGTATGGTCGCCGATCACCGTTCCCTCCGCGAGCTCGACATCGTCCGATATCACACACTCGCGGCCGACTATGCAGTGCCTCACGTCGGCCGAGGATCCGATCGTGGTGCCTTCGTGCACCACCACGGAGTCCAAGACGCAACCCTTTCCCACCGAGACATCGTTGCCCAGCACGACGAAGCTCCGCAGTGCCGAACCTCCCTCTACGAGGCAGTTCTCGCCGAGCAGGACCGGGCCCGATATGTCGACATCGCCCAGTGTGGAGCTCCTTCCCATGACGGGGGTCACCTTGCTTGGCACCATCGGATCCCGAACGAACTTTTCCATGGGGAACCTGCCCAAGAGGGCGTCCCCGTTGGCCTGTAGGTAGCTGCTTGGCCTTCCTATGTCGTTCCAGTAGCCGCCCAAGAGATGGCCGGCCAGATACCGGCGATCGATGATCGAGGGAAAGAGGTCGAGCGAGAAATCGAACTGGGCGTTCGGCGGGACCTCGTCCAAGACCTCCGGCTCCATTACGTAGATGCCGGCGTTCACCAGGTTGCTGAAGACCTTCGATGGCTCCGGCTTCTCCGCGAAGCTGGATATGCGCGAGCCCTCAAGGAGCGCGATCCCGTACTGGGTGGGATCCTCCACTCGGGTCAGCGCAATGGTCACCGAGGCTCTGGTCTGTGCGTGGAATCCCATCAGCTGGCCGACATCGAGGTCAACCAATAGATCGCCGCTAATGACGAGAAAGGTCTCGTTCAGGCGATCCCGCAGTTTCGCCACAGACCCCGCCGTCCCAAGCGGGATGTTATCAAACGAGAACTCGAACTCAAGCCCGCTTTCGAAGGATTCTACATAGCTTACGATCTGGTCTGCCAGGTATCCCACCGGGATGATCACCCTGTCGAACCCGGCATTCTCCAGGAGTCTCAGCTGGTACTCCATGACCGGTCTGTTCGCGACGGGGACAAGCGGCTTGGGACGATTAACCGTCAGCGGCCTCAGCCTCGTCCCCTTTCCCGCCGCAAGAAGGACCGCGTCCACGCCTCTCGGAAGCGCCTTGGGATATAATTCTTTTAGCAATGCTCGGGCCTTCCGCCGCCGCCTGGCGCGGAGCAACCGAGGTGCACACCCCAAGACGTCCGAAAAGATTTAACCGGGTCCAAGCCGCAAGCCATCCCGGTCAGGCGAGCCTTCGTGGACGACGCGGTGGCACACTCCAACGTCCGAAAGATATCGGTCGGCGAGAGCAATGTGATCCTACTCGGCACCGCACACATCTCCAGGCAGAGCGTGCAGGAGGTCAGGAGGATCATACTCGAAGAGAAACCGCAGATCGTGGCAGTGGAGCTGTGCGAACCGCGGTACAAGGTGCTCTTGGACAAGAAGAGCTGGGAACAGACCCCCTTGACGAAGCTTCTCCGCGGCGAGCAACCCTACTTCTTCCTCGGGCAATCATTCCTTGCGATGCTGCAAAGGAGCATCGGAGAGGAGTTCGGGGTTGAGCCCGGATCCGAGATGCTGGAGGCAATAGGCGCGGCCAAAGAGATCGGGGCGCAGATAGCCCTCGTTGACCGAAAGATCGCCGTCACCTTGAGGCGAGCTTGGAACAAGATGAGCCTTCGCGAGAAGTTCAGGATCTTCAGGGAGCTCGTCTACGGCCTCTTGGGGGCCTCAGATGCGCAGCAGATCGACATCGAGATGCTCAAGAGGCAGGACATTATCACCGAGATGATGGAGGAGCTGGGCAAGCTGGCTCCCAAGGCCAAGGAGGTTTTGGTGGATGAGAGGGACCTCTACATCGCAGGCAGGTTGCGCCAGCTCGCCGAGGCGAGTCCGGGCCGGACCATCGTCGCCGTGGTGGGCGCCGGGCACCTCAACGGCCTTGTGGAAAACCTGCAGCGCGGGCGGGAAGCGGACCTCGCCGAGCTCGAGAAGATCCCAAGCAGCGTCTTCTCGCTGAAGCTCGCGGGATATCTGATTCCGGTCGCCTTCCTTGCCATCTTCATCTGGACTATCTACTCACAAGGTTGGCCCAAGTTCCTGGAGATCATGGAGAAGCTCCTCTTGATCGGAGGTGGCCTGTCTGCCCTTGGCGCCCTCGCGGCCCTAGCACATCCCCTAGCGATCGCCGCAGCCTTCATCGCTGCCCCATTCGGCATCCTCAATCCCCTAATCGCCACGGGTTGGATATCGGGCTACGTGCAGATCCTCGTCAACCCTCCCCAAGTCAAGGACTTCCACGGCCTGAGGGAGATAAGGAAGGTGAGCACGTTCTGGACCAACAGGCTGACCAAGGTCCTGCTCGTTGCGGCATTCACCAATATGGGCGCGACGGCCGGGGCGGTGATAGTGATCGGCATGGTCCTCGGCAGGGTCATGAGCGTCGCCTTCATCAGCATTGCGATCATAATCCTGATTCTCTCCCTCCGTTAGAATGTGAGCCTCCATGAAGGTTGCGGTGAAGTTTGGCTACGTCGGTCAGAACTACTATGGCTATCAGCGGCAGCCGGACAGATCGACGGTTGAGGGCTGCGTCATCCGTGCACTGAAGGACTGCGGATTGATCCTTGACCCACGCAAATCGGAGTTTGCCTCGGCGGGCAGGACCGACCGGGGCGTCAGCGCCTTGGGCCAGGTCGTAGCCTTTCGCCCCATGGACCCGGCAAAGGCGATCGTCAAGAGGCTGAACTCGAAGCTCCCCCGTGACATCTTCGCCTGGGCGTGGGCCGACGTCCCCGACAGCTTTAGCCCGCGGACGCATGCGACGTCGAAAACCTACCTTTACCTCTTCCACAACCCCCATGTTGATGTGTCGGCACTCGAATCCGCCTGCAGAATATTCTTGGGCGAACATGACTTCGCCCAGTTTAGCCGGCCCTCCCAACGTGCGACGGTCAGGGAGATCGAGGAAATCCACGTCGAGAGGACGAATCCTCCTCGGCTGTACTTCCGAGCCAAAGGATTCCTCTGGGCGCAGGTGCGCAAGATCGTCTCCGCGATCGAACTCGTCGCCACAAACCGTCTTGAGGAGAGCAGAGTCCGGGACGCGCTTGCTGGCCGAACGCATTTGGCCCTCAAGCCTGCACCCCCTGAGAACTTGATACTATGGGAAATCGAGTATCCTCATGTACGCTTCCGGGTCGAGGGCGATTCGCTGCTCAGGGCAAAAGAGTTTTTAGACGCATCCGGAAGGGGGCTGGAACTGGCACTTGCCCTTAGAAAGACGCTTCTTGACGGCATAGCCAGGTGTGCCCCGGTGGCTTAGTCGGCTATGGCGCCTGCTTGGTAAGCAGGAGGTCGCGGGTCCGAATCCCGCCCGGGGCTCTAGGCCCAAGATGAATGATCACCGAATGCTCCTTCTTGTCGGTCTGTGTGACGGGTTGTCTGACCGGTTCGTAGATTCCTGCACGCCGGCTGTGCTGGATTCCCACCCTCTTCAGGGGACCTTACCACAGCGAAAGGCACATGTCGCCAGGTACAGAAAGTCCACCCTGTCGGAGACCGACGAGGCTGGACGAGAGCACTGGACCATGCATCTCGTTTTGTCGAGACGAGGAACTGTTACATTGAAAAGTCCTGGACATTCCCTCTGCCGACCATGGAACGGAGGGCAACCCCTGACGAAAACACTGGACACGGGCGTTTCGAGTGCGGCAAGCTGCTCCTCAAGCCGGTCCGTTACAGGCTCTGCAAGGTGACCTTCTGCCATAGCCACGTCTCGCCCGCCAAGCATTCCTGCCCACGTCTGTCCAAGGGGCACGAAAAGCTGGCCGGACCAAGGACCACTTTGAATTCTCCGTTCACCCTAGCCCTCAGCAGCCTGCTAACGACGACGGCCGGGTCCCGATTTGCCGGGGCGCCTGCGGAGATGCTGTTTGATTACGCGAATGCCCCGGACCCCACCTTCGATTGGAAGAAGGGACCATCGAAGGAGGTTGCGGGCGGCTCGCTGAGCGACATCGTCTTGACCTCCCAGATGTGGCGAGGCATGGCCTGGAAGCACCTGTTGCGGATAGCGAGACCGGCCCAGGTGAGTTTCCCGGGTTGGATGGGACTGCTGATCGGCGGCGGATCAGGAGAACCGAAGCCGGGCGAGGAGCGGAAAGAAGATGTTCTCGCGATGGGGCTAGCGCGTTCGGTGGGGGCGCCGGTCGCGATGCTCAGCCACGTGCCAAACCAGCCGCTTTTCGGCGGGATGATTGAGGATGAGATCATTTCGCACACTTTCCAGCAGTACTTGAAGGACGGCGACCCGACCTGGCCGCTGCTCTTCCCAATGGTGAAGAGCGCACTCAGAGCGATGGATGCGCTGCAAGAGCATGCAAAACAGGAGTGGCAGGAGAAGATATGCGGCTTCGTGGTCTTCGGCGCGTCGAAGAGGGGTTGGACAACGTGGCTGACGGCGGCGAGTAAAGGCCATCGCGCCCGCGGTGATCGACGTGCTGAACATGCCCAAACAGATGAAGCACCAGTTGGAGATGTGGGGGAGCTACAGCGAGCAGATCTCGGACTACTCCTCGAAGGGGCTCACGGAGAGTTTCAGTAGCCGGCGGGGAAAGGCGCTTTGGCAGGCGGTCGATCCGTACTCCTACAGGAAGATTATCGCCGTCCCGAAACTCATCATCCTCGGCTCAAATGACCGTTACTGGACCACGGATGCCCTGAACCTATATTGGGATGGCCTAGTCGGGCCCAAGTATGTGCTTTACGTGCCCAACGCCGGCCACAGCCTTGAGCCGGGCATGACGAGGGTTCTCAACACCTTGAGCGCCTTCTTCCGCACCGTGGCGGGAGGCGACAGCATGCCAGAGATTTCGTGGATGCGGAAGGCCAGGGGAGATACGCTAACGCTGACGATCAAGGCCAAAGAGGCAAAGAGGGGCCGGGCCTGGGTTGCCAAGGCCGACAGCATGGACTTCCGCCCGGAGAGATGGGAGCCGGTGGAAATGGCGAGCGAAGAGGGCGTGCTTCGGGTGACCATCGAGCGGCCCGCCGACAAGAACGTTGCCGTGTTCGGGGAGGCGGACTTCGAGAGAGACGGCAAGCCCTTCACGCTTTCCACGCAGCCCGCAATTCTGAAGAAATAGCGAACCCACCGTAACAGGATGTGCACCGAAGCCATCGTAGGGGACGCTGCGGTGCCGAACCTTTACTGGGGGCTGTCTGGCCAGCAGGGGCAAGGAGCCCGATCTCCCGTCAAGGGCGCGGCGGCAGTCAACCGGCTCTCGTGCAGAGCCAGACTTTTTCGCCCGGCGAGGACGCTCCCTGGCTCGACGGGGTTCCGGTCATACACTCCCTGGCCTTAGCAAAACCTCCCTGTTGGAATCGTCCACGACCGTGACCTCCGACTTCTTACCCTCAACCGTCTCAACCTGCCCAAGGCTTCTATCGAAGCTCACCAGAAACGGGACGTGCCTCTCCCGGCAGAAGATCAGGAGCATAGCGTCGTTGGGCGAGATCCCGACCCCGTATTTCTCGGCGGCCTCCCTCGTCACATCCAGGGCACGCTTTATGAGGTCTTTACCTCCAATATACGTCATCCAGACAAGCCTAGGCCAGTAGACCTGCCTCAGCTTCCTTTCCTCCTCCAGGAATTCCCGTGCCTTTCCCTCCTCCCTGACCCTTGTTCTAGCCAGGACGGCGATCAGTTCGGAGTAAACGCAATCAAGGATGATGCGAACCGGCTTTGCCCTCGCAAGGCTCTCCTGGATCTTCTCGGCCCTGGGATGAAGCCTATCGTTCTCCCTGTGCCAGGCCAGCAGGTAGCTGGTATCGAGCACGACCTCAGTAGCCATACCTCTCCAAGTCCTCAAGGGCGTCCCTTGTCGAAACGGCCTTGATGAAGGGGCCCAATCTGTCCATCTCCTCCCCCAAGCCTTCCAGCCTCTCGTGAAGGACGAGCCGGGCGAGATCCCAGCGGAGAAGCCCCGGAGCCTCGATTGCCGGTGCCACCGTCCCCTGCTCCTCAAACGTAGCGCCCTGTTCTCTTAGGAAGCGTTTGATCCTCTCCGCCTGCACCTCCGGAACCGCAATGAGCCCCTTGGCCATCCTCACAGCTCCGGGCACATCGTCCAGAAGTCCGGGGTAACGGTACTTGCCTTTGGAGTAGCCATAGAGCTTCTGCCAAAAGTCCGGGCCCACCCCCTTCGAGTCGTACTTGATCAGCACCTTCCTCTCGGCTTTCCCCATCTTTTCCAACCAACCATAGAAAACATAGGGACCTCAAAACTCTTTCTATGCATAATTAGAAAAGCTTCAAATAGGATTGATGTGCGAGATATCCGGCCCAGAAACAGAATTTTGGCCAATTGCGGAACGGGACTGATCTCTGGCCGACCCGTGGGCCACCGAATCCCCTCGACCTTGAGCTTGGTGCCTCTGGGATCCTCAGGCGGAAGAAATCGTAGACGCCCTGCCAGAAGAAGAGTATGAAATCGCCGGCCAAAGCGTCGTCCAACTTGAAGAAGATTGGACCGGCTTGGCTTTGCGTTTATGGGGTCAACTCGTGCCAAGAGGTCAACCCGTGCCAAGAGGTCAACCCGTGCCAAGAGGTCAACCCGTGCCAAGGCCCGTGCGCCTCGAGGACTTCCGAGGTCGGAACCCCGCCCGAATATGTCTTCGATCCTTCGACAAACTCCATCAAACCAGCGGCGAGCTGTCAGCGGGTGTCACGTCGTTTCCGACCAGAGCCTGGAGACCATCGAACCACATGCATCTTGAAGGCGCATCGCTCATCACATCCAGGAACCAGGAACCCGGTGAAATGAGGACCGCAAAGCGTTAAAACTCCGAAGCCCAACCCGGTGAGCATGGCCGCCGTCAGCCGCACGACCCCTGTGTCGCTGCAGGCAGGCTTCGCTCACAAGCTTGGCTGCCGCCCAGCCCTAGCGGCTGCCGTGCTCCTTGCCCTTCAAGCGGCTCTCTCAACGACGACGGCCCTTCAGGACGGAAGAATAGGGGTGCTTTACGCCGGCTGCCTTGCCCGTTCCACGCCGATCTGGTGGATGAGGTCCGATCCCCTCTTCTCGATCAACTTCGTCCAGGCAACGCTCCGCGACTGGGCCGCCCTGGCGCCCATCCAGGCCACCAAGGGTGAGGGCGAGATCTACAGGATCGTGAGGCTGTATATGCCACGGTCCTTTTCGGACCTGACATCCCGCTTCGATGTCATCATCCTGTCCAACGCAAACAGGGAAGCGATCCCACCGACGCACATCGAGATGCTGGCGCGTGGCGTGCGGGAGGCCGGCATGGGACTTGTCATGGTGGGTGGGTGGGAGAGCTTCGGCGGCGCGTTCGGGAGGCCGCCCTGGGGCGACTCGGCCATAGGCCAGCTGCTTCCCACCGAGGATGCGGGCAACATCTACATCCACCGCCCGGCCAACGTCCACACACTCGTCATCGACATGCCCGATCACGAGTTCATGAGCAGCCTGCCATGGGACAGGACCCAGCCTTTCATGTACAACTACCACCACAACCTGGTGAAGGCGAAGCCGGGATCCTTGGTGCTGGCACACGTCGAGGGACCCGGGTACAAGGATGACCCGGGCTTCGTCACCTGGGATCTGCCGGGCGGGGGCCGAACCTTCTCGATCACGGGCGAGATCTTCGGGCCCAGTTCCGAGCCCTACCAGTTGCACACCATGTGCACTCCTGGCGACCCCTGGGAATACGCCCTGGACTTCGGTGCCAACCTCATGATCTACCTCGATCGGCGGCCCGTGCCCCAGGATGTGGAGCTTGTCCATCGAGTGAGGAAGAGCATGTTCGAGTTCGGCACCCGGAAGTCGCTCTTGGTCGGCCTTCTGGAATTCTGCGACTCCTTCGGCGCAAACACGAACTCGATCAATATGAGGTTGGACGAAGCAAACCGCATCGCGCTCGACGCCCTGCCCGCCTATCTTGAGCTTCGCTTCGAGGATGTGGTTGAGGCCTACGAGCAGGCCCACGAAGCGCTTGGCGAGATAGAGAAAGACGCCATGGAACTCAAGGACCGCGCCCTCCTCTGGGTATATGTGATCGAATGGTTGACGGTGACCGCAACGGCAGTGGTGACGGGCTTCGTGCTGTGGTCGGTTATGGTGCGCCGCAGGCTATGGAGAGAGGTCCACACAACCAAGCTACATGCACAGAAGACCTGAAGCAGGTCACCAAGTCCAGAAGTAGCCCGGCCAGACCATGGCAACAACGAAACCCCGTGACCCCCAAGAAGACACGTCTGCAAGGGTGGCGAGGTCTTCCCCAGCTAATGATGACAAATGCAACGATCCCAGCACGCTGCTCATGATCGCGTTCTTAGGCCAGACCCCCGTACGCTGAGTCGACCCGGTTCCTGCCACGGTCCGCGACGAGGGTTGGCCCGGCATCTGAGGTGGCTGCAATGCGAGGAGGGTTCCGAATCCCAAGTGCACGTTGAGAGAAGGCCTGGCAACCGATAGCTGCCCTGCAACACGCTCAGTGCCTCAGCACCACCACCCGATACGCATGACATCGTGTCTCGGTCGGCAGATGGTTCACCGCAGAAGCGATCGAATGAGCTTGATCGATCGGTCAACCAGCTTGACCCCTATCCCCGGCTCGAAGGGAAACCTCTTGTAGAACTTGCATGCAAGGCCCGAGGCGTACCCGCCTGCCTCGAAATCCCTCTCCGAAGGGATGTACCCCACCACGGAGTTCGCGCTCGTGGCGATCAGGACTTCAGTTTCTGGGAAGGGAGCCCTTATCGCCTCCCCGAACTCAAAGAAGACCTCGGCCGGCAGCGCAATCACCACAACCTCCCCCACGCGGAACGCCTGAAGATACAGCGTTGCCGACTTGGCGAAACGGCCAGATCTGAGCAGGTTGAGCCCGTCCCGCGCCCAGCAGATCTCGAAGAGCGCTTTCTTGTCAGGGTCCTCCTTGACCTGCCTTGCCTTCGCCAATGCCTCTTTCAGTTCCCGCCTTCCGGGCACGCGGTATGGTGCCCTGAAATTCGCGGTGGCGACGGAACACTGGTCCACCCGAAAGGGCTTGGCGCGGGAAATCCCACGCAGGGTGGCCCTTAAAAGCTGCTTGGCATACTGATTCGCAAGTTCCTTCGTACCGCGTCCCCAGCTATCCCGGTTCACGACCGGATCTAGGTCGCCGCAGGGACCCGTGAGGAAGAGCGAGCAGATCCCGGCCCGGGCCATCATCTGGTTGAATGCCCCTGGGTAGTCAGCCGAGATCTGCGTGTTGATGCCCAGGGTGACGGGGTGGCAGGCGTAGTTCACTAAAACCACGGTCCGCGCGGACGTCCTCGCAACCATCCCGCTGACCTCCCGGCTGACCTCGCCATCGGCAAAGGCCCTGTTCCATGAGAAGCCCCCAAAGCGCGTGCGGAACCGCGACAGGCCGCGCACCGTCCGTGCCTGGTCTAATGCCTCCTGCCCAGCCGCCCCCGCCTGCTCGACAAGATCACGCAGGTATGTCCCTCTCCTCCGAGGCTCACCTCGCAAAGGCATGACGTTGGGGCCGGAGTGGGTGTGGGTGCAAGTCAGCATGAGGTGATCCCTCGGGATGCCCGCCATGTCGGCCAGCTTCCTCCTCAGGCGTGCTACCAGCAGGGAGTCAAGGCCGAGAAGGTCGAAGGCCAAGATCAGAGCAGGTTCCTCATCCTCCATGCCCACGGCCCTGACGTACAAAGGGTCGGACACCCCATCCGCCTTACGATCCCGGAAGAACCCGTAGCCACTCAACGGAATGCCTAACGGAGGTGTGATCTCGCTGATGGCAAAGCCAACCTTCAATCAGGACGCCGCCTCAGCCGGGCTCACCGGTAGCTTACGCATTTTAATAGTGACCTCGTTCCCCTCGGTGCTTTACGATCGATGGGATCGCGCGGAAAGCCGGTCCGTGAAACCCAGCCAGCACGGGCATACCGAAGGCGTGGCAGACCTAGAGGGCCGCGATTCTAGTGACCTTCATCTCCTTGTAGAATCTCCGCCGGACCATGGTCGTCCACAAGATGAAGCCGGCGAGCAGAGCGGTTCCGGTCACCGCGAGCCACTCGACGAGGTAGACCCAGAGAAGCGTTCGGTCCTTGAGCTCAAGCGCCTGCTTTTCGATGTCATCGAGCATCGTTCCGATCCGGCGATAGATTTCCAGAACCTCCTCGAAGTTGAGGTCAAGGTACGCACCGTCGGCCTGGGCGACGACCCCGTTCAGCTCGTCGACTGAGCGCATCACCCCCTGGCCGTTCGCCCCGAAGGACTCGACGAACTCAACGAGGCTCAAGAGCAGGGAGACCCTGGTCCTGCTTTGGAATGCCGTCGACCTCACGGCATGGACGAGATCGACATCCTGGGGCACCGGGCGCTTGTCGAGGTAGATCATCAGGTTGCTTATGAAATCCCCGTAGTACTCCCAGATGTCGTAGTTCGTGCCGCCGTAGCTGAAGATCGATGCCATCTGGACTATCTCGCCCGTGCACGCGAAGACCCTTGCCCCTTCCACCTCCCACGTGATGAAAAGCGGGTGGTCGCCACCAGGTTGATACCGGTTGCGGTCGGTATGGGCGAGCAACTGTCCCCCCTCCCTGACGGTGACCAGGTTGTGGTGGAAGGACTGCATGAATGGGCCCTTGCGGTCCCATGGGATGCTTGCCACGAACTCGTGCTCCGGCTCGTCGATGACGAGCCTGCCCGATTCGACCCATGTGCCGTCGACGCACTGGACGGGAAGAAGGGCGCCGATCGCGGTCGGGCCCCATGAGGGCTGGGCCGTCCCCGTGCCGCCGAAGCTTTCCCAGCCACCCGTCATGAGCAATCCTATGCCAGCCTCCCTCACTCCCCGTGCCAACAGCTCGATCTGCTCAGGCGTAATCGCCATCTGGTTCGCATTGTCAAGGACCACGACATCGAATCGGCTTGTCAGATCCTGGTACATGCGCGGGAAATAGAGCCGTATCGCCCTGTGGACGTCGTCCAGATCCCAGCCCCCGAAGCCCCTCAGGGAGGCGGCCACGAAGGTGAGGGAGAAGATGGGCTCGGCGCGCATGAAGGTGAAGGCGGGTGACCTGATGGGATCGCTCACGTACAGGACGCCGATCCGGCGGTCCTCCAGAGCCAAGCC
>Ga0209102_1000800_pt1 | contig 19147 bp, 20 predicted proteins | sample ConPoolayeHmetaG_FD_185483 | JGI IMG/M metagenome (GOLD analysis project Ga0209102, IMG submission 185483) | Hot spring microbial mat communities from California, USA to study Microbial Dark Matter (Phase II) - Cone Pool mat layer H metaG... ...
CATGTAATCTTTCATAGTATCCTTCCATGGCCTAGGAACATGTTTGCGGCTTTCAGCCAAGAGTTCATCTGTTACACGAATAAGCGGTATATCTGTCTCAGGGTACATTCTTGCAGCCCCAGGCCTTGGCCTAGAATACTTTGTCCTACCTTCAGAGAGAGGCCCTCTGGTTTCGGGAACTGGGCCTTCAAAGAACTGGATGGCTCTCCTGCGTACGGCAGACACTGCTTCCTCGTCTTCTTTTGAGGCTAAGATCAGAAAGAATCCGTCTCCTTCAGCAACATCCAGCGTCCTCTCGACTTCTTCAACTTCATCCTGTGATATGCCGTATGCAGGCAACTCGTCAGAGTGTATTACGCCTCCCAGGTGGTATGCTCTCGCCATTTCAGCAAGCTCTAAACCGAGCCTCACATCTGGGTAAGGCTCCGCACCAAGTAACCCCCTGAATCCAGCCAACTTGAGCCCCCAAGCCCTCTTGCCGCTGGAGAGAGCCTCTCTGACGATCTTTGAACCAGTCATCTGGAATGCCTCTGAGACATCAACATATCTTCCGATCGCCTTCTCCGCGTCAAGCCCTCTATCCTTCAACATCTTAGAGACCCGATAGAGGTAGTCTTGCCTTCTAACCTCATATTCCACAATCTTCGGAATCAAGTCAAGCTTCTGAACACCCTTAACTTCTGAAGGCAAAAATCCGTGGACAGAAATATTAAGATCCTGTCTTATTGTGCCCAAGCCTCTTGCAACCAGCTTCGTTAAACGAAGTAGCCGCCCGAGCTCGAGCGCAACCCTTTCCACTGTCTTCGGATCCGCTGATATTGGTGCGAGGGCTACCTCGACCAACGGTATGCCCAGGCGATCGAGAGAGTAGACTCTGAAATCTTCACCTTCTTCTATTATTCTGGCAGCATCTTCCTCTAACGACACCGTCTGAACAGGCACAACCAAGTTTCCAACTTCAAGATAGCCTCCTAGTCCCACCAGGACAGTACGCTGAAATCCGGTCGTATTGGAGCCATCGATCACTATCTTTCTCATAACATGCATTTCTTCAACGATCTTAGAATTCAATGCCATGGCGATGGTCATCGCCGCCTTGACAGCCTCCATGTTAATAGGGTGAGGAGGCTCCTCGTCGCATTCTACAAGGCATGCGTTCTTTCTGTTATACAAGTATATTGTAGCCTTTCCTTTTCTGAATTCATATAACACTGCTGGATCGACTTCGCCCAGTTCACTCTGCGTTGGCCTAAGCCTTCTCAAGATCCTAGAGTCTACTTCGTCTGTTTCGATCATCGGGCAGTTGCAGAAGAGTTTTCTTCCGACATTCAGCTGCTGGTGAATTTCAATGCCGACCTTGACACCCATCTCCTGGTAGCTCATCCTATTCGCCCTCCTGCACCGTCAACCGTCGACTGTACTCTCCGGCAATATTCTGGCTCATGTAATTCGAGACTTCTTGGACATCAAAGTTGCCGAGGCACCAAGAAAGCTTCACGTAGGCTGTTTCTGGCAGCATGTCGTCAAGGGGCAGCACTCCAGCGTCGAGGAGATCGCGTCCAGTATCATAGACGGTTAACCTCACTCTACCATAAACACATTGGGAAACCATACAAGCTATGAACCCATCTCTTATAATCTTTCTCAAAGTCTTCACCGTGACACTGTTCACATGCCCCAGGCCAGATCCTTCGATCACCACCCCCCTGTAGCCTCTTTCGTGGAGGTCTTCTATTATGGCTGGATCAAAGTTCGGATAGAACTTGATCAACGCCACCTTCTCTTCAAACTTGGGAAAGATTTCGAAATCTGACGGCTCAGACCTTGCTGGAAGATCGTCTACAAGGACGGTCAGCCTTCCATCTTCAAAGATCGCAACCGGATCCGCATTCACCGACTTGAAGGCATCCCTTCTGCTGGTATGCATCTTTCGAACTTTGGTTCCTTTATGGACAGCGACTCTTCTGTCAGAAATCCAGCTGTGCATGGAAACAAAGACCCCAGAGAATGGAGCCTTCAAAGAAGTGTTCATTGCCGCAATTAGGTTAAAGGCAGCATCTGAAGACGGCCTGTCCGATGACCTCTGGGAGCCAACAAGCATGACAGGTATCGGAGTATTGTGAAGAGCGAAGCTGAGTGCCGCCGCGGTATACCCCAATGTGTCAGTGCCATGGGTTACTACAACACCCTCGTATCCTCTCGTGATGTAGTCGTGAACCTTGAGCGCGATCCCACGCCAATGGGAGGGGGTTATGTTTTCACTGTAGATGCTTGAAATGACTTCCGCGTCTACTTGAGCTGTCTGAGCCAGTTCCGGTACAACAGAGAGCAGATCTGACGCGGACAGGGCAGGTCTTACACCGCCTGTTCTATAATCTACCCTACTCGCTATTGTACCACCTGTGCTGATAATAACTGCACGAGGAAGACCTGGTTTGGGTGCAGCCACCGGCCGAGGTAAGAAGGCTGGAGGGGAATGCTCTTCCACTAGGACAATGGTTTCTATCGCAGCATAGCTGACTCCAATATTGTATCCGTTAGGCAACTTCAAAGTGAGAAACTCTTTCGACGCGTATTCATATCTCGGTATCACCGTGCCAGTGTATTCCCCATCCCTCGTCCTCACCCTGACTACGTCTCCTGCGCCAACGTTGCTTTCTTCAAGAAGCTTCCGGAGGGCGCCACTGTATCCAGAAAGATCCTTCAATATTCTCGGAGCCACATATGATTGTAGTTGATTTAACCTTTTTGTGACCGATTTGAGTCCAGAAGACCTTGTGGAGGCTTCAATGAATATAGAAGAAGTTGAAGGACAAGCTGCTCCCTTTCCAGGCGAATCTTCGGGGAAGATAGGGCCCGAGCCACAACCATGCCCCCATGCTCCTCCACTACATATAAGCTTCCGTTAGATGCTAACCCAGAGCTACCACCCTCCCTCCTCAGGATGTGCAGAGGTTTCAGGAAGTCGAACATGGGATCATATTCAACCATCAAACTTGGATCATCGGTTTCAAGGATCCTGTAGTCTTCTGCCAGAAGCTGATTCAGTTCGCCTGTGGAAGGAACTCCGAGCAGGCATGAGGTAAGAAGGTTTCTGTTATCGATCAGGCCATGAATCTTCTTCAGCAGCCTAGCTCTTCCTTTCGAGTCAGTCAGATGGTATGTGGTAAACTCAACATACACTTTGGCCGCTGTCAGACTTCTCTTCACCAGAAGCCTTCCGCCAGACGCCGATATCAACCCCATCACCGCCTGAAGTCTGCCAGTCGGATAAACCCGGAGGATAATAGAGTATTTCTTGAAAATTACACCTTTTGCTATGACATGCCCCTTTATCTTCGCTCCGCCAAGGAGACCCTTCAAGACTCTAAGATCCCTGTACTTCAGAAACGCTGCCACAGACAATATTGGTGCGAAGAACGAGATCAAAGTTCTCCCAATAGAGAAACGAATGATCAGATAGGTTAGCACCAGCACACAGGATGAGCTGAAGCAAACATATAGTGCTCTTGAAATCTCACGGGGAGGATTCCAGGAAAAAAGAAGCCTAGAGAGCTTCAAGGATGTGAAGGAGAAAGAGAGCATGAACATTACAGCAACATAGAGGGTGCCTACGCTTTCGTCAACTCTGTTGATCAGTAGCATTGAGAGGGAGGAGAGGATGATAAATGATATCAGTGTACCGAAGACGAAGGCCAGAACCTTGACCGTGAACTTCCAAGAAGACATTGGGCCACACTCAAGCCGAGAAGCCTTCTGCAGTCAACTTCAAGGCAATGGAGGCTGAACGTTCAGCCAAAGAAGGATGTCGATGAACCCTCAATACCCTATTCGCCTCATGCGACATCTTCGGATTCCTCACCGTCGCGTCTTCCACAATAGAATGGTAAGCCTTTTCAAGAAGGAAGCTGAACTTGAAGTCGTATCCAACTATCTGTCCACCATAAGGCCGATCCTGCCCCGTGATCGGATTCGTCGTAACATGGTTCAAGGCGACAAAGCAGACATTCAGACTCGAACAAAGCTTTTGAGCTTGGCCCAAAATAAGAGCTGTTGCCGCAGAGCGGCCTGGAAAATCCTGTGTGCCAACGAAAGTGGACTTCAAGGGCATAGAGAGGCTGTCATAGGACACAAGCGAGACTCTGGCTTCTTTGACCAGCTTCCCCAACGGACTTTCGACGGCGTTAAAGCTTGTTCCAGGCAGAAGCCTTACTTCAACACGCCCAGAATCGCTTATGAGAAGGTCACATCTGACGCCATGTAATAATAGGAGGTCGTGGAGGTTCGGCGCCTCTATCACGTAGACCGTCGGCTCATCGGCGACACAATATTCTAACTCGACTTCAGGTAGAAAGATCCAGCAGGCCTGCTCAAGCTGCACCTTCGTGTAGTTTATCTTCAGAGAAGACAGCGCCGCTTCAATAGCCGACTTCACATCTGATTCGCTCACCCGCCTATCTCTTCCCTTCACAGCATACCTTCTTATGTGAGGATATTGCAAGCTGACTTCCCTCCCGAACCTCTTCTGGAACCTCATATGCCAGTAGGAGCCGATAGTGTTTCTGAACCCCTGCTCCGTGTCGATGATCAAACTGTTTTCTTCGCCTTCAAGGTTCTTGTACGCGATCTGGGAAACAAGTATACTCTTCCCGACTGCCTTCTCTCCGAAGACCTGCACAAGCGCACCCCTAGGAAGCCCTCCGCCGAGGAGGGCGTCAAGCTGCTCTAAGCCGGTCCTCACAAAGCTCATTCTTCACCCTCTCCTTTGACGAGCCAAGAACGTCCACCCATAGAGATAGCCAGCTTTGTGGTGAGACCTGTCCTCGATTTCTTGACTTCAGCGAGGACGTAGCCCAGAGATATCAGCTCTTCCAAAACGAACTCAACCATCTCCGGTGGAAAGTCTATTGAGAGACTCTGAACGATCCCAGTCTTTGTCACATCATCGAACTTGGAGAGAGTCTCAAGTATCCTCTTCGCCAACCTTCTGTCTGTTACAGTCCTGTCCTCTACCATAGCAGGCTTCTCCTGCCTCTTCATCGACCCTTTCATGTCCTGTCTATCGTAAAAGAAGGAGACCATACGGCTGCCTTGCATGAACACCAATTCACCCTCTGAAATGGCGGCAACCTCTTGGCAGACAGATCTGTCACCCAAGTAGGCTAGAGAACGCTTGTCAAGGACGACCGTCTGGAACATTCTCAGATAACGTTCTGGGAATGGTGGGCTGCAGGCAAACATGACCCTCGTCTCCGGAAAGAGGCTTTTGAGAAAGGCTACATATTCGAGGATACCGATCTTCGCCTGCCTTTCACAAGCACCCATATGTATTGCCTGAAGGCCCTTATCATTTCCATCTAGCAGACCCTTAGCCAAGAGCAGACATAGGAGAAGAGGCCGACCTTCGACCGAGAGAACATTTGAGAGGTCAAAGACATGTTGGCCTTCAGCAGGCAACCCGGTATCTTCGTTGACAGAATGTATGAGTAGGTCGTTGATAAGGTACAGTCGCCAGTCTAGTCTCGCGGCCGCAGACCGCTCGACCGAGGACGACTCCTTAGAGTCAAACGACCGAACACCGCTCACAACCTGCAGTAGGTTGACTTTGTCGCTCTGCTTATAGAGGGCTTGAAGTATTGAATGGAGAAGCAGAAATTCATCTCCACTCAAAGAAAGCGCTTGCATGAAAGCTTCAGAGACCACCCTACTGGACAGAAGGCTATCCACGCCCTCATATGAGAGAACAGAGGAGACACGAGTCCTGGCGTCGACATAGCCATCTTCTGCTAAAGAGCAAGCCACCTGCCCCTCCACATCATACAGTTCAAAAGACAGCCCGAGCCGAGAAAAAGATTTGAGCAGGTACAAGAGGTATGAGTCAGCTTGGTAGTTGAGTATGAGCATATTCTCCAGCCTATCGGATTCAACATCCAATGCTCCATCAACTGTGTACCCCAGCCTGACCACATTCTTTGGCTCCATGCAACATCATCATAGTACCTTGCTCTGTCACATTATAACCACCGATGTATTAGAAGATGATCTACCAATTTAGATAAGACTATAATCTCTGATAACCGATATCCTAATAGAAGATGTGAGTCGGAGAGGCCTCTTTGGCTACTCAAAATTCACGTTCGAAGGAAACTTCTGGGAAGAAGCCTCCAGATCAGACGCCCAGTTCAGATGTCAGGGCAGATTCTTGCCCATATATGGTCCCATCAGCGAATACCCAAACTTTCTATAATAGTTTCTGGCACCGACAGCGCTTGTGACAAGAATCCTTTCACATCCAAAGACCTCCTTTGCGATGAATTCAGCTTCCTCAAGCAGCTTTCTACCATACCCCTTATGCTGCCAACCGTCTCTTGCCCGAGATCCAATCGGAACCACAGGGCCATAGACGTGAAGCTCTCTCACAAGTGCAGCATCCTGGACTTCGGGTCTGTGAGCGAACCTAGAAGGCTTTCTGAGCCTGAGGAAGCCGACAAGAACGGTACAGTCACCGTTCTCATATGAGAGGAACACTTCCTTTCCTTCTGACGCCTCGTACGTGATCTTATGCAGCATCAGGTCCTCTTCCGAGACCTTCCCCGCCTTAGACGAGACAAGACCTACTTCCCGACACCTTATACACCTGCAAGATCGCCCCATCGCCTTCAGACGATCATGCGCCAACTCTCTCAGGTTACCTTTTCTCGTTCCAGCAACTATCAGGTTGGCTGGAATATCCCTTTGAACCCTCATTATCCTCAGCCAAGGAGGGGCCATCAACATAGCCCGAGATACAATATCGATTGTCACATCATCACTGTATGGCACATATTCGCCTTTAAGGTACATGTGGTACAGTCGAGAGTTCGCTACTACAAGTGTCGGATAGATCTTCAGCATGTCAGGCATAAACCTTGAGTCTTCGAAGAGCGTCTTGAAGGCTTCAACATCACCATCAGGAGTTGAACCGGGAAGCCCAGGCATCATATGCGCCACTATCTTCAAGCCGGAGTCTCTGGCGTTTCTGAAGGCTTCCTCGACATCTTTCACGCTGTGGCCTCTGCCAACGATCTCGTATATTTTGTCCGACGGATTCTGAACGCCTATTTCAACCCTGGTCGTCCCATACTTTAGCATGAGATCTACGTCGGTCTTCCGACAGAAGTCAGGTCTGGTCTCCAACGTCAACCCAACATTTCTTATATGAGCGTCTTCGTTGGAGGCCAAAGCTTCCTCCAGAGAACCTGAGATGAATCCGTTCAAGCCGTCAAAGCAGCCTTTAACGAAATACTCTTGATAGCCCAGGGGCTGACTCATGAATGTGCCTCCCATGATCACAAGCTCTGCCTTTTGAACCTCATGCCCTATCGCCTTAAGCTGCTCAATTCTACTCTTAACCTGCAAGTATGGGTCGTAGCCATGCTCCCTGCCTCTTGCAGCCGCAGGCTCGTATCCTGTGTAGCTTTGGGGGGAGCCATATAGCACACCTCCAGGACAATAGAGGCATGGAGCCTTCTGAGGACATGGATATGGCCTCGTCATCACCGCCAACACGACTATACCTGACGCAGAACGGACAGGCTTCAACTTGAGAATCGATTTCAGGTATTGCAGCTTCTCGGGAGAAGCCATCTTCAAGAGGTCAGAATTCTTGGGAACCCTGCCGAGACGATACTCTCTCGAAACCTTCACCTTAAGAGCGTACAGAGACCTCGCGTCTTTAGGCCGGCTGCTTAAGATCAGGTCCAGCATCTTCCCGCATGCTTCATGAAAGCCTCCATCATCTACCATTGCCGCTTAAACCTTGAATGCAGCTTAGGCCAGAGGGGTCCAGCAATCGGCTACCTCAGAACCCAGTTCTGTCCAGTCTTCCTCTTCAAGACAAATCGCTTAACATAGTTTCCCTTATTTCTAGCCCTAGGGATAGGGGATGGCTTATGCTCCTTCTTCTGTGGAGGAGTCTTCGACCTAACCTTACCCGCCTTTGTCAGACTACCATGTGTTGGCATAGGCTACCGTCAGATCAATCTAACCATGATGTAGATAAGTCTTATCCTCCAATCTTAGGAGTTTTCCTAGATTGGCACCTTTTTGCCGGAAGCCATCCTAGTAAACCTGCCGAAGTCAGATGACGCCAACAGCTCCCTCTTACCGAAGACCGGGCCATCTCTGCATACAAGCAGACCGGATTCGTCCAGTGCACATTGGCCACAGACACCGACCGCACACTTTATGAAACGTTCGAGGGAAAGCTGTATTCCAAATCCTTCTCTGACAGCGATCTGAAATAGTGCATAAAGCATCTTTTCCGGCCCACAGCCATACAGTTGGTCGAAGGACCTCTCATGAACTAGCTTCTCAACCATCTGGCTTGCCAGACACCTTTGTCCAAGCGAACCGTCATCAGTCACCGGAACATAGGTGATCAAGCCCCTATTCTGCAGGTCAACAAATTCTCTGTGAAAGATGTTTTCTGAGGCTGTCCTAGAGCCTACGACGAATGTTGGAGCCATCCCTCTTGAGATCATCTCGTACATCAAGAGTCGAAGTCCGGCTACACCTATCCCCCCCGCAGCCAGAATAGGGCTCGCCCCTCTAACCCTATACCCTTTCCCGAATGGACCCCTTACTCCAAGGCTTTCACCAACCCTGATAGCACACAGCTTTCTTGTCGTCTCACCTACGCCCCTTACTGTTACGCCACACGACGACCTCCTGTCCGCATGAGAAATGGAAAGTGGAATCTCGTCTTCTCCAATACACCACACCATAAGATACTGCCCAGGAGCCGCACATGCAGCATACTCGTCTCTGAACATTATCGTTGAAAACTGGTCTCCAAACCTGGTTACCTTCACCACCTTCTCCACCCTCACCTCGTTCGCCAGCTCATCGAAGGCCTTCAGACGATTCATCGGTGAGACCTCCCAACGATCTCCTCCAGACATGAAAACCTCTTCTCAATCATGTACTTTCTTATCCCCAGCAGGATATCTTGGAAGACTTCAAGCCCCTTCCAGACGATAGCTGAGCCAACCTGAACCGCGCTCGCGCCAGCAAGAAAATATTCTATGGCATCCTTCCACGACTGGACACCTCCCACGCCGACTATCGGAACCTTGAAGCTTTCATATAGGTCGTAGACAGCATTCAAGCCAATAGGCTTTATAGCAGGCCCTGAAAGACCGCCAGACCTATTCGCCAAGACTGGCACCATAGCGTCCACGTCAATATACATCGCCTTAACCGTGTTGATGGCGACGATACCGTCTGCGCCAGCGTTCACCGCAGCCCCAGCTATTTCGATGACATCTGAGACGTTGGGTGTTATCTTGGCGAAGACAGGGACATTCGAAGACCGCTTAACCTGACCTACAACCTTGGAAACCATTTCAGGATCCTGCCCGATAAGCGCTCCAACCTCTCTAACATGGGGGCAGGACAGGTTCAGCTCGAACCCTGAAGGATTAAGCTCCAAAAGCTTCTCTGCAACCTCACCATATTCTCGAGGAGAAGAACCATAAATACTGTATACTATGGGGAAAGCGAACCTTTGCCCCCTAAATTCTCTGACAAACTCTTCGACACCGGGGTTCGGCAACCCCATCGCGTTGATCAGCCCATAAGATCCTATGATATAGATCGACGGATTCGAGTATCCATCCCTCGGATGGAGGCCAACCGACTTCGTTACCACCGCACCGGCGCCAGATGATGCCGCCCGCCTCAAGGTTGACGGAGAAATTCCCAAAACACCTGAGGCAAGCATAAGGGGATTATCCATTTCGATGGAGGCAAGCTTTGTGGCAAGGACTGGAGACATTTCTACGTTAGTAGCCTTCACACGCGAGCAAAAAAGGTTTTGCTTTGCCGATCTACTCACCATTTATAAGCAGGCTTGTTAAGTGGTATTGTCAAAGAGTGAAGGCGTTGAAGATAACGGTATTCGCGCATGAGACTGGCATAAGCCTACTTGACGAGAATCTTAAGGTTGTCGACAGAATAGGTTACTCAAAGGACCCAGTGTCAGAAATTAGAATGTTCTTGAACGGACAAGAGTCTGACTTGTCAAGAATGATAGCAGATAAGATCAAGTCACTCAAAGCCGAAAAGATATTAGTCCAGACTCAGCCGATAAGAAACTTGTTCTCAAAAGAATATCCTAATGTTGAAATTCTCTCTGAGGCAGAGATATCGAAGATTGTCTCAGAAAAGGTTAGAATCATTCTAGAGTCCAAGTTCGCCGAAAGTGAAGAGCAAGCATACAATATGCTGCAGCAGTTCAGCCTGAAACAGGCGGAGGCAAGAATAGCGGAAGAGTCGACCAGGCTTGACTTGCAAGCCATTCAGGCAGTCCTTGCCCTTGACGAACTTGACAAGATGATAAACATACTTGGAACAAGAGTCAAAGAATGGTACGAAATACATTTTCCTGAGATACTGCAGTTCTACGACGAACCCATTGAAATCTGCAGGTTTGTAGCAGAAGCTGGAGATAGGAGAAGCCTAGATGAAGAGAAACTAAAACATCTAAACCTTTCTGAAAAGAAGAAGGAAGCGATCCTATACGCTGCACAGAATTCTAGAGGTGGAGCATTCAGAGAAGAAGACATTGCCAGGATAGTCCTGCTCGCCTCCCATGTCGAAGAAACCTACAACATCAAAAGAAAGATGTCTAACTTTGTAGAAAACGTGATGACACAGATAGCCCCCAATGTGACAAAGATCTGTGGCCCAACCATAGGGGCAAGACTCATAGCGAAGGCGGGTGGATTAGAGAAACTCGCAAGAGCCCCCTCGAGCACAATACAGATCTTGGGGGCTGAGAAGGCGATCTTCAGAGCGATAAGAACAGGCGCAAAACCTCCAAAACATGGTGTAATCTTCCAACATACACTGATACATGAGTCACCAAAATGGCAAAGGGGGAGGATAGCGAGGGCGCTGGCGTCAAAGATCGCAATCGCGGCAAGAGTAGACTACTACAGGAAGAAACTTGACACCTCGATCGAAGAAGACCTGATGAAGAGGATCAGGGAGATCAGGAGGCTGAAGGAACGCGAGCGCAGAGAAGAGAAAAAGCCTAAGCCAAAGAGGAGGAAAAGGTAAGATTTGGCTAGGATCATGGCTGATGAACGCTCCAAGAGGATCTTCTGGATATCGAACGGAGAAAAGAAGATCGCCACAATAAATCTAACCCCTGGAAGAACCTATTATGGGGAAAAGACAGCGGTGGTGAAGGGAACCGAATACAGGTACTGGGACCCATTCAGGAGCAAGCTCGCTGCAGCACTCATCAACGGCCTAAAACATTTCCCATTCCATAAGGGAGCCCGAATACTATATCTTGGAGCGTCCACTGGAACCACTGTAAGCCACGTCTCCGACATAGTGGGAGAAGATGGAGTCGTCTTCGCAGTCGAATTCGCCCCAAGAGTGGCAAACGAGTTCATCGACAGATGCGCCAACTTCAGAAAGAACATCATAACAATAGTCGAGGACGCGAGAATGCCTGAAAGGTATTCTGGAATATTTGGAAAGGTAGACGCCATATACTGTGACATAGCCCAGCCAGACCAGACCCAGATCGCCATCAAGAATAGCATGTTGTACCTCAAGAGCGGCGGCCACCTTCTCTTGGCTGTAAAGTCCAGGAGCATAGACGCATCCAAGCAGCCAGCCAAAGTCTTCGAGGAAGAAGAATCAAAGCTCAGAGAATCCGGCTTCGAAATCCTGCAGAAGATAATCTTGCACCCCTTCGACAAGGACCACGCGATGATCGTGTCAAGGAAAGCCTAGTCAACATAAGAGGGCGCATTCTATAAGCCAACTTTCTAGAATTCATCCAATTTCTTGGACTGAATCCTCTTCAACGACTTCCAAGAGCCTCTTACAAAATCTGGCAGCGTTCCCTTCGTCTCCATCCAATTCTTGACGAAAGCCACAGTTCTCGGGTCAGCCGGATAGCCGCTTCCAAAGAAACCATACCTTTCCGCAAGCTCACCAATCCTCCTATCTCTTGTAACCTTGGCTACGATGCTTGCCGCAGACACAACCACATAGTCTTGGTCGGCATGATGTCTGGCGACAACCTTCGGCTTCACATTAGAAAGCGACAGAATATCGGACTCTAGCCTTTCAGGCTTAACGTCCGGAGAGTCGATGTAGACAACCTGAGCCCCTAACTCGTCAACAATCTTAGCCATCTTGACAGCCTCAAGATAGTTCAGCTTATGCAGCTTCTTACCATATTTCACATATGGGTCAATCTCTTTAGGCTGCACTTCGACAACAGAAACCTTCTCGGCAACAGACATTATCAGATCGTAGAGCCTTCTCCTCGTCGAAGGCAAGAGCACCTTAGAGTCTCTAACATTCGAATCCTGCAGAATCCTCAAGTTCGAAGACCTAACCGAAACACCGGCGATCACAAGGGGGCCCACCAGTGACCCCCGACCCGCTTCATCGATTCCACCTACCAGAACCTCTGACACAGCCATCAACCCTCCCCCATGTGAGGCAACAGCGCCTCCAATATGGTCTGGTGCAGCTGCTGCCTATTCTCGAACGTGACCTCGTAGACTTCAACCTCAGGCGAACTCTTCAACTTCTCGATTATCGGATCCCTAAGCCTCTTGTGGATAGAGCCGATCACAGGCCTATCAGAAGCCAAGAGGACTTCAAGCGCCCTCCTCACGTCAGGCGACAGAAGCTCCATAGGCCCCACTTCATCACATACCACAACATCAGAGTGGTCTATAGAATAGAGGAGAGCTGATGCGAAGACTTCCTTGAGATCCTTCAAGTTAACCACATACTTTCCCACCCTCGGCCCAGTCTTGAAGCCTGTAGACGCCAAAGCGCCAACAGTTCCATCGGCCAAACTTACAATCTGAAAGCCAGTGCGTACACCCTTAACTCTGACATCCCTCGTCAGCACACCTCCAACTCTAAAACCCCTCAACTTCAGCTCGTAGACCACCCTTCCGATGACGGTCGTCTTGCCGACTCCAGGATCACCAGTCACAAACACCTTCTTTGCCAAAGCGAACAGATAAAGTAGTAGGACAATATGTTTATGTAGTTTTGCTATTTCCTCACATGCAATGGAGGCTTCAGACGACGAGAGAAAGAGGAAGATCATGGCGACCATCCTCGACAAAGCAAGCTCACATGGGAGCAGATGGGCTGAAGACCCATTTGAGGTCCTCGTTGGCACAATAATATCACAGAACACAAACGACAGGAACACAGAGAAGGCTATGCAAAAGCTGAAGACGGAAGTTGGGATGACCCCTGACTCCATCCTCTCCGCATCCAAGGAGTCGATCGTCAAATGCCTGAAGCCAGCTGGGCTATACAATGTGAAGGCGCCTAGAATCATCCAGTTGGCGAAGACGATAAAAGAAGAGGTCGGAGACCCAGACAGGCTCAACAACATGAGCAGGGAGGAGGTCAAAGGGTTACTTTCAAAGGTCGACGGCGTCGGCCCCAAGACCTTAGACATATTCTTGGCCTTCACAGGAAAAGAGGCGGTTATACCAGTCGACACCCACATCAAGAGGGTGGCCAAGAGGCTTGGCCTAGCAGGCGACAAAGACGGCTACCACCAGATAAGGGAGAAGCTTCAGAGGCTGATTCCAGCTGAGGATAGGTTGAAGGCCCACTTTGCACTTATAGCGTTTGGCAGAAGAGTCTGTAAGGCGAAGAAACCCGAATGCTTAAGTTGCCAACTCTCCAAATACTGTCCATCGAGGGAAATCTTTTATCCAGACGGCTGAAGGTGCACCATGATGTCCCATGAGCTCGTCAACTATGTTGAAGGCAAGACAGAGTTCCTTGTTCCAAGAGGAAGCCTCATTTCAAACGTGCCACCGAGGGAGCCGGCATTTTTCAATCCACGGGGCGTCGAAAGCAGGGATGTTTCAGTCATAGCCTACGATACCTTTTCACGGCGGATGCAGAGGCCGATTACATTTGCGGACGTATTATGTGGACTAGGAGCCAGAGGGCTCAGGGTAGCCAAGGAGACAGGCGTCTTCAAGGTATTCTTGAACGACATAAATTATGAGGCAATACAGTTGGCGAAGAGAAACTCGGAAATCAACAGCGTCTCAGACAGATGCGTCTTCTCCAATGACGAAGCAAACCATTTTCTTGCAGCAAACAGGAAGGAGGGAAACCTCTTCGACATAATAGACGTAGACCCCTTCGGGACACCTTCACCATTTCTAGAGGATGCGGTCAAGACGATAAGAAGAGATGGGCTGATATCTTTGACGGCAACCGACACGGCAGTGTTATGTGGGCTGCATCCACATGTCGCATTAAGAAAGTATTATGGCAGATCCCTCCATTCAGAATACTGTCACGAGGTGGGACTCAGACTCCTCTTCGGTGCGCTCGCTTTTTCTGCGGCACGATACGATAGGGGGATGAATCCCCTATTCTGTCACTCAACCAGACACTATCTCAGGATCTATGCGAAGATATCCTATGGCGCAGAAGAGGGAGACAGAGCACTTGACGACATCGGATACATAAGCCACTGTGAGAAATGCAATTGGAGAGCTGCCTCCAAGACTCCAGAACAAGAATGTGGAATCTGCGGGGGCAGACTCACATACGGTGGACCACTTTGGATAGGAAGAGTCTTCGACAGAGAATTCGTTAGAGAGATGAAGGCGACCGCAGCCCAGATGAACTTCAGGAAATACTTCAAGATGTTAGAGACCGCGGACATGGAGGCTGACGGCCCCCCAACCTACTATCTCATCGGTATGATCTGCGATAGACTACAGATCAACACTCCGCCAATAGAAAGGGTGATTGACACCCTAAAGGAGAAAGGCTTCTATGCTTCTAGGACAACAATAAACAGTAGGGCGATAAGAACAGATGCTTCATCCGAGACCGTGAACGATACACTTGCCAACCTATCCAAGAAATGAGAGGCAGACGATATATGCTTCACTGCTTTCCTTCCTACTCGCTGAAGGCTTAGTTACGATGACCTTCTCGAACATATTCTTCAACCTGTTCCTAACGTCGCCAAAATAGTTGCCGTGGAAGACCTTAAAAACACAGTTTCCCCCAGGCTTCAAGATATGTGGAACCATATCTATCACCTTAGAGGTTAAGTCGATCTGTCTAACATGATCCACCTCCCAAACGCCTGTGACGTTGGGAGCCAGATCAGAGAGGATGACGTCAACTTCATATACAAGCTTCTCTTTGACGAAGCTCAGCGCATTAGGGGAGAGCACATCCAACGTGTACGTGAAAACGTTGGCCAACTTCAAATCCACCTTCTTCAGGTCAAACCCGAAGACCCTACCCTCCGGACCCACCCTTCCACTGGCTACCTGCAGCCATCCTCCGGGAGCGCAGCCGAAGTCAACAACATAATCTCCTTCGACGATCAGTTGATACCTATCCACCAACTCAGAAAGCTTATAGGCCGCCCTACTTCTGAACCCCTCCTTTCTAGCCCTCCTCCTGTAGTAGTCTCGTCTAGCCTGACTTAGCTTCAACCTTCATTACTACCTTGTGAGCTTCAAACTCCTTCCTAACCCATTCCTCGAGGCTGCTGCAGGTCTTTGGCGAAATCTTGCCATCTTCAGAGCACTGTTCTATGAGCTCACATGTCAGGCAAGGAGAGTCTCTTATTGAAGTCGTCTTTATCGGCATTCGAATAGGAAAAAGACGGTAGGTCCATCTACCATTCTCTAGCACTCGTTCACGCCTGATCATGCCACGCTTCTCCAGTCTTATGGCCAAGCGGCTTCCGTCCCTACTGGTCAAGCTCAGCTCCTTCCAAAGCTGGCTCTGTAGTATACCCTCCATGCCATGCTCCACAATCGCCTTGTAAGTTCTTGACGTGAGGTCAAGCTCCTCTTCTCCTAAGCCTTCCGCTGACTCGTTTAGGACCTCTTCCTCAACGTTTTCCTTTGGAGAATTGTCTCGTCCACTATCGTCTTCCTGCGATGGCATAAACACAGCACCTATTTTTGAGTACTAAATATGTTTATCGCAGAATATCCTTATATACCTTTTTCATTTTGCGCCGCCAACATAGACCGTGACATCGTAGTATTGGAGAATCTCCTTAGTCCTATTCCTAACCGTCAGAGGGGTGACGCCAAGCTCTCTCGCGATATCGTCAGAGGAGATCGATTCGTCGAACAGAACGGAGGCTATGTGAACACATGCGGCTGCCAAGCCAGCGGGATTCTTCCCCAACGCGATCTCTGACTCTTCAACCTTTGAGGAAAGATCCAACGCCAGCCTTTCCGCCTTAGTCGACAGATTCAGTATGTTCGAAAGCTTCGTCACATAATTCGATATACGGGGCCGACTGAGTGGGGAAGCTGAAAGGTTCTGGGCGAGCGCACGATAATATCTTGCAACATCCTTTTCCTTCAGGTCAGCCAAGTCAGCCACCTCCTTCAACGTCCTATTGACACCACATAGACGACATGCCAAGTAGATCATCGCCGCCGCGATCTCCTTCTGACCCTTATTCTTTGCGAAAGCCTTCATCTTGGACGAGCGAATCAGGTAAGCCGCCGTCTCAGCCACATTGTTGGGTAGAGACAGCTTGGTGGCGAGATCCTCGATCTTCTCCAGAAGCTTCATAAGAGAGCGTTCGTCGGCGCTGACCCTCACCATCGAGTAGGTTGATCTTATCTTTCTCGCATCGTTGGCCTGCTTGAACGTCGACGTGCAGCCATATGGCCTATCGCCTACAAGAGTACTCAAGCCTTCATCATGCAGAAGGTATGTGAGTGGGGCGCCGACTCGAACACGCTTCTGCTTGTCTTCAAGGTCGATAGCCTTCCATTCGGGATGCTGGTCCACAACGCGGTCTCTGATCACAACACCACATTTTGGGCATATGAGTTCCCCTGACGCCGAGTCCACGATAAGCCGAAGACCACAGAAAGGACAATTCTGGGCTGCTTCGTCGCGGGCTGCCGCCAAGTCAGGTCATCTCATTTGATACATAGATTTCGGATCCGATCAGCTTCTTAACCCTGTCGGTTGTCGGCTTAACTGAAACATATGGGGAGGAAACTGGCCCAAATGTTTCTATCACATAACCCACCTTCTTACCTGATCTGTCATAGACTGCTGTAGAGGGCTTAAGAAAGCCGCCTACTCTCACGATAAGGTTTCCGCTTCTAGCTTGATGAAGGACCTGGCCCAGCTTCTTCACAACAAGTTAATGGTACGGACATGATTTAAACTTACTCTTTTTGCCTTTTCATTCCACGAACAAGACCCAGCATCCTAGACACCTCCTTCAGGACCACGTTCTTTCCTCTAACCTTCTTCACCGACACATAGCCGCTTTCAACATAGCTTCTCTTAGGATGTTTCGCCTTCACGGCTTCTGCTTCGAATCCGAGCCTATTCACCGACTCCAGCAGCTCGTCCAAAGTCGGCGAGCTGACAGCTACATTCAGTGGAACCCTCCTACCCTCCCCCCTAGAAAGCTTCGAATTGAAGTAGTCCAGCCATAAGACTATTCGGTCGTAGTCCTTCAAGCCACATTACCGCTTCATCAAGACGGCGTTGACTACACCATCCTGACCAGGCCTCGACGTCACCTTCGCCTCCCCCAGCTCGGTTTCTATGAGCGCACCCTTTGTTACAATACCTCTTCTTGTCAGGTCCCTGCTCGCGGGATTCGATATGAGCCTAAGAACCTTCACCTTCTTGACCCCCTTCGATGTTGGATCAAGCAAATTAGCCCAGGCTACGGAGAGACATTTAACCTTCCGTCCACCACCCTTCGTCCTAAACACAACTCTTTCGTCGGCGCCAACTCGAGTCTCCACAGGGTATCCGTGATGCTCATAGTTTCGTCTACCCCTATTTGGGACCTTAACTCCACCAGTCAACTTACGCTTCCTAAGATTCTCTATATTCTGAGGCACTTCCAGACCACTCTTCTAACGTGGAGAGGGTTACTTAATGATGGCATAATATACTTTTCTCCAAGAGGATGCTGGACCTAAGCCTTTCTGGGAAGCTGAAGCCCTTTAGGAGCTCTAGCCCTAAGCTGCTCCTTTAGAACGTTGATGTCGCTGCTGAGGCCAAAGTATTCTGAAAAGTTGGCTGTCGTAACATACGTCTTAGGCTTCACACCCTGCTGAACCGTTACAAAACCCAAGACTTCAAGGGTTGACAGATGCCTGTAAGCTCGAGCACCGATATGCTTGATGATATCCTTTATCGTCGCCGGCTGATAGAAGGCAACATAGGAGAGGGTCTTAAGAACCGAGTCAGGAACCAGAGGTTTTGTCGCAAACTTCCTGACGATGCTATTGAAGTCGGACCTCAACTGCATCGCAAACAGGCTACCTGGAAGCTCCACAACCTCCAAGGCATTAGAGAAGGAGTTGTAGGTTGATAGAACCTCCCTCGCCAGCAGAAGGTTCTTCCTCTTGGAGCGCACTCCGGTAGCCCTAGATATGTCTTCAAGAGAGAGTGGGCGACCTGACACATATAATGCAGCCTCTATCCTACCCTTCAGGACGCTTATCTCCTCCCTGCCCATTACACAAGCACCGTTATTATGATGTCATCTTCAGACTGGCTGAGGTCAGCGAATTCCTCTTGGGCGACGAAGAGGGATAATATAAAGTGCCTGACGACTTCAATCGCAGATAGGCCTCTGACCATTCTCCTAAAACTTATCTGATGAGAGGAATCCATCATCTCCAACAGCTTCTTCTTGAAGCCTTCAAGAGCCTCCTTTATGTTCATTATGAAAGGGTCTACAGGAAGCTCTAGACTTGGCACGGGAACGAGCGTTTCCTCCATCTTCGGCTTGACCGCCGACGCAGATGCGATGATCTTCTCGAGAGCGGTTAGAAGGTCTTCGACAGAAGTGGAATAGGATTCATGCCTGTACGGGACTTCGATTATCGACGGCAGTATAAGCTCCTCCCTCTCAACAACCCCAGATGGCTGTTTTTCGAAGAGGAAGAAGGATTCAACCTGCATCCGGAATATTATAGAAGACGACAAAGCGACAGTACCATACAGCCTCAGGTCCTTTGACCGCTCCACAGAGTAGACGGAGAGAAACTCCTTAAGGAGTTCAGCCACATTCAGAGACCAAACCTTTCTCTTCGATATGTCT
>Ga0209102_1000801_pt1 | contig 19131 bp, 18 predicted proteins | sample ConPoolayeHmetaG_FD_185483 | JGI IMG/M metagenome (GOLD analysis project Ga0209102, IMG submission 185483) | Hot spring microbial mat communities from California, USA to study Microbial Dark Matter (Phase II) - Cone Pool mat layer H metaG... ...
CCAGAAAAATCTATAATCCTTCTTGCCTTTTTAGATGCAATGGGTTATGCAAGAAGATGTTCAAAAAGCATAGATGTTCTTTTTCCTTCCGTGCTTAAAAGATATCTCGGTCAGATAAATTCCTTCATCCAGATAAAAGATAAACTAAATCTTAACATTGGCAAGGCAAGATTGGAAATAGGAGATGCTCGGAATCTACCACTGGCGGACGATTCCGTAGACGCCATTATTACCTCCCCGCCCTATTCCTTCGCCATTGATTACGCCGAAAATGACCGGCCACAATTGGAATATTTGGGGCATAATGTCTCAGAACTCAAAGAAGAAATGATTGGCCTTAAAGGTAAAAACCGAAAAGAAAAACTGGCTAATTACTTTGCTGATATGGATAAAGTTCTCTCAGAGATGCATAGGGTTTTGAAGAAAGATAAATATGCGGTGATTATAATTGGCTCAAATGATATTCAGACCGGCGGAATACGATTGGAGACAAAAGTTGAAGCGATGGCAATAAAACTTGGCTTTGCCCTTGACCAAAAGATTGTAAAACCAATAAAAGGGATACAGAATACAATGAAGGAAGAATATATATTATTTTTGAGAAAGACATGAGAAAGGAATTTTTAAGGAAAATAATAAAAGTCTTTAAGGAAAGTGGATCCATTGATTTTAAAATACCTGCTTTGGCACCAAGTAATGAGCAAGGGGGAATTTTTTTATTTAATAAATTCAATGATGGAATAGGTATAAAAAATCATTGCCAATATCCATTGAAGCAAGGTGAAACAGCAAATATGATAGGAAAATGAATAAAAGGTATCTTCCGTCATCAGAGCAAAAATTTAACACCGTCATTTCCAAAAACACCTTCTACTTCTTTAATGAGGAGTTTGAGGAATATTATGAAGGGCATATCTCTTCAATCGCTCAGAACATCTTTCTCCTCAAAAACAAAATAGAAAGAGAAGGATTGAAGGAATCGGTTCTACTTGAACATATCACAAAGATTGAAGACGGCTTGGATGCGATTTTAACTATTACTGGTTTTTCCAAGGAAAGTCTGCAAAGATTAATAACATTTATCAGGACAACGGATGATAAGGCTTTATCCAAACTGGTTAATAAAGATTCTTGGCCGAGCGAAGATTTTAAGGCTGAATGGAGTTTGGATAAGATAAAATCCATTATCAAAACAAATGAAAGATTCGCCGAAGGAATTGTCAATCTATTCTTCAAAGGACCTACCCTGCCAGTAATAAAAAATCTCCTCCCACTTTTTGAATTTAAGAAACTTGATATTAAGAAGTTTAGTTTCTCGGTAGAATCTCTCGTTGATACAATTATAAGATACAAAACAAAGGGTTCATATAAAGCTGCCCGAGAGGGAAACCCGGAGGTGGTAATTGAACAAATTTTGAAATTCCATAAACTAACCTTTGAAAAAGGAAAGTTCAGAATCCCAGAAGCGGGAAATATCCCAAGGACAATGGATTTTATTGTCCCAGACAAGACAGCGCCAAAATTAATTATTGAATGTTCCTATTCGGTAACCACCGCTTCTGGAATGGGCGATAAGGCAAAGACCGAAAAGGCAGTGGCGGATTACTTAAAGAAAAACTACCCAAAAGTAATTTTTGTTGGATTTGTTGATGGCATCGGCTGGTATGTCCGAAGAGGCGACCTAAAACGTATGGTTGATGTCTATGATTTCGTTTTTACATTTCACAAGGAAGAACTTGAGAAGTTTGAAAATCTACTGAAGGAGATTTTCTATGGAGAATAAAGAATTTTTCCACTCCCTAATAAACAATGTCATTCAAGGTGATTGTCTAGAAATTATGAGAAAAATCCCAGATGATAGTATAGATGTTACTTTTGCTGACCCACCGTTTAATCTAAAAAAGAGATACAATACCTATTATGATAAGCATGAAGTTGAAGAATATCTTTTGTGGTGCAAAGAGTGGCTCTATGAAATGGTTCGCATCACCAGACCGACTGGTTCTATTTTTGTTCATAACATTCCAAAATGGTTAATCTATTTTGGCTCTTATCTAAATGAGATTGCCATCTTCCGACATTGGATTGCCTGGGACGCAATGGGCTCTCCCCTCGGTAAAACTCTCCTACCTAATCATTATGGAATTTTGTATTATGTGAAGTCTGATAATTTCAAATTTTATGACATTAGGCTTTGGCATAAACGTTGCCGAAATTGCCATTATATCCTACAAGATTATGGTGGTAAAAAAAGGCAGATGCACCAATTTGGCCCCCTTATTTCTGATGTCTGGACAGATATTCACAGAATAAGACATAAGAAAAGGAGAGATGAACACCCCTGTCAATTACCCATCCATCTTCTTGAGAGATTACTGCTGATGAGTAGCGATGAAGGAGATATAGTTCTTGACCCATTTGTCGGAACGGGAACGACCGCAATTGCCGCAAAAAAATTAGGCAGAAAATTTATCGGAATTGATATTGACCCAAAATATGTTGAAATTACGAATAAAAAATTAGAAGAAGTAAAACCAACAATGATTAATGGATGTTATGTAAGTATTTTCCTTGATAAGGTTATTACGATTAGAGATAAAGATTGGGATAAAATCAAAGGCGCATTTTTTCTCCCCAAAGACCCGCAAGAATTAGAAAAGAAAGAAATCCACTTACTCCGAAGAACTAAAAAATAGCAAAATTACAAATAGTGGATAAGATAGAAAGCGATTTATTCTCATTAAACAGAAAAGATGAATAAATTAGGAATGGCTTCAAATAAAAGAAATATAACATTAGAGGAAAGGATTGCCCAATTGTTCCGGATGGACGAAAAGACCCGAAGAAGGCATTCTAACCCCTGGAGTGTCTATTCCAGATTTTCAATGATTCCGCTTATTGGTTTCGCCTTTTGGAGTAGAGTATGGTTAGGATGGTGGTCAATGATACCGATCACCATTGTTTTCATCTGGGTATGGCTCAATCCAAGAATCTTTTCCGAACCAAAAAGCACCAACAACTGGGCATCAAAAGCAGTATTCGGGGAATGGGTCTGGATGAATCGGAAAAATCTGCCTGTCCCTTCTCATCATCGCTCCCTGCCCAATATCCTCTCGGCAATTGGCGCACTCGGTCTCATTCCGTTTATTTGGGGATTAGTAAAACTTGATATCTGGCTAACGGTCTTTGGCGGTCTTCTCATTATTTTTAGTAAACTCTGGTTCTGCGACCGGATGGTTTGGTTATATGAGGATATGAAAGATAAAAACGAGGAATATCAGAAGTGGCTCGATTAAAAGGGAGAGATATGAAGACGCCGTATATGATTGATTGGGCAATCACGAACCGATGTAATCTTGACTGTCGCCACTGCCGAAGGATGGCTAAAGAAGAACTTGATAGCCAAACGGTCCTCAAATTAGCCGAAGCGATACCCGCGCTTCAACCCCGCTGGGTCATCATTGAAGGCGGAGAACCGCTCCTGCGTCAAGAATTATTAGAAATCATCAAGACCCTTCGCCGAAGCAATATCAAAATCTACCTTATCACCAACGGGATGTTACTCAACGAGCATTTCGCCCAAACCTTTGCCCAATTAAAGATAAACCTTATGATAAGCATTGATAGCCCCGAGAAAGAAGATTACGAAAAGATAAGAAGCGGGGCCAGTTTTGAAAAACTGAAAGAGGCGGTGGCAATCGCCAATAAATACAAAATTTTTGACTCATCCCTAGTTACCATCGGAAAGTATAACTACCAGCAAACCGATAAAATCTTCCAAATGGCAAAGGAGATTGGCTGTCCGAAGATTACCTTCTTAGGGCTGAAACCTTGTCGGGATTATGAGAAATATTATCTCAATAGCGCCGAGTCTCGGGATTTTTTCCTCTCGGTCATTAGAAACCAAAAGGAAGCAAGAATTGATGTTTATGTTGACGAGCCTTTCTTTCAACCCTTTTTGCAGGAAAATCGTATTACCTATTCTCCTAATCCCGAGAGTGGCATCATCGTTCCGGATGTCTCCCGTTGTATCTTCGGCGCGTATATGTTTATTGAAACCAACGGTGATATAAAACCCTGCACCTTCGCCCCTCTGGTCGTTGGTAATGTCAAAGAGAAATCCCTTATTGAAATATGGGCGGATATGCAAAACTCCGAACTGATTAAAAATATAAATGATTTCTCAACGAGAGAATCACCTTGTCGGGAATGTTTGTATCTTTCGGTATGCGGCGGTTGTCGGGCAAGAAGTTTCTATCTCACCGGAAATTGGTTTAGTGCCGACCCTTCTTGCCCATTAAAAGGAGGTTAATATGAGAGTTGTGGGCATTGACCCGGGAACATACAGTTTTGACCTCTTCGGTATGGCGGATAATCAAGAAATCATAATTGACCAATCAATAAAATCCGCCGATGTTTTCCTAAACCCTTATCTGCTCCTTGAAGAACTTCTCTCTTTAATGCCCTTAGACATAATCATTGGTCCCTCCGGATACGGAATACCAACGAAAAAGATAGAAGATATTAAGGAAGAAGACATCGGAAAAATGATACCATTAGATACCAAGGTTGCGGTAAACGAAGGGATAAAAAAAGTCCTTTTGGAGATGAAGGAAAAGAGGATGCCGGTTTGGTTCACCCCGGGAGTTATCCACCTCAAAACTGTCCCGGCTTACCGCAAGTGGCAACGATTTGATATGGGGACAGCGGATAAGGTCTGTTCGGTTGCCTTGGGGATAAAAGACCAGGCAGAGCGACTAAATATCCCATTTCCCGAAACATCCTTCATCTATGTTGAGATTGGCTATGCCTTCACCGCGGTGATGGCCGTCTCCAATGGCAAGATTATTGATGGCATCGGCGGAACAAATGGCTCTTTGGGATTTATTGCGGGCGGGGGAATGGATAGTGAGATTGCCATCAGGCTAAAACCACCGCTAACGCAGGAGGTCGTCTTCAAGGGAGGAATAAGGGATTTTATCGGCAAAGAGATTGCCCCCGAAGAATTGGTTAACTACAAAGACGCCCTCTGGCTTTTCGGCGAGGGTTTGGAAAAGGATGTCGCTTCCCTTTTGGTCACTTTGCCCAACCCGAAAGAGATTATTCTCTCCGGTCGGCTCACAACCTACGATTTCATCAAAACCGAACTTGCTACCCGGTTAAATAAATACGCCCCGGTCGTAAAAGTGAATAAGATGTCAAAGGTTGCCAAAGAGTCTGCCTGTGGCGCCTACATTATTGGCGAAGGAATCCTGGGCGGGAGATATCACCCCCTGGTGGAAAATATGGGGATATTAGCTACCGAGTAGCAAGCCCGCGGAACTCCCGATTTCTATGCCAATTTCAATTCCTGCGAGTTAGACCACAAGCCGTGGATATTACAATAGGAACTGGCAAAAAGATAACCCGGCCTTTCCGTCTTGAAATGGAAACTAACAATTGGCTCGGTATAAACCGAACTGGTATTCGGTCCCTGGGTGGAAGCGCCGTGGCTTAGGAATTCAAACCTTCCCAGATGATAAGGAAACTTCTCCCCTTCTGGCAGAAAATGGACATCAATCCAAGAGATATGGTGTTCGGTCGTATTCGGATGGGGAATCTCCTTGCCGACACTCACCGTGATCTTAATCACTTCGCCCTTTTTTATTACCTCCGGGATTTCCATCACCGGTGTATGCTTCTCTTTCTTCCAGTCCGCGGACTGGAAAAGTTCTTTCAGTTCTTTCATTTTCCCTCCCAAATTAAAATCTAATTATAAGGGGAAAATATCTCCGGTCAAGAGAAATCCCTTCCCAAAGTTAGATTTTTTCTTAAAATAAGGGATGACCAAGGAAGAGATTCGGCAGAAGGTTTGGCAGTATATGGAGGCAAATGACTTAATCACCTTTCCCAAGCCCTGTTTTGGTCGCATCCCAAACTTTAAAGGGGCGGAACTTGCCAGCCAGAGATTACTCTCAATCCCGGAATTCTTAAAGGCAAAAGGGGTCTTTTCGGCGCCGGACGGGGTATTAAAGTCTGCCCGCCGGATTGTCCTTTCCGAAGGGAAAAGCCTAATTGTTGCCCTTCCCCATATCACTGGCTTCTTAGAAATCAAGGGAAAGGAATTGAAAGACAAGGCGATAACCATTCCCAACTTCCGCCGTTATGGTCAACCACCCAAGACCGAGATTGAAATCTTCTTACAAGGAAGTGTGGCGGTTGACCGGAAAGGGTACAGACTCGGTAAAGGAAAAGGCTATGGCGATAAAGAATACCAAATCTTAAAAGAGATGGGACTAGTGAGAAAAAGACCAGTTGTGATTACGGTTGTTCACGACTGCCAGGTCTTTGAAGACTTCTCTGATTTGGTAGAGCCCCACGATATAAAAGTTGACTATATCTTAACCCCGACCCAAACGATAAAGACGACATATATTTTTTAATAATAAGTATTTTTCGCCAGTATCGCTAAGACCGCATCTGGCACCAAATCAAGAGGAAAAGGAAGAAATGAAGGACTATTTCCCTTCTATCTCACTTTTAACTTTAATTGTATCTTCAATCAATTTTAATACTGCTTGGTCTTTCGGCCGATTTGCCGCCTTTTTTGCTTTTAAGATGTCTTCCAATGAGGCAACGACCGCATAAAGGTTGTTGATTTTTATTCTCTTAGCCTTTGCCCTAACCCGCTCAAATGTCTGGTTCGGTCCGAGACGAAAAACAAAGTCAACAACCATCTCCTCATTCTCCGCCCTAATTGTTTCGCTTAGCGTCTCCTCTGGTTTTAATATCATAAGATTTAATCTCCGGGCAAATTGGCTAATTTTTTCCCGATTCCTTTTGGTATCCCGAACGAAAAAATCAATATCCTGGGTCATCACCGGAACTCCTTGGAGGGCACAGCCCGCATTACCAACCAGAATCGCTTCTAATCTCACCTCCCGGAGCGCCCGTAAAATCTTTAATAAGAGAATCTCATCAGGGGACATAGCCACCACTTTTCAATCGGCGCAATAAAAATCTCCTTGGCCAGGACTTTGGTCTAATAAGGTTCCTAACAATTAGGTGCAAATCCTCTTCTGATATCTCCGGGAACTTCTTTTTCAACCTCATCTCGTATTTCAATACCTTTCTTAAAACCTTCTCTTCTAATTTACTCATCGTTGGCATAATAACCCCTTTCCTCCTTGTTGTCAACCAAGAGATTTTTATTTACCCTAATTCTTATTATTTCACAACGATAATTTTTCTTGCGGATTTCTCTTCCTCGGTCTCAATCTGTAAGAAATAGACCCCGGTTGGTAGTTCTTTTAGGTTCTGATTGTCTTTTCCGGAATAGACAATTTTACCCAGAATATTGTAAATCTTTAAGTCAAAAGTCTCGTCTTTCGGTAGTTCGGTGTGGATTGTTTTTCGGTTTTTTAATTGCTCTTTATCTTTTTTACCTTCTTCAATTCCCACTCCTGCTGAGTATTTGATTGTCGCATAGTCATACTCTGGGTCCATTATACCTTGCCACCCATTCCTGGGCAAAAAGACTCCAAGCATTAAAAAGATAAAAAAATATTCCTTAGCATAATTTCCTCCTTAACTAAGATTATACAAAATTTTTCAATTCGTGTCAATTATACAAACAAACCAGGAAGTCGGATTTCCTACGGAAGTCTGTCTTCCGTTCCGCATTTACTCTTTTTCAAAAGGATACTGAATATAACCTTCGCTACCAATTGGGATAGAACCAATAATAGTATTCCGAATAGGACTCTTTATAGAAGAGAGAATAGCACTACCAATAGCATCCCGTATAGGACAGAGAATAGAACTCCCAATAGGATAGGGAATAGAACTCTCAGTAGGACAGAGAATAGGATTACCAATAGGTAAGAGAATAGAATACCGAATAGGTGAGAGTTTAGAACCGAGAATAGAACATAGAATAGGGCATTTAATACCATCCCGAATAGCACCCCCTGTAGCACTCCCCCTTCCAAAAAGAAAAATCCCCTCCGGTGCTAAATGGATTGGTCAAAATAAAAGCGGTTAGGTCTTTTTAATTAGTTATTCTATCCTCTCATTTTTACCTCCCGGTATAAATTGCCAAAAAATATAAGTCATTGATTTAACTATACTTAATAAAATTAGTCTTTCTCTCATATCTAAATATAGAGTAAAAATCGGCTCAAAGTGTTTCACTAAATTTTAATTTTTGGTATCGGACAGAGACCCCAATCATAGAAAACTGGGGTTTGACAGGATAAAAAAAATCCCTTAATATCTTCTTTATGAAAGACCTTTACGAACGGCTGAATGAAAGAAGACCAATCGTCGCCGATGGCGCTATGGGCACAATGCTCTATTCCCTCGGTGTCCCAAAGGGGCACTGCTACGATGAGTTGAATCTCTCTAATCCAGAGATTGTAATTCAAATTCATAGGGCTTACGCCCAAGCCGGAGCAGAGATTATTGAGACCAATACCTTTGGGGCGAACCGGTTTATATTAGAAAAATATTATGACTTAGGAAAAAAGACCTTTGATATAAATTATTTTGGGGCAAAGATTGCCCGAGATTCTTGCCCAGATTGTTTTATTGCCGGCGCGGTCGGTCCACTCACCCGACCCTTAGAATTAGCCGAACGGCTTTCGTCTTCGGAAATGGAGGAAATCTTTGCCTCCCAAATAAATGCCCTCTTAGAAGGCGGTGTTGATTTGATAATTCTTGAGACATTTGCCGATTTGGCTGAGGCAACAATTGCCTTTAAGACCGCAAAGAGATATTCGGATAAACCAGTTGTCATTTCCTTCTCTTTCACCAAAGATGGTCTCACAGTTTTGGGGCTTGACCCCGGTTCAATCGCCAAAAGTTTAATTGAAGCCGGCGCTAAAATCATCGGTGTCAATTGCTCAACCGGGCCGCAGGGGGTATTCAATATTATTAAAAAGATGGCGGCAATGAATCCCGAGTTTCTTGTGGCAATGCCTAATGCCGGTCAGGTTAATTTTCAACAGGGAAGATTCTTTTACCCCGATAATCCAGAATATTTTGCCTATTATGCCAAACGGTTCGCCCAGAACGGCGTTTCAATTATTGGCGGTTGTTGTGGCACAACACCCGAACACATTAAAGAAATGGCGCTTTGTCTGAAAGGAATTACAGTTAAACATATCCCGGCCTCAGTTAAGGTAAAAGAAGAGAAAAGAAAAACGGAAGAACCCCGAGTTTTTTCAACCGCCCTCTCTTCTAAGGCCGAGAAGAAATTTCTCACAATAATTGAAATGGAGACACCGAAGGGGACAAATCTTGATAAAGAATTGCTTACCGCCCAGAAGTTTCTTACCTTTGGGGTTGACGCGGTTTCAATCTCGGATAGTCCGATGGGTAGAGTAAAGATGAATCCCTTGCCCCTAGCCTACCGGATAAAAAAGGAGGTCGGTTTAGATGTGATTCTTCACATCACCTGTCGCGACCGGAATATCTTAGGCTTGCAAGCCGATTTATTAGCCGCCTATGCCTTAGGGATAGAAAATATCCTCGCCCTAACCGGTGACCCACCTTCGGCTGGTGATTATCCCTTTGCCGTCGCCGTATATGAGGTAACAGCAACGGGGTTAATTGAAATAGCACAGAAGATGAACCAGGGGCTGGACGGATTAAATAATCCCCTTTCCTCCCCAACTGGTTTTTGGATTGGTGCGGCTTGCAATGGCACACCGCCGGATATGGAACGAGAACTTAATCGGATAAAGAGCAAACTTAAAGCCGGGGCAAGGTTTTTAATAACCCAGCCGGTCTTTGACTTAAAACGATTTGAAGAATTCCTATCGCAAATTAAACCTTTTAATGTGCCAATCTTTGCCGGACTACTTCCTCTGAGCAGTGTTCAGCAGGCAGAATATCTGAAAAACGAGGTTCCGGGTATTACCATCCCGAAGGAATTGATAAATCGTCTAAAAAGAGCCGACAATGAAATGAGAGAAGGAATTACTATCGCCCAAGAACTCCGACAGGAAATGAAAAACTTAGTTAACGGCATCTGTCTTATGACACCATCTGTTAACTATGAGAAGGTCTTGGAGGTCTTAATTTGATGAAGACCTTACCTTGTCAGATAACCGGAATCTTCTCTCGTTCTCCGGGTTTAGTTCGGGCGACAAGGGACTTTGACCGGGGGCGTTGTTCAGGGGAAGAACTGGAGAAAATAAGAAGCGAGGATGTGAAAAAGTTAATTTCCCTTCAGGAAGGATTCCAGTATATCTCGGACGGAAACCTCCTCTGGCAAGATTTATTTAGACCGTTTACCAAGGTTTTGGGCATTGAGCCCGGTTCTTTAACCCGCTTCTTTGAAACCAATACCTTTTATCGGAAACCACTGATTACCTCTGAGATAAAATTCACCCCCAATCTAATTGACAACTTCTTCTATTTTGACCTCCTACCGGAAAATAGTAAGGTCATCCTTCCTGGTCCTTTCACCTTTGCTACTCTGAGCGAAAATCTTTATTATAAAAATGATTTCCTCTTAGTGATTGGTGATATGCTTGCCCAATTGGTCAGTTATCTCAAGGTGAAGGGGATAAAGGTAATTCAATTCTCGGAACCCAGTTTTACTTATTTTGCCGACCAATTGACCGAAAAGAAGTTATCTGAGATAAAATTGGCTTATGAGATGATAGTTAAGGATAAAGGGGATTTAGAAATTTATCTCCATACCTACTTTGGTGACTTCCGACCAATCCGAGACATCTTAAAATTGCCGGTTGATGGAATTGACATTGACTTTATCGCTACACCAATTGAGGGATTGAACCTAAAAACCGAAAAGAAGGTCGGGATTGGTTGTCTTGACGCCACCAACTCCCTTTTGGAAAATAAAGATGAAGTTGTGGAGTTTGTTAAGATGATAATTGAGCGATTAAATTTGAAGAGATTTTTCCTCTGTCCAAACTGCGACTTTGATTTCCTGCCTTACCCGGTTGCCGAAAAGAAGATTAAACTTCTTAGAGATATTGCCGGTAGTTTCACTTAGAGTAAACGACGATGCGTTTCTTAACTCAGGAAATTGGTAGTATCGCTAAACCCAATTGGCTGGTGAAAAAGCAGCGCGGAAAGAAATTGACCGAAGACGACTGGTCAGAACTCAACTACTGGATGGAATTTGGACAAATAAAAGACTGGCAAGAATTAAAGGAGTTGTTAGCAAAAGAGACATTGTCCGATGAGGATAAGATGAGATTGGTGAGGTGGGCGAGTATTCTGGTTATTAGATGTTTGGAAAAGGTTGGTTTAGATATAATCTATGACGGCGAACAGCACCGCAGCGAGATGTATCAAGAACCAATCTCGTATATTGAAGGGTTTGAATTTTTGGGGACGGTGCGGAGCTTTGATAATAAATATTACCTTAAGGCAGCCGCTGTCGGTTGTCCGCGGCTGAAAAGGTATTACCATTTAGATGAATTTAATTTTATTAAAAGTCAGACGACCAAACCCTTAAAGGTCCCAATCACCGGTCCTTACACCTTAATGAACTGGTCCTTTAATGAGTTCTATCAGCGGAAGTGGTTGAAGCGAGAAAGGGACAAACCAAAAGCCATCTGGGAGGCGAACCGAGAATTGGCAATGGAATTAGCCCGCCAGATAATCCAACCAAATATTGAATCGCTAATTAGAGCAGGGGCGAGAATAATCCAGATTGACGAGCCAGCGGCAACGACTAAACCGAAAGAAATCGGAATATTTGTTGATGCCTTCAATCAAGCAACGGCCGAGATTAAAGAGTGTAAGTTCACCCTCCATATCTGCTTTAGCAACTACGCTTTATTATATCCCGAAATACTCAATCTGAAAAATTGTTCCCAGTACACATTTGAATTTGCCAATAAGGGCGGTAGTTATGAATTCCTGAAACTGATGAAAAAAAACCGGGATGAAAGGGAGGTCGGGTTAGGGGTGATTGATGTCCACACCGATGATTTGGAAACGCCCGAGATTGTATTGGAGCGGATTAAAGAGGCGGTGAAGATTATTGAACCGGAGCGGATATATATAAATCCGGATTGTGGGTTGCGCACCCGTTCCTGGCGCGTTGCTTTTGCTAAATTGAGCAATATGGTCAAGGGGGCTGAATTAGCCAGAAAAAGGTTGTAAGATTGGAGAGAAATAGATCAATTTCATTAAACCCAATTATCCCAAAGGGTGGAATTAAAAGACTAAATTTTGGATTGATTGGTGCCGGGAAAGTCGGGACTTTTTTCGCTTCCCTTTTAGAAAGAAACGGATTTAAGGTAGTGGCAATTTCCGATAAAGACCAAAAGAAGGCGAGGAGGTGCTATCGGCGGTTAGGGCGGAAGTATCAATATTTTAGCAACTATGATGTCGCTCATCTTTCTGATGTTCTACTCTGCGCCACCCCGGATGATGTAATTGTCAAGGTTTATAATGAGGTGAAGCGATACCTAAAACCGAATGCCTTCTTCTGCCACTTTTCCGGCAGTATCTCTCAGCATCAATTCCTGAGCGACGCCTTGGTTCTCTCAATTCATCCGATGTATCCCTTTGCCGAAAGGGATATAGAAAGGATTATAAGACTTTCCCCAAAGGACTGTCCCTTTGCCTTAGAAGGTAACAAAAAGGCGCTTAAATTAGGGGAGAGGCTGATAAAAACTATCGGTGGCCGGTATATCATAATCCCTTCAGAAGAGAAGGAACTTTATCATCTGGTCTGTATCTTTGCTGCCAATTTCCTTTGGGCAAATATGAAGGTGGCGTTCAATTTAGGTAAAGACTTAATTAAAAAGCGAGACTTTCTTTTACCCCTCGCTACCCGAAGTCTTTATAATATCTTCCGTTATAAATTAGAAGAGGCAATCACTGGACCAATTACCCGTGGTGATAAGACGACCCTCCAAAGGCACATTAACCTATTACAGAAAAAATTTCCCCAATACCTACCCCTTTATCAAAATCTATCCTGGGTAATCTTTGATGCAGTAAAGGATAGACTAAACCCTGAGGATAGAGAAGAAATAGAAAGGTTGATTACCGGGGGTGTTGCAAAATGAAGAAAAGTAGAAAAATTTTTCTCTTCTGGCTTTTATTTCTCAGCACCTGTGCCAAAAAGGCACTACCGCCGAGTCCGGATAAATTTGCTCCAGGTTTAAAGGAAATCGTCTCCAAAAACCGAACAACAATTCAACTGCTCTTTGATGAGGAGATTAGAGAAGGGAGTTTTCTCCTCTTCTCCCTATCTGAGACCCTAAAAATTAAGGCGACAAAGATTAAGGGAGATAAGATTTATCTCACAACCGAACCCCAGAAGAAGAAGAGGTATAATTTATACGGTGCGGTGACCGATTTAGCCGGAAACCGACGTTGGTTCAAAAGCCATTTCTTGGGCTCAGAGATAAAAGACACAATTAGACCGGAGATAAAAGAGATTGAGTTTATTAAGAGTGGACTGACGATTACCTTTAATAAACCAATGGATACATCCCATCTCTCCTTTTTTGTCTTTCCGGTAAAGAGAGAAAGGTTTCAAATCCGCTGGTCAGCGGAATGGGAAAGATTATCCCTCCAACTTACCGATACAATTCTCCCATCATATCTCTCTTTTCTCATCCGACCAACCCTCACTGACCTTGAAGGTAATCGATTAAAACGCGGGGCAACCTTTCAGAAATTTTTTGATACCCTGATTGTTACCCAACCGCAATCCGGTAAGGTCCTTCTTAACGAAAAAGGGGTTGAGGGGGCGACTGTTATTCTAAAAGATTCCATCGTCAGTTTTGCCTTAACCGATACGAATGGCGAGTTTAAGTTGCGATTAAAACCCGGGGTTTATAATGTGCGAGCGATTTATGATGCGGACCTTGACGGTCTCATTGATTTCGTTTCGGCTACAGAATTAGAAATCCCAACCAAGGGACCATTTTTGAAACTAACACCCCAAAAAGAGAAGTTGAAGGTTGATGATTTCCTTTTACACTAATCGGTAATTAAAAGTGGGGATAATAAACATACTTCTGGTCGGCTTTCTGACCCTCTTACTCTTTCTCTATCTTCGGAGAGGCTTCTCTATCTTTTCTCTACTCCGTTTGTTTGGCTTGGTTTTAGCGATTATCTTAATCACCAATCTTGTTATCCACTTCACCGATACTCGTAAACCAAAAGATGTGATTATTCTCCTTGATGTCTCGGAGAGTATGAAAGGGGAGAAACTTGCTATTGCGGAGAGGGTTGCTAAAGAATTTGCCGCCCGAAGAAAAGAGAGCAAGATATTTCCCTTTGCGGAAAACGTTGCCCAAAGAGTCGGTGAGGCATTAAAAGGGATGAGGACCGATATCGCCCAGGCTCTAAGGTGGGCAACAAATAAAAGACCGGGGGCAATCCTTCTTATCTCCGATGGACTGCATAATACCGAAGAGGACCCAGTCTCTTTTGTCCGAAAATCAAAGACCCCAATTTATACCATCGCCGTTGGCAAGGAAGAAGGAAGAGACTTAGCGATTACCGACTGCCTTCATCCAGAAAGAGCCAATAAAGACGAAAGTTTAAAGATTAGGGTTCAGATAAAGGCTGTAAACATCTCCGGGGAGAGGGATTTATCATTAAGAAAAGACGGTCGCCTCTTAGAGAAGCGAAAGATAAGTTTTGCTGACGGAGAATATTATAAAGAAGAAGAGTTTAATATCCAGCCCCAGAAAATAGGGATTGAGGAATATCAAATTGTCATTGATTCCATTCCCGGTGAGGATAGTTATGAAAATAATCGACGTAATTTTTCCATTGCGATACGAGAGAGGAAGAGAAAAATTTATTACATCTCCAATTCTCCTACCTTCAATTTAAAATTTATCAAAGGGGTCCTCACCGAAGACAAAGATAATGAGATTAATATCCTAATCTCCTTGGACGGACAGGAGTTCTATAAGTATCCTGACTTTAAAGAGCGATTCACCAATTTTTTGGATATGGAAAAGGAGGCGATTGTCATTTTTGATAATCTCCGCTTTGGTCTCTTAGCTCCGGTTTTGCGAACCCAATTAAGAGACCTTTCCTTCAATTGTCGGGGCATCCTTTTTCTCGCCGGTGAAGAAGATTACCGAGAAATAGAAGAGTGGCTACCAACCATCTCGGAAGGGAAGGTAATCAATAAAGAGATAGAACCGATAATTAGCCAAGGGATGAGAGGTAGCCAAATATTTTATCAGGGAGATGAAAACCTCTTAGAAAATAGCCCGCCATTTTTGGGTATCCGAAAGACCCGTCCCAAAGAGAAGGCGATTGTCTGGTGGACGAGTTCAGAGGGACCGCTTCTATCTTATTGGCTCTATAAAGAGAAAAAGATTGTGCAACTTACCGGTTTTCCCTTCTGGCGCTGGTTTTTTTCGCCGGATGAAAATCAAATAAATCGGAAGAAATTTTTAAGCAACCTCTTAGATTTTTTCTTATTCGGAGAGGAGAGATTTTATATCAAGACCGATAAGCCGAAATATTATTCCGGAGAAGAAATTAAGATTCGCTTATTGGCAACCGATGAAAGAGGGATGCCCTGGCAAAATTTAGATTTCACCCTCATCACGGACAAAGGAGATGTCGTCATCCCGATGACCGAAAGGGGAAATGGGATTTACGAAGCAAATATTCTCCTGCCACCGGGGAAACACCGGCTCCGAGCCGTTGCCTACGAGCGCGGTGAAAAACGGGGCGAGACGGAAACGATAGTAAAAGTTGAAGAGATGAGCCTTGAACAGTTAAGGACTGGAGTTGATAAAAAATTACTCTCTCTTCTATCCGAGGCGAGCGGCGGCAAATCTTTCTCCGTAGATAACTACGATTTTGGCTTACCAAGCCTGGCGGAATATAAAAGAGAATTCAAACTCATCCCCCAAAGAACTCCCTACCTCTATCTCTTAATCACCTCCGTTTTTATTTTGGAGTGGGTTTTGAGAAAAAGGAGAGGACTACCCTAACCGCACCATTCCAATATCTCCAATCACTAAACCCCCGGAATCACTGACCGGACCAATTAAAAATCAACCTGCCCAGTTCACCTTTTAGATGCCAAATCGCTTAATCGCTAAAATAATTCTCCGAAAATCTTATATCGCCCGACCGATTTTTTCATTATTAAAAAGAGAGCATTTCAAATCTTCCCGTAAAAAGCCCGGCTTCCTTTTGTAATTAATTTATACTTCCAGTCTCGTTCCCGACAAAATTGCTCGGCATTCTTCCTTTTAATCTTTGTCGTAAGCCAAAGAAGAAGAGACAATCCCTTTGTCTCATGGATTTCTTTGCTCCCATCTTTGTATTCAACAAAGAAATCTGGGATGTAATGTCTTGTAAAAAATAGGAATTTATAGGGTATTTTAATCCCGTGCCTTTTCGTTCAACTCTTTACCGCTCGGTCTCTTTCTAACTCCACCATATATTCTCGCTCAAGAGCCGAATCGTAATCTTCCTTTCCGTAAGGGCTTTTTTAAGATTAGTCAGTGTTCCTTTTTTACTAATCACAAATTATCTCTTTGTGAATATCCCCTCTATCAACTCTGGCCTTAAAAAAACATCCCGCACCTGGTCAATCATTGCCCATAGAATTCGTAATAACCGCTCATCGTTTGACTCTTCAATATTACTCCCTAACAGAAACCGTTTCTTAATATGAACACGAATAATCTTCACTAAAAGTGCCTGCCGTTCATCAGGATTGCGGTCATATTCTAAAAGGGCATCGTGGGCAATTAAATGAATCTGGCGCACTAATTGTTTCTTTAATTCTTCTAATGTCCAATGGTCGGTTTTTGTAACCCGAGCAATTTGTTCAACTTTAATTTCCGGAACATCTGGAGCAAAAGTAGTTAAATCTCCGTTCAGTCTAAGACTTTTTATCTGCTCAATATCTTCGGTTATATTCATCCTATAAAAATCATATTTATACCCATCTAAAAACTTCTGCCAGGCATAAATTGGCTCAACAACCTCGGTAGGTTCCGGAGTGGGCGGTAATGAAGAAATATCAAGCCACTTTTCTGCCTCTTCAATTGGAGTTTCCCCTTCGTCAACCGTTGGTAATTGTTCTCTTTTTGGAATCTTTTCAATATCAACAATGACACCAGCAGGGTCTAATGCCTCTGGATATTCTGTCGCCTTTAAATGGTCCCAAAGCCATTTGTGTTTTAAAATCGGATGGTCAACAACAAAAAGCGATTCCCACTCCTCAGGGTTTTTGCTCATTCTTCTTAAACCTCTGCCAATCACCTGTGGACCATAAACGGAAAATTTTTGCCCGCCAGGCATTTCTTTATAACAAAATTTACGAAAGAGCAAAATTACCGAGATATTTCGCACATCCCACCCTTCCCGAAGCATAAGGACCGAAACTACCGCATCGTATTTAGTCTGAGGATTTTTATTTAAGTCTCGTGCCGCCTCTTTTAATTCCTCTTCTGACTCATTGGTAACCAATAAAACTTCCTTTACCCCATAAGGTTCACCCATTTTTTTAATCTCTTCACAAATTCTTTCGGCATCGGTAATGGATATCGCCACAACAAATAGCAATGGCTTAAATTTAAGAGATGTTCCGGTTCTTTCTCTTTGATTTTTTAGTAATTCCAAAGCAATGGCAATCTGTTGCTGCATTGGGTTGGTGCTTGTAATATAACGAGTGGCTCTAATCTTTCTCCGCTCAATTTCTTCCCAAGGGACCTCTTCGGCTGAAATCGTTTTTCCAGTCTCTAAGTCTTCATAAGTTAATTGAACTTTCCTTACATCGGGATGAAATACTACTATTCTTTTAATAATCCTGTCCTGCATTGCCTCGGCAATTGGATAGACAAATATCATTTTACTGTCCGGATGTTTTCCATCCAAACGGTCAGGAGTGGCAGTTGTATCCAGTCGAAAGAAGCGTTTAGGTTTAAGTTTGTTTATCAAATCGTCATATTGCTCGGCCTTGGTATTATGTGCCTCATCATTAAAGATGACTAGGGATTCCACATTATCCCGTAAGACCTTCCAGTTATCAGTTCGCTCATAAATCTGGTGGATATTGCCTAAAATAATCGTCCCGGCTCTTATGCCAGTCGCACTCTCTTTTGGCTTCATTATGTGTAATGAAATTCTATCTTTAAGTGGCTCGTAAGAATTAGCAAAGAATGGAAATATATCATAAATATAAGTATCAGAATTCGGGTCAAAATCATCGACCAATCTCTCTCTAACGATTGTATTTGGGGTTAGGATTAAAAATTTGTTCCGGTCGTGAACAATCATCATATAAGCAATCATCGCCCCGATTACGGTCGTCTTAACGCCGCCGGTAACGATATTGATTAAAAGGTCTTTTTCGCCCAGAATTTCAAAACAATAGACGCATCTTTGAATCGCCTCAAGTTGCATCATCCATTGCTTCTCGCTAAACAGTTCTATTTTGGGCTTAAAGTGGAAAGAAGAGATATGCTTCAAGAAGGCAGTGCCGGTTTCAGGGATTCCAATAAATCCCGTCCTTACCAATTCCTTAAACTTATCCTCGTGGGGTTTGAAAGAGTAATGCATAGTTATAATAAGTGTTCAAGTAATTTTCTACCTTTTTTACTCCTTGTAAGAGTTTGTCTCCATTCGTCTTTTTCATAGACAAATCCCCACCGATCAATATTTTTTAGCTCGTCGCGCCACTTTTCCCATTTTATAGAGTCATAAAATATCTTATTCTTGCCGATAGTTTGCCTTACTTCATTTATCAATTCTTTAATACAAAGTATGAAAAACAATAATGCGATGTGAAAATGTGGTTGTTGTTTAAAGAGAAAATCTTTGCTTTTAACTACATCGCCGTGGATAATATGATTGCGCAAAGTGTAAAAACGGTCAGCCCAAATGCCCTTTAAGGTTCGATGCCCTTTCTTTCTCCCGGACTTGCTTTCATAAGAATAATGATATTTCCTTTCATTAGGGTAAGAACAGTATTTCTCTATCTTATCCTTAAAATCTTCGCGATTTTTTAAATCCAAAAGAATTTCAAATGATTGGGTTTGGAGTAGAATCCGAGCATTGTGACTAACAGCGGGCGAATTGTAGTATGATTGAAAGAAAATCTCAATGGCGTTTATAATCGTTTTAAATAACCGTTTTCTACTGTTCATTAACCACAAC